>Ga0255336_100488_pt1 | contig 60414 bp, 94 predicted proteins | sample MeOH1_35cm_T3_17_FD_189102 | JGI IMG/M metagenome (GOLD analysis project Ga0255336, IMG submission 189102) | Sandy soil microbial communities from University of British Columbia, Vancouver, Canada - MeOH1_35cm_T3_179 | ecosystem: Engineered > Artificial ecosystem > Sand microcosm > Unclassified ... | reverse complement strand
TCGCTATGCCGCATCTCCATTGCATCGCCCGATATTTCAATCTTTCCATCAAACGCCAGCATCTCGACTCTTTGCGCATAGAAGAGATCGGGAACTCCTTTAACGTGATCTCTGTTTTGAATCATCGACCTCCATCTGACCGATACGCGCTGATTTGCGCTGGATTTCCGGCTGCATTTGCCAACCCGAGTTGTCTTTGCCAATTATGAAACCAACTTACACCAATACCCGCGTCGGTCCTGATGAACGGTGATGACCGATATGAGCGGGTGAACTTTAAAGGCGTATCGTCGCCGCTCGCAAAATCAGCTTCCGTTATCGTGGTGACCCCGTTTGCCGGAAGGATTGGATCGGCAGCCGCGCAGTTCTTGTCTGGATCGGTCGGGGACGGTGTTCCACACCAACTCTCGATGAGTGGTCGATTGTTTGGGCAGTTGTAGCTGCCCATACCAACAGGGGTGTTCGACATAACGGTTAAAACGCACGCAGGCGTCCCCGGCGAAGCGCCGGATTTGCCGTACAGGCCGAGGCAAAGCGAGTCGCCGCCATCTGCACTCACATGAGCAGCCATGAACAGGAAGGCGAGTGTGGCGACAACGCGAGCCAGAATTCTCGCTCCGTTAAAACGTGTTTGGTAATTCATCCGCTTTCCCTAATCCGATGCCTGGAGCGACGGTTATTGCCTTGGGGCGGCCCGGCCGGTAGTTACGTGCACGCGATGCTCGCCGATGGTTGGAAGTCGAAATGCCCTTTCTTGCGTTGCCGATTTGACATCTCCAAGACTTGATCAAGTAGACGAAAACGACGGACCAGCGGCACGCCCGACCGTGGGGCGAATAGACGGGTGCCTTAACTTGTCATCGTCAAGGGGATAAGAAAACGCAGCTATCAGACGGATCCGAAAAATAAGGGCGCATGTCGTGCGTGAGGGGATCGAACGACGTTGGCACGTCCAGGCTAAGCGTGATATGGAACCCGACCGCGGCCGACCGAAGCTGCGGACGGAGGATTGCAGGTGGTCCGTCATGCAAATGAACGAGATCAAGGGGCGCGGGAGGGCGCGTTCGGCAGGCACGACGAAAAGCTTGCCGGCCTCAGGAGAGAACTCATCCGTAGTACGCTGAACTGCCGATAGACCTGAAAGCGGCGATCTTGAGCGTTTTTTGGATGACGTGGTTCCGCAGGCCGTGACGACGAAGCCAGGCCCAAGGCGTTATGTGGATGTGTCGGATCGACTGCGAGCGGGCATTCGCGCCGCACCAGGTTGCACTCATTGTTGCCCAACGCAGTGAATTGCCCACACCTGATAACGCTGCGCATGGATTTATCGCGGCGCAAGGATTAGCGACCTTCCCACCCAACGAGCGCGAGGTACATTTGCGTTCACCCTTTTTCGACACAGCCCAGTGAGTTAGCGACCGGTGCGACGCGAGCATCTATCGGTATGACCGGATCGCTGATGGTCCGGAAATGCGAGTGGCGGACTTTGCCGGAAGTGTGGGAGTGAACGAAGAGAGTTCCGCCTTCGCCAGCTTGCTGATTAACCGCAGCGAGTCATTCGCAAAGCGAGCGGACAACAAAAAACCCGCTCGTGGCGGGTTTCAGTTCGGGACAGATTAGCAAAAAGCATTGCAATTGCCCTGCCGACGGAGTCTTGATGCACTTGGTTGCGGGGGTAGGATTTGAACCTACGACCTTCGGGTTATGAGCCCGACGAGCTGCCAGACTGCTCCACCCCGCGTCCGTCGAAGAAAAGATTATAGAAGAAAGTGCATGACTATGCAACAGCTAATTAAGAACCGGCTTCAATCCACCTATCTCGCGGCCGGCGCCGCGATCTCCTCAAAGTCGCCGCACGCATTGCCCGCGTCGCATGCCGGAAGGCACACGTAAGACGCTGCGCTAGAATTCAGGTTCTCTTCGCGGCGCCGCCGTGTCTGCACGGCGGCGTACGCTTCACCTCCTACGTTGCCCCGAACCCTCATGGATATCGCTCACGATCTGCAGGTGATTGCCGCTCAGGAACATGCCCTGGTGTTTCCCCAATTCGATCCCGACCGCGCGTGGCAGGTCGGTGCCTATCTGCATGAGGTCGCCAAGGCGCGTGGCATCCCCGCTGCGATCGACGTGCGCACTTTCGGCCAGCCGCTGTTCTTCAGTCTGCTCGACGGCGCCACGCCGGACAACGTCGATTGGGCGCGCCGCAAAGGCAATACGGTCGCGCATTTTCGCCGCAGTTCGTACGCGATCGGTCTGAAGATGCAGCAGGCCGGCAGCACGCTCGCCGACAAGCACGGCTTGCCCAATACGGAATATGCGTCGCACGGCGGTGCGTTTCCGCTGACGGTGGCGGGCGTGGGCGTGATCGGTTCGATCACGGTGTCGGGTTTGCCGCAACGCGCCGATCACGAACTGGTGGTGGAAGCGCTGTGCGCGCACCTCGGCTACGACTACAGCAAGCTCGCGCTTGCAAAGGCCTGAAGCGATGCGGCTGCCCGCTTATGCATTGCTAGGCATCGCCATTGTGGCCGAAGTGATTGCAACCTCCGCGATGCACGCGTCGGACGGTTTCTCGCGGTTGCTGCCTTCAGCGGTGGTGGTGCTCGGCTATGGCGTGGCGTTCTATTGCCTGTCGCTGACGCTCAGGAGTATTCCGGTCGGCATCGTCTATGCGGTATGGTCCGGTGCCGGCATCGTGCTGATCACGCTGGTCGCGGTGGTGTTGTACCGGCAGGTGCCCGACGTGCCGGCCATTATCGGCCTCGGGCTGATCATTGCCGGCGTCGCCGTGCTGAACATGTTCTCGAAGATGCAGGCGCACTGAGCACTCGCGCCGACCCACGAGCTTCGGGTTCGCTTCTTCTTATTTGCAGCGCACGATCATCGAACGGTTCTTCACGTTGGCGGAGACGACGTTCGTGACGCTGCCGCCCGCCGTGCCGCCTTCGTCATTGTCTTTCGACACGATGTCATAGCCCGTCGCGCCGCATGCCTTGCCGGCCTGCACGTAGCACGAGGCCCAGCTGGAAGCGGCGTCGGCGCCGCTGCAATTCACGGCGAAACCGGTCTGCCCGTTCGGCAGGTTGATCAGCGACGTGGTGTTCGACGATGCGCAGCCGGCGAGGCCCACGCCCAACAGCACGGCGGCGGGAAGGGCGGCCGCGAGCGACGTCCGGCGAACCAGCGCAAGCGCTGCACGGGTTCGGAGGCGGTCGAGGCGGCCGGCGCGGCGCAGTTGCGTCATGAAATGCATCGTGATGTTTCCTTTCAGATTGAGACGTTCGGGCGTGTCGCGCCAACCGGGCGCGGCTGCTGATTCACGGCGATCTCAGGGCGTTTCGATCGTAATGCCCGCCGCGCTGACCAGCCGGCGGCTTTCAGTGCCTTTCTCGGTGGCCGCGTCTTCCCAGATGCTGATGGCTTTCGGTATGTCGATGCCGTGGCTTTCCGCGTAGGCAAACCATTTGTTTGCCGCATCCGGTTCGGGCAGTTCGTGGTCTTGCAGAAAATATTTTCCCATATTGCGCTCGCTGAACTGGAAAAGGCGTCGTCGCGGCGGCACGGATCGTGCCGGTGGTCCCGTTCGACCGGCGCGAGCCGAACAAGTGCGATCGAGAAATCGCGTTGCTGGCCGCTACAGAACTAATCGGCTCGCAAGGCGCCTTACATACTGGTTGGCTGCGGCGTGCCGACTTGCGTGCAACTCGGGCGGAGCATGTGCACCGTAGGGCCAACGGAGGTCGACGCAGACAGGCGTATCGGGCGCGGATCCACGCGGCGTCCGCTCATGAACTCGAATTGCAACGAGGAGAACGAATATGGCTGAACGGGTCAGCGGCCCTTATCGCGGTTATTACATTAGCGCCGCCGCGCGCCTCGTACCGGCGGTCGACACACCGGCTACATCGGCCGGCGGCGCGAGCGGCACTTACGTCGGCTCGGTGAGTCTCGCTGAACATGGCCCGGACGATCCTCATCGGATGGAAACGCTGCTCGAACTCGGCGACGGGCAGCGCTTCGGCAGCGAAGAGGAGGCGCTCGTGTTCGTCGAGCAGGCGGCGCGCGATTACGTCGACCGCCTGCTGGGAGGCAGTTGATGGCGGCGCGTCAAGGGGAAAAGGCCGTCGCCTGGAGCATCGACAAAACCGCCGATGAAAGCGCCGCGGCAGGCTGGACCGCGGTCCGGCCGCGCGAGTACCATATCGACGTTGTCCGGGGCCGGCCGGTTCTCGCCGGCACCGGTTTCCTGTCGGATCTTTCTGATGAGGCGACCATGGAAATTCGGTTTCCCGCGGACGCGCCCGCTTACCGCGACTCCAATCTGACCGTTGTCTTTCCCGCGCTGGTGGACGGCGAGCCCGTGCCGTGCGCGATCTCGGTCGAAGCGCTCGAAGATCACTTCGGCGCCTATTCCGAAGACCTGGAAGGCTGGATGCGCGCGTTCGACGCCGGGCGTCGGCGCATCGAGGCGGTGGCGCGCGAGCACTTGCAGATCAGTAACGGCACGCCCGTGCTGCTGAAAAGCGGCCACTTTCCACCGGGCAACGTAGCCGGTTGATGACAACTGACCGTAATTGAGCGCGGCCGTTGGAACTGAGCGGACGGGGCGAGCCTGGGCGAGCTTTTATACATCGGCGCATACATCGGCGCAAAAGGCCGCTCGCTGGCCGGTAACGAGGCGCGAGCGCCGCTCATCGCACACTGGCGCGTCTGTCTTCTTCGCGCGCCCGATCAAACCGCGTTCGCGGTGCTGCCGTTTGTTCCAGCCTTCGGCGCTGCCGCCTCGCGCGCGGCGTCGAAAGCATGGCGGATGCCTTCCTCGTAAGACGTCCTGGCGATCGGGCCGATCAGTTCCGTCAACGCCGAATCGTCGAGCACGACCGGTTCGGTCATCAGGTAGTTCATCTCCACCAGTTCCCGCATCAACGGATTGAACAGGCCGAGCAGGCGCAGCAGCGTCTTGCCGGCCACCATCAGCTTCGGTGCGCGGCCGGCCAGCGCGTAGGCCTGCCGCGCGACTTCGCGCTGCGTGATGGTGCCCGCGCCGGCAAGGTGCCACCAGCGCCCATACGCTGCGGGCGTGCGCGTGAGCTTTTCGACCACCGGCCCGACATCCGGCAGATAGATGAATTCATGCGGGACGTCCAGCGGGCCGATCATCTGCGCGCGCTTGCCGGTTGCGGCGCCTTCGAACACGCCGTTCAGCAGGCTGCGCTCGATGCATGGGCCGTAGAAGTCGGGCAGACGCAACACGAGGGTCGAGAGGCCGTCCCGTCCGTGCGCCGCCAATACCAGATTTTCCTGCGCGAGCCGCATCCGGCCTTTGAACGTGTGCGGCTCGCGCGGATGCTTTTCGCTGATCGGATTGCCCTGCGCGCGGCCGTACGGATACACCGTGCCGATCAGAATGAAACGCTCGACGCCCGCCGCCGTGACGCCGGCGAGGGTTCGCTCCATCAGCGGCGGGTGCGCGGCAAACTGATCGTAGGGCACGCCGACCAGATAGATCACAGTCTGCAGACCCTCTGCCGCCGCGCGGATCGAAGCGGGGTCGTCCGGATTCCACGTGACGATCTCCGCGCGCGGGTCGCGGCCGAACGCGGCCTCCAGCGGCCCGCGCGAACGGCCGACGGCCCGGTAGTCGCGGCCCGCAGCGCCGAGCGCCGCAGCAATGCTCTGACCGGCCGCGCCCGCGGCTCCGAATAAACCCACTTTGCCTGTGCCTTGCATGACGACTCCTCGAAGCGGCGCCGTATCGCGGCCGCATAAATGGACTAACGTTGTCTGACGGTTGAAAATTTAGTGAACACTGTTTAGTGAACGGTGTTCAGTTTAATTTGACTTTTCAGTTTGTCAACCCGAGAATGTTCGCCATGGGAATCGCTGAACGAAAGAACCGCCAGAAACAGGCACTGCGCGAGCGCATCCTCGATGCCGCCCGCCGCATCGTGATGCGCGAAGGCTTTGCCGCGCTCTCCATGCGCAAGATCGCCGACGCCATCGAATATTCACCGGCCACGCTCTACCTTCACTTTGCGAGTCGTGACGAGATCGCGCAGGCGTTATGCGCGGAAGGCTATGCGCAACTGCTGGAGACATTCGTGCCGCTCGCGCGCCTTGCCGATCCGGCGGAGCGGCTCAAGGCGCTGGGGCGGGCTTACGTGGCGTTCGGCGTCGCGCATCCTGAAACGTACCGGCTGATCTTTATGGAAGATCCGAGCTATACCGGCGCGGCAATGGGCGGCGCGGCGAGAGGTGCGGGCAAGGACAAGGCGGCGCGGGACGAGGACTCCGGAATCGCGGCGGCGCAGGCGGCGAACGGTGAGGCGGCCGCGCCCGAGGACGACCCCGGCGAGGCCGCGTTGCACATCATGATCGCCGCGCTCGAAGAACTCAAAGCGGCTGGCGGGTTGCCGGCATCGACGGATCTGGCGGTGTGGGCCGAGGCATTCTGGGCGACCTTGCACGGCATCGTTGCACTGAATCTCACGTGTCCGGTATTTCCGGCTACATCGCTCGAGACTGTCGTGGCCGTCGCGCTGGATACCTGGCTGGGTGCGTCGCAGGCAACGGAAAACTCCGCGCGGTCGCGGAGCAGCGCGACTACCGGCGGCACGCGCAAGAAGAAATCTCCGCGCGCGAGCGCCGAGCCGCCGGCGAAGCTGGACCCGAAGTCGGAACCGAAGCCGGAACCGAAGCCGGAACCGAAGTCGGAACCGAAGCCGGAACCGAAGTCGGAACCGAAGTCGGAACCGAAGCCGGAACCGCACCGCGAACCCGTCGCTCAGCCGTCGGGAAAGAAGCCGGCGCAAGCGGCAACGGCCGGTGTCGCCGCGCCCGCCGTTAGGCGCAAAGCCCCGAGTGCATGATAACGTTCAATTCCACCTCACTTTGCGCCGTTGCGCTTAGCTCCCCATGTCCATTTCCGCCTCGCCCGCCGTCAGCGACGAAGTCGCGACTTACGTAGCCAACCGCATCGGTTTCATCGAACTGGAAAGGCCGAAAGCGCTCAACGCGCTGTCCACCGGCATGATTCGCGCAATCCACGCGGCGCTCGACCAGTGGCGTGAAAATCCCGATGTGCTCGCCGTCGTGATACGCAGCCAGCACCCGCGCGCGTTTTGCGCGGGCGGCGACGTCCGCTTTCTGTACGAGACGGCGCAACGCGGCGAGCATGACGCGCGCGACACGTTTTTTATCGAGGAATACCGGCTCAATCACGCGATCTTCACTTATCCGAAGCCGTATATCGCGTTGATGAACGGCGTCGTGATGGGCGGCGGCATGGGTATTTCGCAGGGCGCGCATCGCACCGGCGGCCTGCGCGTCGTCACCGACTCGACCAGAATGGCCATGCCCGAAACCCGTATTGGACTCTTTCCCGATGTCGGCGCGAGCTGGTTTCTGGCCCGCACGCCCGGCGCGATCGGGCGCTATCTGTCCGTGACCGGCGAGACGATCGACGCGGCCGACGCGCTCTACGCGGGTCTGGCCGACACCTACATCGAGGACGCGGCATTGCCCGCGCTCGTCGATACGCTGCGCAGCGAGCTGTTCGAGCGAGGCGCGGACGTGGTGGCGTGCATCGAACGTGAGGCGCTGGCGCACCAGGTCGTGCCGCGGCCCGAGGCGTCGTTGCTGGCGAACGCGCGTGCGCTGATCGACCGCCACTTCGCGTTACCCGATGTCGCGCGGATTCTCGCCTCGCTCGAGAGCGAGCGCAACGGCGAGGCCGCCGATTGGGCCGAACAGATGATCGGGATCTTGCGCGAACGTTCGCCGTTGTCGATGGCGGTGTCGCTGGAAGTGGTGACGCGCGCCGAGGGTTCGATGGCGGACGTGCTGCGCTGCGACCTCGATCTGACGCGCTCGAGCTTTCTGCATGGCGACACGATCGAAGGGATTCGCGCGCGCATCATCGATAAGGACAACGCGCCGCGCTGGCGCTTTGCGCGCATTGAGGATGTGAATGCCGTTGAGGTCGAGAAGATGTTCGAGAGTCCGTGGCCGGCTAACGAACACCCGTTGCGGGATTTGCGCGGTTAGGCCCTAAGCCCGGAACAGCGGGAAACTATGCCGGCTTGGGAGCGGCGTAACGGCGTAGTGGTGCAGTGGCATAACGGTGCAGCGGCATAACGGCGTAATGGCGTAACGGCATGGCAGCATTGCGAACCATGTAACGGCCGGTCAGACCGGCCGCTCACCGCTCGCTCCTATTCTTCCTCTTCGCTCGCCATGAACGCGCGCATGAACACCAGCGCGCCCCAGCCCCACATGGCATTCGCCGCGAAACCCACCGCGAGGCGCGGCAGCATGTTGCCGCTCGGCCAGATGCCGCGCAACGGATCGACGACGAACACACCCGCCGCCGTCAAGGCAATACCACCGAACACGAAGGCCGGCACCCACGGCGCACGCCGATGCGGCGCGACGCGCAGGAGCCAGGCCATCAGCACGGCCCAGAACGCGCTCCAGATCGCGTTGGCGATGAACTCAGGCAGCCCGAGCGGTAAAAACGGCGCGGTCGAAAAACCGCTTGGGTCGATCATCCCGGCTGCATGCAGCAGCGCCAGCGTCGATTCGTGGAAGAACAGGGAAGCCAGAAAACCGGCGACGAACGGCAGGATGAGTTTTTGCATGCATTGCACCGCCAGGGTACAGGCGGCGTGCTGTCGCGTGGCCTGCACCGGGTTATTGGAAACGTGCGCCATTATATAGAGCGCCCCCCGAGCTGTCGCTTTACGCCAGGCTCCGGATAGGGCGCAAAACCTGGCGCGGCCGGCGTTTTCCCGCGAGGCGCACGCGCTTGCGCGCATGCATCACGCGCAAGATCCGTATGCTTTAGCGTCGGGCTAATCACGAAAGTGGAAAACCTAAGCTAAAAAAAATCGTTCAAAAGCGGCAGCCCGATCCCTAGACTGTTTCTCCATACAGACGGCGTTTGCCGCCGTCGCTGTTTAATCGAGCGCATGACGCGCACGTTTGGTCGAGGGAAGCCGTCGCGATGTCCTGCCTGATGCCGATCTTCACCCGCCACATGGCGCACGCGCGCCGGCGGGTCCGCTGCCGCCGCTAGCCAGCGCCGCTACCGCGTTTCTTCCGCCTCCTTGCGATGCACCGCCCGGCTGCGTGCCGGATGGATGCGCGCGGCCGCGTGCGCGCCGGCACTCGACGCACCGTTTCCATTCAATCCAGTTTCGACCATGCAGGAGCAGCAAATGAATGTGTTCTGGTTCATTCCGACTCACGGCGACAGCCGCTATCTCGGTACGTCCCAAGGCGCACGCGCAGCCGATTACGACTACTTCCAGCAGATCGCCGTCGCCGCCGATACGCTCGGCTACGAGGGCGTGCTGCTGCCGACGGGGCGCTCATGCGAGGATGCGTGGGTGGTCGCGTCGAGCCTGATCGCCGCGACCAAACGGCTGAAATTCCTGGTGGCGATTCGCCCGGGCATCTCGTCGCCGGGTCTGGCCGCGCGCATGGCGGCGACGTTCGACCGTCTGTCGAACGGGCGTTTGCTGATCAACGTCGTGACCGGCGGCGATGCGGCGGAACTGGAAGGCGACGGCGTGTTCGTCGACCACGACACGCGCTATGAAATCACCGACGAATTCCTGCACATCTGGCGCAAGCTGCTCACCGCCGCGCATACCAACGACGCGATCGACTTCGAAGGCAAGCACCTGAGCTCGAAGGGCGGCAAGGCGTTGTATCCGCCCGTGCAGCACCCGCATCCGCCGCTGTGGTTCGGCGGTTCGTCGCCGGCCGCGCACGACATGGCGGGCGAGCATATCGACACCTATCTGACGTGGGGCGAGCCGCCGGCCGCAGTGGCGAAGAAGATCGCCGACATTCGCGCGCGCGCCGCGGCGCGTGGCCGCCAGATCAAGTTCGGGATTCGTCTGCACGTGATCGTGCGCGAGACCGAAGAAGAAGCGTGGGCCGCCGCCGACAAGCTGATCAGCAAGCTCGACGACGAAACCGTCGCGCGTGCCCAGGCCTCGTTCTCGAAGATGGACTCCGAAGGGCAACGCCGGATGGCCGCGCTGCACGGCGGCAAGCGCGGCGGCCGCGCGGAGCTCGAGGTTTATCCGCATCTGTGGGCGGGCGTGGGCCTCGTGCGCGGCGGCGCGGGCACGGCGCTGGTCGGCAACCCGGAACAGGTGGCGGCGCTCATGAAGGAATACACGGACCTCGGCATCGAGACCTTCATTCTGTCGGGTTATCCGCATCTGGAAGAGTCGTATCGCTTCGCCGAACTCGTGTTTCCGCTGCTGCCGAACCGACTGAACAAGGTTTCGAACGGGCCGCTGTCGGGTCCGTTCGGCGAGATCGTCGGCAACAACTATCTGCCGAAGGCGGCCAGTTCGAGCTGAGTGCAAGTGCTGCAAACGGCATGCACGATCATCGACAGGCAATAAGGAAGGCAAGCATGGCTCAATCCACTGTAAGTACGGATCGGGACGAAACCGTTGAGGCCGGCGCGGGTTTGAACACGTTGCGCCGGATCGGCGCGCATCTCGCGCCGTGGCTCGCGCCGCTCGCGATTCTGCTGGTGTGGGAATTCGCCGCGAGGAGCGGCGTGTTGTCCACGCGCGTGCTGCCCGAACCGCTCGCGGTCGTGAAGGCCGCGTGGTCGCTGATCCAGTCCGGTGAAATGTGGGCGGACGTGAAGGTCAGCACGTGGCGCGCGGTGTCGGGTTTTGCGATCGGCGGCGGCATCGGGCTCGTGCTCGGGCTCGCCACGGGTCTGTTCAAACCCGCCGAGATCGTGCTCGATTCGACCGTGCAGATGGTCCGCAACATCCCGGCACTCGCGATGATTCCACTCGTGATCCTGTGGTTCGGCATCGAGGAGGAAGCGAAGGTGTTTCTCGTCGCGCTGGGCGTGTTTTTCCCGATCTACGTGAACACCTTCCACGGCATCCGTTCAGTCGATGCCAATCTGATCGAAATGGCGCGCAGTTATGGCGTGAGAGGTTTCGCGTTATACCGGCATGTGATTCTGCCGGGCGCGTTGCCGTCGATTCTGGTCGGTGTGCGTTTCGCGTTCGGGCTGATGTGGGTCACGCTGATTGTCGCCGAGACCATTTCCGCGCAATCGGGCATCGGCTACATGACGATGAATGCGCGCGAGTTTCTGCAAACCGATGTGGTGGTGGTCGGCATTCTGCTCTACGCCGCGCTCGGCAAGCTCGCCGACGTGCTGGCCAAGAGCCTCGAGCGCGTCTCGCTACGTTGGCATCCGGCCTACCAACGAGGAGCGAAGCCATGAACGCAACGACATTGTCGGCGTCGTTCGGTGGGATTGCCGGCAGCGATCTCGAAGCCGAACTGGCGCAAGCACGCACCGTCGATCACGACGCGAACGAAGCCGCGGACCAGGAGCACGCCGAAGCGACGCATCATCATGCCCGCGTCGCTGCGCGGGGTGATGCGCAACTGCCGGCCGGCGCACTGGCGCGCGACGACGCCCGCCGCGCCGCGGATTATTCGGTGGAGTTGCGCGGCGTCGGCAAGCGGTACGGCGAACGCAAGGTGCTGTCCGGTTTCGATCTGTCGATCGAGCGCGGCAGCTTCGTGGCGATCGTCGGCCGCAGCGGCTGCGGGAAATCCACCTTGCTGCGGCTCGTCGCCGGTCTGGAAAAGGCTACCGCGGGCGTGCTCGAAAAGCGCAACGAAGACGGCGGCGCGCTCGACACCCGCATCATGTTCCAGGACGCGCGTCTGTTGCCCTGGAAGAGCGTGCTGCAGAACGTGATGCTGGGCCTTGGCCGCAGCGCGCGCGAGGATGCCCGCGCCGTGCTCGCCGAAGTCGGCCTGCTGGAGCGCGCCAACGACTGGCCCGCGCAGCTTTCCGGCGGTCAGCGTCAGCGCGTGGCGCTGGCGCGGGCGCTCGTGCATCGGCCGCAATTGCTGCTGCTCGATGAACCGCTCGGCGCGCTCGATGCGTTGACGCGCCTCGAAATGCACGCGTTGATCGAGCGCCTGTGGCGCGAACATCGATTCACCGCGCTGCTGGTCACGCACGACGTGCATGAAGCCGTGGCGCTCGGCGACCGGATTCTGCTGATCGAGGAAGGACGCATCGCACTCGATCAGCCGGTGCCGCTGGCGCGTCCGCGCGCGCGCGCGTCGGCCGGTTTCGCCGCGCTCGAAGAGCATGTGTTGCAGCGCGTACTGAAGACGGCGCCGAATGACGACGCGTTGTCCGATCGTGCGTACGACGCACGTGACGAAGGCCGCGCGAGGCGGCCGACAGACGTCCGCTGGGCCGTCTGACATTCCTTGACTGACTGTTCTCAATCGCTTCTCTGGAGTCACCCGATATGAGCATTTCCGCAATCAACGTACGCAATCAGTTCAAAGGCAAGGTCAAGGAAATCATCCGCGGACCTGTGGTGTCCGAAGTCGACGTGGATACGCCGTTCGGTATCGTCACCTCGGTGATCACCACGCGCTCCGTCGACGAACTCGAGCTGAAGGTCGGCTCGGAAGTGGTCGCGCTGGTGAAGTCGACGGAGGTTTCGATCGCGCGCCTGTGAGGCCCGCGCTATTTCGCGTTCGCGCCGCTCGCGGGCGGCTCGTGCATCATCCTGTCGTTGGTGGGCTTGCGCGGGCGCTTGATCGGCATGTTGTCAGGATTGCTCGATCCGCTTGAGCCCGACGCGGACTCGGGCGGTTTGACCATCGATGAATTGTCGCCCGGCGCTGTGGTTTGCGCCGTTTTTTGCGTGGGTTGTTCTGCCTGCTGCGCTTGTCCTGGTTTCGCCGTTTGCGCGAATGTCGCGGTGCCGCTCGTGCCGGCTATCGCCAGCGCGGCGCTCGCTGTCAGCACTGTCCATCTGTTGCGCTCCATTGCCGTTCTCCTTGGCGACGCCGCCTGCCGGTTTCGCCGCCGTCACGCTGATGGGATGACTCCCGCCACGCAACCCGCGTGCCTCGACGCGCCCGCACGTACATGGCCTGCATACGCCCCCGAAACTTGCTAGGATGAATTGATCATGTAGACGGAGACGGCCATGTCGAAGTCATTGAGTCCCGAAGCGGTTGAAGCCTTGCGGCGTCTGAACGATGTCGGCGTCGGACAGCCGGCGCCCGAACTGGCGCAGTCCGTTGCTGCCGAATTGCTGGCGGGCGGACTGGTTGCCGATGCGAGCGGCGGCAACGTCGAGATTACCTGCAACGGCCGGCAATACCTGTCGGGCGATTGCGATTGATCGTCGGAGCAGCGCCGCGTCGCTTCGCTTCGCGAGCCGTCGAGCACGCTCGCCGGGCGAGTCTGGCCGTCATATTCGCGGCGATATCACGGAGGCGAACATGGAGCCGAAAGGCCTCGACATGGGGGACTATCAGGAGCGCTATCAGGACTACGACATCGACGTCGCCGTCGAACAGGTGCTGACGGGCGTCAAGGCACATTTTCGGGTGTTGCGGGACGACGCGGTGGTGGTCGACTGGCGGCTCGTGCATATAGACAGCTTGTGGTCCACGGAGCATGCCGCCGCCGAAGCAGGCTTCCAGGCGGCGCGCTCAGTGATCGACGCGGGCCTTGCCGTTTAGTCGCCCGAGGAGAAATAAGCCGCCGCGGCGTCGCGAAGCGGTGACAATGAGCAGCACGCTGGCAGCAGTGGCCGGTTGTGGAGCCGCAGAGGAACGGTTGTGGAACGGGTAAACGCAACTGGGCGCCAGCATCGATACTGCATGCGCGGCGCCCAGTTTACCGGTTGCTCTCGTGAGGCAGCCGGTTCAACGGCTACTGCTTAGTGGCCGAAGAAAACCGATTGCGGGCCCGAAACCGGCTCTTTGGCACCCGATTGCGACGACACGTTCTTCACGCCGCCGTAGGCATTCGATTCAGCATTAGCGCGTTCAGCTGCGACGGTTTGTGCGTTCTGGCCTTGTTGCGAAGCCGGTGCGCCGACCGACGGACGGTAGAACGGTGCCGGGCCGTAGCCGCTAGCGAAAGCGGGAGCGGCGATCGAGGCAGAAACAGCAACCAGCAGGGCGGCGATGAGCTTGGTCTTCATGGTGTGACTCCGGGAACGTTTCGACTTCATTTCAAGGAAGGCGTCGCAGGGGCCGGTGAGGTGTGTCTGCAACGTCGATGGAAAGCAGTGTATACCCCTACTATCGAGAATTTGTGCCGATAATCTGAAATTACTGTTCTTGATTCTGAAATAATCGGCTTGACGTAGGCGGGACAAGCGTGAGCGACGGTCCGACCCCGTCTGGCACGGGTTTCACGGGATTAAAGGCCCGGATCACGGCGGGGTTAAAAGTGGCGGACGGAGCGTGATTCCAGCGAATATCGATCTGAATCCGTGGCTTGGGAGAGCACTCTGATGGACCTATGGATTCAACCGTGCGCCGCTTGCGCCGAGCTTTACGGCCAGCCGGCCAGCCGAGGCCCGCACGGCAGGCTGACGCTGAATAATCGAGGGGCGGTCAAGGATGTGCGGGTGGAGGAGCACTACACCTGCGTACGCTGCAAGGCGGTGTTCGCTCGCATTCTGGCGGGTGAGCCTCACAAGCAGATATGGATGCTGCTGAATGCGAGTCAGCACTGACCGGCGATGGGCTCATTCCGGCGAAGGTGCCGTGTCTGGCGATGGCAGGGCGCCAGGGCGATTAGCGGTATCGGGAATGACGCCACGGGGAAGGCGTGATCAGAAGCCTTGACGGCCTCGCTGTAAAGTTTTCGGTGCGGCTGCCGAAAACGGAAGCATGAAATACTTCTTCGACTACACACTCGCCGATCGATACGGCTACGGGATGGCCGTGTATATCGCCGCTGAAACTTCCGATTTGCAGCGTGCCATTGATTTGACGAACGCACGACGCCTGCGCGCCGGCCGGCGCCTGCTTGACGACGCTCGAATCGAGGATGTGCTATCGGCCCTGCGCAACACGGGACGGCTTTCGGCTGAAACGGATGAGGGCGGAGCTAACGTTTCCGGCGCGGCGCGCTGAAGCGGTTGAAAACCGTACAGCCAAGCCAAAACAAAAACGGCGCAGTGATTTCTCACAACGCCGTTCATAAAACTTTACCGCTTGAATTCTTTGGGGTGGCTGATGGGGCTCGAACCCACGACAACAGGAATCACAATCCTGTATATCCATACAGCCTCCACAAGGGATTTAGAGCAATGAATGGGAACGCAAGTCGTAAACTGACCACTGATTCTTAAGGGTTTTTCCAACTTCGTTCCCACGTTTCACAGCGCTTTTCGCTTCACAATCCGGCTTCTGTCATAGACGCGCGCCGTCGTCGCCGGGTTGGCATGCAGGTCGGGAAGTGCGCCGCGCTCCGCCTTGTGTTGGGTCACGTAATAGGCCCGCAGGTCGTGAAATGTGAAGCGGTGCGCAATGACTTTCTTCTGCAGCGCCTCGACCATCAATTTCTGCCACATAGCCTTGAACCCGGCTTGCGTATATGCATTGCCTGACCGGTTTGGAAATACGTACAGGCAATCGTTTTTGCGAGCGGCGTCGAGCCGATCGAGCAGCTGAGTGATATGCGGCGTGATCTCGATCTGCTCAATCACTTCGCCTCGTTTCTTGCCGCGTTGCTTTGCGCGCTTGATCCGAATGTGGCCGGCGGCCCGGTCGATCTGCGGCCACGCGAGATCCAGAAACTCCACCTTCCGATTCCCTGCGCCGGCGGCGTACTCAGCTGCCATGCCGATCATTGCGCGCTGGCCACCTTGGGCGGAAAGCCATTGTGCAAACGCGGCGAAATCGGCCGGCTCGGGCGCCTCGGTGCGCGGCTGCTCTTCATTGCGCTTCACCTCGCGGCAAGGGTTGTGCTTCGCCTCGCCGCGCTCGATCGCCAGGCCGATGAGGTTGGATAGCAGCGCGGCCTCTCGGTTGGCGCGGACGGGTGCGTCGGCACGCTCCTTCCGCAGATAGCGCGCGACGTCGGTCGCATCGATGTCCGATGCCCGCACGTCGCCGAAGATCTCCAGTAGCTTGAGCGAGCACTGCGTGTAGTCGGCGCGCGTGTATTGCGAATAGCGCTTCCAGCCAGGGGTTTCCTGAAACTGCTCCCACAGTCGCGCGATCGTGCCGAGGTCGTCGCCGGCGCCGGTCATGTCGAGCACCTTGCGGATCGCCTCGACACGGTCGCTGCCCAGGTTGATCGGCTTGCCGCCGACCGGGTGATAGCGATAAGTGAAGCCTTTTTTGGTTTTGCGCGGCTCCATGCGTGGCAGGAGGCCGTCGCGCACAGGCTTTCTCATGCGGCGTTCTTCCACTTTGGAGCCGTGCGGCGCTGTGCGCCCGGCTCGCGGTTGACCTGCTCCCATGTGAGAAGCGGGTGACCATCGACCTTACGCGGCGCGTCGATGCCGAGCGCTCTCTTGATCCAACGAATTTGTGCGGCACCTTGCGTCAGGCCGCCAGTCAGCTCGACCAATTCTGCGTTCGAGACAATGCTCACTTGATACCCCATTGCTTTTTCGTTGTTTCGATTACACGGTGTGCTTCGTCAGACATATTGATTTTGTTTCTTTGCTCAAATAGACTCGTTCCCGTTGCCGCTTCTCACGAGGCGGCAATGTAGGCCGTTAGCTCAGCGGATAGAGCACCTCCCTGCTAAGGAGAAGGTCGCGGGTTCGAATCCCGCACGGTAAAGCGCCTTGGAAACAGGACGCTTTACCGTTCCGCTAGGATTTCTCTAACTCCTTCAAGCACAAAAACAATTAGGAGTTCACGCATGGATCCTTCCACAGCTGCGACGCAGCAGGTGTGTGCCGCTTGGGTACAAGCGATCGGCGCGATTGCGGGCATCGCCGTCACAGTCTTTATTTTTTGGCGGCAGAGTCGAGCTATGCGCCACCAAATGAATTCCGGCCGACTGGCACTTCTCGACGGGATACTTGCGATATTTCAAGACGTCGAAATCGCGCTTCATGAGCTGATTCTTCAGTGGGACTCGGCTCAGAATCCTCAACCTAGGCATTTCGGTTCCAGCAAAGCGAGATTCTTGCAGGCACTCACAGCACTCGATCAGCTTCCTTTGCACGAGGTTCAGCCGTACGAATCGATGACGGCTTTCCTTTCCGCGAAGAGGGTTTTGCGCGACTGCGTGGGACGCCTCACTCGCCCGGTAGGTGCTATCGAGGTAAACGGGGAACGAATCAACGATTTTCGGGAGTGGGCGGCGGAATTTGCGATACACAGGGCTGTCATTTCGGACCAAGCGCGAAGGCTTCGCACGTAGGAGTTTCATTCGAATCGGCACCCCGCGATCGATGCTCGATCCAGTCGCTCGATCTCTGCGAGGATTAGTGCGCCGGCTTTGACAAGATCGCGGCGCGGAGTGGCTGGCTTCCACCAATCTTCGTGCCAAGGCCACATGTCAGGGGGCGTGCCGTCTGCATAATCGCCGTCGCCGTTAGACTGAGGGTGCAGGTTGTCAGCTGCGCGCAGCGCGTAAGCAGCGGCCGCCGCCGCTATCTCGCCACCGTCGAGCTCGTCGTCGTGGTCCGCTGTCCACCCTTCGACGGACACCTGACGCTGGCGCTCAGCGAGAACATCGCGCGCTGCGTCGGTAGCCGTTTGCGGAATGGATATTGGAGTTTCGTCGAGCGCTCGATTGTGCTCGATGGCCTTGTTGGGGTCGGCTGTCTGCCAGTCTGGCCACGTTCGACCTTCGTTCTTCGTTTGTTTCGCCTCGATCCCGGCCACGATCTGCGCCGGCGACGCACCACTGCGCCACGCGCCATCCAACGCGAGCAATATCACGTCGACCCACTCAGCGAGGTCGGACGGGTTTTCCTCGACCTCGTCCAGTTCCTTTCGGATATGGTCGGCCACCATCTTTGTGCGCTTGCCCGGCCCGAACGTACGTTCCGAGAACACACGCTGACGCTGAAGATGCGCGAGCATGTCGAACGCAACCGCGGTTGGTGCTGCCTTGGATGCGAGGTTCTCGGCCGCGATTTCGCTGGCGGTGCGGTAGAAATCGCTCAGCGCGGCGTGCCACTCCGGCGGAAAGGCATTAGCAGGGGGCGCCACGAGACCCGTAATCGAGCCGATCAGCTTGGCCAGTGCGGCGACCATGCCGGCATTGAGGTCCTCGGGCAATGTAGGTTCACTCATAGAAGCTCCAATTGTTCGAAAGGCATGTCGGGCCACGTCATCCAGCTTTTTCGGGCGTTCGGCAGCCAGTGAATGATCTGCAGGTTGTAGTCGACGTGGAGCCCACAAACCAGCTTGCCGGCCAGCGGCACGATGTGGTCGACGACGTGCTGTTCGCCCGTTTCGCGCGTTAGCCGCTCGGCCTCTCCGTAGATCGCGCGGATCTTCGCTTTGTCGGCCCATGGCGGCGTGGCGCGCCGCTCACGCGCCCGGCGGCGCATGCCGTGCTGACGGCTCGTGCGCAAGATCGGTGAGCGGCGCTTTACCGGCACGAACAGTGGGCCGACATGATGGCCGCCAATGAGATCGAGCGGCATCGCTAGTTGTACTGCGTGCAGAACATCACGGGCAGATTGAAGCGGCCGCCGTCCGTCCACGCGTAGAGGTCGTACAGGTTGCCGCGCAGGGTTTCCAATGGGCGATCGTCGTCGCCGCGATTGCGCAGAGTCATACGGGTGGCGATCGCGTCAAGTTCGCCCCACTCAATCATCTCGCCTTCCTCGTCGAACAACAGCACGCCGCGGTCGGGGTGATCTTCCCAGCGATCGATTCCAGTGCCTGCATGGCCGTCGTCGCACGCAAGTTGGCGGATGGATTCGGCAGCGAAGATTTCGGACTCTTCGCCGATCCAGAAGAAGCGGAGATTGGTCATTGCGAGTTATCCACAGGTAGCGGGCGAACGTGCCCGGTTTTGAGGTTGACGAACGCGCCGCACCAGCTGATGCGGCCGTGCCGGAAGAACTCCCACAAGATCCCCAGCGCCGGCGTCACGATCGCCTGATTGATGAAGAGCTCCTGCCGCTCTAGCGCTTCGGCGAGCCCGCAACTCGGCGTGTCGTCTTCGGGCACGGTTGTGTCTATCAGCTCGGGCAGCACGTCGTACGGCCAGCGCAGCGCCGTCCCGCAAGGTTTCTTGCCGTGTGCAAAGCTGTGCCCGAAAATCACTTGTCCGTCGCTCGCGCGGTTGCCGAGATCCATCACGTACGCGGCAGTCTTCGCGAGGATCGGCGCGAGCTTTGCTCGAGCAGCTGCGCTATCGACGCACACGACGGCAATTCCCGCCCCCACATTGACTAGCTCGCTCGGGCCCGCGTGAATCGGCCGGGCGTGCCAGTCCAGACCGAAGAACGCGTTGAGCCGGTGAACCAGCACGACGCTTTTGTGCATGCCGACGTCGGCCGGGCTGAACATCTGGCGGCCGATGTTCGCCTCGCTGACGGTGTCGCCGTCGAACGCGGTGACGTGCAAGCCCGGATGTCCGAGCGCGGTCAGCGCGTGGTTGAGTCGCGCGAGGCCTGTCAGCATCTGCGAGCCGTTGCCGCCGCAGCCGATCAGCGCGATATTCACGCGCCGATCGAGAAAATGTGCGGGCGTGATGTGGGTCATGCTGGCTCCGGAACCTTGAACACGGCCGACGCCGGCACCTTCAGCGGAATAAGCATCCCGAGCACGCAGAGACGGAACGCTACGCTCGGCGTTCCACCATCACCGAGGCCGCCGAGCACCGCAGAGATCTTCACTTCACCAGCGTCGTCGGCGTCGTCCTGTGCACTGAAGAACGCCGGCGTTGCGCCGTGACTGTGCAAGTCGATCGCGAGCGATTCGTGCGACTGCAGTTCCGGCCGTTCGAACGTAATCGCGCCGGGCGTGACGGACGAGACATGCAGGGCCTTGTACGCCAGTTCCTTCCTGTCGTTGTCCCATACGATCCACGCGGCGTGCTCGTTCGGCAGGGCGCTTTGCGCTTCTTCCGCGAACGCCTGCACGAACGGCAGCGCGACGCCGAGTCGGCCGAACGCGAGCTCGATCTTCGGCATGACCAGACCATACGGAGGCTTCGGGCCCACGTCGTTGTGCTTGGCCAGCTGCTGGATCACATGGAGCCACGGGCGTCGCACCTCGACGAATACGCCCTCGGCGGTCATCAGGAAACGATGGCCGACTTCGAGCAGCGGGGCGAACTGTGCATGCTTCGGTACCGCAACCGTCGGCGCGCTATCGAACAGCGCGACGTCGAGCGGCAGCTCTTCATCATCTTCGGCCGCGGCGATCGCGCGCGGCTTTGCCCGGGCAATCTCGTCGGCGACACCTTTCGAAAACTGGTCAAGTGCGGTTGCGATGTCGCGCAGGCCCGCCTGCGTAGCGTCTTGAAAAAGGGCGAGTAGTTTTTCCATGTCGTCAGTCCAGAGTGGTGATGTTGCCGATCACGTCCGCGAGCGTTCGCTTCGTGTCGATCAGGCGGTCCAGGGGGAATTCGGCGCCGTCGAGCAGGTCGAGCCACAGACGTTCAGCGCCGCCGCGCCTGTGGATAAGTCGTTCGTTATTGGGGTGGGTGAATCGACTGCGAAAAAATGCATCCTCGAAAGGCTTGATGCTGGCCGTATTGACGGCGTCGGGAGTCGTGACGTTGCCGACGCAGATCTCGCCGTTTTCCCAGACGTTGTAATAAGGCGCGGTGTACAGCTTCGTCGCCGGGCCCGGCCGCTCGTTATCGCGCAACGCGAAAATCGACCAGCTGTCGCGGTTGACGATGAACACCAGCGGCGGATGTTTAGCGTCGCCGGCGCGCTCACCGATCTTGTCGGCCGACTTGAACCACACCCGGCGGGTGGAGGCTGGAATCCACCATGCGAGCATGTTCGGCGCGAAATAGACGACGCGCTCATGCACGAAACCGCGATAGCTGGTTTTGCGCGCGCCGATCTCGGCGATCTCAGCCAACTGGTCGAGCGTGATCGGCACGCCGGGTAGCAGCGTCGGACGGCCGTCGACGACGCGGGCCGCGTGCTGCGTCGCGTAGACGTGTTGCGTGCCTTCCGAGCGATAGAACAGCAGGGCGCTGTCGAGCTGCAGTTCCACGTCGTTGTCCTGGGCGATCGTGACGGATTTCATGCGAACACCCGCACGAGTGTTTTTGCCTGGTATTCCTCGCGGCCGAGCATTGTGAGAAGGCGCTCGACAGCTTTTGCCAGCAGCGCGGTCGACTCCATCTGCCTGAGCCACGTCGCAATATCGCCGCCGACGATGGCAAGCTGCGTTGCGGATGCCGCGCCGAGGAATTCTCCATCGGCTATGTATTGCAGGAAATCGTCGATCACCCGGCCGACAGCGTCATCTTCCGTCCACCGCACAACGAGAGCGATGTCGATAGCATCCAGCCCGGCGCCGCCGGTACCGACATCCGCGAACGGTCCATAAAACCGCGCAATGTTCCAAATGGCGTCCATTGCCGCGACCACTTCGGTGGCGAACTCATCGCGAGCAGCGGCACGCCTGACCTGAGCGCGCGACAGCACCCGTTTCGGTTCGGCGGCCCACTCCGGCATGTCGCGGAAGAATTTGTCTCGCGTGAAGAAATCGAATGTCTCAATCAGTTCCTCGCGCGACTGGCAGTCGTGCAGGCTCATCGCTTCCTCGATAGCGACAGACTCGTCCGACTCGCCGTACCAGTAGGTGTATTCGGCGAGACCGAGGGCGTAAGCGGGCGTGCAGATCGTCGGGAGCATGTTGCAGGCGTCATAGAGCGCTGCAAGTACGGTCTGGCCCAATCCCTCACGCACCTGTTCCAGCGCGTTGATCGCACCGCCGATGGAGACATGGCTGCATGAGACCGGGCCGTGCGTGGTCTGCACCATTGCCCACACCTGATCTGTCCGCTTGAGCGAGTCGTACGAATAGCCATCGAGTGACTGTTCGAGCCTCAGATTCCAGTCGAACATGCGCATGCCGTCAGTAACACGATTCCAGCGGCGGGTGAGCGCGCTCGTCGCGAGGGCGAGTTCCGAGCGCGGGCGGCGCGCGACATCTTCGGCCTCGATCACACCGGAATCGAGCAGCGACCTGACGAGCGGATACGTGAACGACTCGCCTGAGCTGATCGTGTACGCAGCCGGAATATCGACGAGCGCAGGCAGGGCAATTGGCGCGAAACTCATGGCAGCACCGGCATGCTGGAAACGGGCAGTTGCAGGCGCACGCCAGCGACAGGCCGCGACGCGAGGACGTACAGGCGGCGAGCGAGCTGCCCATTGGCGGCCTGCGCTTCGATCCGATGCTGTCCGGACGAAACGAGCGGCCCGCGTTCCAGCTCCGCGCGGAGATCGTCGAGCGTCACGATATAGCCTCCAGTGCGCAGGCGGCGGTGACGTAGCGCGCGTACAGCGCATCGATGAACGCGACTTCTTCATCGAGCAGCGGGCAAACGTGCGCGCCCGCGAAGCGCTCGACCTCGACGAGATACGCGGTGATGGACGGTGGCATCCGGCGGCAGTTCTGGAGGACGCGCCCGATTTTCTTGCGAACGCTGATGAGCTCGTCTTCTGCGCCTTTGGTGCCGACGGCGCGACGGAACGTGAAAACGTTCTTGTTTCCGACGACTTCGGGCCCCTCGATCTCGGCGTTGACGATCTCGGGATAGGTATTGCCGTAGAAGTCGCGGACCTGTTGAAGCGAAAACGTCGGCGACGGATCTGTGAGCTTCGCGCCGTTGTAGCGGAATTCGCGAGCGAGCGTTTCGGTTTTCATCGCGCGCCCCTTAAAGCAGGTCGACGCCGTCTTCCTCGACGGCGGGCTGTGCGTTGCTGGAATCCTGCTCAGCAGCTACAGCAGGCGTTTCGGCAGTGGCGGGTTCGGCGCCCGGATCGATGCCGGGAATCTGCGTTTGACGCGGATCCGTCGGCGGCGTGTCGCCAGCGGCGTCGGCCGCGTTATCGCTCTCGGCCGGTGCCGGCTGTTCTGCGGTGCGCTTGCGGCCGCGTGTGCCTTTCGGCGTGGGCGCAGGTAGCGCTTTGGTCCCTGCATCGACGGTACCGTTAGCTGCGCTCGCGGCGCGCGCCTGGTCGAGCACCGAGAGCGTGCTCGGCTCATAGATCGAAACCGCTTCGGCGAAATCGCGGTCGAGTTCTTCGGGCGTCGCGAGAATAGACAACGGATAGAGCGTTTTCTCGCCCTTCGTGTCGTCGTTCGCGCGCGGCGTCACGTTCACGCGCAGCTGGTCGCCTTCGGCGGTGATGAGCAGCGTGAGGGTGGTGCGTTGCGCGAGTGGGTGCAGCGATGCAAAGAGGGACATCTGCTTCTCCATCAAGGGTGGGTTAGTGCTGCTTTGCGCGCCACTCGGCGAACGGGCGGCGCAAGAGGTTGTGAAAGCGATCGGCCGCGGCCTTGTCGGTGGCAAGTCGGCGGCGGCTGTCGATCTGGCACACGTGGCGTATTACTTCCGCGGCTTCGTCGACGGTCAGCTGCTCGACCTGCGTTGCCGACGAAAGCCACTCGCGAAACTTCGGGTCGCGGGGCAACATGCCGGCAAGCTGGGCTATGGTGGGCATTGCTGCTCGCTCAGGCCGCGAGGCCGTCGTAGTTGCGATCGGCGAAATCTGCATCGCCGGGATAACGACCGGTTCCGTCAGCGCGGTTCCAGCAGAACAGCGAACCGCGGCGGTGCGGAAACCAGTAGCCGGCACAGTCGCACCGCGTTTTGCCGGTGTCGCGCCTGTTCATCCAGCGATCGACCCGATAGTTGCGCTTGCCGCACACCGTGCAGGCGGGAAGTCGTGCGTAATGCCTTGGGTTCCGGCGCAGGCATCGACGCGTCGCACAGTGGCGGCAGCGGACGTGGCAACGTGACATGTCAGTCGAGGTCGTTGGCCGCGCGCAGTTTCGCGTCGCGGTGGTTGCTGGAATCGACGGTGGTTTCACGCTCAGCCCGAGCACGAGCTCCCAGTTCCAGGCAGCGCCGGACGACTGGGTTGGTGATCGCATCGACGGCGGACCCGGCGCAGCGCTGCAGGCGAAACTCGCGGGCGACCATTGCATCGGTGATAAAAATCGGCGCGGGCATGTCAGTCCTTTCTGTTACGCAGATGAAGAAAGCCCAGGAACACGCCTGCTGCGGCCGCGACGATGACGGCGCCGATCAGCAGGACAACCGTGGCATCAGAACAAGCCATGTCAGGGACTCCGGCGCGGTATGATCAATCGCCGATGCGCGGATAGTGCGCATCGCATTCGTGTTCGAGAAACGGATCGGCGGCATCGGCGTGAGTCGCGGTCGCGCAAAGACTCCCGAGAATGAAGCCCGCGAACATGCCCACGGCCATTGCCATGAAGAGGAGTACTAAAATCACGGGAAACGTATTCATCGGTGAGCCTTTACGGGATCAGGTGCAGCGAATCGCCTGGCAGGCGAGGGCAGTGCTTGCCTCGTGCTCGTCCCACTGCTGAACCGTTGCGCAAAGCAGAACAACGATTGCGAGTGCGGAGGTAGTCACAGCCACGTATTTTGCGAAGGCGCGCATTACCAAGCGCCAAAGAGACGGCAGAGACCTTCTGCGATGAACGGCGCTGCGGCGAGAATCGCGAAGCAGATCAGCGGGCGCTTGGCCGTGCGTCGTTCGTACTGCGCGAGTTCGGCATCGGTCATTCCGCCGTTCTCGAAGCAGTCGATCTCGTCTGTGGTCCGCGTTGCTTTGGTGAGGCGCGGCGCCGGTGCGTGCAGGGTGCTCATCTCAAGGTCTCCCGGTAGGTCGGTGAGTGCGTGAGATGAAGAATACAAACGTATTTAAGATGTGTCAATACAAATGTATTTGAAATCGAATCGACGTATTTGCTGTGCGACGCAGTCGTTGTGCGGCAGCGTCACCCGTTAGAAACGGTCAGACAAAACACCCGATTGCGCAGCGCCTTACGCCGTGTAAGAATTCGTGCGCGCTAGGTGATCTCCAGGCGCGTGTGTCCCTGAGCCGCAGCTATGCCTTCGGCGTCTCTTTGCGTAAAAAAGCCCCGCGGGAGCGGGGCTTCGGGGACGCGCAGTCGATCAAATATCTTTGTCAACGATGGCGTGCATTTGCGCCATTGCGCCTTGCATGGCAGCTTTGTTCTCGCGCATTGCCTTTTGTACTGTCTGGGCCAGTTCCAGAATGGATATTGTCGGGACCTCCAGCGTCACGACAACTTTGCGCTCCATGCTGCTAGGCGTTGATTCCGCGGAAAGCTGCTGCTGGAACACTGTAACAATAGTCGTCGGAAATCCGAGGAGGGCAGGACCGAAACCGTTTCCGCTGATTCGGGGCGCGTCATCCGGGATTTCTGTCACCACGGATACTCCATTCTCGGTCGATTTTATTATTTTGCTCATGAGATTTTCCCGATGTCTAAACTAAAAGTTTTTACGTAATTAACGTGTGGACTTTGAATGAACAAAGAAGCACCGCCGGTGGTCGCGCGCATAAAGTTTCTGGCGCAGATCGGACTTCCGTCAACCGCTAAAGTCACGCTGGTGTTGGGTTGCCCCTCTTCGTCAAACTCGCTGGAGTACGGTGCCGGTGTCAACGCTGCTGGCGACAAATCTGCCGTTCGTTGAACGAGAGTCGAGAAGGGCACAAATTCAACCCATGCAGCCACGTCGAAAATTGCCGCAATTTTGTGCAGCACCGAGAGGGATTGTTTGCCGTAGTCCGGATCTTCGAGACGAGCTACAGCACTCTGGCGAGTACCCAGTTTTTCGGCGAGGTCAGCTTGGGTCATGCCGGCGCGCTCCCGCAGCAGTCTGATCTGGAACGCAACCCTATTTCCGGCATTCGCCTCCGCCATGCCCGCACGATATGTCTTTGATCGCATTTTGAGCAAGCGCTTGCTCGGCTTAGTCGATCTCGACCTCTTTAGTGGCGACACGTCCTGCTCGAACGTCTGCCCACCGCTGCTTGGCTTTTGCGCAGAAGTTGCTGACACTGTGTCGTTCCTTATGGGTAACCCAGATGACCACGGTAAATTCGTCGGAGCCGGGTCCAAAGTAACCCATTGGACGTTGTTGGAGGTTATTTGATTTAAAGCGAATTTCGTAGATGTCTTTGCAGTCTTCATCACATTCCCAGCTCAGTTTCTTGGCGTGCGGGTCGCGCCACATTTGAGGCGGTTGGTCGCGAAGGTACCGCAAACGATCGTCGCACTTTGAATCTCCCGGCTCGATGAGCGCGTCGTAGCCTTCCTCGAAGGCACCGACATTGGTTCGTGGATCAATCCACTCTCTGATCTTATATCGCACGTTCTCGGGAAAACTTTAGCACATATTTGTGATTGAACGGCATCTCGATAACCCAGCCATCGACTCGCAGCCCGTCGCCAAGGGCAGCAAAAGACGGGTGCCCTGAATGCCGGCCCCGCTCCGACAGCGTTCTCTGACAATCACCTGGCTAGCCTCGGAACACGATCGATTCGGATAGCGCATTAATGATGTGGCGAATTTGAGCGTCGTCATAAGACGCGAACGCCTTCGTTTCGCCCGATGCGGACTGAAGCCTTACTTGGGATTGCGGCCGGCCGCGCCAGATCAGATAGACCCCGAGAGCGGCTAAGATCAGGCCAAGGGTGAGCGGTCCCGTCGACGAGCCAACGCTCGCCATGCTCGCCCCGGTAATCAGCATTGGGAGTCCAAAGAGGATGAGCAGGGCGCCAAACAGCCATTTCCTCGGCGTGCGCCAGTGCTTCACAGAGGTTACGCCGCTCATGGCAAATGTCTGCCCAGGCACGACGAATCGCGCGTTGGTGACGACGACGCCGCCGCTGTTCAAGAAAACCTTCTCGGTATTCTGAGTGGCGGGAGCGCCGCCAAAGCTTGGATCAACGCGCATAACTTCCCCCGGAATTGAGCCAGCAGACAGGCGTTGGAGCAGGCCTCATGCGGGCCGCATGAGAATCAGGCTTACTGCAGACGTCCAGGAAAGGTCTGCGAGCCTTTCGCAAGCAGATCCGCGATGCAAAATAGGGCGACAGCTATGGTCGCCCATGACATGACCTTGCTCGGCATTTTCTGCACCGGATCGAAAGCCACCACGAGCATGCGCGTGATGATGTAAAGGCCGATCATTACCCCGATGTCTGGAATCAATTTGCACGCCCCGATCAGTCTGGTCGCCACGCGGACGGCTTTGCTATCCAGCCCACGTAGTGCATTTTTTCGATGTCTTCGTCTTTGAGCGCGATCGTGCCGTGCGCCTCATTTACTGAAATCAGGTGGGTCCTGCCAGCACGCTGATAAAGAAACTCCTTCACCATCACGCGGCCGTCTTTCGCCTTAATCAATACCTCATCGCCTGGCTCGATCGCATGGTTCGGCTCGACGACTACAAATTCTCTATCTTTGATGCGCGGGCGCATCGAGTCACCAATACACCGCAGCGCGTAGGCGTCTCTGTCCTTGGTTGGCACATCGACGAAGCCTTCACCGTGGCCGACCGGGTATTCGATTTCGGACCAAAACCCGTTGTCACCTAGTTGCGCCATACCCAATACCGGAACGCCCTTCCATTGCAGATTCGTGATCGGATCCCACGGATCATTGTGTCGAACGGCGGTGGCACGAGACCCTTTCCCGAGCATCAACCATACGGAGTTGATCCCGAGTGCCTCCTGCAGCGCCACCGCGTGGTCGACGCTGATTTGTTTGCTGTTACCCGAGAGCCAGCCTGCAACTGTCTCTTCTGTGGTTCCGGCCGCCGCGGCGACTTTGGAGATGTTGCCTTCCGCGTCGTCGAGGACAGACTTGATCCTATCAGCTAGGCCGGCGGCGCCCATTGAGGGAAAAGAGGCGCTTTCGCCCATTTGTTTCGATGATCCCGTCAGCCATTCGACCGTTACGTCCAAGGCAGCCGCAATTTTTGGGAGAAGGGTTGAGCTTTTGTTTCGGCCGCTTTCCAAATGCCCGATCGTGCCCTGGCTTACGCCGGACTTAAGGGCTAGGTCTTCCTGCGACCAGCCTTTGCGGGTACGGGCCTCGATGAGGCGCTTTCCAATATTACTCATGTATTGGATTGTGCCTGATGCGTCAACTACGTTGGTATTGACGTCCAAATACATATGTATTACCCTGAGATCGTTATCACTTGGAGAGGCGGCTATGGACGCGCGACAGCTCGTCGTTTCGATTCGAAAGCAGGGGCTCACGCAGGAGCAGATCGCGGAGCGCACTGGTCTGTCGCAGGGCGCGGTTAGCCATATCGAAACCGGCCGGCGCAAGAACGTGTTCGCGACGACCAAAGAAAGCCTCGAAAAGCTCCATACCGAACTTTCCGCCGGCGCAGCGCCGGTAGAGGCTGCTTGAAATGAAGAGACTGTATGCGCGGTTCGTGCTGTGGATGATTCGACCGGCGGTGCAGCGCGCCCTGCGTGAAGAGACGCAGCAGGGCGGCATGCTGCTCGCGGATCGTACCGTCGTCGCAAACCTGCGCTGGAATGACTCGCTCAGCGCTCGTATTGACACTCTGGCGGCGGCCGCAGCAGCAAACGCGGCCGCCATTGCGCGAGAGGTTAAAGCTCGCGAAGTTGCTTCGGCAGCAGCGACGCCAAAGATTTCTTGAATGCTTCGATGTCGTCGTCGGACATGGTGCTGTTCAGCTGCCCGACATTGCGAACCTCTGATTCCACTTTGAGTGCGGCTTGAAATGCAGGGTTGTCCCGGTTGGCGGTGCCGAGCGATCGGATGATGGCTGCCATCGCGGCGTTCTCCGCAACTAGGTATCGCAGGACTTGTTGAGTTTCGTCGAGCGCGGTAACGAGTTTTTTGATTTTTTCGTCCATGAGGATCCCCGTAGAGATTGGTTGTGTGAGAACTGCCGATTCTACTGGCGAAAGCCGGGATCCTCGCCCAAATACCCAGCACGTTGGGGATAGAGAGCATGGCACCTACGCAGGAACAGATCGATCAAATTTGGGCCGCGCGGCGGGAATACATCGAGAAGCGTCTTGCGCGCGCTGTTCGCGAGTCGAGGCGACGAAGCCAATTTGAGCGAATCGGCGGCAAGTTGCGGAGGAAGAGTTCCAACCCGCGCCGCTGGAATCGGCGAATTCTTGCGATGCAAGCGGTACGGGCCACGATGCCTCATTGGCCAATAGCGGGTTTAGTGAAGCCAGCAGAAGCAAAGAAGTAACTGCCGCGCGTCCCTCGGGCGCGGCGGCAGCAAAGTTTCCCCGTAGCGATTTCATTCTTCTTTTCCCGTTTTCTTCTTGTTGAGTTGCACTTTAGCTGTACTAAGCGCAACAAAATACGTTTGTGTGGAGCAGCAATTGAACATCCTCGACACCCTGCACGCAGTTGCCCACGGCTACAAAGGTGGATGCGAATCACTGGCGCCGCGGGTCGGCATGTCTGCGGCCGTGCTGCGCAGCAAGGTCAACCCGAACACCGACACGCACAAGGCGACGCTGATGGATGCCGTGCACATTGCGGAGATGGCCGACGACGATCGCGTGCTCGAGGCGTGGGCGCGAGAGCGCGGCTATGCGTTGGTGAAGATCCCGAATGTGGATGGTTGCACAGACGCGGCGATTGTCGAACTGATGGGAGAAGCCTGGGCGACTCATGGCGAGGTCGGCAAAGAGATCGTGAAAACGCTCGAGGATGGCCACGTCGAGACGAAAGAGGTCGATCGGGTCGAGCAGCGCATTTTCAAACACGCCCAAGTGCTGTTCAACATCGCTGCGCGCCTGCGCGGCATGGCGGAGTAACCATGCGGACCACACACACCCAACTGGCCGGCTATGACTCGGTCACCGGCACGAAGCGCTGCACGCAGAAGCAGATGATCGCCGACCTGTTCTACAGCAAACACCTGACGCTCACGCGCCAGGAGATTGCGGACCGGACGAATCTCCGCCTTTCGAGTGTCTGCGGCCGCGTGCGCGAGCTGCTCGACGACGAGACACTGCAGGTGCGCGGCGAGCAGAAGTGCGCGGCGACCGGTGTGATGAACGAAATCCTCGGATTGCCGCTCGGGGTGGCCGCTTGAGCGTCAAGCTGATGACCGCAGTATTTGATCGGTACCCGGAGGGCGGCGGCGAGATGCTCGTCGCGCTCAAGCTGGCCGATCATGCCGACGACGACGGCACGCATATCTATCCGTCGATCAACTACATCGCTGAGAAGACGCGCCAGTCGCCCCGCGCAGTGCAATACCAAATCCGCCGTATGCAGCAAACCGGCTTCCTCCTGTTGGTGGCAAACGCCGGCGGTGGGCGAGGCCGCGCGCGCGAGTACCGCATCAATCCTGACTGGATAAACGGTGCAGAACTTGCACCCATTCCGTCTGGCTCAAAGGGTGCAGAAAATGCACCCAATGGAAAGGGTGCAAACGGCGACACAAAGGGTGCAAACGGCGACACAAAGGGTGCAAACGAGAGCACTAAAGGGTGCAAAGCTTTTGCACCCGAATCATCAGGAACCACCATAGAACCGTCAAAGAACCATCAACCCGCGCGGCGTACGCCGCGAGTTGCGTTGCATGCCGAACTTCTGAACGTCGATTTGCCGGACTGGTTGCCGTTCGAGTCGTGGGACATGTGGTGCGACCACCGCGAGGCGAAAGAGAAGAAGGCGGACGTTCCCTGGACGCGGCCCGCCTGCAAGGTCTCGCTGAAGAAGCTGGCGAAGCTGCACGAGCGCGGCGCCGATGTCGTTGCAGCGATTGAGGAATCGGTTCTGCGCGGATGGACCGGGATCTGGGAGTCGAAGGACGACGCGGCGCCGGCGAATGCGGCATCGGTGCCTGTGGACTGGTGGAAGACCGAGAGCGGCATCGTCGCGCGAGGCGCGCAGTTCGGCTTTGTCCGAAAAGACGGCCAGTTGTTCGACCAGTTCAAGGCGAAGGTTTTCAGGGCGGCCGGCCCGGGAGAGTGGATGGAGGAAATGCTCCGGACGGTGGCGCGCGAGAGCAACGAGCGCTACGAGGCCCTGTACGCCTACTTCAACGACATTCCGCGCGAGAAGGTCGCGCAAGCGGAGGCCGCGTGAGCACGCAAACCGAAAAAGCATTTTGGCTTGTCTGGTCGCCGACTGGCGTACGGCCGCCGAAATATCGCCATCTGACCGAGCAGTCGGCGATTACCGAGGCAGAGCGTCTCGCGCGCGAGCATCGAGGCCAACTGTTCGTCGTGCTCGAGGCAGTCGCGGCGCGCCGGGTTGACGACATGCAGCGAACAATGTTCGCCGGCGGCCCGCGGGATGAGATCCCATTCTGAATGCCTCGCTCGCTTTCTTGCCGCGGTGCGCGAGGCGCGCGCCGGCCGGAACAGAGCAGCGCGAGATTTGATCGAGGCAGTGCGCCAACGGTACGGCGACAAGGCGGCAGAGATTCAGCGGCGCGAGCTGCGCAACTACGTGGACAGCGAGAAGAAAGCATGACGATTCATATCCCCGAATGGATGGTTTGGTTGAGCGTGGCGGGCGCCGGCGCGCTCGTGATGGTGATTGCCGCTTTCGCAGTGTTCGGCTTTCTGTTTTGGCTCGCATTCCGAAAAGTCTAAGGGCATGACGAAGCGAGCACCTTGGCCGATGGTAGTTCCGACTGGCACAACGACGGTCGGGACCGCGCGCGTGCGCGATGAGTCGCGCCCGGCCATGACGACCGCGCAGCGTCGCATTTACGAACTGACCGGCAACCCGCCGCAGACGAGCGCGCTCGATGATGTTGAAGATCCGTTCCCGGCGCATCGCCAGCACCCGGCCACGCTCGGCGCGAAGAAGCCGGCGAAGTATCGCAACACGAAGTGCGAGCACGAGGGCATCAAGTTCGACAGCCAGAAAGAGCGCTCGCGCTGGTTTCACCTGATCCAGTTGCAGGCTGCCGGCGAGATTCGTGATTTGCGCCTGCAGGTTTCATTCGTCCTGACCGAGCGCAAGCAACGCGACGACGGCACGTGGGAGCGCGCGTCGAAGTACGTCGCCGACTTCACGTACGTCCGTGACGGGAAGCTGGTGGTCGAGGACGTCAAGTCGGAGGCGACGCGGAAGAACCGCGCCTACATCCAGAAGCGCAAACAGATGCTCGACAAGCACGGCATTACGGTGAAGGAGATCTAGCACATGGTCAATCGAATCATGAGCGCACAGCGGCGCGAGGTATGCGAGTTCCTGATGATGTATCCGGGATCGACGATCGCGGACATTGTCGAGGGTACGTGCGCTCCATACGACAGCATCAAAAAGCGGCTTCGAGCGCTCAAGGCGAGCGGTCACGTCAAAGGCAGCGAGTCGAGCTATCGATCGTCGTACCAACTAACCGGCAAGCCTTTTCCGCGAGTCGCCGATTACCAACCGAACGCCCGCTATGCGGCGAGCAAGGCTAGTCGTGAGTCGCGCGATGCGATCGTCGGCGGACTGTGCGCGGCTATGCACGCTATGGTGATGAGAGGGAGAGCGTCAGCGTGACCGATCGCGAGGAATTCGATGCTTGGTTTGACGCCAAATTCAACGCCGAGGCGGTCGCGCCATCGCTGCGCGAGCTCGCATTTCAATTCTGGCGCGAAGGTCGGCTCTCCGTGCTGGCCGCGAGCGGCGTATCTGTCGAAATGCACTGCTTGCCGGAGGCATCATGAAGCGCTCGGCACCACTGCAGCGTAAAACGCCCCTCGCGCGCGCGGGATTCAAGCGCAAAGAGCCGGGCGTATTCAAGGCGCAGCTCGACCGCAACACGAAGAAACTCACGCGCTCGACGTTCAAGCGCAAGGCTCGCAAGCCGAAGGCCGGCGACGACAAGCGCATGCGCGACGCGTGCCGCGACGAGCCGTGCTATCTGCGCATTTCTGGTGTCTGCACGAGCGACCCGACGAAAAGCGTGCCGGCACATCGCAACGAAGGGAAGGGTATGGGTCTGAAGACGCCCGACTATTTCACAGTGCCGGCGTGCCCGACGTGTCACCACGAATATGACCAGGGCAAACGCTTTCTCCGCGAGCATAAACGGGCGCTTTGGAACATGGCGTTCGCACGCTGGGCGCCGATGCGCGCGACCAAGCTGGGATTGGAAATGCAGGAGGCAGCTTGAGATTGCTGGTAGTCATTCCGGATGGTGTTGGGCGCTTCAGGCATGGCCGACGGGTGGGCCGGGCGGCCTATGTCACGTACGAGAAAACCAGAAAAATCGAGACGACGGTGTACAGAGTCGCGCGCGATGCGTCCGACTATCGCGGCCCGCGGCAAGTGCTGGTCGACGCATGGATACCAGAGCAACATCGGGCCGGCTTTCTGCCGGGTGATCTGAACTGGGTCGGCGACGGCATTTACCGCGCACGGGCATATGTAAATGAAAACCGCACCACGTTGGCACCGTTTCTCGCCAGCGGTGATCCGGAATGGGACGTAAGGGAGGTGGCATGACGCCAGCTAAATACCAGTCGGCATTGAGCGCGCAATCGGCGATCGCGAAGAAGGTTCTCGAGATGGTGCCGATTCAGCAAGCGTGGTCGCGAAACGAAATCGCATCGCACCTGCGCCGAGTCACGAAGAGTTCGCCCGATGTTGCGGTTCTCGACGGCTGCCTCATACGCCTCAAGGACGCCGGCCTGATTCGCGAGCGTTCAGTCGGGTTGTACCAGCGAGTCGAAATCAGGGAAAGGGAGGTATTGCACGTGGCTGCGGAAATCAAGGGCGACACTCAGAAGGCAGTCGATGAACCGGCGAAATCGCCCATCGACATTCTTTCGAGCCTTTCGGAACGCGCGCGCTCGATGGCGACAGCCATGATTGTTCTGGCATCGGACATCGAAACGGCGGCGCTCACGATCGAGCAGGGCAATGCCGAGAGCAATGCGAACCTCGACAAGCTGCGCCAGCTGCAGGCGCTCCTCAAGAGCCTGGCTTAAGGAGAGTCACTTGAGCGACATAAAGATCCACACCGGCCGCACCAACACGCAAACGCACCGGGCCGTGCTTGGCGTCGACGAAATCAAGCAGATCCTTGCGCGGGAAGTCTGCGCGGCTGCCGACGTGCAGATGGACGCCGACAGCACGCGTGTGAATGTCCAACTGAGCAGCCGCATGGGCAATTACGGTTCCGAATACGAAGCGGTTGTCACCGTGACCGTCGACTACGAAAAGATGCCGACGGCGGCCGAGGATTCGAAATGAACGTCAACGAACTCAGCGGGGCGCAATTGGATTTCTGCGTGGCGCGTGTGAGCGGGCTTGCCGCAAAGCTCGCTGGCGACAAGGCGGTTATCGTAAGGTGCCGTGTGGGCGTTCTGGATGGTCCACCGGAGGCATGTTTTGTTGCTTGGGGGGAATTTTCACCGTCGACAAATTGGGTAGATGGCGGCCCGATTATCCAACGCGAAATGATCTGCATAGCTCCGTATTACGGCGAGAGCTGGGGAGCGTGGATCAACTCGTCCTGCTATGAGTCGACCGAACCGGACGCGCGCGGCGAAACGCCGCTCATCGCCGCGATGCGCGCTTACGTGAGCGTCAAATTCGGCAAAGAGGTGAACCTGTGAGCGCGCCCGCATACATTCAATGGGCCGACGTGCCGGACCAGTCTGTGAGGGAATCAGCATGAAACGATCGACTGCGTTTTATCTCGCGGCGCTTGCGGCCTATCTCGTGTACATCAGCGTCGCCGCCGATGGTTGTGAAAAACGCGGTGGCGCTCTTGTCAGAGGCCTGTCGTGGACGGCCTGGGTGTGCGTGAAGGAATCGAAATGAACGTGGGCGAATTGAACGGCGCGCAGCTCGACTGCTGGGTCGCGCGCGCCGAAGGATTTCGCGCTGAGGTCGTCAAGGCGAATGGCATGGAGTATTGCCGCATCGACGTCGAAACCATCGGCCATCAGTTTTACCAGCCGACACAGAATCCGGCCATTACCTCGCCGATCCAGTTCCGCCAGCGTTACACGCTGTACCCGCTCGATCGATTGGATGGTGAGGCTGGAGTCCCGGCACGCTGGTGGGTAGCAGAAGCCCAGATGAATCCAAGTTTCTACGACCTGTACGAAGACGAGCAACCGCTTGTCGCTGTGTGCAGGTTGCGCGTCGCCGAGGCGCTGGCCGCCGGCATCATCAAACCGGATGACAGTGCATGAATTCGCGCCCGCGCGGCACGTACCGCGACCCGCTGCTGATCCTGATCGACATCGAACAGCCACGCTGCAACGGCTGTCCGCAAGAACGCAACTACGAGTTTATCGGCCACATGCAAACCATCTGCGCACTTGGAAAGCCGCACGGCAACCGCTGCGAACAATACGGAAAGAGGCAACCCAACATGACGACAGACGCCGTTGAGGCAGACGATCTCCCGATGGACGACGTCGACGCTGTGCTTGTGGATTGGTACGAGTGGAGCGAAGGATTCCGACCGGTCGCCGGCTATAGCGGCGCGGACTCGACGTGCCGCGACTTCAAGATCAGCAATCAGTGGATGGACTACGATGACCTGTCCGAGGTGGTCGACCATCAACTTCTGTCAGCTACCGGTGAGGCGGTGGAGCCCGTAATCCTCTCGCTCAATATTCAGCATCGCGTCGCTGTGATGACGGCAATGCGCAACTTCATAGTCGGTTCGCAGGTGTTCAAGAACCCGCGCAGTCCGGCAACGCAGGACGCCGACTATGCATCAGCAAAGGCGGTAATGCGGCCTGCGCTGTTTGCAAAAGGCCTGATAAACCGCTTGTAAACTTTTTGGAGCTGTCCTAGAATCTCGCCTGAGGGCAGAGTCGCGCCCAGACAAACCAGAACCCGCCAGGTGAAAGCCTTGCGGGTTTTTCTATTTCCGCCTCCAGAAACCATGCTCAAAGCCATCATTCAGAAGATCGCCTCGTGGTTCAAGACGGAGGCGAAAACCGTCGAGCAAGAGTCGATCGCAATCGGCAAGCAGATTGCTGGCGACGCGTGGATGCTGACGAAAGACGGCATCCTGAATCTGATTCCCGAAACACCTATCGAAGGATTGAACATGAGCACTCCCGCAACAGCACCGGCGGCAACCGCGCCGCAAGGCAGCAACGTCAACACCGCAGTGCAGATCGCGCTCGCGCTGAAAGCGATCGATGCATCGCTGTCGGTCGAGGCGATTCAGGCCGCAACCACCGCAGCGCTGGCTGCTGCCTATCCGGTCGCTGCGTAACGCGACATGCCGCGCCTGCGCACACTGGCGACTCGCTTGCAGTCATTGCCAAGCCGAGTCGCCATTGCCGAGTCGCCGTCATGGCGAACAGGCAAGACCAGCAGCGCCGCGCGCGGCTATGGCTACGATTGGCAGAAGCTGCGCGCCAGACATCTGGCCAAGCATCCGCACTGCGTCTACTGCCTGCGCGATCTCGGCATGGTCGGCATGTCGCCGGCCGATGTTGTGCTCGCATGCGCAGAACGTGGCGTTGCCGAACCGCTTGGCACGATCGGCGATCACATCGCGGCGCACGAAGGCGACGAGCGTCGTCGGCTTGACCCGACCAACATCCAGACGCTGTGCAAGCCCCATCACGACGGCGAGAAGGCACGCAGCGAGCGTGGCCGCCGATAGCGCGCAATCGACGTCTATCGAGTGTAATTATTCGTTCAAATTATTTTCCCAGACTCCTGACGCGACTTTTTGCCTATTTTTTGAGCAGATAGCGCGACATTCGCACCAGCATGGTGCTATGCCTAAAAAATAGGCAGGGGGTGTCGAAAGTTTGAGGGTCCGACCGGCCAAGACCGACCGTTCCCGCACGCGCAGAAAATTTTCCCTTTTGGAGTTTTTGTTAATGGCTTTAACAGCGAAAAAGAGGCGTTTCGCCGACGCTGTTCTGGCCGGCAAAGCCAATAAGGACGCGGCAATCGAGGCGGGATACAGCGCTGCGACGGCGTCGGCGGCAGGGTCACGACTTGTTAAAGACAAGGATGTGGCTCTTTACCTCGCCGCGCACCGGATCCAGCAGGAATCGAAGCCCGAACCGGCTGGAAGATCGGGGAGCACGGCGCGGGCGCCGGTGGACTTCGACATCGACGCGATGACGAGCTTCACCGATCCAAAGGCCTTCCTGATTGCCGCGATGAACGACGGTCGGACGGAGCCGAAACTGCGCGTCGACGCCGCAAAAGCGCTGATGCCGTTCGTGCACGCGAAGGTCGGCGAGGCGGGGAAGAAGGACGCGAAGGCCGAAGCCGCGAAGAAGGCCGCAGGCAAGTTTGCGGCGCTCGCTGCGCCGAAGCTCGTCGTCAATAACCGGAAGTGATGCATGAAATGGTCGACGGCGTGTCCCGACTGGGCCGAGCGGCTCAAGTCGGGGCGCACGATCATTCCGCCGCCTATCTTTCCGGAGCAGGCGGAGCAGGCGCTCGCCGTATTCAAGGAACTGAAGATCGTCGACGCCCCAGGCAGTCCAACGTTCGGCGAGTCGTCCGCGCAATGGGTGTTCGATCTGGTCGCGTCGATCTTCGGCGCGTATGACGCGGACAGCGGGAGGCGGTTGATCACCGAGTGGTTTGTCTGCCTGCCGAAGAAAAATTCCAAATCGACGCTGGCCGCCGGAATCATGATGACGGCCATGATCCTGAACTGGCGCGTGTCGGCTGAGTTTGCGATTCTGGCTCCGACGATCGAGGTCGCCAACAACAGCTTCGCGCCGAGCCGGGACATGGTGAAGCACGAGGAGGAGCTCGACGATCTGTTCCAGGTGCAGACGCACATCAAGACGATCACGCATCGCACGATGGGCGCGACGTTGAAGGTGGTGGCCGCCGACTCGAACACTGTTGGCGGCAAGAAGAGCGTCGGCACCCTGGTCGATGAGGTGTGGCTGTTTGGCAAGCAGCCGAACGCAGAGAACATGCTGCGTGAAGCGATCGGCGGATTGGCCTCGCGCCCGGAAGGCTTCGTGATCTATCTCACGACGCAGTCCGACGATCCGCCGGCGGGCGTTTTCCTGCAGAAGTTGCGCTACGCGCGCGACGTGCGCGACGGGAAGATCGATGACCCATGTTTCGTGCCGGTGATCTACGAGCACCCGCCGGAAATGGTGAAGCGCAAGGAACACCTGCTCGTCGAGAACCTGGGCATGGTCAATCCGAACCTCGGCTACTCGGTCGACCAGGCGTTTCTGGAGCGGGAATTCCGGAAAGCGAAGGAAGAGGGCGAAGCGTCGTTCCGGGGATTCCTCGCCAAGCATGCCAACGTCGAAATCGGGCTTGCGTTGCGCAGCGATCGTTGGGCGGCAGCAGAGTTTTGGGAGGATGCAGCGCGAGTGCCCGGCGTGACGCTCGAAGATCTGATCGAGCGCTGCGAAGTGATCGACGTCGGCATTGACGGCGGTGGCCTGGACGATCTGCTTGGGCTCGCAGTGGTCGGCCGTGAGCGGGGCACGCGCAACTGGCTCGCATGGACTCACGCATGGGCGCACCCGTCTGTATTCGAGCGTCGCAAGGAGATCGCCGACACGTTGCGCGACTTCGAGAAAGAGGGCGATCTGACGGTCGTCGAGCAGATCGGCGACGACGTTGAGGACGTCGCGCAGATTGTCGCAACGGTTCACCAGGCGGGACTGCTGGATAAGGTAGGCGCCGACCCGGCCGGTATTGGTGGCGTGCTCGACGCGCTCGTCGCTGCGAAGGTGCCGGAAGACAAGGTGATCGGCATTTCGCAGGGCTGGAAACTGTCTGGTGCGATCAAGACGACTGAGCGCCGCGTCGCTGCGGCGAGCGGGCGCGGTCTCGACGAAGGTATCGGCGACGGCGGGGTGCTCGTTCACGGCGGCCAGCGAATGATGGCGTGGTGCGTCGGCAATGCGCGCGTGGTGCCGGTCGGCAACGCCGTGAACATCACAAAACAGGCCAGCGGGACGGCGAAAATCGACCCGCTCATGGCTATTTTCGATGCGGTATCGCTCATGTCGCTCAACCCGCCGGCGCAAGGCCCGTCGGTATATGAGTCGCGCGGTATCCGGTTCCTTTGAGGTGTGAATGAGTTTGTTCGATTTCTTCCGGCGGGGTCACCAGCCGGAGGCCCAAACTCGTCCTCTGCCTGACCCGCCGCGCGCGGAGCCCTCGCTTCCGCGCGCAGAGTTGCCGACTGGAGGCGCGACATTCACGGGTTTAGACGATCCGCGGCTGCTCGAATACATCCGGCGCGGCGAATTGGACGGCCGCGACCCGCGAGCGGCGCATGCACTGCGAAATATGGCTGTCCTGCGCTGCGTGACGCTGATTTCCGAGTCGATCGGCATGTTGCCGCTGAACCTGCAGAGCAGCGACGACAAAAAGCAGGTGCAGACCGACAACCCGGCGCACCGGCTGTTCAAGTACAAACCGAACGACTGGCAAACGCCGATTGAATTCAAGAGTCTCCTGCAATTGCGAGCGCTGCTTGACGGCCAGTCGTTCGCTCGAGTTATCTGGTCAGGAAATCGGCCAATCCGCCTGATTCCTATGGATCGCGGCTCGACGAAGCCGCGCCTCACGGCCGCGTGGCAAATAGTCTACGACTACACGACGCCGGGCGGCGACAGGATCGAGCTGCAGGCGCGAGACGTTTTCCATCTGCGCGACCTGTCGCTCGACGGCATCAATGGCATTTCTCGGGTGAAGCTCTCGCGCGAAGCGCTTGAGCTTGCTGAGCAGGCAGAGCGCGCGGCGTCGCGCACGTTCCGCACAGGTGTGATGGCGGGTGGTGCGATCGAGATCCCGAAAGAGCTTTCCGACAACGCTTACAAGCGCATGAAGGAATCGCTCGCTGACAACTACTCGGGCGCAGAAAACGCCGGTAGCTGGATGCTGATCGAGGAGGGCGGCACAGCCAGGCAGTTTTCGATCACAGCGGTATCGGCGCAACAGATCGAGACGCGCAATCACCAGATCGAAGAGGTTGCGCGCATGTATGGCGTGCCGCGTCCGCTGCTGATGATGGACGACACGAGTTGGGGCAGCGGTATCGAGCAGCTGGCCATCTTCTTTATCCAGTACGGCCTCGCACATTGGTTCGTCTCGTGGGAGCAGGCCGCGGCGCGCAGCTTCATTCCCGAAAACCAGCTCGGCATGCAGCAGTTCAAGTTCAACGAAGGCGCATTACTGCGCGGCACGCTCAACGATCAGGCGTCTTTCTTCTCGAAGGCGCTCGGCGCCGGCGGCCAGGCGCCGTGGATGTCGCAGAACGAAGTGCGTGAATTGTCCGACCTGCCGAAATCCGACGATCCGCAGACCGATGCGCTACGCAATCCAATGACACAGAAACCGAAGGGGACTGGCGATGAGCCTGCTCAGCCTGCCTGAAATCCGGGCCGACCATCGGCTCAACACCGCGCAATACGACGTGCGCCCTGACGCGCTGGAGAAGTGGGAACCGGGCGTGCGCGCTGCGGCCGGTGACGACTCGGCGTCGATCTCGATTTACGACCAGATCGGTGACAACTGGGAAGGCACTGGCATCACGGCGAAGCGGATCAGCGCCGCGCTGCGCAACATCGGCGCGCGCAACCTCACGGTCAACGTGAACTCGCCGGGCGGCGATTTCTTCGAGGGCGTCGCGATCTACAACCTGCTGCGCGAGCACAAGGCGAAGGTCACGGTCAACGTGATGGGTATCGCCGCGTCGGCCGCGTCGGTAATCGCGATGGCTGGCGATGAAATCCTGATGGGTGACGGTGCGTTCCTGATGATCCACAACGCGTGGACGGTCGCGATCGGCAACCGGCACGACATCGCACAAGCTGCAGAAGTGCTGGCTCCGTTTGACGCCGCGATGGCCAAGGTCTATTCGCAGCGCGCGGGCATCACGCAGGACGAAGCTGCCGCGCTGATGGACAAAGAAACGTGGATCGGCGCCGAGCAGGCTGTCGCCGATGGTTTTGCGACCGGGCTGCTCGACAGTGCGCAGGTCGCTAAAGATGCGAGCGCGAGCGGCCGCAAGGCGCTTGCTCTCATTGAAGCGTCGATGGCGCGCGCGGGTTATTCGCGCGGCGCGCGTCGTGACGCTCTCAAAGCCCTATTCGACGGCACGCCGGGCGCTGCCGCTGAAAACGCCATGCCGGGCGCTGGCGACGACGTTGCAGCGACGCTGCAGAACCTCATCAACGCTCTTCAAGGATAAGTCCATGAGCAAGAAACTCCTGATCGCCGCGCTTGCGGCAACCCTGGCTGGTACGGCCGGCGCAGTCCCGCGTGGCATTGTCGCAGTGCGGGCCGATAGCGGCCCCGGCGACGTCAAGGCTCTCGTCGAAAGCGTCAATCGCGCGTTCGAGCAGTTCAAGGCTGAGCACACGAAGCAGCTCGACGCGGTCAAGGCCGGGCTACCGGCGTCCGACATTACCGCGAAGGTCGAAAAGATCGGTGCCGATCTGGATGCGTTCCAGAAGGCGCTCGACGAGCACAGCATCAAGATGGCAGCTCTCGAAATGGGCGGCGCCGGCGGCACCAAGCTTCGCGACGCCGAATATACCGACGCGTTCCGCGCGCACGTGAAGCGTGGCGAGGTCAATGCAGCGCTCAATAAGGGCGCCGACGAGCAGGGCGGCTACCTGACGCCGGTCGAATGGGACCGCACCATCATCGACAAGCTGGTGCTGATCTCGCCGATGCGTCAACTGGCGCAGGTGCAGTCGGTTTCGAAGGCCGGCTTCTCGAAGCTGTTCAATATGGGCGGCACGGCGAGCGGCTGGGTCGGCGAAACCGATGCGCGCCCACAGACCGGGACGGGCACGTTCAAGTCCCTGTCGTTCTCGTCGGGTGAAATCTATGCCAACCCGGCGGCGACGCAGCAGATTCTGGACGACAGCGAAATCGATCTGGAAACGTGGCTCGCCAACGAGGTGCAGACCGAGTTCGCGAAGCAGGAAGCTCTTGCCTTCCTGTCGGGTGATGGTACCAACAAGCCGAACGGCATCCTGACGTACGTCGCCGGCGGCGCCAACGCGGCGGTGCATCCGTTCGGCGCGATTGAGGTCGTGAACAGCGGCGCGGCCGCTGCCGCGACTGCCGACGGCGTGATCGACCTGATCTACGATCTGCCGAGCGCTTTCACGGCGAACGCCCGCTTTGCGATGAACCGCAATACGCAGCGCGACATCCGCAAGCTGAAGGACGGCCAGGGCAATTATCTGTGGCAACCGTCGTATGTGGCAGGTCAGCCGGCGACGCTCGCGGGCTACCCGATCACGGAAGTGCCGGACATGCCGGACATCGCGGCCAACTCGACGCCGGTGCTGTTCGGCGATTTCAAGCAGACGTACCTGATCGTCGATCGCATCGGTGTTCGCGTGCTGCGCGATCCCTACACGGCTAAGCCGTATGTGCTGTTCTATACGACGAAGCGTGTGGGCGGCGGCCTGCTGAATCCGGAGCCCATGCGCGCGATGAAGATCGCGGCAGCAGCGTAATCGAATCCCCGTAGAGTGGTGTGGCTTAGGGGGCGTCTTCGGACGCCTCTTCTTTTTTGGAGGCTGATATGCCGAAGTTCATCAAGCCGTTCCGCGGCGTGCCGGATGGCGAGATCTATCCGAAGCAATTCGAAGCGGGCGACGAATGCCCGTCCGAGCTCGAGGCCGGTGCGAAAGAAGTGGGCGCGCTCGAAGGCTCGGAGAAGCCGGCGAAGGTCACCAAGTAAGCGATGGCGCTCGTCGATCTCAGTCTGGCGCTCGGCTTCCTGCGGCAGGATGCAGGCGTAGAGGATGACGTCGTGCAGGCGCTGCTCGACGGCGCGACGCAGTCCGCACTCGACTATCTGAACCGCCAGGTATTCGAGGATGCCGATGCGCTGGCCGCCGCGGTCGCTGCCGGCACCGCCGGCGACAACCCGATGATCGTGAACGGCGCCATCAAGGCGGCGATCCTGAAAACTGCCGGCGAGCTCTATGCAAACCGCGAGGATTCTTCCATCGGCACGCTGGTGGAGTTGCCGTTCAACGCGCGCACGCTGCTGAGGCCGCACCGAATCGTGCCGGGGATCTGATGCGCGCGGGCGATCTCAACCGCCGCGTGCGCATCGAGCAGCGCGGCGTGGGGCAGGACGATCTCGGCCAGCCCATTAACACGTGGACCGAAGTTGCGACGGTCTGGTGCAACATCAGGATGCTTACCGGCAAGGAAACGCTGACGTCTGATGCTGAAGTTGCCAACGCCACCGCAAGCATCCGGATTCGCTATCGGACGGACATCGACAACGGCATGCGTGCCGTGCTGCTCAAGTTCGTCGGCAGCCAGCCAGTCGACGACCTCATTTTCAACATCCTCGCGCCGTTGCCCAACGTGGCGAGCCGGGAATACACGGATCTGGCCTGCTCGGCCTTTGCGAACAATGGCTAGTGCTGAATCCGTTACCTTCGCCGCGATCAAAGCGCTAGCCGGAGGCCGCGTCTATCCGGACGTTGCGCCCGCAGGCGCGCCCACGCCGCGCATCGTCTATCAGAGCGTGGGCGGCGTCGACGAAACGACATTCGACGGCGCCGATACGCTGCAGAACAGCCGGATGCAGGTCGCGGTGTGGTCCGCGACACGCACCGAGGCTGGATCAATCATCAAACAGGTTCGTGCTGCGCTGACTGCCGAGCCTGTTGCAGGCGTGCCGATTGGCGCGCCGGTGAGCGTCTACGAAGACGACACCAAGCTTTACGGCAGTCGACAGGACTTCTCAATATGGTATCGGGAGTGAAACCATGACCAGCACCGCAATTGGATCGCAGGGCACCAAGATCGCGAAGAACACCGGCACCACGGCGGCGCCCGTGTGGACGGCAATCAAGAACGTCTCAAATTTCAACGGATTTGCCGGTTCGGCAAACGACATCGATGTCACGGACTTCGACAGCACCGGGAAGGAATCGCGCCCTGGTCTGCAGGACTGGGACACCGTCTCCTTCGACATCAACATCAACATGAAGGAAGCGAGCCACGCCGCGTTGCTCGCTGACAAAAAAAGCGGCGTCGTGGCGCCGTATCAGGTCACGCTGAGCGACGGCACCACGCTGGAATTTGACGCTTACGTGAAGAGTTTTCCTATCACCGCTGGCGTCGACAACGTCGTCAAGGGCACCGTCGTTATCAAGGTGACCGGAGACATCGAAGTAACGCCCGCCGCAGACTAAAGGATTCAGACAAGCATGCTGACGAAAGAACAACTCCTCGCCGCGGCTGAGCCGGCGATCGAAACTGTGCCCGTAGCCGGCCTCGGCGACATTCGCGTGAAGGTGATGGATGGTTTTGCGCGCGATGAGCTTCAGAAAACGTTGCAGGATCAGGGCACGAGCGACAGCGTCTACTTTTCCGCACTGATCGTGGCGACTCTCGTCGACGACGCGGGCCGGCCGATGTTCACCGCGGGCGACGTCGACACATTGCGCGCGAAGAGTGCGGAGTTTGTGCGAAAAATCGGTTTGGCATGCGCGAAGGTCAATGCTCTCGGCGATGCCCAGACGAAGGAAGCAGAAAAAAACTCCGACGCCATCCAGAACGACTCTTCTGGCACCGCCTGACGCTTGCCCTCGGGCATAGATCCGTCGCGCACGCGATGCGCGACATCAGCAGTGTCGAATTCACCGACTGGGTGGCCTACTACAACATCGAGCCGTTTGGCGACCGGATAGCGGACGTCCGGATGGGCATGATTGCTTCGACTATGGCAAATATTCATCGCGACCCGAAGAAACCGGCATTCGAACCCGCCGATTTCATCCCGTGGTCGGATGCCAGGCGGGCTGCCGAGCCGATCCTGTTCGAGGATCCAAAGGATCAGGCGAAATTCGTCGCCTTGACGGTTTTCGGTATCGATCTGTCGAAGGCGAAGGGCAAGAAATTCAAGGTGAAGCGGAGGGCTGGTGGTTAGCAGATTCACAATCGAGAATCCGGCCGCGCTAACCGATTTTCTCGACCGTATGGAGACCGTCGCGAGTGAGTCCGTACTGCGGCAGGCCGCCGTCGCCGGTGCGAGAGTTATCCATGCAGAAGTGCAGTTGCGGGCGCCGGTAGGCGTCGCATACGAGCGCAAGGGGACCGAGCACGTGCCTGGAACACTGAAGCGCTCGATCCTGATCGCATACGACCAGGAAGCATCGGTGGCCGGCCACATCGCGGTGTATCTCGTGACGTGGTCGAAAGACGCGTTCTATGGACGGTTCGTCGAATTCGGCACGTCAGAAGCCGCTGCCAATCCGTTCCTGCGCCCAGGCTATGAGGCAAAAAAACAGGCGGCCTCCGAGGCAATGATCGAAGTAATCCAGAAGAAGGCTGAGGAGGCCGCGCGTGGCAAATGAAACCGTCGTCAAGGTTGGCGCCGATGCATCGGGCTATACGACCGAGCTCGAAAAGGCCCGGAAGTCAGCCAACTCGTTCATCGCGACGCAGTCCGAGATGGCGAAGCGGACCGCGCTTGCGCAGGACGCAATTGCCGAAGCCACGGCCAATGGATCCGACGCCAGCGCGCGCGCGGTCAAGAGTTTCACGGATGCGCTGCTCAAGAATGCTTCGACGGCGGGTAAGTCGCGTGCCGAGATTCTGGCAATGCGCGCGGCGAATCTGGGCTTGACCGACTCGGTAAAGCCCTACATCGATCAGATCGCCAAGGCGTCGGAGCACACGCACAGTTTCAGCCTGGAGTCGGCGGGCGCGAAGCGCGAGTTGCTGGTGCTTGGGCACGAGCTCTCGCAGGGCAATTACAAGAACTTCGGCGGCTCGCTGCTCGTGATGGCGGAGCGCACAGGCGCGTTCACCGCTTTGTTGCAGCCGGCTGTGCTCGCCACGGGTGCTTTCATCGGCGTTCTGGCGCTCGCTGCGCACGCCACTCTCGCGGCGCGCGACGAGCTGGCGTCGTACGGCGAGACGGTTGAAAAGATCTCGAAGCAAACCGGACTTTCGACCGATGACGTCCAACGGTTCGGCTTTGCCGCCAAGACGGTGGGTGTAGAGACGAAGGACGCCGCCGGCGCGCTGGCCGATTTGACGAAGGCCCAGAACGAGGCGCAGCACGGGAACAAGGATGCGGCCGCCGCATTCGCCGCCGTGGGCATCTCGCTCGCGACGCTGAAGACGGCGTCGCCGGAGGAACTTCTCGGCAAGATTTCAGACGCCTTCGCGAAGAGCGCCGACGGCGCGGGGAAGGCAGCGGTAGCGAACGAATTACTCGGCACGGCTGGCAAGGATCTGATTCCGCTGCTCGACCAGGGCTCTGCGCGCCTGGACGCGTTGGGCGTAACGGCAGGGCAGGTGGGCGCAATACTCTCGGCAGACACTATTGCGCAGTTGTCCGCGCTGCAGGAGCAGCTCGAGCTGTCGCACGCGAAGATGGACGCGCTGACGTTGTCCGCGAAGACCGCGCTTTTGCCGACCATCATCAATCTGACGAACGCGCTCGCCGACAACGTCGCGCTCAAGCCACTGCTGACGGATTTCTATACCGGCGTGGGCATTGTCATGAAGTCTGCCGCCACGGCCGCGCTCATCTTGGTGGCGGCCTTTGAAGAGACTGCTTCCGCTATCGCCACGCTAGTGACCGTCACCTATTATGGGATGACGGGACAGTTCAAAATGGCGTCGGCGGCTGCTCAGGCCGGGTATGACGACCTGAAGAAGCAGGGCCAGGGATATGCGCAATTCCTCAATAACCTTTGGGGAAACGCGACCCCCGGCGCGGCGCCGCATGGCGCGGCACCCAGCAGCCAGATCAATTTCTCCAAGGGCAACAACGCGACAAAGGATTATCACGAGAGTCGCGGCGATTCCCTGATGGACCAGGCGAAGCAGGCGCAGGCCGTCCTTGAGCAATCGCTTGCGGGTCAGGAGAAATTAACCGGGTGGGCCGCGAAAGAAGCGGAGCTTCGCGCAGAGATTGATGGTTTTGCGGGCAAGACTCTAACGAAGGCGCAGCAGAGCGTGCTTGCACATCAAACCGAGCTTCTCGCCCAATACGGCATCAATGCTTCGCTGGAAAAGCAACTCGATCTGCGCACGCGCGGCGACAAGCTGAATACCGAGGCCCGTGAAACGAACATCAAGATACTCGACCAGAATGATGCGATCGCCGAGCAGCACAAGATCGAGCTCTCGACCTTGGGCTTGGGCACGCAGGAGCGGCAGCGGCAGATCGACCTGTTGAAGATCGAAACTGATCGCCAGAAGGAGCTCAACGATTGGCAGAAGAAAGCTGTCGCGCTGAATCTCGACGGTTCGGACCAGGACACCGACGAGCGTGCCGCTATCAACAAGCGGTACAACTCGCGCCGTGACGAATTGCAGGGCTACTACGGCGCCGTGGATCAGTCGAAAGGTAATTGGATCGACGGCGCGAAGAGCGGTATTCAGGACATCATCGACAAGACCAACGATCTTGCGTCTGCGGCAAACAACACGGCGCAGAACGCTATATCGAATCTCGGTGACGCGATTGCTGATTTCGCCACGACCGGCAAGCTGAATCTTGCCGACTTCGCGAAGTCGGTCGTTGCAAGTCTCATCAAGGTGGAGGCCGAGGCGCTGATTGCCAAAGCTGCCCTGAGCGCGACCAACTGGATTAGCGGATTTGCCACCGGCGGACAGGTGTCGGTGCCGGGTCACGCCACCGGCGGATACATCAGCGGCCCTGGAACTGGCACCAGCGACAGCATCATGGCGCGCCTGAGCAATGGCGAGTTCGTCATGACGGCGGACGCAGTGAAGCGCATCGGCGCATCGAACCTGGATGCTATGAACAACGGCGCTAGCGTGCACAGCATGGCGCGTTTTGCGTCCGGAGGGCTGGTCGGGTCCGTGGTTGCGCCAGGCGCTACAGCGGCCGGCGGCAGCAATGTCAGCCTGACGGTGCAAACGAGCGATGGGGCAGGCGGATTGACCGCCGAAGATGCCAGGTGGCTGCAGGGCCAGCTCAAGAATCTGGTCGACGCGCGTATCGCGGCCAAGATGAAGGGTCAGGGCGGCTATGCCTGGCAGCAGAAATACGGGTCGGTGGGCTGATCATGGCGACGCAAACATTCACGTGGGCGCCCACCGTTGCCGGCTCGTCGGGCGACGCCACGCTGCTCGTGAACAAGGCGCAGTTCGGCGACGGGTACGCCCAGCGGTCACCCGATGGACTGAACAACCGCTCGTCGTCGTACAGCCTCACGTTCGTGGGCGACGCGGCGAAGATCTCGGCAATCATGGCTTTCCTTGACGCGCGCGCCGGCGGCGAGGCGTTCTACTGGACGCCGCTACTACGCGCTCAATCGCTGTTCACCTGTGAGAAGTACACCGAGCCGACCAAAGACGGCGACGTGTACACGATGACCGCGCAGTTCGATCAGACATTCGATACAACCTCCGCTTCATAGGCACCATGAGCTCTCTACAGAAAATCAACCTCGGCACGCCACCGAAAGCCGAGGACGGCGACCCCGTGCGCACGGCGAACGTGAAGGCGAATGAGAACGTCGACGTCCTGAACGCCCAGTCTGCGCTCACGAGCGCGGCCCAACTGGTCAACAGCGCTCAGGCGCTGACGGCTGCTTTGCATCTCGGCAAGCGTGTGAATATCAGCCTCGCTGCACCGGGAGTGATTAACCCGCCGGCAGCATCGACGTGCACCGCCGACAGCGTGATCTTGCTGCGCAATATCGGCACAACCGTTGCAACGTTGGCACCTTTGGGTGGATCGGGCGACATGGTCGCATTGTCGAAACTGAATCCGGGTGAAACCGCGCTCATCGACACAGACGGCGTACACGCGTGGACCGTTCTCATGCGCGGCCGTACCAATTCTGATAACGAGGTAGTAAACGGAAACCTGGTAGTAAACAGAAACCTGGTTGTAAACGGGATCACTGCCCTTACGGGAGTTACAGACGCTAGTGCCGCGGCAGCGGGAAAAATTGGAGAGCGTATTACAACAACCGGTGGCGGCGTGCCGGTTACATCCGGCGTTCCTAAAACTGTGGCGTCCGTACTTTTACAGCCTGGTTATTATGAGGTAAGCGGAACTGTCAAATTTAACTCCACGGGAGTTGCGTCACAAATACACGCGAGTATTAGTCTAACGGACAACACGCTAGATACAAATATTGGGCGGATCACTTCATTAATTCACGTTGCTAGCACTATCAATACGAGCAATAGGCTCTCTAGCCCTAGCACTATTGTTAACGTTTCTGTACCGACTACCGTATATCTGGTATCGCAGCAGGATTATTCCGGCACGACTACATGTGACGCGTTTCTAGTTTGCTGGAGGCGTAATTGAGCATATCCGCGGACGTACAGCAGCTAGAACCCGGCAGGCTAGTCGAGCTATTCGAAGTCGACTGCACCGCCATCGGTGGCGACATGATGCGCTTTCACGCGCACCTGCAATCGACGTCGATCTTCTGGCAGGGCAACGAGTACAAGCCGTGGTCGATTCAGGCAACCGGCTTCGAACACACTTCAGACGCGCAGCAGCCTTCGCCGACCCTGACCGTCGGCGACATCAACGGCACGATCACCGCGCTGTGCGTCTATCTCGAAGACATGGTCGGCGCGAAGGTGACGCGCCGGCGCACGCTCGCGCAGTACCTCGATGCCGTGAATTTTCCCGACGGCAATCCGACGGCCGATCCCAACGAAAGCATGGCGACGGAGATCTGGTTCATCGAGCAGAAGAGCAATGAGCAGCCGGGCATCCAGGTGCAGTTCACGCTCTCGTCGCCGACCGACTTCGGCGGCCAGCAGGTCCCGGCTCGGCAGATCGCCGGCTTGTGTGGATGGAAATACCGCGGGCCTGAATGCGGCTATGTCGGCATGGCGTACTTCGACAAGAACGACCAGCCGGTGAGCGATCCCGCGCTCGACGGGTGCAGCTACAAGACCAGCGGTTGCGAATGCCGCTTTGGCGTCAATCAGCCGCTCCCGTGGGGCGGATTCCTCAGCGACACCCTTTCCTGATGAACGAGCAGACCCGGAACGCGATCGCGGAACACGCGCTCGCGGAATACCCGCGCGAGTGCTGCGGGCTCGTGGTGTTGCGCGACGGCGCGGAAACGTATGTGCCGTGTCGCAACGTCGCGGCGCGCCCGCAGGAAGACTTCAGCATGGCGCCCGAAGATTACGCGCGCGCCGAGGACATGGGCCAGATCGTCGCGGTGGTGCATTCGCATCCCGGCGCGTCGGCGCGCCCGAGCGGCGCCGACCGCAAAACATGCGAGCAGAGCGGCATCGACAGGTGGGTGATCGTGTCGCTTGGCGTGCAGGGCGACGGGTCGATCGCGCTCGACGACTGGTTTGAGTTCGGCCCGAGCGGTTATATCGCGCCGCTGATCGGCCGTCAGTTCGTGCATGGCGTGCACGACTGCTACGACCTGATCCGCAGCTATTACCAACTTGAGCGCGGCGTGACGCTGCCCGATTTCGAACGTCCGGATAACTGGTGGGATGACGGCGTATCGAACCTCTATCTCGACAACTTCGGGAAGGCCGGCTTCGCCGACATGGGGCAGGACGCTGCGCTCGAAGTGGGCGACGTGCTGCTGATGCAGATCCGCAGCAGGAACGGCGTGCCAAATCACGCCGGCGTCTACCTCGGCAACAACGTTCTGCTGCACCACATGTACGGGCAGCTTTCTGGCCGCACCGTCTGGGGCGGCATGTGGGCGCACAGCCTGCGCACGGTCCTTCGATACCAGGGCTAAGCAATGAGCGAAACACTCAGAACCGTACGCCTTTATGGCGTCGCGGGGACCCGCTTCGGCCGCGTCCATCGGCTCGCCGTGTCATCGACGCGCGAGGCGATCCGTGCGCTGTGCGTCGTGGTGCCGGGTTTCGAGAAATTCCTGATGAACGCGAAGGACAACGGGCTGACGTTCGCGGTCTTCTCCGGCCGCAGGAATCTCGACGAGAAAGAACTCGAGTACCCGGTCGGCAGCGAGGAAATCCGCATTGCGCCGGTGCTGATGGGCAGCAAGAGCGCGGGCCTGTTCCAGACGATTCTCGGCGCCGCCCTCGTGGTGGTCGGCGTGGTCACCAGCGAATTCGGCGGCGGGGCGCTGATCGGTCTCGGCGCGTCGCTCGCGCTCGGCGGCGTCATGCAGATGCTGAGCCCGCAGACGGCCGGTCTCGCGGGCACCGGGCCGGATAACGGCACGTCGTATTACTTCAATGGCCCGGTCAACAGTTCGGCACAAGGCGAGCCGGTCCCGCTCGTCTATGGCCGCGTGCGCGTTGGCTCGAAAGTCATCAGCTCCGGTATCTACGCCGAAGATCAGGCATAAGCATGCGCATTCAAGGTTCGAAGGGTGGTGGCTCGGGCGGTTCGCCCAGCGAGTCGCCGGATAGCCTGCACTCGATCGCTTATGCGCGCGTGCTCGATCTGGTGTCGGAAGGGCCGATAGCCGGGCTGGTGAATGGCCTGCAATCCGTCTATCTCGACGATACGCCGATCATCAACGGCGACGGGTCGAGCAACTTCTCGAACTACAGCATCGACTACCGGCTCGGCACGCAGGATCAGACCTATATGTCTGGGTTCCCTGCGGTCGAGAACGAAGATGCGGTGAGCGTGCCGCTGACGTCGGATACGCCGTGGGTGCGGCAGGTCGAGAACACGCAGCTCACCGCCGTGCGCATCCGGTTCGGCCTGCCGGCGTTCCAGAAATCGGATTCCACAACCGGGAACGTCACGGGCTATCGCGTCGAGTATGCGATCGATCTGGCGACCGATGGCGGCTCATATGCGCAGGTGGTGACCGGCGCGTTCGACGGCAAGACGACGACGCTCTACGAGCGAAGCGTGCGCATCGAGCTGCCGCCGGCGGCCACCGGCTGGCTCGTGCGTGTGCGCCGCATCACGCCGAACGCCCACAGTTCGCTGATCGCCGACACGATCAACATCGAGGCGATCACCGAGATCATCGACCGCAAGTTGCGGTACCCGATGAGCGCGCTGTTCGGCCTGTCGTTCGATGCCCAGTCGTTCAGTTCGGTGCCGACGCGGGCCTACGACATCAAGGGCCTGCTGATCCGTGTTCCGTCGAACTATGATCCGGAGGCGCGCACGTACTCCGGCGCGTGGGATGGCACGTTCAAGACCGCATGGTCGAACAACCCGGCGTGGATCTTCTATGACCTCGTGCTGAACACGCGGTACGGTCTCGGCGCTCGCATTGATGCGTCGATGGTCGACAAGTGGGGGCTCTACGCCATCGCGCAGTATTGCGACGTGATGGTGGCGGACGGTAAGGGCGGTCAGGAGCCGCGCTTCACGTGCAACGCCGTCATCCAGTCACAGGCCGACGCGTACAAGGTGCTGCAGGATCTGGCGACGACGTTTCGTGGCATTGCGTACTGGGGGCCGGGCTCCGTGGTCGCGAGCGCCGATATGCCGTCCGATCCGGTCTACGTGTACACGGCGGCGAACGTCGTGGGCGGCAAATTCCAGTACGTCGGTTCGGAGCGCAAGACGCGCTACACCGTCGCGCTGATCAGCTGGAATGACCCGGCGAACGGCTACAAGCAGGCTGTCGAGTATGTGCCGGATGACGACGGCATTGCGCGTTACGGCGTCGTCAAGGCGCAGATCACCGCGTTCGCCGTCACTTCGCAGGGGCAGGCGCACCGGGTTGGATTGTGGACGCTGCTGACCAGCCGCTATGAGACGAACACGGTATCGTTTCAGGTCGGGCTCGACGGCACGGTGTGCGCGCCGGGCCAGATCATCGCGGTCGCGGATCCGGCGAAGGCTGGCAGGCGCATGGGCGGCCGCATGCGCGCTGTCAGTGGCCGCAATATCACCCTCGACAAGGCGCCAGCGGTTGCGGCCGGCGATACGCTTACGGTGATTTTGCCGACGGGCATCGCCGGGAAGCAAACGGTATCCGGCGTCGATGGCGACACGGTCACGGTGGCAGCGGGATTCTCCACGCCTCCTGTTCCCGGCGCCGTGTGGATGCTGGAGAGCGCCGACCTCGCATCGCAACTCTTCCGCGTGGTCAGCGTGCAGGAGGGCGACGACAACGGGCAGATCACCTACACCGTCAACGCCACGCAGTACGAGCCGGGCAAGTACGACGCGATCGACAATGGCGCGGCCATTCAGGTGCGACCGGTCACGGTTGTTCCGCCATCGGCACAGCAGCCGCCCGCGAATGTCACCCTGTCCACCTATTCGGTCATCGACCAGGGCATCTCGAAGACCGTGATGGTGATCGCATGGGATGCGGCGCCGAGCGCAGTTTCGTATCTGCCCGAGTGGCGGAAAGATAACGGCGAGTGGGTCACGGTTAATGCGACGGGCGGCCTGCAGGCGGAGGTGATCGGCATCTATCAGGGCACATACACGGCGCGCGTCAGGGCCGTCAACCCGATGGGTGTCACGTCAATTCCCGCCTATTCTGTCGATACGGCACTCACCGGCAAGACCAGTCCGCCGCCGCAGGTGACGTCGCTCACGACCGAATCAATCGTGTTCGGGATCAATCTGAAGTGGACGTTCCCGGCAGACGGCTCCGCCGGCGACACGCAGCGCACCGAGATCTGGTACAGCCGCACGAATGCGCTCGCGGATGCGATCAAGTTTTCCGATTTCGCGTATCCGCAGGCGGCCACCTCATATCAGGGCCTGGCCGCTGGCCAGTCGTTCTTTTTCTGGGCGAGGCTCGTCGACACGTCCGGCAACATCGGCCCGTGGTATCCCGCCGGCGACGGCGTGAACGGGCAGAGCAGCAGCGACGAGACCGAGTATGAAGCCTACTTCGCCGGCCACATCACGCAGACGTCGCTCGGCGCGGACCTGCTATCGACGATTGAACTGATCCCCGATCTGCAGCAGGATGTGGAGGAAAACGCCGCGGCGATCAGCACCGAGCAGTCGGCGCGCGTCGAAGGCGATACGGCACTCTCCGACCGGCTCGACCAGGTGTCGGCGCAGATTCTCATTCCTGCGATGGCGGGCAGCACGGAGGATTATGCTGGCTCGACCGAGGTCTACGCCGGCGTATGGTCGGAGCAGTCGGCACGCGCCGAGGCCGACCTCGCGCTTGCGAAGAACATCGAGACCACCACGGCACAGATCACGTCGACCAAAACGACGCTTCTGGCGACGGTTCAGACAGAAACGCAGGCGCGCATCGACGCAGACAGCGCGCAGGCCTCGCAGATCACGACCATCCAGGCGCAGGCCGACGAGAACACCGCAGCGGTGCAGACCGTCGCGCAGTCATATGCCGACCTGAACGGGCGCGTCGCCGCGTCCTACCAGATCAAGACGCAGATCACCGCGAACGGCCGGACGTACATTGCCGGCATTGGCGTCGGCGTGGACAACACGAGCGGCGTCGTCGAGTCGCAGGTGCTGGTATCGGCGAGCCGGTTTGCTGTCCTGGACCCGAACGGCGGGGCGGTGAGCGCGCCGTTCGTGGTACAGGGCGGGCAGGTGTTCATCAGCCAGGCGCTTATCGGAACGGGCTGGATCCAGAACGCGATGATCGGCGACGTTATCCAGTCGACAGCTCTCGGCGCCAACGGCCAGCCGCGCTGGAAGTTGGACAAGAATGGCACGCTCACGATGAACGGCGCCAATGGTGGAAGCGGCTATCTGACGCTGAGCGACTCGACGCTGCTGGTCTACGACAACAACGGGACATTGCGTGTGCGCCTGGGGCTCTGGTAATGGCGGCCGGCCTGCAGGTGTGGGACGCGTCGGGCAACCTGATTCTAGATGCGTCGTACCGGGTCATGCGGATCATTGGCTTCCAAGTTATGAACGGGAACAATGGAATCCTTCCTGCCGATGCCCGTTTGATGCAGGGAGGTTTCGTGTCGTTTCAGCCGGATAACACGTGTGGGGACGGCTATCTGTCGGGCGGCGTCATCACGCCCAGGTTTTCGATTGACCCCAGCACGGGCATTCTGAGTTGGTCGTATGCTCCAAAGAACAGTTCGCAATACGACATCTATCAGACCGGCATTCTATTTTATGGGGCAAGCTGATGACTGCCGGCTTTCAGGCATGGACGGACACAGGCCTTGTCCAGATCGACGGCACGACGCAGAACTACGCCCTCCGGCAGCAGTTTTCTGTCACGACCGCTGGCGGCGACATGACAGCTGGAAAGTCGAATGCCGGAACCCAATACACGCTGCGCGCAAACTTGGTCGACTTTACGATCACCGCCGTTGCTCCGCTGGTATGTCTTTACAGTCCGAACGCCTTCGCGACGATTCAGCGCTGCATGTCTCAAGGCTCGAACACGTGGAGCGTGCGCGTATGGTCGGATACGCCCGCCACCATTACGGTCTATGTTTTCGATCAATCGTCCGCTGCAGCTCCAGGCGGTCCAGGTTACGGCCTTCAGGTTTTCGACGCTGGCGGCAACCTTGTTGCGGACGCTCGCCAACGACTCGCGCGGATCGTGGGCACCCAGTCCGGAAACATCAACAATGCAGGCCCGGGATGGGGACAATGGGCTCACGTCGATCAACGCACGTATTCATGGTCCTATCCGTCGGTGAGCAAGATCGGTGTCGCTGCGATCGGCACGGCTTTCGTTTCCAGTCCCACCGGCGGCACAAACAACGGCTGGTACAACATCAGCGCACTGAAGACATCCGGGAACGTTGTGAACTTCAACTACAACTATTACCAGGTCGGAAACACGTCGCATCCTGGCAACGATGTGAACTTCGGTTCTCAATTCGATTGGCGATTCATGGCGATCGACCTCAGCAATCTTTAAACGGGAGAAGGCAATGCCATTGCAGAAAGACTACGTGACGCCGGCCACCGGCGCCACTGCAAGCTATCACGTAGCGAAACAGGTGACGCTCGACAAGGAGGGAAACAACACCTCGGTTTCAGTCGCCTCGTACCTCAATGCTGAAATGCAGGCCGCGGGCAAGATGCCGATCTACACGCAGCAGATCGTTGTTGACGGGCTGCCGCCAGATGGCCAGAGCGCGTTTTCATACGCGGAGCAGCAGCTGGCCGCAGCGGCACCGGACGGCGACGGCACGCCGACCTATGCGAATCGCTTCGCATTCGCTGGGGCTGAGATCGTTTCCTGAAGCGGAAAACTCCGTGTAAACTTTTGTAAGTCAAAAACGAAGAACAACCTAACGGGGGAATCGATGATTCGAATGATGGTGGCGGCCGGACTGGCCGCAGTATTTCTCGTCGCGTGTGGCGGCGGCAGCAGCGATGCTCAGCCCGCAGCCAAGGCGCTGACTATCTCCATGTACGGCAAGCCGCTTGTATCGGCCGCGTCCGGCGCGACGGCCCATGCGCAATTGGCCGCGGTGGCGCAGGCTGCATCCACGTCGGCCGCCGGCGCATCGGATGCGCAAGCTACGGTGCAAACGCTTCAGGACGCCCTCGCCGCGCGCGGCGTGACGGCGACGGTCACCGCGCAGATTATGGATGGTACGACGCTGCACCAGATAGTCATGGGCCAAGACAACGGTCTGCCGCCGACGCCGGACCAGTTCAAGACCGATCCAAGCGAATGGATGATAGTCAACTTTCAGCTTGACGATATGGCTACCCCGTCAGGAGATCCGGCGCAGCAGGTTGCGATCAGTCAGTTCGTCCAAGATTTGACGGTATTTTCGCAGCGTGCAGCTGTGTCGGGTAAAGCGGTTTTTGCTGTCGCGCCGATCCAAACATGTGATACCCAGTATTCCGCGTCGTTCGGCCTTGGCAATGCATTTGCAAGGGCGCTCAACAACGGGGCACCAATCCGCATCATTGGTCAGATACCGTTAAGCATTGCATTTGATACGTCGGGAAATGCGATTTCTTCATCCGACCTAGCTCACTTGGGAGCCGACTGCCGAACACCTGATGCATATCTGCAAAATCTCCAGGTTCAGTCGGTCGCCGACTCGATTGCAGCAGGTTACAAAGAATCGGTAGCAACGCCCGCAGCAGCGAGCGGAGCATCAGCGACAGGGACGTAAAACCAGTCGAGCATCAAGCAAAGCCAGCCTTCGAGCTGGCTTTTTTATTGGCCGCCATCGGGCGGCTTTTTCATTTCCGGGGCGCGAATGGAAGGAAACAGGGAAATCGTCGAGGCGCTCAACGGCCTGCGGGACGACATGAGCCAGCGCCACTCCGAAAACATCACGCAAATGGCGGTGACGGACCGCAAGGTGGAAGAGGTCATTCGCCGCGTCGACGATTTGCATGATGCGTTTCCGGGAGGCGATTGGGACGGCCACCGTCGTTACCACGAGGCCGTCATCAAGAAGCTGGAGGCGCGCGAAAAGTTTTATCAGGACCTGCGCGTGGAGCTCGCGAAGAAAGGCGTATGGGCGCTGGCCGTGATGCTTGGCCTCGCGCTGTGGGCATTTTTCAAGTCAAAGGTGAATTCATGAAGCCGGTCTCTTACTGGCGTAGCGCCCACCGGCGCAACTCGGTGCGCGCGCTGATCGCGTCTACGGCTGTTTCGTTCGTTGGCGGCGTCTGGTCGGCGCTGCCCGAGGCGTGGATCGACCGCCTGCCGGTGTGGATCGTGTTGTCGGTCCCGTTCGCAATCAGCGCCGTGGGGCTCGTGCTGGCCTATCTGCATCAATCGTCACTGGAGGAATGATGGCGCGTCCGGGCAAGAAAAGTCTCGCGGCGATTGTGGGCGCGACCGCGGCGGCGGCGCTCATCACCATCGTGCCGAAGTTTGAGGGTACGGTGCTCGTCGCCGCTCCGGACCCGATTGGAATAGTCACGGCGTGCATGGGCGACACGAAAAACGTGAAGCTAGGCCAGCGCTTCACGCCGCAGGAGTGCGAGCAACGCCTCGAGCTGCGTCTCGCCGAGCATGCGCAGGATGTTGACCGATGCACGCCGCTCGCGGCGATGACCTGGTATCAGCGCGTTGCTTTCGTCGACTTCGCGTACAACGTCGGCGCCACTGCGTATTGCGGATCGACGATGGCGAGGAAGGTGAGGGCAGGCGACTATGCCGGCGCATGCGCCGAGCTGTCGCGCTGGACGTATGCCGGCGGCCGCCAGTTGCCGGGCCTTGTGAAACGGCGCGCGACCGAACGCGCCATCTGCGAAGGGAAGATGCAATGAACGGATATTTCATCACCGGCATTGCCGCCGGCGTGCTCGGCATCGCTATCGGCGCCGGCGGCGCCTATACGTACGAGAACCGCGAGCTGCTCGCCGAGCAGGCTGCTCACGCGAAGGATAACGAGCGGCACGCCGGCGACCTGAACGCGATCTCGAAGGCGGCGCTCGACGCCGAGCAGCGCGCAATCGACGCGCACAACAAAGCTGAAGCGGCGATTTCCGCGGCGGATGCTCAAATCACGAAGGAGAAGGACGCACATGAAACGGACAATCGCAATTACCGCGCTGCTCTCGCTGCTGGCACTGAGCGCGTGCGGGTCGCCGTCACCAACTGTTCTGCAGCCGGTGGCAACGACGCAGCCGGAGCTCCCGGCGCCGCCGGCGTGGGCAATGGTGCCGCCACCTACGCAGACCTCGACCGAGCGGTTGCGGAGCGCGTTTTCAGGGTCGCCGGAGACGACGACAACGAAATCAGCAAAGTGAAGGCGCTGCAGGCATATGTCTGCGCTATCCGCCCGGCGACGCCCGGGTGTCGCTGATCTGTACGAAGAATGGTAGCTGCGACAGAGTGCGGCGGCTACCGGCGGTTCTGGTGGCCGCGCGCAATGAGGAATGCGGCTCGATCGACGGGATCATCCGGATCGAAGTCGAAGCCGGCGGCACCCTCGGTGAGTCTCGCCGGCGGCTGGTATTTCCGCCCTTTGCCGCCGACCGGGCCAATGCGGAACAGCTCTGCCTCCACAACCGCGCACGCGTCGCGCAGCGGGGCATCTTCGCCGGTGAGTCGGCCGAACTCGGCCCGGCGGGCGGCGCGCGCGGTTTGAGCAAGTAAAACGTTCAGGTGGGCCAGCGTTTCGCGCGAATGCTGCACCTCCATAATCAGGCGCCAGACATCCGTGTTTTGCTTGTACAGCTGATACCACTCGCGCAGCTCGGCGAGCGTTGGAGGGATGAACGGCGGAAGAGTCACAGCAAACTCAAGATACTGTATGGATGTACAGTCTATGTGCTTTGGCGTATGTCTGGAAGTGCGGCAGGGAAGCGCATTAAACAAAACACCCTACGGCGCAATTGGCCGGTAGGGTGATTGGGTCAATCATTAAACTGGGTTGAATAGAATGGACCTAGTTACGCGGCAGCGGGGGGCGCCGGATCGGCAGCCGGTGCGCCACCTGGCGCTCCTTGTCCATCGCCCGGCTGCGCCGGTTCCGCCTCTGGTGGGGCAACGGCTGCCCAAGCCCCACCAGAGGCCGGAGCAGCGCCGTGTATCTGTTCGTGAAGGAGGTCTGCTAACAGCGCATGAACGAGCCTCAGGTCACCGCCGTTGGTGGCGTCAGCAACTCGAAGGGCCAATTGATATTTCTGCCGCTCCCGTTTGATCAATTCCGGAAGGATCACATTGCCGGGCAACCAAGCGCCTGCCTTGATGCAGAGGATGAAGTAGCACGCCGCGCGAGCAGTGCGGCCATTCCCGTTAATGAACGGATGGATCCAATTAAATCGCCAGAGTACGTAAGCGGCCAAAGCTACCGGGTCCGCGGACTGCAGGTTCAGATTGACGAAATTGACAAAGTCATCCATCAACGCTTGAACGCGATACTCGGCTGGAGGTGTGTGGGGACCCACGTACACTTGACAGGGTCTGAATTCCCCAGCGTACGGGTGAAGGCAAGCTATCGCATGATAATTCAGCGACTTGATGACTTGGGTCGATAGAAAGGGGCGCCCGAGCTTGATCGCTGCCTCGACAACAGACTTTAGAAAGTCGTATTGCCGCGCCCCATTCTCCATCGTTAGCGTTTGATAGACCGGGTCGTTTTCATTGTTCCCGACCAAGTCAAAGACGATCAAGCGCCGACCCCGGCAACTAAGTTTCGAACCTGTTCGCGAGTGATGCCACTGCTCGTTTTCATGAAGCCATAGACGAACGAAACCTTCTGTGCCGCGAGTTCCTCTTGAGAAGGCTTATGCTCAACCGCACTGCGAAGGTCACTCAGCAAAGACTGATCTGTTTTAAGGGCGAGAAATTTATCATCCATCATTGCTCTCCTTTAGATTTCTGCAGCACGTTTCGTGCCACGATACATCGACCACGCGACCTCATCGCTTGGTCGAGGGATAGTACGCGAGCGATCGAGTTTGACACAAGTGATACTTAGCCGCACTCACTCGTTTGTGTTCTACATCGGTATACGGCATCGCTAGAAACAACTTTAGCGACCAAATTGACATCACACCGTTGGACACGCCGCACATCTCATTACCGAAAAGAACACCGGCCAGAAACCCCAACTCGGTCGGAGTGTAGGCCGTCAAAATCACTCTGCATTCCCATTTTGGGAATTTTAGTGGGAATTTCAAGCAAAAACGGCACTGTTTTTTTGAACAGTGCCGTTTCTAAAGCATTGAATCGCCTGGAATTTCTTTGGGGTGGCTGATGGGGCTCGAACCCACGACAACAGGAATCACAATCCTGGACTCTACCAACTGAGCTACAGCCACCACTGACATCTGCTTGACTTGCCGTAAAAACTTGGCTCGCCGATGA
>Ga0255336_100487_pt1 | contig 60422 bp, 43 predicted proteins | sample MeOH1_35cm_T3_17_FD_189102 | JGI IMG/M metagenome (GOLD analysis project Ga0255336, IMG submission 189102) | Sandy soil microbial communities from University of British Columbia, Vancouver, Canada - MeOH1_35cm_T3_179 | ecosystem: Engineered > Artificial ecosystem > Sand microcosm > Unclassified ... | reverse complement strand
CGGGAAGCGACGCCGGTAAGCGCCCCTAACATCAGTACCAGGAGTACGGTTTCAACGGTGTGCATCGGCAGACTTTAGCAAGAATGGACTTCGTCTGTTTTCTGGACGCCTTCACTGCGCACCGGGACGTGCTAACGCAATGGGTCAGTCATGATACGGTGAAAAACATGCAATCCTGATTCGCCGGATGCTCGGGAGCCTCGTTGAGCATACGGCGACGTGAGATTTGCGGGCCTGGTCAGACCTTGAAAACCGACCCCGTGCGGCCGAGGGTGACGGTGACGGTATGCGTTGCACCGTCGTCGATGAGCCGCACGTCTACATTACCGGGTTGCCGCTGAGCGCCGTCCACCAGCACGTCAATCACACCGCGGCTCACCCCGTGCGGGTTTCGCACGGCAATGTCATAGCGGCTCGCGCCGTAATGCAGAACGGCGGTGAAGCCGGGCCATGCTCCCGGCACACACGGCTGAATCGACAATACGTCGCCGTGTCTGCGAATTCCCAGAATGCCCTCCATACCCGCGCGATACATCCATCCGGCCGATCCCGTGTACCAGGTCCATCCGCCGCGACCCACGTGCGGCGCGACTGAATACACGTCGGCGGCGACTACATAAGGTTCGACCTTGTAGCGGTTCACGGCACTCCGGGTGCGGCCGCGATTCACCGGATTCAGCAGCGCGAATAGCTCCGCGGCCCGGTCGCCGTCGCCCATCTGCGCGAACGCCAGCACCGACCACATTGCAGCATGAGTATATTGGCCGCCATTTTCACGCACGCCCGGCGGATAACCTTTGATATAGCCCGGGTCGAGCACCGTGCGGTCGAAGGGCGGCGTGAACAGCAGCGCGAGGCTCTCGTCGCGGCGGATCAGGCGGCGGTCGAGTTCCGCCATCGCCTGTTCGGCCCGCCCGGGACCGGCCGCGCCCGACAGGACACTCCACGATTGCGCGATGGCGTCGATCGAGCATTCGTCGTTGCTGCTCGAACCGAGCGGCGTGCCGTCGTCGAAATAGCCGCGCCGATACCATGCGCCGTCCCAGCCCGCGTTTTCCAGCGCGATCTTCAGTTCGGCGGCGCGCCCGGTCCAGCGATCCGCCCGCGCGTCGTCGTTTCGCTCGCGCGCCAGCGGCGCGAAATTCGTCAACGCCGCGATCAGAAACCAGCCGAGCCAGACACTTTCGCCGCGCCCGGCTTCGCCCACGCGGTTCATGCCGTCGTTCCAGTCGCCCGTGCCCATCAACGGCAGGCCGTGGGCGCCGAACAGTTCGAGACTCTGGTCAAGCGCCAGCGCGCAGTGCTCGAACAGCGTCGCGCCGAGGTCCGACACCGTCGGCACGAAGTAGGCATCGTATTCGTCCTGGCCGAGTGTGCGTCCTTCGAGAAAGGGCACGTCGACATCGAGAATCGCGCGGTCTCCGCTGACGTCGACGTATTGCGCTACTGAGTAGGCCAGCCACGCACGGTCGTCGGAAATGTGCGTGCGCACGCCGTCGCCGCCTTGCGGCAGCCACCAGTGCTGCACGTCGCCCTCGCGGAATTGCCGTCCCGCCGCTCGCAGCAGGTGCTCGCGAGTCAACTCGGGACGGACGGCGGCGAGCGCCATGCCGTCCTGCAACTGATCGCGAAAGCCGTAAGCGCCGCTTGCCTGATAGAAGCCCGCGCGCGCCCAGATGCGACAGGCGAGCGTCTGATACAACAGCCAGCGGTTGAGCATCAGATCCATCTCACGGTCGGGCGTTTTCACCTGCACGGTGCCGAGCGTGTCGTTCCAGAACGCCGTTACGGTGGCGAGCACGGCGTCCAGATCCGCTGCGCGATAGCGCTCGATCAACTGGCGCGCGGCGTCGGCCGAGTCCGATTCGCCCAGCAGAAACACCACCGACATCGCCTCGCCGGGTTCGAGTTCGATCGTGGTGAGGAGTGCCGCGCACGGATCGAGGCCCGCACCGATCTTGCCCGACAGTGTCGCGTGGCCCGCGCTGCCGGAAAGGGCAGCGGGCTCGCTCAGGTTGCCATTGCGACCGACGAATTCACGCCGGTCCGCGCTCCACGACGTCTGCACGCCGTTCATATCGGCGAAGGCCACGCGGCCGCGATAGGTTTGCGACCAGTCGTTGCGCGCGAACAGCGCGCCGGTGGCCGCGTCGATTTCGCTGACGGTATGCGGCGCGGCGATGCTGCGCGACGGCCCCAGCGCCCATTCCACATAGGCCGTCACCGAAAGCCGTCGGGTTCTGCCGGATAGATTGCGCAAGGTCATCCGGGAGATTTTCAGCGGGTCATCGAGCGGCACGAATTGCAGCAGTTCGAGTGCGATATCGTGAGCGGTGTGCGTGAAGCGGCTGTAGCCCTGACCGTGACGGGCGATATACGGCGCCGCGGCGGGCGAGTTGTCGCGCAAAGGGTTCGCAAGCGGGCCAAATAGCGCACCCGTGTCGTCGTCGCGAACATAGAACGCTTCCGAAGCCGGGTCGCTGACCGGGTCATTCGACCATGCCGTCAACTGGTGCTCGCGGCTATTCGACGCCCATGTGTAGCCGCTGCCTTCCGCCGACACAAGAAAGCCGCAGTGACGATTGGCAATTACGTTGACCCACGGCATTGGCGTGCACTGGCCAGGCCCCAGCACGACGACGTACTCGCGGCCGTCATCGGCAAAACCGCCCAGACCGTTGAAATAGTCGAGCCCGGCTTCCACGCGAACGGTTTTTTCCGGAATCTGCGTGAGCGTCGGCTCAGGTGTGCGTTTCGGTCGCGGCAAGGCGCTCGTGGGCGGCCTCGCGACACGCTTTAACTGATCCGCCAGACGGCCATTGCGCGCCGCCAGTACCGCGCGGGCGACAACCGGAAACAGCGCGCGGGAATCGGCCGACATCAGGTCTGCGCGCAGTACGAAGATTTCGCCGCGCGCGGTGCCGTCGGGTGCGGACCGCTGCCCCGAACGCACCAGCGTTTCCAGTGCGGTCTGCAAATCCTGCACGTATGAAGCGGCGCGCTCGTTGATGATGACGAGATCGACCGCGAACCGTTTCATGCGCCAATAGGCATGCGCATGCACCAGTTGCTGCACCAGCGCCATGTGCTCGATATCGTCGATACGCACCAGCAGGATCGGCAAATCGCCCGATACGCCATGCTTCCACAGCGGGACGGCGCCCGTACCGCCGGCCGCCGACACTTGCGCCGCGCCGCGCAGCAAGGCGGCCGAGGCCGGTCGCATCGACGGGTCGCTGTATAGCATGTAGCTGGCCATGCGCTGGAACTGTACGGCCTCGTCCGCCGTCACGCCGTTATGGCGCAGTTGCACCTGCGCCTGAGTCCACGCCAGCATGGTCGCCCGCGCATACGACGCATCGTCGCGATGCTTGTCGACCAGGTCCAGCAAACGGGCGCGGGAGTCGGCCACGATGGTCCAGAACGCGACACTCGCGGTGGCGCCCGGCGCGATGGTCAGCCGCCGGCGTATCGTGAATGCGGCATCGAGCACGACGCCCGCTGAATTGCTCAATGGCCGCGCCTCGACCAGGCCGCGCGGCGAACGAACCTGCCGGCCGCGGCCGACAAAGCGCGCGCGATCGGTCTCGATCTCGACGGCGCCGAGCGCATGTCCGTCGATCACCGCGAGATGAGCGGCCCACACTTCCGGCTCGTCGGGCGCGCGACGGCGCCGGGTCGCGAGAATGACATTGATCTCGGGGAGATACTCGGTTTCGACGAACAGTTTGCTGAACGCCGGGTGAGCCTGGTCGGCGGCCTGGGTCGCCAGCGCGAGTTCCGCATACGACGTGAATTCGATGGTGCGTGCGTGCACGCCACCGTTGGCCACCGACACACGGCGCACCTCGGCGTCGTCTTCGGCGGAGACCATCACGTCGAGCGAGGTGGTCAGCGTGCCGTCGAGCCGGACGAACTCGGCGCGGTCTTCCGTGAACGTCACGTCGTAGCTATCCGGGCTCATGCCAGCGGGTTGCCATGTGGCCGACCAGAATTTGCCGCTGTCGGTATCACGCAAATAGACGTAGCTGCCCCAGTCGTCGCGGGTGGCGTCCTCGCGCCAGCGCGTGATCGCCAGCTCGCCCCAGCGGCTGTAACCAGATCCGGCGGCGGTCAGCATGACCGCATAGCGTCCGTTGCTCAACAGATGGGTCGCCGGCGTGGGCGTGTCCGCGGACCGCAGATGCCGCGCCACCGCCGGTTCGACACCGCGCGGACGGCCGGCGCCGCGCTCTTCGTCGACACGCGAATGGGCCACCGCGACCCGTCCCGGCATGCGCTCCTGGAGCAGCAGCTCGGTCGCCTGAACGGCCGGTTCCGCATGGAAAAACTGGCGGATGCGGCCCGCCAGCAGCGCATTGGCGATCGACACGATCGACATGCCCTGATGGTGCGCCATGAAGGCGCGCACGATGGCGACCGGCTGTCCCTCCGGTACACGGGCGGGCGTATAGTCCAGCGCCTCGTAAAAGCCGTAGCGTCCGTTCGCGCCTGCGGTAGCCAGCCGCTCGAAATTGCGGCTGGCGGCCGCCGGCGAAACCATCGCGGCCAACGCAGTCGCATACGGCGCGATCACGGCATTGTTGCCGAGGCCGCGCTTGAGCCCGAGGTCCGGAATGCCGAAGCTGGAATACTGGTAAGTGAATTCGAGGTCGCGCGCGTTATACGCCGATTCGGAGATGCCCCACGGCGAGCCTAGCGTCGAGCCATAGGCGATCTGCCGCCGCACCACCAGCGCGTTGGTCCGCGCGATCAGGCTGTTGGCCGGCGCGCACATGACGAGCGACGGCATCAGGTATTCGAACATGGAGCCGGACCACGACACCAGCGCGGCGCCGCCGGCAACCGGCGTCGCCACGCGTCCGAGCCGGAACCAGTGGCGCGCGGGAATATCGCCTTTCGCAATGGCGACGAAGCTCGCGAGCCGCGCCTCCGACGCCAGCAGATCGTAGCTGCTCGGATCGAGCTTGCCGTCGGCGACCGCGTAGCCGATCGACAGCAAATTGCGCAGGGGGTCGAGCAGAAAGCCGAACTCCATTGCGTAGGCCATCTGCAACGTGGCGTCGATCAGTCGCGCGAAGCGCTCGCGCAACGCAACCGCTCCTTCGGACGCGCACGCCAGATCCCGGCAATGACCGCGAAGCGTGCGCTCCAATGCGTCCGACCAGAACAGCGTGTCCTGGTCATGGCCGCCCTGGTTGGGTTGACCGGATACGGCCGGCTTGATTCCGACGAGCGCGCGCGCGGCGTTCGTCACCGTGGCGGCGAGTAGTACCACGGTCGGCCAGACCGGCCCGGCGCCCAATGTGCCGTTGGCGGGCGCTGCGGTTTTCACGCCGTCGAGTGCCGTTCGCAGCGCTGCCGCCGCCTGTTCGAACTCGCGAAGCGTCGCGGCTCGCAGCGGATCGGCGCGCCCGCCGCATACGCTTTCGCTCAGTAGCGCAAGGCAGTCGTCGATGCCGGCGAACGCAACGGCGCTCTGTGCATCTGCAGGCTGGGCCGACCACGCACGGCATGCATTGCCCAGTGCGATCAGATGGCCGGCAAGGTTGCCGCTGTCGACGGAGGAAACGTACTTCGGGTCGAGCGGCCGCAAATCCTGGGTGTCGTACCAGTTGTAGAAATGCCCGCGATAACGCGGCATACGCTCCATCGTGGCGAGCGTCGCCTCGAGGCGTTCGACGGCGTCGAGCGTGCCGATCCAGCCGAACTCGCGGGCGCTCACCGTCGCGAGCAGATAGAGCCCGAGATTGGTGGGCGAGGTTCGATGAGCGATGACCGGTCGCGGGTCTTCCTGGAAATTGTCCGGCGGCAGCATCTGGTCGGCGGCCGTGACGAAGGTTTCGAAATAGCGCCACGTACGGCGTGCATGGCGGCGCAGTTGTTGCGCGTCCGCGGCGCTGACGTCGAGGTCGCTGGCCGGGTGCGGCGCCAGACTCGACCAGTAGGCCAGCAACGGCGAGGCGAGCCACAACAGGACGAAAGGCAGGCCGACCCATGCGCCGAGGTTACCGGTTTGCGTCGCCACGAGCAGGATCGCCAGACCTGCCGCGAGGGCCAGCGCAATCCCGCCGGACATCCGCGTATAGGTACTGGGCAGCGTCAGACGTCCGCGCGCGCTTGCCTCGGCGGCGGTGGTCCATTCCAGCAGATGGCGGCGCGTAACCAGCAGGCGGAACAGCGTGCGTCCGATCGCGTCGCTCATGGACCAGGTTTGCTGCGCGACAAAAGCGATCGACATGGCGCAGCGCGCCAATGCAAGCCGCAGGTCCGCCAGCCACACACCGAGCAGGCTGCGCGCGGTCATTTTCACATGTGCCCGCTGCCAGCGCGGCACCAGTGCGCTCAGCGTGGGCAGTAGCACGGGCACGGCAATGGTTGCGAGCACGAAGCACGTCCAGAGCAGCGCGTCGCTGAACGGCAGGGTCCACCCGGCGAGTAATGCAATGAAGGCCGCCGGCGCTATCAGCGTTCGGCGCAGATTGTCCAGCATCTTCCAGCGGCCGGTCGCCAGCAACGCCCGCGCGGGGAGCCGCCGCACACTGACGAGCCACGGCAGCAACTGCCAGTCGCCGCGCGCCCAGCGATGCTGCCGCGCTTCGGAGACGTCGTAACGCGCGGGGAATTCTTCAACCACTTCGATATCCGAAGCGAGTCCCGCCCGTGCAAAGATGCCTTCGAACAGATCATGGCTGAGCATCGTGTTTTCCGGCACGCGGCCCGCGAGCGAAATCTCGAAGGCGTCGATATCGTAGATGCCCTTGCCCGCGTACGACCCTTCGTCGAACAGATCCTGATAGACATCCGAAACCGCCGCGACGTACGGATCGATTCCGCTCGGACTCGACGACACCCGCTGGAACAGCGAGCCTTCCGCGCCGACCGGCAGCGAAGGCGTCACGCGCGGCTGCAGCACGCCATAGCCTTCGACGATGCGCTGACTCGCGGGATCGAATACAGGACGATTGAGCGGATGAGCCATCTTGCCGATCAGGCGGCGCACCGTGTCGCGCGGCAGGCGCGTGTCGGCATCGAGCGTGATGACATAGCGCACGTTCGGCGGCGTCGCGAGCGTCTGTCCGGGCGGCGCGATGAACGACGTGTCCGGCGCGCCGCGCAGCAGCCGGTTCAACTCGTGCAGCTTGCCGCGTTTGCGTTCCCAACCCATCCACCGGTCCTCTTCGGCGTTCCATAGCCGCCGCCGGTGCAGCAGCATGAAACGCTCGTGTCCGTCGGTGCCGGGATGCCGGCGATTAAGCCCGGCGATGCCCGCGGCGGCCGCGGCCAGCAGTGCGTCGTCGCCTTCGGCATGCGCATGCGGCGCGTCGGTCCAGTCGGAAAGAAGCACGTAATAAAGCTCGCCGCCCGCGCTCGCCAGGTGATGAATCTCGAGCCGCTCGATCTGCGCCGCCAACGCGTCGGGCGTGGTCAGCAAGGTCGGTACGGCCACCACGGTGCGCAGGCTTGCCGGGATACCGTCGCGTAACGCGAGCCCTGGCAGGACGATTGCTCCGACGTTGCGCATCACGCTGCGATTGACGATTGCCACCGCGAGATCCACGGCGGGCAGCAGGCCGGCGAGCGCGAGCCAGATCCATATGCCTGGATAGCGCATCGGGCCGCCGAGCCATGTGACCATGCCGGCCAGCAATAGCGCGGCCAGCAACAGGATGCGGCCGAGATAGCCGGCAAGCCCGGCGCGGCGGGTGAAGCGGTGCAGCCATACGGACACGGGCGGCCGGTAGCCGATCGACGCTTCGAGCGCGTCACGTCCGCCCGCCAGCAGGTGGTAGCCCGGATCAGCCTCGCGAGGTGGCGCCTCGCTCGCGAGACCGGCCGCATTGCGTGCGGCGCGATCTGCGGCGATCTGGGCGGCCGCGACGGCACGCCGCGCGATGTCGAGTTCGGTGAAACGCGAGCCGCGCGCCAGTACCTCGATCGAACCGCGATAGAGGTTGCGCGTCGCGAAGTCCATCTGCACGAAGACGGGATGCGTGCGCAATACCTCGTCGACGGGACTGATCCGTTCGAACAGTTCGGTCCAGTCGACATCCGAGATCAGGCGCATGCTCGTGATCACGTTGCGCACGGTCACGCTGGCCGCGCCCTGTTGCTGATGTACGTCGGCCACGATCCGGTCGGGCGTGGTGTGCTGCCCGGCAAGGCGTTCATGCAGCCACACGACGGCCGGCGTCACGTCGGGGTCGTGATCGTGCAGGCGCTGGATCAATTGCACCGCAAAGTTATCGCTCAACGCCGAGCCGCCGAATTGCGCGAACAGTGCGGTCGCCGGTTCCGGCGCACGCCCGCCCACGCCGAGCAGACGATCGGCCATTGCATCGGCATCGAGACGCGCAGTGCGGCCATGATCGATCTGGTCCGCGAGGCGCCGAAGGTTTTCGATCAGCACGATGCGCAACGTGATCGCCACGGCCCACAGTTCGCCGATCGTCAACGGCTGAACCGTCTGATAGGCGTGCACGAAGCGGCACAACTGGTCGGGATCGAAGCGGCTGTCGGTGTGGGCAACGAACGCCCACGCGAGGCCGAATACGCGCGGGTAGCCTGCGAACGGCCCGCCGCTGAGCTTGGGCAATTGCCGGTAATAGCTCGGCGGCAGATCGTCGCGGATTTTACCGATCTGTTCGTCGACCAGGTAGTAGTTGTCGAGCAGCCATTCCGCCGCCGGCGTGATGGCCTCGTCGTTGGCCGCGGCGGCGAGCGTCGCCTTGTACGCCTGCATCAGGTAGTGGGCGTTGTCCTTCAGGCGGCTGGTCAGCGAACGGCCGCGCGGTGCGCCGGGCGAAATATTCTGTGCATCGGCGAGGCTGCGCGCATGTTGAGCGAGCCGTTCCTCGCCGAATAGTTCTTCACGGATCGGTTCGTGACTATCCCACGGGGAAGGCAGGTCGCGATTCCCTGGACGGCGTGAAAAAACAGACATCGAGAAGCCTTATTTTGAGCGTGCGGATACGATCGGACCATCGCGTGCCGCTCATCGGACTGCCTTCGGCCTATAAACCGTAGCGCTCGCGCAAGCGGTCCTGTGTCTGCTGCCGGATCGAGCCGCGAGGATGCGCGGCAGGCTGGCGCTGATGAGTGGACCGATAGAACGCAATGCCGAACATCAGCGCCATTGCGATCACGATGCCCCAGATTGCATTTGTCATAGTTCTCTCCCCGTCGAAGTCGGCCGCGACACGCGTGTCACCCGAAGTGTCGTCCGAAGCGTGATACGAGGTTTCGGCGACGATGCGAAGTGAGTGGGGGCGTACGCGGATAGTGCGGTCAAATGGAGGCGGGCGTCTGTACGCTGTCGTACCGCATTCCGGCGCGCCTGCGCTTACCCTCGCAAACGGCGCTGCTGCAGGCCGCGCGAAAAGGCGCTGATCGGCTGTCAGGCATCGCTGCCGGACGCCGCCAGCGCGTTGTCGACCATGGTCTGCGCTTCGCCGACAATGCGCGCCAGGTGGTCATCGCCAAGAAAACTCTCGGCGTAAATCTTGTAGATATTCTCGGTACCCGACGGTCGCGCAGCGAACCAGCCGCTCTTCGTACTCACCTTGATGCCGCCCAGCGGCGCCTGGTTGGCCGGTGCGCGGTCGAGCACGGAATCGATTTTTTCGCCGGCAAGCTCGGTCTGAGCGAACTGCGACGGCGACAATTGCCCGAGCAGCGCGCGTTGGGACGCACTCGCCGCTGCCTGCACGCGACGCTCGCGCGGCTCACCGAGGCATTCGGCGAGTGCACGGTAATGCTCCGCGACATCGCGGCCGGTGCGCGTTGCGATCTCCGCCGATAGCAGCGCGGGCACCATGCCGTCCTTGTCGGTCGTCCAGGCGCGGCCGTCGAGCCTCAGACAGGTCGCGCCCGCGCTTTCCTCGCCGGCAAAACCGAGCGAGCCGTCGAGCAGGCCGCCCACGAACCATTTGAAACCCACCGGCACTTCGTAGAGCGCGCGGCCATGCTTTGCCGCCACATGGTCGATCAGCCGGCTGCTGACCATTGTCTTGCCGATGGCGGCATGCGCGGGCCAATCCGGACGGTGCGCGCACAGATAGTCGATCATGACCGCGAGATAGTGATTCGGCGGCAATAGCCCGGCCGTGGGCGTGACGATGCCATGCCGGTCGTGATCGGTATCGCATGCAAACGCGGTATCGAAGCGATCCGCCTTGCCGATCAACGTCTGCATCGCATACGGCGACGACGGGTCCATGCGTATCTGCCCGTCCCAATCCGCGCTCATGAAGCGGAAAGTCGGATCGACGTCGTCGTCTATCACCGTGAGGTTCAGGCGATAGCGTTCCGCGATTGCGGCCCAATAGTGCACGCCTGCGCCGCCCAGCGGATCGACGCCGAGGCGGATTGGCGCACCGCGCAGCACGCTCATGTCGATGACGCTGTCGAGATCGGCGACGTAGATTCTGAGGAAGTCGTGATAGTGAGTGGTCGATGCACGCAGCGCCTTTGCGAGCGGCATGCGCACGACGCCGTCGAGCCGGTTCTCGAGCAGGCTGTTCGCCGCGGCTTCGATCCAGCCTGTCACCGTTTCGTCCGCGGGTCCGCCGTTGGGCGGGTTGTATTTGAAGCCGCCGTCACCCGGCGGATTGTGCGAAGGCGTGATGACGATACCGTCCGCCAGCCCTGACGAACGACCGCGGTTGTATGTCAGGATGGCATGCGACACGACCGGGGTGGGCGTATATTCGCCACCCGGCGCGATCATGACCTCCACGCCGTTGGCCGCCAGCACTTCGAGCGCACTGGTCGAGGCCGGCTCCGACAATGCATGTGTGTCGATACCGAGAAACAGCGGTCCGTCGATTCCCTGTGATTTCCGGTATCGGCAGATAGCTTGTGTAATCGCGAGCACATGCCACTCGTTGAAGCTGCGCTGGAACGAAGATCCGCGGTGTCCCGAAGTACCGAATTTAACGCGTTCGGCGGCGAGCGACGGGTCGGGCGTCCCGGTGTAATAGCTCGTGACGAGGCGCGGCACGTTGACCAGCATCGCCGGTGGGAGCGGCTTGCCGGCAAGAGAACTGATATTCATCGCGGTATCACCCTGATCGGCAAAGTCGAGACGCTTCGGAAAAGTTCGGTCCCGCGAAATTTGCGCCATCTGTCAGCGAAGAAGCCGCTCAAAACCGCAAAGGAAACCTCGACGCAGCGCGCACGCCGCGCGGAAAACTCGCCATGACGGGAACCGGGCGAGCCCTGGCTGCGTTCATGAACTCATTGAAGGCAAGGCCTGTCACGAAGAGCATGAAGTAAAACAAAGGGAAAACCGCATTCATGGAAGTGCCTCATCCGGATATTGATTTCGTCGCGGAAGTCCGTCAAGGATTGACGTTCCCGACGCATGTCAGAAAAGTTCGCGTAGACAGAACCATCGCATATGCACCACACGTTGCGCGCGACCGGCACGGAAGTCGGTACGGTGGCGTACCGCGGACGGTCCGCTCCCAAGGGCAGGGCGCTCGCCCACCAGCCTGCGATTCGCCTATGATGCCGGGATGTCGGGTAACAGCCGGTCGCATTCACGCTTCACGACGCCGTAGCATTCGCACACGCGTTTTTCGAGTCCTGCCCGATCCAGCACCTCGATATGCCCATAGCTGTAACGGATCAGCCCCGCGTCCTGCAGCTTGACCGCCGCTTCTGTGACGCCGGCCCGGCGTACGCCCAGCATGTTGGCGATCAGTTCCTGCGTCATGTTCAACTCGTTCGACGGCAGACGGTCGAGGCTGAGCAGCAGCCACCGGCACAGCTGCTGGTCGATCGAGTGGTGCCGGTTGCAAACCACGGTCTGGGCCATCTGCGTGATCAATGCCTGGGTGTAGCGCAGCAGCAGTCGCTGCACGGGGCCGGCGCGATGGAATTCCTCTTTCAGAAAACGGGCCTCCAGCCGGTACGCGCGCCCCGCGCTTTGTACGACCGCCCGGTTCGGCATGGTTTCGCCACCCATGAAAAGCGCAATGCCAACCAACCCTTCGTTGCCCACGATCGCAATCTCCGCGGACGCGCCGTCCTTCATCACATAGAGCAGCGAGACGATAGCGGTCGACGGAAAATAAACGTGATCGAGCCGGTCGCCCGACTCATACACGACCTGCCCCAACACCAGATCTACCGGCACCAGGTGAGGGGCGAGGCGCGTCCACTCTGCCTGGGGCAACACCGCGAGAAGGTGATTGCTGCTCCGATGGTCTTCCTTCAACATTAAGGCATCCCCTGCGCAGGGCCTCGCGGCCACATCGCTTTTTCCGACCTGTTCATGTTGGTGATCCACGGCACAAAGCAGCCGAAGCATGCAACATGGTGCGTCGCGGGAATGGCGGCGGGTTTGACTTGCGTCAAGCCCGTTTTTTTCATGCGCCGGCCTTGTAAAAGCGTCCTGGCACGACGCCCGCGTGCCTGACTTTCTTCCAGCCGCCAGCCGTAACCGGCTACACTGACGCTTCAGCAGTCTAAAGCGACGTGTCATGAATGATGCCAATAATATTTCTCCGACACTTGGGGCTGCTACTGTTCCACGCATCGTCGCCATCGGCGCATCAGCCGGCGCTCTTCATGCGTTGAGCCTGTTTTTTCGTGCGGCGTCTACCATCCCGCACGATATTGCCTTCGCCATCGTGGTCCACCTCGCGCCCGGCGCCGAAAGCCACCTTCCGGAACTGCTGGCCAAAGACACCTCTCTGACCGTATCGGCCATCGAGGACGGCGTCACGCTGCGCGCGGGCCATGTCTATGTTATCCCGCCGAAAGTATCCGTCGTGATCGAGCAGGCCATGTTCAGGCTGCGGCCCGCGGTCGAGCGTCCCACCATTCCGATGCCGATCGACGAGTTCTTCACTTCGCTGGCTGCGGACCAACACGATCGCGCGATCGGGATCGTGCTCACGGGCGCGAACGCGGACGGTTCGGCAGGCCTGAGAGCCATCAAGGCCGCAGGCGGAATGGTGATGGCGCAGGCGCCCGATACGGCCGAACACGATTCGATGCCGGCGCATGCGGTCGCGACGGGACTGGTCGACTACGTGCTGCCGATCGAAAAAATGCCCGCTGTGCTGTTCGATTACATCGCGCGCTCCAGCGAGGGAATGTTGCCGGTGTCCGGCAAATCCGGGGCAATGGTCGACCTGGAGCCGGTGCTCAGGGCACTGGCCGCAGCCGGCTCCGATTTCAGGGGCTACAAACGGGGGACGCTCGAGCGCCGTATTGCCCGGCGCATGACGGTCAATCAGGTGGACGGCCTCGACGCGTATTGCGCAGTATTGAGAACCTCGGTCGAGGAAGCCCAGGCGCTGAGTCTTGACATGATGATCGGCGTGACGGAATTCTTTCGCGATCCGGAGGCTTGGCGTGCTCTTGCTGAACGCGTCCTCGGCCCGCTTCTCGACGAGCCGGGAGGCGATCAGCCCCTGCGGGTCTGGGTGCCCGGATGCGCGACGGGGGAAGAGGCCTATTCGATGGCCATGCTGCTCACGGAGCAGATCGAGAAACGTAAGCTCACCCGGTCATTCATGATTCTCGCGTCCGACGTGAACCGGGTAGCCCTCGCGCGTGCCCGCCAGGGAATCTATCCACCGGGTGTCGCGTTGCCTGTTGGTGAAGAACGGCTCGAGCGCTTTTTTCGCCCACACGGCAATGATTATCAGATCGACCAGGCGCTGCGCGAAACGATCCTGTTCACACCGCAGAACCTGATTGCCGATCCACCGTTTTCCCGGGTCGACCTGATCAGTTGCCGCAATCTGCTGATCTACCTCGAACCCGAGGCGCAGCAGCGCGTGTTCGAGGTGTTTCATTTTGCGCTCAACCCGAAGCGCTATCTGTTTCTGGGCCGATCGGAAAGTACCGATCCGGACTCCGGCCAGTTTCAGGAAGTCTCCAGGGCCTGGCGCATCTACCAGCGCAGTCCGGTCACCACCGCGGTCGTGTCCGGCTACCGGTTCTCCGCACCAGGGGGAAGGCGGGAGGAGTTCCCCTCCGCGAGTCGTGGCGGCAACCGTAGCAAGGGCTACGCGGAACTGGTCAACAACACGCTGCTCGAAGAGCACCACGCGGCATCAGTGCTGATCAATGCCGCGCACCAGGTGCTCTATACGAGCGGTTCGACCGACGAGTACCTCAGACAACCCACTGGCGAGCCGACAGGCAACATTCTCGACATGGCGCGCGAAGGGCTGCGTCTGAAGCTGAGGATCGTGTTGCGCCGCGCGACCCAGGACGAGGCCGCCGCGCCGGTCAGTGAAGTCGTATCGGACGGTGGCGCGCCCGCGGTGAAGATCACGGTGACCCGGCCATTCGACACGGCGCACACGGGCAAGGCATTGCTCGTCATCTTCGCGCGGGCTCCGGTGGCCGAGCGGCCTGCCTCGCTGGCGCCAACCGGTGTGGACTCCGATCTCTGGCACTTGGAGAGCGAACTTCGCACCACGCAAGTCGAGCTTGGCAGCACGATCGAGGAACTGGAAGAAAGCAATAGCGAATTGCGGGTGTCGAACGAAGAAATCCTTTCAATGAACGAGGAACTGCGCTCGGCCAACGAGGAGCTCGAGACATCGAAAGAAGAACTGCAGGCGCTCAACGAGCAGTTGAATCTGGTCAACTCCCAACTCGGGCAGAAGGTCCGCCAGTTGGAGGTGCTCAGCGAAGACGTGACGAACCTTCTGGCCAGCACTGAAATCGCCACGTTGCTGCTCGACCGGCACGCGGTGATCAAACGTTTTACTCCGAGTGCGGCGCGGATCTTCGGTCTGGCGTTAGCCGACATTGACCGCCCGATCACGAATGTTCTCGGCAATCCGCTGGGCGACGCCCTGCTGGAGGATGTCCAGCGGGTAGTGTCGGCGCAGACCGGCCAGGCCGAAAAGGAAATCCAGACGTTGACGGGAGAGTGGTACGTTCGACGTATCACGCCGTATATCGCGGTTCAGGGAACACCGCCCGCGGGGGTGGTGGTGACGTGGAACGACATTACCCATGTGAAGGCCTCCGACGAACGGTCCCGGCGCCTCGCCGCGGTCGTCCAGGATTCGAACGACGCCATGACGGTGTTCGATCTGAGTGGCCGCCTGATTGCCTGGAACCGGGCCGCGACCGCGATTTACGGCTATACGGAGGCCGAAGCTTTATGCATGACGGTGTCCGATATGCTGCCGCCGGGCGCCAGACAGGATCACCTCGATTTCATCCGCTACGCCGAGCACAACGAGGCGCTGCATTCCTATGAAACCCAGCGGGTCACTAAAAGCGGTCGCGTGCTCGACATCTGGATCACTCTGTCGATTCTCTCGGACGATCAGGGTCACGCCGTGGCTATTGCCACGACCGAGCGCGAACTCACCGATCGCAGTCTGAGTAACACCCAGCTTCGGGAGCGCGCCGAACGTCTGGCACAGGCCGACCGGCGCAAGAACGAATTCCTGGCCATGCTTGGCCACGAACTGCGCAATCCGCTTGCCGCGCTGTGTTCAGCCGGCGACCTGCTCGCCTCGGAAACCGTCGATGTGCGCCAGAAAGCCTGGGCTGTCGGCGTCATACAGCGGCAAGGTCGGGCAATGACCCAACTGGTCAACGAAATGCTGGATCTCACGCGCATTACGAGCGGCAGCATCAAGCTGAATCGCCAGGCAGTGACGCTGGAAACGGTCGTCCAGAGCGCGCTCGAGGTTTGCCGGCCGATTGTCGAAGAACGGCATCACACCTTGTCGGTTGCGCTGCCGGAAGAGCCGGTGCTGATGTATGTCGACCCCACGAGGCTATCGCAGGTCATTGAGAACATCGTGATCAACGCGGCCAAGTACACGGAGCCTGGCGGGAAAATCGATCTCACCGCGACAAAAAACGGCCGTCGGCTTTCGCTTCGAGTCAAGGATAACGGCGCGGGGATCGCCCCTTCGATGCTCAACACGCTTTTTGACATGTTCGTCCAGGGTCCGTTGCCCTACGGCCAGCTTCATAACGGGCTCGGGGTAGGCCTGTCCGTGGTCCGGCGGCTGGTCGAGTTGCATGGCGGGTCGGTCGAGGCTGTCAGTGACGGCAAGACAGGCAGCGAGTTCATCGTCGATCTTCCGCTGGGCTTGATCCCGCCCGGCCCGGACCAGGCCGGTTCACCGCAGAATCCGGTCAAGGCGCTCCCCCGCAGGATCCTCATCATCGACGATAACGCCGACGCCAGCGAGGCGCTGGCCATGATTCTGGCGAGCGAAGGGCACGTGGTGGCGACGCGGCTGGATGGCCAGCAGGGGCTCGAAGCCTCCGCCACTTTCAGGCCGGACGTCGTGCTCCTCGATATTGGATTGCCCGGAATGGACGGCTATGAGGTCGCGCAGAAATTACGCGGGTCTGCCGCGACGCGAGACACGCTGTTGATAGCCGTCACCGGCTACGGGCAGCCGGGCGACCAACTCAGATCCGCAGCGGCGGGATTTGATCACCACCTGGTCAAGCCGGTGGATATCGAGGCGTTGAAAGGTCTGCTCGCTGCGAAAATGAAACCCCGGGATGCGTAAATAAGAAGAGTCACGCAGCACTCCGCCTTGCGTGACCCCGGTGCGGGCCATCGCACACGACGACTTCGGAACACGCGTCGCCACGGACTGGTGCTGGGCGTGGCCTCGCATGCCTGAAAGCGTGCGAGAATTAGCGCGACTTCATCCTCGCAGGCAAGCAGACTGCGGAGATGAACGAACGGCGTGGATTTTTTGCACATGAACTGCGCAATCTGCCGGGCGCGGCAACGCTCGCGTTCACCGCCGTGAAAGCCGGAAATCTGGACCCGCGATGTGAAGGACAATTGCGGAGGGCTTGCGCCGGGCGACGCGCAAAGGATGTTTCCGCCTTAATTTGCCTCGCTATTCCATGACCGACGCATGAGAGCGCGAAGTCCCACCTGTTCGCCCTCAAAGCTCACGCCGCCGCGGGCAATGCCGCAATTTTCCCACTCAACGCTTTCAGACCGAAGGTGGCAACGAACGTCAACACCGCGCACGCGACCATGAAATAGCCGGGCGCCGCGAGATTGCCCGTGCGCGCGATCAACCATGTGCCGATCAGCGGCGCGGTGCCGCTGAAAATGGTAAAGCTCAGGTTGAACGCGAGCGCAACGCCGCTAAAGCGCACGCGCGTGGGAAACATATCCGCGATGATGCACGCAAAGGTGCCGTTGATCAGCGCCGCGCCCAAGCCGCCGAGCAGCATCAGCACGATCAGATCCATCCGGTGGCTGACCGCGGCGTGATAGAACGGCATTGTCAGCACGATCAGCAGCAGCGCGCCCGCGCGCATCAGATGACGGCGCGGCATGCTGTCGCCGATCCGACCGATGATCAGGATGCCGATCGATGCGGTGGCGAGCGCCACGTTCTGCCCGAGCGCGACCTCGTGCGGATCATAGTGCAGCACCTTGTCCAGATACGCAGGCATATGCGCGAACAGCAGACCGTTGTAGCCCGCTGTCGCGGCTGTCGTCAGAATGCCGAGCAATACCGGCCGCCAGTGCTCCTGCATCAGTTCCGCAAATGGATGCTTCGACGCGATATGCTTCATATGCGCGAATTCCGGCGTCTCTTCGAGCTTGCGACGCAGCCAGAAACCGAGCAGCCCGATCACGCCGCCGAAGATAAACGCGAAGCGCCAGCCGTAAGCAGCGACGTCGTCCGGTGTCAGCACCGCGTGCACGCCGAGGTTCACCGCTGCGGCGAGCAGCACACCCGAGTTCACGCAGAAGAACACGATCCCGCAGACGAACCCCGCGCGACGCGGCACGGTTTCGACCACATAGGTGATCGAGCCGGGCAACTCGCCGCCCAAACAGAAGCCTTGCACCAACCGCAGCAGGATCATCGTGAAGGTCGCGGCGAGGCCCCAACTGGCGTAGGTCGGCACGAGCCCCATGCCGATCGTCGATAGCGATACGACGATCACCGAGACGATGAACACGCGGCGCCGCCCATAGCGATCGCCGAACCAGCTGAGCACCGCGCCGCCGAGCGGCCGGGACAGATAGCCGATTGCGAACACCGCGAACGACAGCACCAGCGCCATCATCGGATCGAGCATCGAAAAAAACGCGCGGCCGATGAATTGCGCGAACACGCCGTAGACAACGAAGTCGTAAAACTCCAGCGCGCCGCCGAGACTCGCCAGAATGATCAGCCGCCACTGGCTGCGGGTCAGGCTGTCGAACGACGCATCGCGCGCGTTCGCCGATTCGAGGTTTTGCATCATGTCTCCTGGCGCATGGCTTATCTGTCGTTCCGGCGCGTCCGCCATGCAGCGACGGCCGGTGTTCTTGCAAAATCGGGCTACGTTAGCTCATTCGACATCGGCCATGTGCATTTCGACCGTCACGATCTGCGAGATATCGGCGTCGCCGAGACCCTGCGCGACCGCCTCGCTCAACCAGCGCCGCACCAGCGACGCGACCGGCATCGCCGCACCGCTTTCTCGCGCGAGCGACTCGACCGCATCGAGGTCTTTGAGCATCGTGCGAATCGTGCCGGACGCGTGCGCGGGTGGCGCGATCATGCGCGGCATCAGCGTTTGCAGCAGCACGGAATCCGCCCAGCCGCCTTCGAGCGCCGCGGGAATCCGCGTCGCGTCGATCCCCGCGTGGCGTGCCAGCCGCGTCGCTTCGGCAAGCGCGGCAATGGTCGTCATCACGATGGTCTGGTTGGCGAGTTTGGTGGACTGCCCCGCACCGCTGTCGCCCATGCGCGTGACGCGCGCGGCGTACGCGCGTAGGACCGGCGTCAGCGTGTCGATCAGCGCCGCGTCGCCGCCCGCCATGATCGCAAGCGTGCCTGCCGCCGCGCCGGCCGTACCGCCCGACACCGGGGCGTCGATCCATCTGCCGCCGGTTCGCTCGTGCCAGCGTTGTGCGAACAATCGGGTTTGCGACGGCGCGAGGGTCGAATGATCGACCAGTGTGGTGCCTGGGCGCGCCAGGCGCGTGAGGCCGTCGGCACCGAACGCGACCGTTTCGACCGCCGCCGCATCCGCGAGACAGAGCATGACGATTTCGGCGCCGGCAGCGAGGTTCGCCGGCGAATCGCACGCAATGCAATTTCCCGCCGATGCCTGCAATGCCTCGGCCTTGTCGCCGGAACGATTCCATACCCGCAGCGGATGACCGGCATTGGCGAGACGTTGCGCCATCGGCGCGCCCATCTTGCCGAGTCCGCAAAAGCCGAGAAGGGCGCGCGTCATTCGGCGGCTCCGTCGTCGCCGGGCGTCGGCGCATCGTACGGCCATTCGACATTGCCCGAATGCGTGACCGCGCCGAGATGCGCGGGCCGCACCAGTGCTTCGTATTTTTCGAGCACGCCGGCGAGCCTGCGCGGCGGGCGCGCGGGCGCGCCGGCGCGGCGCCGGGCGAGTTCGTCGTCGGACAGATCGACGCGCAGAATGCCTTCGCGCGCGTCGATATGCACGCGATCACCGTTGCGCAACAGGCCGATCGGTCCGCCGGCTGCCGCCTCCGGCCCCACGTAGCCGATGCACATGCCGCGTGTCGCGCCCGAGAAACGGCCGTCGGTCAACAGCGCCACTTTTTCGCCCATGCCCTGACCGTAGATTGCCGCCGTGACGCTCAACATTTCGCGCATGCCGGGACCGCCTTTCGGGCCTTCGTTGCGGATCACCAATACGTCGCCCTCGCGATAATCGCGCGCCGCGACCACCGCCATGCAATCCTCTTCGCACTCGAAAATTCGCACCGCGCCCGTGAACGTCAGCGACTTCAATCCGGCGATTTTCAGGCATGCGCCGTCCGGCGCGAGATTGCCACGCAGGATCACGAGGCCGCCGTTCTCGCCGAGCGGTTCGCTGCACGGACGCACCACCGTACCGTCCGGTCCGTCGTACGCATTCAGTGCCTCGGCCAGCGTGCCGCCGCCGAGCGCGGGTGCGTCGCCATGCAGAAAACCGCCTTCCAGCAGCGCATTCAGCACGGCCGGCACGCCGCCCGCATGGTGCAGATCCTGTGCGAGATAGCGGCCGCCCGGTTGCAGATCGCCGATCAGCGGAATCTTCGCGAACACGCGCTGCACGTCGTCCAGCGTGAAACGGATGCCGGCTTCGTTCGCGATTGCCGGAATATGCAGCGCGGCGTTGGTCGAACCGCCGGTTGCCGCGACCGCCGCGCAGGCGTTTTCGAGGCTTTCCAGCGTGACGAGGTCGCGCGGCAACGGGCCGCCCTGTTTGAGGATGCGCATCACCGTTTCGCCCGCGCGACGCGCAATCGCAATCCGTTCGCTGTAGACGGCCGGCACCATCGCGGAGCCGAGCGGCGCGAGGCCGAGCGTTTCCGCGACCATCGCCATCGTATTCGCGGTGAACTGGCCGGGACACGAGCCGGCGGTCGGCGTGCATTGCTTTTCGATCGCGTCGAGTTGCGCGCGGCTAATGTCGCCGCGCTGCGCGGTGCCGACCGCTTCGATCGTGCTGAGAATCGTCGCCTGGCGGCGCAGGCCGTGACCTGCACCGCCGGGCAGTTGGCCGGGCGCGACGCCGGGCAGCATCGCGCCGCCGAACAGGAACACGCCGGGCACGTTGACGCGCACCATGCCCATCAGGATGCCGGGCAAGGTCTTGTCGCAACCGGCGACGCCGATCAACGCATCGTAGCTGTGCGCGCGCACGAACAGTTCGACGCTGTCCGCCACCACTTCGCGCGACACGAGGCTCATCCTCATGCCCGAATGATTCATCGACGTGCCGTCCGACACCGAGATCGCCGAACCGCGGATCGGCACGCCGCCGCCCGCGGCAATGCCGAGCCGCGCGTTGTCGGAGACCTGGTTCAGCGACATCGAACACGGCGTGTTCTCGCCGAACGTATCGACGATTGCGACGAACGGCTTTTGCATCGATTCGTCGTCGAGACCGGTGGCGCGCAGGAACGCGCGATGCGGCGCCCGCGTGACGCCGTCGGTCACCCTGCGCGAGCGATGTTTGTGCAGATTGGTCATGTGGGAAAGTCCGTTTTCTTTTGAAACTCATGCAGTGCTGCGGCGATGGTTTGGTCCACCGCGCGCGCCGTTGACTGCCGCTCAGCCGCCGCTCAGTCGTCGTTCAGCCGCCGTTCAGCAGCAAGCCGTTTTCCGCGGCGATCACCTGGCCGGTCATTGCCGGTGCCTGCGTCGACAGAAACCACGCGAGGTCGGCGACTTCGGCCGGCATCGACACCCGTTTGAGCGGCGCCTGTGCGGTCATTCTGGCGAGCACGCCGTCATAGGCTTGCGGGTCGAGCACGTGCAGCAGCAGCCCGTCGTCGACCATGCCGGGCGCGATCGCGTTGACGCGGACATGCGGCGCGAGACTGCGCGCGAGCGAGAGCGTCAGCGTATTCACCGCGCCCTTCGACGCCGCATATGCAATCGACGACCCGGTGCCGTTCAGGCCCGCCAGCGACGAAATATTGACCACGCTGGTACTGCGTTTCACCGTCGATATACCGGCCGATTCGCGCAGCAGCGGCACGGCTGCGCGGGTCATCTGATACAGCCCGATCAGGTTCACGCGGTACACGCGTTCGAACTCGACATCGTCGATTTCGTCGAAGGCGTTGTGCGCAATCACGCGGGTCGTGCCCGCGCAATTGATCAGCGCGTCGACGCGTTGCCAGCGGCTCGCCACGGTATCCATCGCGCGGCGGCAGTGCGCGTCGTTGCCGACATCCGCGTCGAATATCAGCGTGTGCGCGCCGGCGTCCCGGCAGGCCGCTTCGACTGCCAGCGCGGCTTCGCGCGTGCTGTCGTCGAAATTGCCTAGCGCCACCGACCAGCCCGCCTGCGCGAAGCGCAGCGCGGTCGCCGCGCCGATACCCGAAGCCGAGCCCGTCACCACGCAGACGGGGCTGCTCGATTGCGTCATATTCAAGTCCTCTGTGGAATGCTGGAGTTAGGCGCGCTCGCCGCAGAAGCGGAAGCGCGCCTGAGTGGCATGCGCAGCACGATCGCCGCGCCGATCAACAGCGCTACGGCGATGGCGAGCATGCCCGGCAACAGCTTGCCGCCGCTCAGATCGGACAGCCGCCCGACGATGAACGGACTCACGAAGCCGGCCAGGTTGCCGGTGCAATTGATCACGGCGATGCCCGCCGCCGCGCCCGCGCCGCCGAGCAGGGCGGTCGGAATGCCCCAGAACACCGGCGCGATCGAATTGATGCCGATAGCCGCGATGATCAGCGCCGCGATCGACACTGCGACGTTCGACGCAAACAGCACCGACGCCAGCAAACCGAGCGCGCCGATCGCGCAGCAGACCGCGACATGTACGCGGCGTTCGTCGTGACGGTCCGCGTGACGCGCGATCAGCACCATCGCGACCGCGCTGATCAGCGACGGCACCGCCGACAGCCAGCCAATGTTGCTCACGCTGGCAACGCCGCTCGCCTTGATGATGGTCGGCACCCAGAACGCGAGACCGTAATTGCCCATTGCGATGCAGAAGTACAGCAGCCCGAGCAACCACACGCGCTTGCTGGCGAAGGCGCCGCGCGCCGAGGTTTCGGTGCGCGTGCTCGCGTCGCGGGCGAGATCGGCGGCAAGGCGCGATTTTTCGTCGGCGTTCAGCCAGCGCACGTTGTCGATCCGGTCGTGCAGTACGAAGAATGCGGCAATGCCGACCGCTAGCGAACCGAGGCCTTCGACCACGAACAGCCAGCGCCATCCGGCAAGACCGTAGGTGCCCGCGAAATGCGCCATCAGCCAGCCCGACAACGGGCCGCCGATCGCGCCGGACACCGGAATCGCGGTCATGAAAAGCGCGATGATCTGCGAGCGCCGCGTCGACGGAAACCAGTTGGACAGGTACAGCAGAATGCCGGGGAAAAATCCCGCTTCGGCGACGCCGAGCAGAAAGCGCATGACGTAGAACGATGTCGGGCCGCTGACGAACATCGTCAGGGCCGACACGATCGCCCACGTGACCATGATCCGCGCGATCCAGCGGCGCGCGCCGACCCGGTTCAGGATCAGATTGCTCGGCACTTCGAAGAAGAAATAGCCGACGAAGAAAATCCCCGCGCCCGCGCCGTACACCGTTTCGCTCAGCGACAGGTCGCTCAGCATCTGCAGTTTTGCGAAGCTGACGTTCACGCGGTCGATATACGCGACGACGAATGCCAGAAACAGAAACGGCACGATGCGCCGCGTGAGTTTGGCGTAGAGCGCAGCGTTGTGAGGATCGGCCGCGCTGCCGGATTCGGGTCCGTATGAAGGGACGCTCATGGTCTGTCTCCAGTGCGCGCCGTCAGCGCGCTGTCTCATCGTTTGTGTTTGCCCGTGCTGCGGACCGCTGCCTTCTAGTGGCAGTGTCGAAAGGGTAGTCGCGTCGCGGGCGTTGCCGCAAATCACGATTTCGGCGAAAGTTATAACTGAATAGTTATGCCGATCCATGTTTCCGGGAAAACCCTTGCCATGCAGAACAGTGATCCGATTGAGCGTTTCTTTCGCAGCGGACTCAAGCTGCCGCATCTGCGTATCCTCGTGGGCCTTGCTGAGCTTGGCCAGGTTACGCGTGTGGCGGCTGCGTTCCATGTCACGCAGCCGGCCATTTCGAAACAGATCGCGGAGATCGAAGATGCCCTCGGCGTGCCGGTGGTGAACCGGGTCGGTAATGCGCTGGAGTTGACCGGGATCGGCCAGGTGATCGTTGCATGCGGGCGCGAAGTGTTGCGCCATATCGAACTCGCGCGACGCGATGTCAGCGCGCTCGCGTCCGGCACCGGCGGTCATGTGCGGGTCGGCGCGGTGGTGACGATTCCCGAACCGCTGATCGCGAATTCGGTGCAACTGTTCATGCGTCGCGCGCCGTCGGCTTCGCTATCGTTCGCGGAGGCGACGCTCGACCGCCTGATCAAGATGCTCGATGACGGCGACCTCGATCTCGCTCTTGGCCGCAACCGCATTCCCGCAACGCAGACGACGCTACGGCAGGAGATCGTCCATCGCGAGCCTTTCGTGTTCGTGGTCGGTGCGCATCATCCGCTCGGCGATCCCGACCGTCAGGTGACGTGGGCCGATCTGCGCGCGTCCCTCTGGATCACGCCGATGCATGGCTCCCCCGCGTACGCGACGCTGATCGAGACGCTCGGCGCGAACGATATTGCGGTGGGCGGCGGGGCGGTCGAATCGAGTGCACTGGCGTTGAATATCGCGTTGATACGCAGCGGCGATTTCGTGTCGATCCTGCCGATGTCGATTGCCCGGCCTCACGTGATGCGCGGTGGCATGCGCGTGCTGCCGTTGCCGCCGCTGGAACCGTTGGGTGAGATTGTTGCGTATTGGCGCGGTGATTCGAGTTTGCCTGCGGCGCAGTTGTTCTATGCGTGTTTGCGGGAGGTAGCGGGGGAGTTGATGCATGATCAGACGGGGGCGGCGGGGCTGGATGGTTCCTAGACCTCTGTTATCTGGCGGCGGACCAGTCGGTGCGTTCCGATGCCGGCATCGCTAACCCGGAAAAGCTTGCGAAACAGGATCCTCGCGCTGTGGTTTGCTCATTTTCTGAAGGTCGTGACTGAGTTGCGCTATCTCCATCGACAAGGGCCAGCCAGTGTTGGTGCTGTGGCTGGTCCACGGATGGTGTTCTGCTTTGTTACCCCATGCGTTCAGGCTCCCGAGCCAATCCCACACGCCGAGAAATTGCTCATATCCGGCTGATGGCGTGCTTTCATCTACCGGACAGCCGAAAGTGACGACCTCGATGTTTCTCGTTTTCTCCGCAGGCAGATCGAGCATCGCGTTGCTGATCACCAATGCGCCCTTGCTGTGACCAAAAACGCGCTTGAAACTGTCCGACTCCTTGAGGATTGCGTGAAGCACATCCGAGGAGCCGCTGCCGTGTCTGAAAACAGGCACGCCTGTGCTTGCTTCCGCGTGACCGGGCACGGTCTTCAGCAGGCCCCGCCCAATCGACGCAACGGCGCGCGCCGTGTGCGCCAGCCATTCCTGTATGGGCTGCTTCATTTCATAACTGTACATGCCGAATCCGAACCATCCGCCAAGAGCCTGGTAGATGACGTCGGCGACGCCGTATCCGGGCACTATGGCGGCTACCGGCCTGCCCAAAGCTGTGGACACGTTCCACGCGAAAGCGGCCGAACCCAAGGCCGAACTGCCGACCCAAACGCTTCGTTCTTGTGACCGCTGACGCACAAACATTATTTAACACACACCGCCATCGTATTTTGATAGTCTTTGCCGTGGCAGAGGAAGAGCATCCAACGAGAGGAGGACTTCGCTATGCTGAGATGGATCGCGAACTGGGCCGTGCACAACGCGCTCACGCCGGAGAAACAGGCCGAAAAAGCACTGCGCGAACTTCGTCTGGCGCTTTTCCAGGCGGAGCAACGAATCCTCGACGCGCAAATGCATGCAGATTACTACCGTGCACGTCTGGCGTTTTGCGAGGAGGTCATAAAAAACGGCATCGAGCAGGTAGCGGACCAGCGCAAAGGTCAACAGGAAACGTCACAAGGGTCGCGTCCGGGACTTAAGCTCACGGCCACGCAATAGCAAGCCGGTCAGAAGCACTCCAGGCCGCCAACCCCAACCCATATCCCAACCCATATCCCGCCGTTCTCTCTGGAATACAGACATGAAGTCGAGAGTCATCGTACCGTTTTTGATCGCTTCACTCTTTGGCACGTCGGCTGCCACTTTCGCACAATCACACCATGACGACCACGGCGGCGGCCAGCCTTCGCACAACAGGCCGAACCCTGGCCACGGGGCGCCGCATGGAAATGGTCACGGGCCTGCTTTCCACGACGCGTCGCGCGGAGGTCCAGGCGGCCCTATTCCGCATAACGACTGGCACAAGGGCGAGCGGCTTCCGGCGGAGTACCGCGATCGTAACTATGTCGTCGACGACTGGCACGGGCATGGACTGCAAGCGCCGCCGCGCGGATATCAGTGGGTGGGCGTGAACGGGGACTACGTACTCGCTGCCATCGCGACGGGCGTTATCGCGAACGTTCTGCTTTCCGGGCATTAACTGGCCGGGTTGGAATCAATCACATTCGGAACCGCCTGGCGTTATCCGTTCGGTGGATAAACAGGACCGTGCCCGGCGTTATTGCTCACGGTCTTGGCTGTGTCGTATCCGGTTCGACAGGCCCGAACATCGGATAGATCTTCCTGATATGGCAGGACGGCTTCTGTGAGGACGGTGGCGACCAGTTAGGCCTGATCCTCGGCTGAAATCGGCGCATGGCGTCCCATACCGTACGGCGGCGTGATCTTGCCGGCGGCGCCCAGTTGGCTATATCGCTTGTAACCGCTTGTTAAACCTGCGCTATACCACCATCGACAAACAACTCCGTGGCATGCGTGATTCCCGTGCGACTCACGGTGCTCGCGACCGCCGAGGTCACGCCCAAGGATCCGTTCGTCGTGCGCGCGCCGCTCACTGCCGTGATCGACCGCCTTTATGTGCAGCCGACCCCGCCGTCCGTGCGGGATGGCCAGAGTTGGCCGGTGATTCGTTCAGCAGGCGTTGTGCGTCGCTTCGCCGCCAACCAACCAACGTCAAGTTCAGGCGAATGTCAAAACCGTGCCAGTATGCACATCGGCTTTCGATTGGCCACGGGCCGAAACTATTTGATCGCCTTACGCCAGAAGAGCATGTATGCGGATGCACCGGATACGGCGAGCAAGATTGCCCACATCGGAGCCAGACTGATCAGAACAGCGCTAACGGGTAACATTTGGGTTCCTAAAGGTTTGAATAACGGTTTTGAATACGCAGCCGCTTTACCCGGATGGATGATCTGACCAAACATTGGGGTTCCGCGTAGCAATGGGTTAATGCTACATCGCAACTTGGGGCAAATCTGTGGCGTCCTGTCGCATCCCCATTGACGCATGTCAAGAATGTGCTACCGCTGAATCTGACGGGCGTGAGGCGTCGGATGCAGGGACTCGCAGGCAGTGTCGGGGCGAAATCGGCGTAGCGCTCGCGGATCAGCGCCAGGGCCTGAGGGCGCAGATTGACCTGTAACTGATGATTGCCCGGGTGGCCACGTCGGCGTGAAATAAGTCAGTAAGACTCATTCATTGACTAAGAAGTGCTTCGCCGCCGCCAGTTTGCGAATAGCACTAAACCCACCTGCATCCGACGCACTGCCCCAATCGCCGAACGGCGGCAAAAGCCGATCGACTGCCGTATACCGAAGGTGACTGGAACACGGCGCATCGGCCTGAAAACACAACGCCCCTGCGTCTCCCATACAGGAGGCGCAGGGCGTTTTTAACCGGCTCAGCTATTCCGCAATGCGTTTGAAACTGGCGTAGTAATCGTCGGTGTAATAGCAGTTGCCGGTCTGCCTGCGCGGTCCACCACATACGATACGGCGCTGCCCGCGATCCGCCGAGCCAGGCGTGCGAACTGTATAGGCGTGGTAATAGCCGCGCGGATGCTGCGGCAGCAATGCCGCGCTGTTGCGGAACAGGACACCGTCCTCGCCGAAAGGGAAAGGGCCGCCCGCTTTGATCAGACGCAGTGTTTCGGCGGCTTCCCCCGGCAACTGCGCCTTGGTGACGGTAGCCTGCGCGCCCGATGCGGAGGGTGTCTCGCTCGCGGCCGGCGCAAGTTGGGCCTGACTCGCGGATGCGCCCGGCTCCTGAGTGGCATTTCGCGATCCGTCCTTGTCGCATCCGCCGAGGATCGCGCTTATGGCGACGATGCAGGAGAAAGCCCACGCTCGCTTCACGAAACGGTTGCCTCCGGGTTGACCAGCACTCGACGATCACGACCGATTCAAGGGTAGCGCTAATGGCGGGGTGAATCAATGTTCGGCCGCGTCCAGAGCAGCAATCGACACTTTTTGTATTTTTACTCTTATATAAGACATAAGACATTTGACCTGCGTAGGGTGTTGCATCTAAAATCGGGGTGAGAGCAGTGCGCGGCACAGTCTCGGCGTGCCTTGCAAGCTGTCCCTGAAACGCAAATACAGCAGGTCCCCATGCTTGAAAACTATCGCATTCATGCGGCCGAACGCGCCGCACTCGGCATTCCTCCCCTGCCGCTGACGGCTCAGCAGACCGCCGAACTGGTGGAGCTCATGACGAATCCGCCGGCCGGCGAAGAGCAGACACTGCTCGACCTGATCACCAATCGCGTGCCTGCGGGCGTGGACGAAGCGGCCCGCGTGAAGGCAGGTTTCCTGGCCGCCGTGGCCAAAGGCGAGACCGCCTGCGCGCTGATCTCGCGCGCCCGCGCCACCGAACTGCTCGGTACGATGCTGGGCGGCTACAACATCCAGCCGCTGATCGAGTTGCTGTCCGACGCTGAAGTGGGCACCGTTGCCGCCGAAGCGCTGAAGAAAACCCTGCTGATGTTCGACCAGTTCCACGACGTCAAGGAACTGGCCGACAAGGGCAACGCCAATGCCCGCGCCGTGCTGCAAAGCTGGGCCGACGCCGAATGGTTCACCAGCCGTCCGGAAGTGCCGCAAAGCCTGACCATCACCGTCTTCAAGGTGACGGGCGAAACCAACACCGACGACCTGTCGCCGGCCCCGGATGCCACCACCCGCCCGGACATCCCGCTGCACGCGCTGGCGATGCTGAAGAACGCCCGTGCCGGTATTACCCCGGAAGAGGACGGCAAGCGTGGTCCGGTCAAGTTCATCGAGTCGTTGCGGGAAAAAGGCCACCTGGTCGCATACGTGGGCGACGTGGTCGGCACCGGCTCCTCGCGCAAGTCGGCCACCAATTCGGTGCTGTGGTTCACGGGTGAAGACATTCCCTTCATTCCGAACAAGCGCTTTGGCGGCGTGTGCCTCGGCAGCAAGATCGCCCCGATCTTCTACAACACGATGGAAGACGCCGGCGCCCTGCCGATCGAACTCGACGTGTCGAAGATGGAAATGGGCGACGTGGTCGAACTGCGCCCATACGAGGGCAAAGCCCTGAAGAACGGCGAGGTGATCGCCGAGTTTCAGGTCAAGTCCGAGGTGCTGTTCGACGAAGTGCGCGCCGGCGGCCGCATTCCGCTGATCATCGGCCGCGGATTAACTGCCAAGGCACGTGAAGCGCTGGGCCTGGCCCCGTCGACCCTGTTCCGCCTGCCGCAGTTGCCGGCCGACAGCGGCAAAGGCTTCTCGCTGGCCCAGAAGATGGTGGGCCGTGCTTGCGGCCTGCCGGAAGGCAAGGGCGTCCGGCCGGGCGCGTATTGCGAACCGAAAATGACCTCGGTCGGCTCGCAGGACACCACGGGCCCCATGACCCGCGACGAACTCAAAGACCTCGCGTGCCTGGGCTTTTCGGCCGACCTCGTCATGCAGTCGTTCTGCCACACCGCTGCCTATCCGAAGCCGGTGGACGTGAAGACCCACCAGACCCTGCCGAACTTCATCAGCACCCGTGGCGGCATCGCGCTGCGCCCGGGCGACGGCGTGATCCACTCGTGGCTGAACCGCATGCTGCTGCCCGACACCGTGGGCACCGGCGGCGACTCGCACACTCGCTTCCCGATCGGCATCAGCTTCCCGGCCGGTTCGGGTCTGGTCGCCTTTGCGGCCGCCACCGGCACGATGCCGCTGGACATGCCGGAGTCGGTGCTGGTCCGCTTCAAGGGCAAGATGCAACCCGGTGTGACCCTGCGCGACCTGGTCAACGCGATTCCGCTGTATGCCATCAAGCAAGGCATGCTGACGGTGGCCAAGCAAGGCAAGAAGAACATCTTCTCGGGCCGCATTCTCGAAATCGAAGGCTTGCCCGAACTGAAGGTCGAGCAAGCGTTCGAATTGTCGGATGCTTCCGCCGAGCGCTCGGCCGCCGGTTGCACGGTCCACCTCAACAAGGAGCCGATCATTGAATACCTCAACAGCAACATCACGCTGCTGAAGTGGATGATCGCCCAGGGCTACCAGGATCCGCGCAGCCTGCAGCGCCGCATCAAGGCAATGGAGCAGTGGCTGGCCGACCCGCAACTGCTGTCGCCGGATGCCGATGCCGAATACGCAGCCGTCATCGAAATCGACCTGGCCGACATTCACGAGCCGATCGTGGCCTGCCCGAATGATCCAGACGACGTGAAGACGCTGTCGGACGTGGCCGGTGCGAAGATCGACGAAGTGTTCATCGGCTCGTGCATGACCAACATCGGTCACTTCCGTGCCGCGTCGAAGCTGCTGGAAGGCAAGCGCGATATCCCGGTCAAACTGTGGGTGGCCCCGCCGACCAAGATGGACCAGAAACAGTTGACCGAGGAGGGCCACTACGGCGTCTTCGGCACAGCCGGCGCCCGTACCGAAATGCCGGGCTGCTCGTTGTGCATGGGCAACCAGGCACAGGTGCGCGAAGGCGCGACGGTCATGTCGACCTCGACCCGCAACTTCCCGAATCGTCTGGGCAAGAACACGAACGTGTATCTCGGCTCGGCGGAACTGGCCGCAATCTGCTCGCGTCTGGGCAAGATTCCGAGCAAGGAAGAGTACATGGCTGACATGGGCGTGCTCACCGCCAACAGCGACAAGATCTACCAATACATGAACTTCGATCAGATCGAAGACTTCAAGGAAGTGGCGGACACTGTAGAGATGTAAGCGTGCTGTCGGGCTACGGCGTGTTGATCTGGTCGTAGCCGCTACAAGAATGGCGCTGCTGGCTGAATGCCGGCAGCGCCATTTTTTTTTCGACACAGAAATGGGACCATTGACAGCCGTTCGGAAAGGCACGGGTCTGCACATAAGTCTCGTGAAGCGATGGAGGAGTCCGTGCGAAAGAGAGCAGGGGAAATGAATCTGCTGGACCTGCTTGAACTGGCATTGGCGGGACGGCCGCCCGCACGTCAAGCTGATTGATTCGGAACCCGGAACACCCGAACAGAACTCGCGTCGAGTCCGATGATGCTCGCGTCAATCCCGAATTCTTCACCCTTTACGAGCCCTTCGGACACGCACCGACAGTCGGGCAGGCATTTGCCTGGAAAGCTTAAAGTGCAAGCTCCGAAAGCAATGCATCGAGCGGTTCGGTCACGAAGCCGTCAGCCTTCAGCATCACCAGCCCGTGCAACTGAGCCCACACCGCCGTGGCGGACCCATATGGCCCGCTCCGACCACGAGCCGAGATGCCCGCGAGGAGGAGGTCGTAGCTTTCCTTTGCCGCTTTGCTCAGCGGGCTATCCTGTAGAGCATCAGGAACCAGACGCGAGGCAAACATCAAGCGATAACGTTCCACGTTTCGTTCTCCGAACTGCAGATATGCTGCCGCCATGCGCCTTACGTAACCCTCTTCGCCTCCCGATTCCGCCGCGCTGCTCAGTGCCGCCGAAAGCTCCCTGAATCCCTCTTCCCCCACGGCAAACAGTAGGTCATCCCGGTCCGCAAAGTGACGGTACGGCGCCGACTGAGCAACGCCGGCACGCCGCGCAAGCGAAGCAAGGGTCAGACTTTGGGCGCCGTTCGCTGCGATCTCTTCCCGCGCGGCGTCGAGCAGCGCACGTCGTAAATCGCCGTGGTGATAGCTCTTCCGGCCGTGCGACTGCTTTTCGGGCGTCTTTATTGCCGTGCCTTTGCTCATCGATGTGTATCGAAGTGAATGTGACAGGTCATGACGTTTGCTTGGCTCCGGGTTTCACAGGTTAGTGAAATGATAGCTCATCACATTGCGGGCAATCAACAAAATGCCCAGTCAGCACCGGTTTGGCGGCGTGCGATCCGCACCAGCGTTCTCCGAAGATCGCCGTGATGCTCACCGGCCCGGTAGAGGTCTTTCCGTTTGAGTTCGCACCAATGTGATGACATATAACATTTTGCTTGACGGCTGATCAAAGCGCCTATATGTTATAGGTCATCACATCGATAACGGGCCCAAACCTGATCGTCGGCGTAACCAAAGACAACCGTTTTCCATCAAAGTGACTCTCGCCATGAGCCTCGTTCTGTTACCGATCCCCAGTCGCGATTTCGATCCCTCCGAAGTCGCGGTGAGTTGGAAGATATTGACGCAGCGCGGTCATCGGGTCGTTTTTGCGACGCCCGACGGCAAGCAAGGCGCTTGCGACCCGATTATGCTCTCTGGCATTGGACTCGACCCTTGGAGCGGCATCCCGGTGCTTCGCAATGTCCGTGTCCTGGGCTTCCTGCTCAGCGCCAATACCGACGCCAGGAGCGCCTATGTCGAGATGCTGCGGGATCCGGCCTTTGCGAGCCCGCTGCGCTGGGACCGGATCGAGTCCACGGACTTCGACGGCCTGCTGTTAGGTGGTGGGCACTGGGCGCGCGGCATGCGCGAATATCTCGAAAGCACGGTTCTTCAGCGGATCACCGCCGAATTCTTCGCTGCGGAAAAGCCTGTGGCAGCGATCTGCCATGGCGTGCTGCTGGCCGCCCGCAGCACGCGTGCCGACGGCCTGTCCGTGCTGCATGGCCGGAAAACCACGGCGCTGACCTGGGCGCTGGAACGCAAGGCCAGCACGCTCGCTCATGTCGGGCGCTTTTGGGACCGCAACTATTACCGCACGTATACAGAGGCAGCGGACCAACCTACGGGATACATGTCCGTGCAGCAGGAGGTCACGCGCGCACTCGCCAGCTCTGCGGATTTCATCGACGTTCGCGAGAGCGATCCCGAATTCAGGCGCAAGACGAGCGGCACAGTGCGCGATACGGCGACGGATGATCGCCCCGCCTGGGTGGTGCGAGATGAGAATTACGTCTCGGCGCGCTGGCCCGGCGACGTCCATAGCTTTGCTCGCACATTCGCCGCGGTACTCGAGCAATGACGCAGCATCCTTCCGCTCAACTTCCAGACATAACGACCGAGGAAAACATGGTGAGTCAGAATGCAGTCAGCTATACGCACCGCTGGTGGCCCGATCAGAAGCCGGAGTTTCTGACGTTAGCCAACGGCGGTCCAAAGGTCCGCTATCTGCGGGCTGGCCACGGCCCGGCGCTGGTCCTGCTGCATAGCATCCGTACCCAACTGGACCTGTTTCAACGGGTGATCCCAAAACTCGTCGATCACTTTACCGTGTACGTGTTCGACTACCCGGGGTTTGGCTGGTCGGAAATCGTGCCAGGCGCCGATTATCGGGAGCCGGCGATGCGCGAGCATGTCGTCAATTTCATCAGACGACTGGATTTGCACGACATCACGCTGGCCGGCGAGTCGATGGGCGCCACCCTGGCATTGACTGCGGCAGCGGAGCTTGGCGATCGCGTGAAACAGGTCGTCGCCTTCAACACTTATGACTATTTGCCAGGTGTGGAGCGGGCGAACCTGCTCGCGTCGATCATTATCAAAAGCGTACGCGCGCCCATAATCGGGTCGACTTTCGCCGCCATGGAAAGCCGGGCCACGCTCGCCGGTATCTTGAGCGGCGGGCTGCGCGATCCGCGCAATTTGCCGCCGGACTTTATTGACGAACTGGTGAAAGGCGGGAAACGGCCGGGCTACTCAAACGTTGCGCGTGCCGTTTATCGAGCCCTTCCGAGCTACGTCGCGGCAAGACCGCATTACGCCCGGATCGACGCCCCGGTGACACTGGTCTATGGCGATCACGATTGGTCGCGGCCGGCCGAGCGCGAAGCGAACCGGGCTCTCATCAAGGATGCAAAGATGATCGTCCTCAACGATACAGGTCACATTTCTTCGCTGGAAAGCCCGGAAGAGTTCGCCCGCATTCTCACCGAGACCCAGTCAACAGCCCGCTTCGCCGCTTAAGGTAGAAGTGGACATTTATTCATGTCCTAACCCGGAGAAGTACCGCATGTCCAACACCATTCTCGTTACAGGCGCCACCGGCACGGTCGGCCGCGAACTCGTCAAAGCGCTCACAGTGGCCGGAGCCGACGTCATTGCCATGTCGTCCACAGGCAAGGTGGTCGAGGGCGTCGAAAGCCGGGTCGCCGATCTGGCTGACCCCGCGAGCCTCGCTGGCGCATTCCGCGGCATCGATACGCTGTTCCTGCTGCTCCCGCTGCAGGCCAACATGGTCGAGCTGGCCCGCAACGCCGTCGCCACGGCCAGGGCGGCCGGCGTCAGGCACATCGTTCGTTCGTCGGGAGCGGAAGCCGATCCGGCAAGCGCTTCCGCGATTGGTCGCGTCCAGGGCGAGATCGACCAGTTGGTGATGCAGTCCGGTGTGCCATACACGTTGACGCGGCCGAATTGCTTCATGCAGAACTATCTGACGTTCTATGGAGACATGATCCGCGCGGGCACGCTTTATCTTCCGCAGGGCGACGGAAAGGCATCGTTCGTCGACGTTCGCGATGTAGCGGCCGTCAACGCTTCGATCCTGCAGCACCCGGCCGCGCACGCCGGCAAGACGTATACGCTGACGGGCGGCAAGGCTCTTTCCAACACCGAGGTGACTCAATGCATCGGCGCGGCGCTGGGGCGCAACATCGGTTACGTGGCCGTCCCGGATGATGCGGCGGTCGCATCAATGCGGGAGGCGGGGATGGACGAGTGGTCGATCGAAACGGTCATGAGCCTGAACCGCGTGATCGCGGCCGGCCATCCGGCGGCGGTCAGCCCGGATGTGGAGAGGCTGCTTGGGCGAGCCCCCAACACCTTCGAGAAGTTCGCGGCGGACTATGCGGCGAGCTGGCGCCAGCAACCGTCAGGCCAACGCTAACCTATCCGCACAGTGCGCGTGCCAGCAGCGATGAAGGACAGGTTCGGGGCCGGTCATCGCCCCAAAAGCGCCGCGACGATGCAGTGATCGCCACACGGCGCATCGTTCCAACCTGGGCCGGCGGCGCTGTTCGCTCTATCGGCGTCAATGGTTCTGTCTGGTTGCTGGATGGCGTGGCGTTCGTGGAGGGAAGGCGGATTTTACTGGAAAGGCAAGGGCTGAACGTGGGCGCCGGATTGCACTCACCGAATGCGAGTTCAACGGCCCTCCTGGAAATTATTGTGCTTGTATAATCGTTCGGACGTTTTGCCGAGACTTCCTGTTGCCAGTAGCACGGGAGTCGCCCAACGCCCGCCTCACGGATCACTCACGATGAAAGATCGAAAAGCAACGCCGGAGGACTCTGCCGAAATAGATATAACCTCGGCTCACCTTCCCCGCAGCAATTTGACCTCGTGCCTTGACGAAACATTTCAGTCCGCGCCTATCCCCATCCTGATAGAAGATTGGTCCGGCATAAAGGAACGCATTGATTCCCTTAGGCAAAGCGGCGTAGAGGATCTCGAAACGTATCTCGACGAGCATCCTCATGTCATTGAGGAACTTCGTTCATTACATTCGTTCGTGGACGCGAACGAAGCGACTCTGGCGCTCTTCGGTGCGGAGTCGAAACAGACGTTCTTCTCGTGGGCGCGTGATCTGCTGCCGGCAAACAGGCTCAGCAATTCCAAAGTTCTTGGCGCGATGTTCGAGCAACGCACATCGTGCGAGGGCGAGCGTATCCTCACTACACTTAGTGGAATTAAGGTTCCTATTGTATGGAGATGTTCGCTTCCTGAAGAAAATCACAAATATCGCCGGCTTCGTTTCTTTGCGTTCGATGTCACGGAATACAAGGAGAATAGCAACAGGTTGCAAACCTTGCGTGCCCAGATGGCTCGCACCGCACGAGTCTCGATGGTCGGACAGCTCGCGGCATCCATCACACATGAAATAGGTCAGCCATTGGCGGCCGTGCGCACCGCCCTGGATGCAACCATACGCTGGCTGGATCGTCCGCAACCCGAGGTCGACGAGGCGCTTTCCTCGTTGCGGCACGCAATGCGGTGGACGTACGACATGTCAGAAATATGTCACCGGCTACGTAGTTTTCTCGTCAGCGCACCCATCCAGGCGACGGTACTCAATTGTGGTGACATCGTCGATTCCGCGGTGCTTTTGATCGCCCCGGAAGCGGATTCGAAACAGATCACGATCGTCAAAGAGGTCGAATCCGATGGCACGGCGTTTGCGGATCGCATTCAGTTGCAACAGGTTCTGACCAATCTGTTGATTAACGGCATACACGCAATAGATGCGACCACCTGCGAGGGGCGCGAGCGCATCCTGACCATTCGTGCTGGCGCGAGCGGTGATGAACACACTCTTTTCGAGGTGAGCGATACGGGTTGTGGCATCAAGGCGGCCGAGCCGGATACGATCTTTCAGCCTTTCGCCACGACAAAGGACGATGGCATGGGCATGGGCCTCCCCATCTCGAGAGCGATCGTGGAAGCACATGGCGGGAAGATATGGATCGCGGCGACGGGTAGCAAAGGCACCCGTTTCTGTTTCACATTGGCACGCTCCGCAATGGGGTGTTCAGCCAGTTCAAGTGCGGAGCGTACCCGGCAAAACCAGCTGTGAGTTAATGCCGTCGCGTACCCGTGCACGAGGGCGTGAGCTCATGCCCGAAAATTCGAATCCTTAAGAGAAGCATCGGCCAGCATGCAGGTTCCATTCGACGAAGGTGAGACAGTTGTCCGCCAGTCTCACAAGTTGGAGGCGGGGACACTAGCGACTATCGTTCTCGCCAACGCACTGGAATTCTTCGATTTCTTCGCCTACGCGACCTTTAGCGCGTTCATCGCCCGCGCGTATTTTCCGCAAGAGGCGCATAAGCTCGGCCCGCTTCTGACGCTCGGCACCTTTGCGGCCGGCTTCCTTTCACGGCCAATCGGTGCCTGTTTCATTGGACGATATGCCGATCGTGTAGGGCGCAAACCCGCACTCCTGCTCACTTCGTCGTTGGTCACGGCCGGAACCCTCGGCGTGGCCATCATGCCGGGTTACGGTGTGCTCGGCGTCTACGCACCATTGTTGATCTTACTCTGCCGTGTTGCGCAAGGCGTGGCTATCGGAGGAGAAATAGGGTCGTCCGGTGCGTTGCTGCTTGAGCATGGCGACCGTGCGCGCAAGGGCTTTTATGCAGGTTGCCTGATGGCGGGGCAGGGGCTTGCGCTGACTGTGGCGGGCGGTTGCGGCATTGCGCTGTATCAGTTTTTGTCGCCCCTGCAGATCGAACAATGGGGCTGGCGACTGCCGTTCGCGCTCGCGAGTGCGCTGATCCCCGTGCAGATTTTCTTGCGCCGGCATATCCGCGAGACACGGCTCACGGCGGATCCCGGCCAGGCTCCGTATCGCGATGTGTTTTTCCGGCAGCGTCGCGATTGGGCGATGGCGATCGTGCTGATCTTCGGTGGCACGGTTCCTACCTACGTAGCGACCTACACCGCCACCTTCGGCGTCACGGGCTCGCGTCCAACTGCGTTCGCGGCGTTTGTGACGACCATCGCTGTCGGCGTCGTCACATTCATACTTTCAGTCTTCGGTGGCTGGCTTGCGGATCGCCTGGGTCGGCTGAAGATCATCGTCGTCTCGCGTGTTCTGACGATGGTCGTCGTTCTACCGGCCTTCCACCTCGCATCCGTTCACAACGATTCGACCACGCTGCTTTGTGTGGTCGCATTGTTTGCGGGTCTGTCCGCGCTCGGTGGCGGACCAGGCATCATCGCAATCCTCGAGATGTTTCCGGTTCGAGGGCGTGTTCTCGCGATGTCCCTGGTGTACGCGACCGGCGTTGCGCTTTTCGGCGGCACCGCGCCGCTCGTCGTTGCCTCATTTGACTTCTGGACGGGCGGACATCTCGCCGGCGCCTGGTATATCTTTTGTTCTTCGATGATCACGGTGCTGGCTATCCGGTTCATCGGCATTCGAACTTTCGCTCGTTGACCGGCAGGAACGTCAACCGTCCGGGTTCGCGACACATGCGGTAGCGAGCAACAGATCATCGCCTGACCATCGCCTGACTCGCGTCGCCACCCATCGCGCTGACCGGCTCTGCCACGCCCCCTTCGAGGCATGCGGACGGCGTATCCCACTCCCATCCCGCGCGCCTGCGCCATGATTTCACGGTGTGAAGAAACAAGGCGTGCGAATCAGAAATATTCCATTCGTTCTGGAAAGCGATTCATACGCGGCGGCTTCATGATCGTCTTACGGACCAACCGTCGCCCATTGATAGCTACATCAACGAAAGGAGCAACTCATGTCCCACCATCTTGATTCGCCGCTCGCACGACAGGATATCCGGCTCGACATCACCGATCTGTATTGCTTCCGGGGAGAAACGGGTACGGTTTTCGTCATCAACGTCTGTCATTCCATCGCCGGTGAGATACCCGCTCCAGGCTATCACCCCGAAGGCATGTACGAATTCAAGATCGATATCGACGGAAATGCCGTGGAGGAACTGACCTATCGCATCTCATTCGACGAGCGCGACCTGCAAGGCAAGCAGCGTTTCGTTGTGCGCCGCATTGCAGGCGCCGATGCGACGGATCCGCATGCGCAAGGGGAACAGATTGCCGAAGGCAGCACGGATGAAATCGTCATGACGCCCTCCGGCGTGCGCGTATGGGCCGGCAAGGCGGGCGATCCGTTCTGGATCGAGCCCGATGTCCTGCACGCGGTTGGCCACGTCTTTCAGGACGGCACGCCGCTCGATCTGGCAGGCTGGGATCCGAAGCAGGCTCGTAACCTTTTTGCCGGCCACACGGTCTATTCCATCGTATTGGAGGTGCCCGACGCACATCTGCTGGCAGACGCCGGCCACAACCGTCGCGTCGGCGTGTGGGCTGTCGCGACGCTGGCCACGGACGCTGGAGACTGGAGATCGATCAACCGGGTCGGACTTCCAATGATCCATCCGCTGTTCACGCAGTACAACGAGGATCTCGGCAATCGCCTGAATGCAGGACGCCCGGCCGACGATTTCGACACATACGGTCCGACTATCATCGGGGCGGTCGCAGGCGCTATAAAAGCCAACGGCACGGCGGAAGATCCTGAGGGCTATGCGACGCTCGTGGCACATCGCTTTCTGCCCAACATGCTTCCCTACACGATTGGCACGCAAGCCGTATTCGGCATGGCAGGGTGGAACGGACGGTCGCTGACCGACAACGTGGCGGACGTGATGTTCACGATTGCCGCGAACACGCCGATCGCGCTCGGCATCGGCAAAGAGTCGGTCACGTCGAAGCCTTCGTCGACTTTTCCGTACGTGCCGAAGGTCTAGCCGTCTGTCTGCTCGCCGACAGATATGCCGCCCGTGCAGACATAGCCCTGGCGAGCTGTGTCTGCCCATCCGATGTCGTCATTAACAGAGACCACTATGCCTTTACGTTCCGGTCACCGTCACCTGTCGGTCAAGACACCCTTATTCTCGCGGCCGTTGCATTTCGATACCACCGCGATCGCCATGATAGTGGTCATTGCCTTGTTGCATATCGTCGGATGGACTACGTTGATCGCCATTGTCGTACCGCTGCATTTGAGCGTGGACTCCAGAGTGTTTGGAGTCGGCATCGGCGTGACGGCATACGCACTCGGCATGCGCCATGCGTTCGATGCGGACCATATCGCCGCCATCGACAATACGACGCGCAAGCTGGTCGGAGAAGGCAAACCGGCTCATTCGATCGGCTTCTGGTTTTCTTTCGGTCACTCGACCATCGTGTTCGGACTCACCCTTCTCGTCGCACTGGGCGTGCGTTCGCTCTCGGGTCATGTGGCGAACGCCGGTTCGGGCTTTCACGCAGTCGCGGGACTCATCGGCACCTGTATCTCCAGCGGCTTTCTCTATCTGATTGCGGCGTTGAACATCGTCTCGTTCTTCGCGATCTACAAGGTGTTCCGGCGCATGAAGTCCGGGCGCTATGACGAGGCTTATCTGGAGCATCGGCTTGAGAACCGTGGCGTGGTGAATCGTCTTCTCGCGCCTCTGATGAGGATCGTGCGCAAGCCTGGACAAATGTACTTTGTCGGACTGCTGTTCGGCATGGGCTTCGACACGGCAACCGAGATCGCGCTGCTGGTCCTGACAGGGTCCGGTGCTGCTGCGGGGCTGCCGTGGTACGCAACACTCTGCCTCCCCGTGTTATTTGCGGCGGGCATGCTGCTGTTCGACACGATCGACGGTTCGTTCATGAACGTCGCGTATGGGTGGGCATTGGCGAAGCCAGTGCGCAAAATTTACTACAACCTGGTGGTGACCGGCCTGTCTGTCGCAGTCGGAGTGGTGATCGGCACCATTGAGATCCTCGGACTGTTCAGCAATGCACTGAATGCACACGGCGCATTCTGGTCGTGGGCATCCGGCATCGATCTGAACAGTCTCGGCTTCGCAATCGTCGGACTCTTCGTCGCGACATGGCTCGTCTCCGTGGCAATCTGGAAGTTCGGTCGGATCGAGGAAAAATGGGCGCCTGTTCGCAGCCATTCGGGCATCATCAAGCAGCAGATGGGGGAGTGACAGGAGGGGGCCTGTCTTTGTGCGGGCCGCTTTCCAGCCTGTCTTTCCGGTTTCCCCGGCCGGCCCCTATACACACATATGATTTTCACGGTAGGGATTTTTCCATAACATGGGGATATCCGGGCGGCGAGCCAAACAGCATCGTGCCGTCGTAACCGAATGTATGGCAGAGGATAAGTCGCTTGCATACCCATCCGATAGTTTCCATCATCGATGACGACGAATCCGTCCGCATCGCCACATCAATGCTCGTTCGTTCACTGGGTTGGGGCGTGCGGCTTTATGCGTCCGCCGAAGATTTCCTCGCCTCCGGCCAGATCGGTGACGTCGCGTGCATCATCTCCGACGTGCAGATGCCCGGCATGAGCGGGCTCGAGATGCAGCGGCACCTGCTCGACGGCGGAATTACGCTGCCGATCATCTTTATCTCCGCTTTCGCATCGGAAGTGGTGCGCCGCCAGGCGCTGGACAACGGAGCGATGTGCGTGCTCAGCAAACCTGTCGATGGCGCAGTCGTGTCGCGTTGCCTCGAAACGCTCCAGGCAAGAGGCGGCGAAATTCATTAAGCCCGCTCGCGGCGGGCCTTGATTGTTTAATATTGAACGACTCGGATACTATGTACCGGATTGAATGGGCCGGAGTCCTGCGTGTCTTCCTTCGGTGTGCCGTTCTTGCGGCACCACACAGGCTTCCGGTACTCGTCAACGAACGTTTGCCTCGAATGCCTATGCCAACATCGCGCCGTTTCGTCTGCCCCGTTCCCGCGCGGCGCGCTCAATCGACATCATGATATTCCGCTCACGCGCCGACCAACCAATGCGGCATGACGCGCGCGTGCTGTTCGCTCTCGCGGGTGCCATCGCGCTGATCGTATTCCTGATCGACGCGTTCACGCCACTCGATATCGCCATTGCAGTGCTGTATGTCGTCGTGGTGCTGCTTGTCTCATCGACAACGTCGCGGCTCGCTACGATCCTCACCGCATGGAGCTGCGTGGCGCTCACGGTGATCGCGTTTTTTATGTCGCATGACGAGCATTACTCGGTCGGCGCGATTGCGCGCTGTGCCGTCAGCCTGCTCGCCATCGCCACGACGTCGGTGCTGGCGTCGCGCAATCAGAAGAACACCGCGACGCTGCGAGAGCAGGTGCAGTTGCTTGATCTGACGCACGACGCAATCGTCGTGTACGACATGAATGATCTGATCACGTTCTGGAATCACGGCGCGGAAGAGGTCTACGGATGGACCGCGCAGCAGGCGATCGGCCAGTCGATTCATGAGTTGACGCAAACACACTCGTCTGTTCCGCTCGACGAGATTCGTATCGAGATGTTGCGTTCTGGCCGTTGGCATGGCGAATTGCAGCGCGTGCGCAATGACGGCACCGCCGTCGTCATTTCGAGCCGCATGGCGCTGTGGCGCGATGCGAAGGGCAAACCGCGCGCCGTGCTCGCCACTAACAACGACGTCACCGTCCGCAAGCAGATGGAAGGCGAGTTGCAGCGCCAGAAGGACGAATTGCGCGCGACCATCGATACGATTCCGGGCATGGTCTGGAGTTCGTCGAGCGACGGGCGCCTGAGCTTCATCAACCGGCGCTGGAACGAACTGGGCGTGACGCTTGCCGAAAATGGCGGCGACATCTGGCGCTCGATCGTTCATCCCGACGACTACGCCGCCGTACAGCACGCCTGGCACGAAGCCATTGCAACGGGCGCGCCGTTCGAAAACGTCTCGCGCATCCGGCGCAGCGACGGGGTGTACCGATGGATGCATATCGGCGCGGAACCGCTGCGCGATAAGGGCGACAATATTTTGCGCTGGTACGGCGTGAACACGGATATCGAAGAACGCAAGCAGGCGGAGCAGGCGCTCGCGCGCAGCGAAGCGTTCCTGTCCGACGCACAGCGCCTGAGCCGCACCGGCACCATTGCGACGAAACTGCCAGAGGGCGAGATGTGGTGGTCTGACGAAACGTATCAGATCTTCGGCTATTCGAAGCTCGTCACACCCGGTTTCCACCTGATCCTCGAGCGCTCGCATCCCGAAGACATCGCGCTCGTCAGGCACGCTTATCATCAGAGCCTCGCGGGTGAGCCCATCGTCGATGTCGAACATCGTCTCGCGATGCCCGATGGACGCATCAAATACGTGCATTACGTCGCGCGTCTTGCAGCACCGCAGTCGGCCCATCCCGAGTACGTCGGCGCGCTGATGGACGTGACGGAACGGCGGGTGTCGCAGGAAGCACTCGACCGCTCGACAGCCGAACTCGCGCGCGTGACGCGCGTGACGATGCTCGGCGAACTGGCGGCGACGATCGCGCACGAGGTAACGCAGCCGCTTGCGGCGATCGTCACGTGCGGCGACGCTGCCCAGCGCTGGCTGAACCGTCCGCAGCCCGACCTGAAGGAAGTCGGGCAGTCGATTAACCAGATGATCCGCGACGCCAGGCACGCGAGCGATGTGATTCGCCAGATACGCTCGATGGCGCAAAAGCGCGATCCGAGTCATACTATGCTCGATCTGAACGGCATAGTAAGAGACTCCATCGAACTGGTGCGCCGCGAACTGGATGGGCACCGCGTCGAAGTGGATGCCGACTACGCATGTCCGCCACTGAAAGTGTGTGCCGACCGTGTGCAGTTGCAGCAGGTCATCATCAACCTGATAATGAACGGCATGCAGGCGATGTCGGGCATCACGGGGCGGCCGCGGAAACTGTGGATCCGCACGCACCGCTTCGATGCGCGACATGCGCAAGTCCTCGTAGAAGACTCCGGCACCGGCATCAGCGCAGAGAACGCCGGGCGGCTTTTCAACGCATTCTTTACGACCAAGGCGGAAGGCATGGGAATGGGATTGTCGATCTGCCGCTCGATTGTCGAGGCGCACGGTGGCCGGATCTGGGCGGAATCGGAAGATGGAAGGGGGGCTGTGCTGCAGTTCACTCTGCCGCTCGATGAGGAAATCTGCCGTGAGCAGTGAACCGGGCAACGCGGCGAGTCACTCGATCGTCTATATCATCGACGACGATGAGTCGATGCGTGAAGCGGTCAGCATGTTGCTACGCTCGGTCGGCTTGCGGGTTGAAGCGTTCGCGGCCGCACAGGAATTTCTTGCGTTCCAGAAGCCGGATGTGCCGAGCTGTCTGATTCTGGATGTGCGGCTCAAAGGGCAGAGCGGTCTTGCCGTGCAGGAACAGATTGCGGCAGGCGAATTGCGCGTGCCGATTATTTTCATGACCGCGCATGGCGACATTGCCATGACGGTCAAGGCGATGAAGGCCGGCGCGACGGACTTTCTCTCCAAGCCGTTTCGCGACCAGGACATGCTGGACGCCGTGGCGACTGCTCTCGGCAAGGACGAAGAACGGCGCGAAGTGGATCGCTCGGTCGCGGATCTGCGCCGCCGCTACGGGTCGCTCACGCCGCGCGAGCGCGAAGTGATGGCCTTTGTCGCGGGAGGCTTGATGAACAAGCAGATTGCCGGCGAAATGAACCTGAGCGAAATCACGGTGAAGATTCACCGCGGACAGGCAATGAAGAAGATGGAGTCGCGCTCGCTTGCCGACTTCGTGCTAAAGGCGGAAGCGCTCGGCGTCAAATCGCCAAAAAGCACCCCTACGCCACCGCGCGTTCAGCACGACTGAACCCGCACGGGTATCTTTACCCCCGAACGGCGACAATCACATCGCCGTTCGCTTTTCCCTGCAATCCCTCGAATCCCTCGCAATTTGACGCCCCCCGTGGGCCGTCGCGCGTTTTTGCACCTGCGCATTCTCGTCCGCATTAAACCTTCATATAGGTTGACCCACCCATTCGACGCCGTAGGCAACCGTCTGTACGGCTAGGCACGTGGGCTCCGTTTGATTAACTTTGAGTCATCGCGGTGCCGGTGTTTTGACCGCAGGAAGATCACTCTATCGGACGGACATATCATGCGCTCGCTGCTCTCGTATCCTGAAACCGGTGCCGACATCGCTTCGCCAGGCATCGCCGGCCCAATCGACGCCGAGCATCAATGGCGCAGCCCACGCGCGCATCACGCGCAGCCGCACCGGCAGCACGACAATGTGCTGGTGTCGCGCTGGACGCGCAACATCACCACACCGGTCGAAGTGGTCAATCACGGCAACGAGTCCGATCACTGCATCGGCCTGGCTCTGAAATGCGTGTCGCTGACCTTCAATCACGCGGGCCGCAGGCTCACGCAAGGGCGGCTGACTGCGGGTGTGGTCCAGGTTACAGCGCCCGCCGTACCCGTCAGTGCCGTCTTCGAATCGTCCGTCGATGTGCTGCATCTGTTCGCGTCGCAGCAAGTTCTCGCGGAGTGCTACGAAGACCTGTTTCAGCATCCACATGCGGGCGACATCGTGCTTGGCGACCCGAAGCTCGTGCGTGATCCCACACTCGACCGGCTTGGTCAGGCGCTGGCCGTTTCACAGACCAGCGACGCCGCGTTGGGCAAGGTTTTTACTGAAAGTGTCAGTCTCGCCATCGTGTCGCGCATTGTCGCGCGTCAATTCACTGTATCGAACGCGCAGAACCGCGAAGGGGCGGCGCTGCCGCAGTGGCGCATGAACCGTGTGGTCGAGTACATCGACGCGCATCTGTCCGAGACGATCGGCCTTGCCGACATTGCCGCGAGTGCCGGCCTCACCCGCATGCATTTCGCCGCACAGTTCCGGCGCGCGACGGGCTTGCGTCCGCATGAATACCTGCTGCGCCGCCGGATCGAACACGCACAGCATCTGTTGCTGAGCTCGAAGCACAACGTCGTCGATGTCGCGCTGAGCTGCGGCTTTCGCTCGCAAGCGCATTTCACGACTGTGTTCAAGCGCTTTGTCGGCGAGACCCCTTGCTGCTGGAGGATGAAAGCGAATGCCGCTCGATGAGCACGTCCATTCATTTCTCGCGATCAGCAAGGCGTTTCTGACGCATGCCGGCGATTCATTGTCTATCGACGACTGCCGCGAAGCCGACGAACCCCTTGTGATGGCCCATGTACACGGCGAAGTAGTCGATGAATGCCGCGACTCGCGGCGCTAGACCGAATAGAAAAGCCGTTCGATCAGGTAACGCTTCAACAGGAGTCGCGCCATGCTGGCAAACGCAAACATCATCGATCCGTGGATGCAAACCATTGGCTTGTTGTCCGCGCCTGCGGGCGGGCCGAAAGGCCGTGATAGTTGGCTGAATGGAGGCAACGGGGCGCGCCATGTTTACGGCACGTCGCTTCACACCGTCACGGTAAGCCTGATCGACCGGCCGTCGCCGACGACGGCGACGATCTCCTGGCGCGACTCGACCCGCTGTTGCTATGGCGACCAGGTCTGGTGCGCGTCGCGGGCCTACACCGAGGGCGTCTGCGCGATGAGCAGGCAGCCGATTCGTCGCGGCGACGCGGTGTACAAGCCACGCGCCTGCGGCCGTGCGCCGCGCAATGCCGACGCAATGATCCTGGCGTCCGTTCTCGACGACGGGTGTGGTTGATGGGTGTGGTTAATACGCCGGCTGCATCAGCGTTCGTTCGGGTAGTCGAGATCGATGCTCGCGAGCCTGATTGATTGCGCAACACTTTGCAGTCTGAAAAACGCTGCGCTACCCGCAGGGTCAATGGCTAAAGCTTGTTCGCTACATCGGGAACGGCGCATGGCCGCTCTCGAACTTCCCGGCATCACCGCTTATTTGCCCCCTGGCATGCCCGTCTTTGCGGGCCGTGCTGGCGATAAGCGATGTGAAGGCGGGCAAGCCCGCCTTCAGCAGCCGTTCCTTACTTGCCAATGTGTTCGCGGATGCCATCCGCGATCTGCCGGATAGCAGCCTTGGTGGCTGGCAGATCCCTCAGCCCATTGAGCAGGGCGAAATCGTGAATGGTTCCGTTATAGCGCACGAACACCGTTGACACGCCCGCGTCCTGGAGGCGATGCGCGTAAGCTTCGCCTTCGTCCCGGAGCACGTCATTTTCCTCGGTGATGACCAGGGTTGGCGGAAGTCCCTGCAACTCAGCCGTACTGGCGCGCAAAGGTGAGACGTACGGGTTCTCCCGTTCTTTCTCGGTCGGCGCATAGTGATCCCAGCCGTACTGCATAAAAGATCTGCTCAAGAAACGGTTATTCGCATATTCCTGGTAAGAGCAAGTATCGACTCCCGCATTGGTTGCCGGCCAAAGCAACACTTGATAGCTGATCTTTGGTCCGTTTCGGTCCTTGTCCATCAGGTTTAGGGCTGCGGTCATATTACCGCCAACCGAGTTGCCGGCCACCGCGATACGCCGTGGATCAGCGCCGAACTCGGATGCATGTGAGCTTACCCACTCGAGTGTCGCGTAAGCCTGGTTCAGTGGCACCGGAAACTTTCCTTCCGGGAGATTTGTAATTTCCGGGAACACGGCCGGCTGGCCGGATTCAACGACGAGGTCGCGCACCAGCCGCTTATGATTCTCGAAGTTGCCGGCAAGCCAGACAGCACCGTGGAGAAAGAGGATGACGCCGGGATGCGCAGCCATATGGTTGGGTTTCATGATGAACAACTTTATGGTGCGTCCGTCGACGGTCAGCGATTTCTCCGAGATCGTCACGCCCGACATATCGACGGGAGTCTTATTCTGCAGGCCGGTAAGTACCTCCTGGGGTTTGGGTTGAGGCTGTTCCCAGAACGGGCTTGGATCTTTATTAAGTGGCAACAGGAACTGGCGGACTGCCGGATCAATATTTTGATCGTCTGCGACGTTCGAAGGCGCTTCGGTGACATGCGCAGAACATGCTGTTGGCACGTACGGCGCGTCGTTGTCCTTGACGTCCTGTGCATGAGCCGTCGTGAGACTCAGGGCGGACCCCACGAAGACGGCTCCCGCTAAGACATTTTTCATTTCATGCATCATTCAGCTCCCGGTGAAAGAGGTGGCCCCGTTCGGTCAGACAGTCGGATCGAGTTAATAAGTGGCAGCGTCCGGGGTCATCAAGCTGCCGATTTAATCGCTGGCAGTGTCGCGAAGTACGCCTCATCCGGTGCCTGATCGGACAGACTCGAATGGGGCTGTTTCTGGTTGCAACGGTTCAGATAGTCGCCAATGAAACGCTTGCCACGGTTGACCGATTCACAGGTTTTCAGACACGTCCCAGTCCGTCCAAGATATCAATCCACGATGCGCGCATCTTTAGTGATACAGGTGCGGTTTCACAATCGCACGATCACCGGATCGACACATGGCTGGCCACTTCACCGGGCCACTTTTGCTTTGGTATAAGACCTTCAAAGCGTGTGCGCCGAGTTCACACAAGGTCGAGTTCGCGCATGCCGTTTCCGGGCTGGCTGGGTTGCTGCTGCATGCGCCGCAGCAGCCGGCCCGGAGCAGGAAACTGGACATTTCTAATGAGCCAGAACCAGACATTACTAAAAAGCTCTGACAGACAATTTGTTGATTCTTGGCATCTATGGTGTGGTGTTGCGTTGGTTTGGTTTTTCAGGTTTTGTTATATTTCAACGGGGAAGCCGACCGACTTATCCACAGGATGTCCACATTTGTACGTCCCTTGCTGTTGCGCAGTCGATAGATAAGCATTTGTTGCGTTCGTTGTCGTTGAGTTGCGCAACGCCCTTCGATTGCCGACGATGCTCGAGTTCGCAGCGCGTTGCGTGTGTCAATCAACGGGCTCAGTTAGTTGGCCAAACGCTGGCTGACTGCAAACGGGGTCGATACAATGCGTTTTTAAGGCCCGGCCGCATTCCATGCTCGCTCTCAAACTTGTCCTCGTACCGACTTTCTTGCTGCTCGTTTCGATGTCTGGCAAGTGGTGGGGACCAAAGGTAGCAGGGTGGCTTGCCGGGTTTCCGGTTGTAGCGGGCCCCATCCTCTTTCTTCTGGCGCTCGAGAAGGGACCAGACTTTGCCGCACAGGCCGCCGTTCTGTCGGTGTCAGCCATCTGCGCTTCAGAGGTCTTTAATTTTGCCTATGCGTGGGTCTGCACGCGCAACGCATGGCCAACCGCGTTGATGGTTGGTTTGGTTGCGTGGCTTGTTGCAGCGTCCGGCCTATCCATGCTTCCTGTTAGTATCGCGTGGGCCGCAGGCGTAGCTGCCTTTGCAGTGATGTTCGGTCAACGCTTCTTGCCTCGAAGCAATGTCGTGCCAGCCGGTCTGCCGCTGCGCTATCGAGACCTAGCTTTGCGCATGGCCGCCGGTGCAATCTTGACGCTGGCCGTCACCTACCTGTCGAGCGCGGTGGGTGCGAAGTGGAGTGGACTGCTTGCCGTATTCCCCTTGCTTGGCATCGTATTGTCGGTATCGTCGCAACGTGCACACGGTCCAGACTTTGTCATTTCGTTGCTTCGTGGCATGGTTCTCGGACGGTTTTCTTTCGCCGCGTTTTGCCTGTCCCTAGCCGTACTGTTGCCACGGCAAGGCATCGCTATCGCATTCATCGGGGCCCTTGTTCTGTCGACGTTTGTCCAGTGGGGCACCCGCGTGATGGCAACTATCAGGCCGGTCATTCCCAATCGCAGTGCCGGTAATAGTTAAATCCACCGTGCTGTAGCTCGGAACATCACATCACTCCTTGAGCGGCGTCACGACTGCCTTCGGCACGGCGCGGAGAGCAACGAGCTTGTCACGAGCCTCGCGGTGATGCTCATAGAATTTTGCCCACTTGCTGAAGCCGCCTAGTTCGCCAACGGCACGTAGCATGGCAAGATGGGAAGCCGTTAGCAGTTGCACGGTGGCTTCGAGCTGTGCAATCCGGATATCCTTGTCGGCAAGCGATGCGGCAGTGTCGGCGCCAGACCGTTTGGCAACGCGACCACGCCAGCGTCGGTATTCCGTCTGGCGTTGCTGATACTCGGCAAGCAACTGGCTTCGCGATTCGCTGCGGGTGATGGACGATGCCGCTTTGATGGACGGGTGCAACCGAGCAACAGCGCGCGCCGTGATGTCTTCATCATTGCCGAGCAGCGTTTCAAGAATCTCGCGCATCTCGTTATCATCGACTTGCGCCGTATCGTTGGGCTTAGTCATCAAGCACTCCACGTTGCGGCAGCAGCGACAGGTCGCGGCCATCCGGGAAGGGGCGTTCGCCCGCAGTCGTGGCCAGCAACGTGCGGACACCAGCCAGGCGCTGTTCCGCATGTTCGAGCTGGTTCTTCCAGCCAATGCTGGTCGACGGGCGGGCCTTGATTTCCTCGACGGCTATCTTGAACTTGCCCTCAAGTCGAATCAGATTTTGCCGATTCTCGGGTAAATCGGTTGCCGAGAGATGGCGGCAATCGTTAAAGCATTCGAGATGGTTAGGGCAGGGGTCAACCGTAAACGAACTCAAGCAATGACCGTATGGTGTGGCATGGAAGCCATCGGCTTCGACGCGCAAATACTCGTACGCGGCAGTGTCGCCTTCGGTCGCCTGGATGCGGCGAAACGCCTCCACGATAGGGCCGCTGGCTCGGCCGCCCTTGATGAGCTTGGCCACTGTGCTCGCTTTCTCTCCGAGCATAATCTCGATGTCCGGCGGGATTTCTATCTGGTCCAGTTCCTCGGCAAGACTGCGGTGGTCGTATTCGTAGCTCTGGGCGACACTCCGTCGATTGAAGCGCTTTGAGATGATAGTGTCGGCTACGCCCAGCCGGAACAGCTCAGTATTCTGGAGGTGGCGAAGCATGTGTGACTCGATTTTCAACGCTCGGTCTTCGTCTGTTTCGCCGTACTTTTCGAACAGTGACGGCAACTCCTTCGCGTCACCAAGAGCGTACCCGATGAACGACGGGTCGGGCCGGTTGACCGCCATGTATCGCGTGATATCGCAAAGGCCGTCGTTACGCTCCTCCGCAAGCGAGCGCTTGGGCTGCAAGAACAGCAGCTCCCACGGTTGAACTAAGCCGTCAGCGAGCGGAAGCGGCGCAGTGTCAGACACCTTCGTCGGTGTTGTCGAGCGAATGTAGTCTTCAAGCTCGCCGACACATAGATAGGTGTTTTGCCAATTCATGCGCTCCGTCACGCCGATAGCTGTGCGGTCAGCACGTCTGAAGCGCAATGCAATCTGCTCGGCGCGCATCTTGTCCAGCAATCGCTTGCCGAACTGATAGACCGCCATGTCAAGTGCCGCCTGGCCTGCTTGCTGTTTCGCTTGCTGATGTGAGTACAGCTCGGCCAGAACCGTGGAGGCGAAGCCTTCGCGGTAGCGCTCGATGAACGGGGCTCGGTCGATATCCAGCCAGAACGGATTGCCCATGACGCGCGAGTAGAGTTCGGTGAAGGGAACGATATCGTCAGCGGCGTACCACGGAAGTAAGCGCCCGGTCTCGCATTGAAGTTTCAGCGTCGCACGTAACGGCTCCGTCAGCGTGGCTACATGGTCAAGTGTTTCGGTCAACAACAACCGGAACATGTCCGGCACGGGCTGACTGTTTTCGCGCAAGATACGGCTATCCGAGCCCTCATCCTGCTGCTTTTCCGCAAAGTGCCGGACCATGAGCGAGGTAGAGATACCTCCCGCTTCACCTGCCGGTCGCCCCTTTGAATCCACATACGCACGCTCCCGCTTCCAGTCAAGCGGCAACAGGGCCACCTCGCCAGCGCGCATGCCGGTCACAATCATCGTGCGCGCGGCGGCGAATCTCAGGTCGTCGACGAATGTGCGGGGTTTTTCGGTCATCACGATGCGCGTCAGTTCCCAGAAGGCACGGCGTTCAGGCAAGCGCTCGGCACGCTTGCGAGCCTCGAGGTCGGCACGTAACGCCTCCTGCGACCAGATATGCTTGGCGCGAATGACACTCTTCGTTCGAAGGCGCGCGACATCAAGGGATGCATACATCTGTCCTGCATCGCAGATGTGATTCGGGTCAAACAGGACTTTCACGATGCCTGCGACCAAGTCCCCAAACTTTCCAGATGCCTGAACCGCTTTCGCGACGCGGACTGCCTCTCGCAGGTCATCTATCGTCAGCTGCCACGGTTCGGAATCTGCACATGTTGCAATCGCTCGCAACGGGCGCGCTATACACTGTGCCACGTGCGGAACCGTATTGCGCCGGAACAACAGTTGTTCGGCTACCGCTGCTTTCACGAGGTCTTGCCATGCCAGCGATAGCGGCTCCCGTACCTTCGGCGCCAATCCCAACTCAAGACGCTCGGCGTTGATGATTGCCTGCACCTTTGCTTCGGGCCCAAGGTCCCGGAGATAGTGTGTCGGAGGTGGTACATCACCTGCCACAGCGGTAAGATTCCAGCCGATACCATCGCATGCGGTACCGTCTTCATTGAGGTCGATTTCCCACGGCAGGCCTTTTTCCTGAGCCAGCGCTTTGCCCAGCTCAATGAACGCGAAGTAGTGTGGGTTCATTGCCGGTCCTCGCTTTCCAGTTCTTCAATGACAGCCTGAATCTCGGCGATGGTACGCTGCAATTGAAGGTAGGCGGGCGAGCGAACATCACCGCGAGAACTGCGTTCGAAGAACAGAACCACACCACGCATGTCGGCCAGAACGCGTTCATGCATCACCTTGTCATGTAAAGGCATAAACTTCCGGCATCCATAGCACGACGTGATTGGGTTGTACGGGCAGGCAGGCTGTCCAGATGCACAGCCGCCAATGCCAGCAATCGGAATCCCGTGCGGCACGCCGGCAATCTGTTGCTCGCCCTTGAGATGTGCGAGTTCTTCCTGGGAGATGAATCGGTCATGCGCAATGCGCGCCACGCGCCGGTAGATGTCCGATGCACCGAGTGCGCGATTGACCCGTTCGGCGTGGGTGGCCGACGTCGCGTAGTACACCAGCCCGGTCTGTATATTCGAGTGCCCCATGAATTCCGCCAGTTCTTCGTGACTTGCACCGGCGTCAACGAGCCGCTGGGCTGCGGTGTGTCGTAAATCTGTGGCGGTGCCGATGTCATCGGAACCAATCAGCTTGCGCACGAGCGCGGCAATGCGGGCCCCCGCCTCGTAATTCGAGTCGACATTGAAGAAACGGGCAGAACCGGAAGCGCCGTCAGCCTGCCGCCACGCATTTAGCGCTACAAGCAAGGGGGCCCACTCTCGCTTCACTCGGCGGGTAAGCGGACGCCTTTTGGAGTCGCTGCGCTGCTTGGCCATGTGGAAGGTTAGATGCACGGTTGGCATCCCCTCCGCAGCCTCATGCCAAATGCGGACATGTCGCATCCTCAGCATCGCAATCTGGACGGGGCGCATGGCAAACTGATAGGCGCACAGCAACATTCCTGCATCGCAGATATCCTCGCGCGTTGCCGCTGCGACTGCCGGGGTTCCAAGGGCTGCAACCACTTCATCCAGATAACGCACTATTGCAGCCTCTTCGTCGACCGACAGGAAGACGTCCCCTGAGTGCACCCCGGCGTGAGAGTCGCTTGCCGGCCCTGGGAGGGAAGAGCGTATGAACTCTTCGTACGTCGGAGCCCAACCGCAGAGTCTGTGAGCACACAGCAATCGCAGCAGTGTTTTACCGAACCGATACGCGTCCTGGGGAAGGTCGCGGGCTCGCATAATGGTCCATTCACGGGCAATCTTGTGGGGACCGGCACCAATGAGTTTTTCGGTTTCGGCGGCGGAGAAATGCATCGCCCCAGACGCCGCCTTGAAGGCGGACACGACATGCAGTCCTTCACCAAGCAAGTACAGAAAGAGCTGTTTGACTAACGTGCCGTACGCAGCAGGGTAGCGTTCAAAGTCCAGTCGGTGAGTTCGTCCGTATATCAACAGTTCGAACGCCGCCGCAGTGTCCGGTGAGCCAATCGAACGGGTAGCATCATCGAACTCGTCGTAATACCGGATGAGAGGAGGAAGCGCAGGAAGTGATGCGACCACGTGAGCGATAAGCGCACCATCATTAAGAACAATATCTGCGACACGTGGACTAGGGACGCGGCTCATATCACAGTCCCTTCGGGATGGCCCGCAACAACGCCACACGGTCATCGAAGTTGTCGTTCCACACGTCGGCGAGTCGGTCTTCGAACACTGCTCGGGCATAGCGCGAAGGCATCACCGACTTCTTGGACCAACCGAAGAAGGTTCGCATCTTCTGCAGTGCCTCATCCATCTGGTCGCCGTTCTCCAACAACTGATGCAGGCGTACAACGGCGCATGTATGACGCAAATCGTGTGGCGTCACCGAATCCTTGTCGCAGCGGTCAATCAGCTCTTGACGAACTATTGACGGCAAGGCATTCGATGCTTTGCGGAACGCTCTCGTCAGCGATTCAGTCGCCAAAGGATTGTCGACATAAGAATTCAGCAGGAAGGGGTGGCCGGGCCGGCCACGGTAATTTTCAACGTAGGCTTGAACCAGCTTCGCCGTCATGGGGCTGACAGGAACTTGGCGGACAGAGTGAACAGTCTTGATGCTCGGTTTCGAGTACCTAGGGTCAATCGATTCGTCCGACTCGTCATCATCGTACTGATTTTGCTGCACATTGAGCCAGTGGCGGACCGCCTGCCGTTTTCTATCAAAGCCAGACTTCACACAATCGGCTGTGAGTAGCAGCAGCTCGCCGCGCCGTAGACCTTGATGCAGCATCAACACGAAGGCCACATAAACACGCCAACGCGTTTTCACATTCTTGAACGGATTTTGCTTTGACTCGGGGTCGAGCAGTCCGTAGAGCGCTTCAACAACGGAAGACGGCAGCGAGCGAATAGTCTCGACCTGGCCGCTTTTTCTAACGTGCAACTGACCGTACAAGGTCGACAACCTGAGCAGTCGTGCTTCCACCTCCCGCAGCCTGCTATCAGGAATACGGCCTTTGGACAGCCAAGTCATCACATCAGTAACAAATCCGAGGCCGGCGTTCCAGCGCAACTCGTCAGCTCTGGTTGCTCTTGAGCGATTTCGAATCGAGACAAACCATGACTCGAGGACGTCCGCAAGCGCTTCATCGTTCATATCGGCTAGCGCGTCATCCAGACCGTTGATGCCGAGAATGCCATCGGCATGTTGGTACAGGTCTTCGATGTATCGGAGCACGCCCGTCTGAGTCGACTCGGCCAGATGTCCCATGGAAACAAGCAGCCAAATGTTGGCCCAGTATCGCGGGACAGCCGAATCGCCTACGAGCGTTACGCCCCGTAGGCGGCTGGGCACGAGCACATCTGAAAGTTGCAAGAAAGCCATAGATTCACGCAACAGCAAAAGATACCAAATGATACCTGACTGTTGCGTGACAGCTAACTACGTTGCCACTACGGCGCAACACTTAAAAAGATACCACTGATGTTGATAATTTATCTTATGTCAAATCAAACATCCACACGCCCGGCCACCACCCCATAAGCTAAGAACAAAATATTGGTTGCCCCCACGCGCGAGTCCGCTAACGTAATGAGCCAGCGTGCAGCCCCACGCATCCGCCATTACCCTTTGGAAGTCATGCCGCAAAATCCCGACAAGCTAGCCGACTGGCTGCTCTCCAGCCTCGAACTGAAGAGCACGGTTTTTCACGTCGGCCAGTATTGCGGAACATGGCAGGCGTCCACGGCCGGACGTCGGCGCGCGAGCTTCCACGTCGTGCTGCACGGTGAATGCTGGCTGCATCTTCCCGCCAGCGCGGAACGCGAAGCACACAGCCTGCGCCTATCCAGCGGTGACGCCGTGTTCCTGCTGCGCGACATGCCGCATTGTCTTTCCCCCGACTCCCGTCCGCCCGCGAGCGGCCACGAGAGCGCACGTTTCGGCACCATGTCGCCGCTGGCTCCGTCGCCCGCTGCGCCAACAACTTCGCCAACCGCGCCAGCTACGGCGACCGGCAGCGTCGGCATTGCATGCGGATTCTTCGAGTTCAACTCGGCGCTCGACGACATGCTGCTCAGCCTGCTGCCCGACCATATCGTCGCGCGGCGCAACAACCCGTCCCTCGACGGCGCGCGCGCCATTTTCGACCTGATCCGCGTCGAAGCGCTGCGCGATGCGCAAACGCCCTCGCCGCTCATCGCGCGTCTCACCGATCTGCTGTTCGTCTACGCGCTGCGGGCGTTGGGCGCCCGGGACGAAATCGTCCCGTGTTTCTGGTCGCTGATGCGCCGGGCGGAATTCGCGCCGCTCGTAACCGCGATCATCGAATCACCGGGCGAACGCTGGACAACCGGGACAATGGCGCAGTTCGTCCACATGTCGCGGGCGCGCTTCTGCAAGCAGTTCGTCGACATTGCCGGGCAACCGCCCGCGCAATTCGTCACGCTGATCCGGATGAAGCTGGCCGCGGCGATGCTCAGAAGCGGCGCGCGTACGCCGGACGCGGCCGAGCGGGTCGGCTACCAGTCCGAGTCTGCCTTCTCCCAGGCATTCAAGCGTGTGACGGGCGTTCAACCCGGCGCATGGCGACGCGCCTGCACCGCGCACGATTCCATCGAGACGCACGCATCAGCCGCCGGCGCCGCCGCGCTGCATTAAGCGCGACACTCTGCCGCACTCCGTCATCGGCAAGACAAACTCGCAGAAATCGCAGACAGCCGCGCATTGTGCGGACACAATCCCGCAGCCACAATGAACGCCTATCTGTGAGGAATGAATCGACATGAGCCGTCTACCGCTGCATACCCTCGAAAGCGCGCCCGAAGCGAGCCGCCCTTACCTCGAACGCGCACAGGCGGCCAACGGCTTCCTGCCGAACCTCGTCGCTTCGCTGGCGAATGCGCCGACCGCGCTCGAAACATACCTGACGGTCGCCGAAATCAACGGCCGCAGCGGCCTTACGCTCGCCGAACGCGAGACAGTGCAGATCACGGCGGCCGGCATACACGGCTGCGGGTTCTGTGTTGCAGGGCATACGGCTGTTGCATTGAAAAAAGCTCAACTCGATCCGCAACTGGTCGAAGCGATCCGCGAGCAGCAACAACCGCTGCCCGACCCTCGTCTGAATGCAGTCGCGATCTTCACGCGCGCGGTGATCGCCACACGCGGCGCCGTGCCCGACGACGCACTCGCCGCGTTCCGCGCAGCGGGATTCAGCGACGCGAACGCACTCGAAGTCGTGCTCGGCGTGAGTCTTGCCACGCTGTGCAATTTCGCCAACAATCTCGCGCAGAACGAACTCAATCCACAACTAGCCGCCTATCGCTGGGAAGCGGGCGCGCACGCCGCATGAAACCACAGCCGCTGACTACCACAGCACCGGATCTCGCAACATGGCTCGACGCTAACGCCGAGGCTATCGACACCAGGCAAGATCTGGCGCACGAGATCCTGCCGCGGCTCGGGCGCGCGGATCTTTTCCGGATCGGCGTGCCGGCGCATGAAGGCGGTCTGGACGGCACGGCGGTCGACGCGATCGAAGCCATCACCAGCGTTGCCGCCCATTCGCTGACGGCGGCATTCGTGTTCTGGGGTCAGCGCACGTTCATCGAATATCTGCTGCAGAGCCCGAACGAAGCGCTGCGCGCGCGCTGGCTGCCCGCGTTGTTGCGCGGCGAACTGGCCGGCGCAACGGGCCTCTCGAACGCGATGAAGTATCTGTCGAACATCGAGCCTCTGCAGATGAATGCGACACCCCGCTCCATCCACGGAGTCGCCGCGGGCTGGACGCTCAACGGCAAGCTGCCGTGGATCACGAACCTGCGCCGCGAGGGTTTCCTTGCCGCCGCCGCGTTCGATCACAGCGACGGCGCACCGCCTTCGATCTTCGCGATTCCCCACGACGCAGCGGGTGTCGTACGCAGCGACGATCTCGACCTGATTGCCCTGCGTTCGAGCAACACAGCAGCCCTCACGGTGGAGCGCGCCGCGCTCGACGCAAGCTGGCAGATCACCGCCGACGCGCCCGCCTTTCTTGCGCGCGTGCGCCCGGCGTTTCTGGGTTTTCAATGCGGATTGTCGATCGGTCTCGCCCGCCGTGCGCTTGCCGCAATCAATGAAAGCAGCGCGCCGGCCCGCGCGGCCGTGGAGGACGAAGTCGCCCCGCTCGCACACGAACTCGACGCGCTGACAAACCGGTTATTCGACGGTGTTCAACACGGCACCTTCGTTTCGGCGCCTGCCGCGCTGTTCGAAGTGCGGATCGGCCTCGCGGCCGCGGTCGATCGCGCCGTGCGCCTCGAAGTCGTGACCGCGGGCGGACGCGGCTATCTGCGAGAACAGGGCGGCACCGCACGGCGCACGCGTGAAGCGGCCTTCGTGCCGATCGTCACGCCGAGCATCGTGCAGCTGAAAAACCAGTTGGCACAGCATCAACGGACCAAGGCCGCATGAGCAACGCCATCAGCACGAGCGCGGCGCGCGTGGAGGTGCGCGAAGTCGGACTCAGCTACGCGGGGCGTCGCGTGCTGGACGGTATCGATCTCAGCGTGCGCGCCGGAGAACTCGTTTCCGTGCTGGGACCGAGCGGCTGCGGAAAGTCGACGTTGCTGCGTATCGTCGCCGGACTGCAGCAAGCCGAATCCGGCTACGTCGCGGTGGACGGAGTCGCCCTGCGCGGTCCGCGGCCCGACGTCGCGCTGGCGTTTCAGGATCCGTGTCTGCTGCCGTGGCTGTCGGTCGAAAAGAACGTGGCGTTCGGGCTCGGCTTTTCACGTCAGCCGGAATTGTCGCGTGGCACGCGGCGCGAGCGCGTCACCACGGCTTTGAACCAGGTTGGGCTGGCGCATGCCCGTCACTACGCGCCGCGCCAGTTGTCCGGCGGCATGGCGCAGCGCGCGGCGCTCGCGCGCTGCCTGGCCCGCAAACCGCGCACGCTGCTGCTGGACGAACCATTCGGCGCGCTCGACGAAGTCACGCGTGCCGAGATGCAACAGCTACTCGTGGACGTGGTACGCGAGACGGACGCCGCGACCCTCCTCGTCACACACGATATCGACGAGGCGTTGCTCGTCTCCAATCGCATCGTGGTGCTGGGCAATCGCGGCAAGCTGATCCTGCAACTGACCGTGGATGTCCCGTCGCCGCGCGAGATGCACCTCGAGGCGCTCGGCGCGTTGCGCATCCGGATTCTTCAGGCGCTGCGCGATTCGATGTCGCGCGCGGCCCTCACCGCCCCCATATAGAAAGAAGGCAAAAAACGCATGTGCCAGCTTCCGATGTCCCGCCGCGAGTGGCTCAAGCTCGCTTCGATGTTCACCGTCGCCGGCGCCGCGCCGTTGCTTGGCGCGCTCAACGCGCGAGCCGCCACGGACCCGAACGCACCCGTGCGCATCGGCTATCTGCCGATCACCGACGCCACGCCTTTACTGGTCGCCCATAACAACGGCTATTTCGAAGCGGCCGGCCTGGCCGTCGAGAAGCCGACGCTGCTGCGCAGCTGGGCGCAACTGGTCGAAGCGTTTCTGTCGGGTCAGGTCAACGTAGTGCACCTGCTCGCGCCGATGACGATCTGGGCGCGCTACGGCAGCCAGGCGCCGGCGAAGGTGGTCGCGTGGAATCACGTCAATGGCTCGGCGCTGACCGTGTCGCCCGACATCGACAAGGTCGCGGACCTCGGCGGAAAAACAGTGGCGGTGCCCTTCTGGTACTCGATCCATAACGTCGTCGTACAGGACATGTTGCGCACGCAGGGACTCGTGCCCGTCTTGAAGAAAGACGGCGAGCTCAAGCCGAACGAAGTGAGACTCATCGTCATGGCGCCGTCGGACATGCCGCCGGCGCTGGCGTCGAAACAGATCGCCGGGTTTATCGTCGCCGAGCCGTTCAATGCGGCGGCCGAAGGGCTAAAAATCGGCAAGGTGCTGCGCTTTACCGGCGACGTCTGGAAGAACCATGCATGCTGCGTCGTGTTCATGCACGAGCGGGATCTGACCGAACGCGCCGCGTGGTCGCAGAAGGTGGTCGATTCGGTGGTGAAGGCGCAGTTGTGGACGCGCGCTCATCCGCAAGAGGCCGCGCAGCTGCTGTCGAAAACCGGCCAGAACCATTACACGCCACACACGGCCGCCGTATTGACCGAAGTGCTGGCCCCTGCGCCCGGCGATCAGGGCCGCTATCTGGCCGATCGCGCGATCATCCATGCGGACTGGCACGCGAAGCGGATCGATTTCCAGCCATATCCCTATCCTGCCTATACGGAAGAGCTGGTTCGCCGCCTGAAAACGACCCAGCTCGAAGGCAATGCGCAGTTCCTGGGTCAACTCGATCCGGCATTCGTCGCGCGCGACCTGGTGGACGACCGTTTCGTGAAAAACAGCATCAAGTCAGTTGGCGGGATGCAGGCGTTTGGTTTGCCGGAAGGGTTTTCGCGCACGGAGACGATCGTTGTCTAGCCTGTCGACGCGCCCTGCTCCCGCGCCTGCCGTCAACCCAGCCGCGCGCGCGAACGGCGCCGTATCGTCGGGCTGGCTGGGTCGCGCCGCACTCGGGCTGGGAGGCCTCGTGGGCATCGTCGCGATATGGTGGCTGGCGGTCGCCGTTTTCGCCGCGCCCGGCACGCTCGCCGCGCAGTTTTCGCCGGCCCGCGCGTTCGAAACGCTGCCGGCGCTGATCACCGACGATCGTCTCGCCGTCCACATCGTCACGAGCCTGCGGCGCATCGCCATCGGTCTGCTGTGGGCGTTGCTGGTCGGCGTGCCGCTCGGTTTTCTGATCGGCCGCGTGAAAGCGCTCGATACGGCCTTGTCGCCCACGCTTCAATTTTTGCGCATGATCTCGCCGCTGTCGTGGATGCCGATCGCCGTGATGTCGCTCGGCGTCGGCGACCGCGCGGTGTATTTCCTGCTGGCGTTCGCCGCCGTGTGGCCACTGATGATGAGCACCGCCGCCGGCGTCGCGCACATCGACAAGCGCTGGTTGCAGCTCGGCGAAAGTCTCGCGGCCACGCGCGGCGAAATGCTCTGGCATGTGTATGTGCCCGGCATCGCCGCGCATGTGCTGACCGGCGTGCGGCTTGCCATCGGTATTCTGTGGATCGTGCTGGTGCCGGCGGAAATGCTCGGCGTGAGCTCAGGCCTGGGCTATCTGATTCTCGATACCCGCGACCGCCTCGCGTATTCCGAGCTGACTGCGGTGATTCTGGTTATCGGTGCGCTCGGGTTTCTGCTCGACTTCGCCGCGCGCCTGGCTTATCGCCGTTTCGGCCTCGGCCGGGTCGAGTACGAGCGATAGCGCGGTTGCTATATGCGGTTGCTATATGCGGTTGCTATATGCGGTTGCTATATGCGGTTGCTATATGCGGTTGCTATATGCGGTTGCTATATGCGGCTGCTTGATGCGGTTGCCGGAATCCCGCGCCTTCGCGGGATTCCGGTGCACTAACTCA
>Ga0255336_100486_pt1 | contig 60546 bp, 100 predicted proteins | sample MeOH1_35cm_T3_17_FD_189102 | JGI IMG/M metagenome (GOLD analysis project Ga0255336, IMG submission 189102) | Sandy soil microbial communities from University of British Columbia, Vancouver, Canada - MeOH1_35cm_T3_179 | ecosystem: Engineered > Artificial ecosystem > Sand microcosm > Unclassified ... | reverse complement strand
GGATCGACGTCTCCCCGGATTGCTGGAAGCTAGCAAGCTACGTATGCAAAATCAATAGCAAGCTAGCTACCGAGCTGGCCGACGCGCGGGAACGCATCGAGGCGCTATATAAGCCTCGCCGCGATCCGCTCGAGGACCCGGGGCAAGCCAGCCCGTTGTGAAGAAAAACCGGGGCATTATGGTAAATCGGACGCCGTAATGCCCCGTCCCGTGCTTACCCCGAACCCCCGCTGCATTATGTAAAGAAGAAATATTTGCAGATTATGTAAAAACGGACCTTTTTTTCGCTGCCGGCGGGCGATAATGCTTCCACGGTCGATACGGACCGCATAGCCCCGGGGAAGCCCCCCGGACGAAACGGAGATACGACGATGGAAACCACGACCACGACGAATGCCCCCGCTGCCAGCACGAAGCCCGCGAAAGCGGTCCGCACCGGGAAGAAAATCGAGCGGACCCCGCTGAAGGCGATTTGCAAGGCGCTCCGCATCGAGCCGAAAGCCGCACGCCGCAAGCTGCGCAAGGCGGCCGGCCTCAGCTTCCACGCCGCCCGCGAGCGCTGGACGTTTACCGAAGCGCAGGCTGCGAAGGTTCGGGAAATCCTCAAGCCCGGGAAGGCGAAGCCCGAAGCGAAGGCTGCCGACGAACCGACCAAGCAGTAATCCCGCTGACGAGGCCGCTAGCAACGGCCGAAACGCCCCCGGCTAGCCCCCGGGGAGCGTACGGGAAGCTACGAAAGGTTATATGCGTCCAACCCCCCAATAGGCGGGGGGCTTTCAAAACGGGCTCGATGCCGGCTGGTGGAAATCCGTAAGTTCCGGGCAATGCATCGATTAGCTAGCGGTTCCGCCCGTTCCCCGACCTTTCGTAGCGACCCACTTTACATAAAGGAGACGACGATGCCCGATCAAACGCACGGACCGACGTGCCGCTGCCTGCGATGCAGCTTCGCCCCGGGTGCCGAACCTCGGGCCCCGAAACCCGCGCAATCGGTAACGCTCGCCGAGCTAAAGCGAGCGGCGAAGCAGCATCAACCGACGGGCTTTAAAACGGTCGGCGGGGGCACCGTGCTGGTTTATACGGACGCGGTGAATTACTACGTATCGGACGGCACCCAGCTGCGCGCTTGGCTTTGGAGGAAATATGGATTCGCATAGCACGGTGAAAACCGGCATCCCGTGCACGGACGCGCCGAGCGTCGCTGATTATTTCGCGGACCAGCTCGGCTACGAATTGCCCGGCACGGCCAACCGCCGCACGGGAACCGACCTCGCCGCGACGATGAGTATCGCGACGCTATGCGGCAAATCGTGCCGGGGCGCAATCGATGCCGCCGCGACGTTGCTGACGCACGTAACGTTTACGTTCGGCGACCCGCGCCTCGCTCGTGCGCATCCGAAATCCAAATTCAACGTCGCCGCTATCGTGCAGGCGACCGCTGACGTGGTGAATTGCTATATTTATGGGTAGGAGAAAATTGTATGCCCCGTCGACACACCGAGCTGGTTGAGGAAGCCCTGCACGTTGCGGACGAGATCGCCCGTTGCGTCAGCACCGAGTATCCGAATGCCGATGGCGAGTGGACCGAGAACCGGGTCAAGAACGTGGTGCAGCTTTACAATACGCTGAAGCTGTGCGACGCCATCGACGATCTCGCTGAGATAGTCCGCAACTACACACCATAACCAGAGGATGGAAAATGACACACGACCGACACCTCGAAGAACCGCCCGAACACCCCGACGATTGTGACTGCCGCGAATGCACGCATCCTCAGCGTGACGTCGAGGCCGTCGAAATCATGCGGAGCGAGATCAGCGCGCATCCGAGCGATTGCACCTGCAGCGAATGCACCACGCTGACGGATGGGCACGGGCCGGAATGCGGCTGCGACGAATGCCTGCCGCTATCCCGGGCGCACGACCCGTTCCACCGATCCCCCCTGAACGACACTCACAGGTGTTCGGGTGGGCCTGAGGAAATCACAGACGAGGAGTGGGAGCGTGCACGCTTCCGACGCTAATGGCTAAGAAAAAAGCGCCTGGAAAAACACACACCGTCAAACTCACCGATGGGGAGCTTCGGGACGTGCTCAATGCTCTCAGCGACCGGGCTACCGCGCAGTGGGACGAGGTGCGTGAGATGGACGACGATGCCAGCGACGAGGCTGCCGCCGCAACTTTCAACGAACATCGTCGGCTGAATCGACTGTACGGAAAACTCAAACCAAAGGAGTGAGTTATGGGAACGCTGCTGGTGATTTATCCGGACGGGCGGATCGATGCCGTACCGTACGTCGGGAAGGAGCCGTCGCTTCCGTCGTTGCAATCGCTCGCGGGGGGCTACGTCGAGCACCTCGGGGTCGATTACGGCGGCAAGCGCCGGCCCGCGTATTTCGTCGACCCGTTCGATGCTCCCCCCGGCATGCCGAAGCCGAACCCCGTAGCAAACCCGCTTGGATCGCTCGTGCTCGGGCACGCTTTGCGCGGCCCCCTCATCATTGATTTCGGAACAGACACACCGAAGCCGGGAGACCCGCAATGAAACGCAAGTCAGACGCAGCGCTGATCCGCGCGCACGAGAAGCGGATGGCGAAGACGCTGGCGAAGCTGGATCGCAAGCCACCGATCAGAGTCACTGAGTCGCGCAAGGGAGGAAAGCCGATCTATCGGATTACTGTCCAATCTCGGCCCACACCGAAGCTGCCTCCATGCCCGACTAATGATGAGGTTGGTCGTGCGTACGAGGTCATCGCGCTCGACTACATCTACGGCCAGACCAACAAGCGCGCCCGTCTGTCCCGCAAAGAGTTCGTCGCGATCATCGGACGCGTGACGCGCAAGGCCAAGCGCTACGTTGACTTCATGGCGGAACCGGAGATGTTGCGAATCCTCGGCGAGCTACACGAAATCCGACTCAGGGTGGGAGGCTGATATGACGTACACACTATCGATTACCACGTGGCACGATGGCGCCGAGCGGTACTGGTGCGCGTGCTGGGGCGATCCGGACGAAGGCTGCAAGACTGGCTCCGGAGACAGCGAGGCTGAGGCGATCCGCAATCTGGTCGATATGACAGAGAGTGATGGGATTCGCTCCGGCCCCGGCCGCGTGTCCGATCGTTACGGGGAACCAGTCAGATGAGGATCGGGACTGAGTTCTGGATCGGAGTTCTCGCCGGGGCGGCTTGGACGATGTCTCTGATGGTGTTGGCAGCGGTCTGGCAGTTCAAGCGACTGAGAAGGAAATCCAGAGATGACTGAAATTCCAGACAAAGTCATTGGGCGCATTCGCAAGATGCTCGCGCTGGCGAATGATACTGGAGCGAGCGAGGGTGAGAGGGAGAATGCGTTGCGAATGGCGCATGCAACCCTGGCAAAGTACAATCTGGACTTAGCAACGATCGGATCCACCCCTGAGAAACGAGGGGAGGCCGAGCCGCGTGTCGAGCACCGAGCCACATTCTACGGGAGGCCGTGGGCAAGGCTCGTGTCTACGGCTGTCGCGGAGTTGATGTTCTGCCGCTATCTCTTTAGCACTAAGGCGAAGGCGAAAGACACTCTTCATGTGTTCGTTGGAAGCCACGCGAATGCCATCTCGGCGGCGATCCTCGCTGAATTTCTCGTCGAGTCGATTACGCGCGAGGGCCGACGTGCGCAACGGAATGCGGGGGCGGGGAATGCCTATTTCCGCTCGTTCGCGACCGGGGCGGCAGCCGTAATCGCATTCCGGGCGGATCGGCTCCGTAAAGCGGCCGCAGAAGCCCCCGTACGGGGCGCCGAAAGCGACCCCGCTACCCCGCAGCCCCCGGGCTCGGCTATCGTCCTAGCGACCGTATACGACCGCGAAGCAGCGGCAAATGCCGCATACGTCGACGCGCTCGGGGTTACGGACGCGCCCCGACCCGCATTTGAAAACCTCGACGCCGCAGCCCGTTGGGCCGGCATGCAATATGGAGCAACCGTTTCTCTCGACAGACAGGTGAAGTGATGCGTACCAAAAAACGTCGCCCGAAGTTTAAAGGTAAACGCTGTCCTCCACAGGAGCGGGAACGCCCGAGACTCGGCAAGGATCCGCTCAGTGATGTTCCGTACGATAACAACCCTGGACGTACCCCTCCCAGAGAGGATCGGTACGATCCCGAGCCGGAGGAATGATGCAAGCCCTCATGGTATTCTTTCTGTTCATCATTGCGGTAGCCGTCGCGCCGCAGGCGATGCTTAACCTTTTCAGGGTGATCGATTGGCTGGGGAAGGCTGTGCTCTATGTGATAGCATTCGTCGCTAGCTTCGGCTTCCTCGGATACCTGATCTCCCGCATATGAAATTAGATACCGTTCGGCTCGCGTTGCGTCGTGTGTTGAGTGATTTTTACAAAGGGCGCGTCGTCCCGCTCGATCCCGAGCTGATCGAGTCAGTGTTGTGGTTTCTCGATCTCCTGCGCAAGCGCGAAGGCTACGATGTCGAGCAGCCGTCTCGTCGAGAGAGTCGGGGGCGTCACTACGAGGAGCCGTACCGAGGCAATGAGGCGCGAGGCGGATTCGAATTCGACTGGAGGGATGGAGTCAGGCGAGAAGAAGCTCGCTGGTTCAACGAAACCAATTTTGATTCCGAAGAGTTCTGGCGGAAGCAGCAAAAGGTCTGGGAGGAAGAAATTCTCCGCCAAAAATGGCGAGGTTTCGACGAATCCTTTCGAGGGGAAGAGAAGCCCCCGAAGACAGATAAAAAGCGTGAATGGTATGAGATTCTCGGAGTGCGGCCGAATTCTACGAAACCCCAACGCAAGAAAGCATATCAATCCCTGGCGATGAAGTATCACCCCGATCGCCCGGGAGGATCACACGAAAAGATGTCCGAACTAAACCAAGCTAAGAAGGAAGCTGGAATATGAGCGAGACGATACGGCAACTGGCGAAAATGCTGGATGACCGATTTGAGAAGATCGATGATTTCAGGGGACGCAAGTGCATGCGTGAGTTGAGTCCGATCCTCCGCACGCTCCTGCAGGGTAAGTCGGTCGAGACCTCGGAGCTTCTTAAACTCCTCATACATACGAAGTCTCATAGCGAATCTCTGCTACATCAAGGGGAGAGCGCGGACGACCTAACGTGGGGGGGATTCTACAATGCAATGACGTGGAATGCCTTCGGGGCGCTCGTCGCTCTCGTATTGCCCGAGCCCTATGCGCGGCACCTCGATTCGAAGAAGAAGAAAAAGTGCTTGTGGCATCTGGCGCATTCGATCATCATGCTTGATGATGCGATCGACTACCCCGAGCTTTACCATCTGAACAACGAACTCGATGCCGCTTGTCTCGACGACAGCGACGGAGGTCACGCGGTTCGTAACCTCCTCGCCATGACGGTTGAAGGACGCGCTACGAGTCTGCTGCGTTCGCTTGGAGCGAAGGGGTTTTAATCCACACGCAATCGATCCCCTCGGCCTCTCCGGTCGCCACCAAATCGCTCGAGATCAGGGAATCGATTGCGTCCTCGAGATCACGCCCGCGCATATGCCGGCATAGCCGCGTAAGGAGGGATCGCGGCATAAGCCCCCGTCCGACGGCTGCGGCTTCCGCCGCTCGTCCCGCCGTTCGCCCCGTATAGGACGCCGCATTGCGTATAATGCGCTCTACGAGCTTGCTCCCGGTTTCGATAACCGACCGCGACGAGCATTCCTCGACTCGTTGCGTCCAGCGATGCGAAGCCCAATCCATGAAGCGGGTAGCCCACTGAGCGAGCGACTCCGTAATCACCGGATTCTTCGGGTTGATACCCACCGAAACGATCCCGGCGAGAAGCAACGCGTTCTGATTCGCCCGGCCCCACATCTCCCATCCTCCGCCTTTGATTGATTGCTCCCGACAACGCTCGTGGAAGTCTCGAAAGATCGCGTACGTCTCCGTCGAATTCATCTTGATGTGTATGAAAGGAAATTCCCCTTTCGGCGGATCGATGGAGCGGAAGGTTTTGAGCCCCTCTTCGAGCCGTGCCGGGAAAACGTTCTGGCGGGTTAGGTTCGCGTCTGGTAGCTCGTCTCCGGCGTCGAACAGAACGAAGCGGTTGATGAGTCCCATCGAGAGATCGGAGTCAGTGATCGCTTCGATCATCTGGTTAGGTTGAGCGGCTGCGAAGATGGTGAGGAACGGATGCTCTACTCCCTCGATGCTTTGCTTGCGCCCGGGCATGCCAGCCACGCTCGATGCCGCCTTACCGTACAGGGAGAGGAGATACGTAACGATCTGGTAGTCTTGTCCCCCTTGTGCCTTACCGGTCGAGCGCAACTTGCGTGCGGCCTCGTCCCATAGCCAGCAGGCGGCGTGAGGAGCCTCGCCGAGCTTATCTAACAGCGCGTGGTAGGATTGAAACCCTTGAAAAGTATTGTTGCCCAATCCGATCTTACGTGCCACTTCGTGAACCCCGTCGAGCGCGCTTTCCTTACCCGAGGCGGTCGGCGCGAGGAGCATGAAGTAAGGTTGCAGTGGGGTTTCCCAGCCGTCGACGACGTACTTGTTTCCCGCTGCGAGAGCTACCGAGCATAGCCCTACCGCGAGGTCGAATAGCGGCTGGACCGTAAACGATCGTGTCGCACACCACTTAGCGATATCTCCCACCAAACCGGGGACTTTCAAGAAGCTCGGATCCAAATCAGAGACGATCTTCTCAGGCTCGACTGCCTCGGGGGCTTCATCTTGCTGCTTGCCGATCCGCAACCACAGTCGGGCGTTCTCCATATCCTTTGCAGGCAGCCATTGACTGAGAGTTCGCCAGCCGCTTATCCTGTCACCTCGGGCGAAGTGCTCAATGGTGTTCTCGATGGTGCGCTCGCGTTGTTGGCGGTCGTCTTCCTTCCTGTCAGCCGCATCGAGCATCGCGGTCATGAATTCCCGGACGATTTCTGGGGTCCACCCCTCCCAAAGAAGAGACCCGGAAACAGTATGCACGAAATCGTGGCGGCTACCAGACTCGGGATAATTCTTGGCGAGGACGGCGGCAGCAGCCACCATGTTACAGCGCCGCTCCAGCTCGCGACGGCTAATAGTTTTAAAATCCACATCATGGTTGATTTCATACCGATCTCCTTCAGGGTGGATAGACGGAGGAAGCACTGACTGACTGCCCGTCGAACGAACTTCGAGCAGCATCTCGTTAGATGCAGCCCGCTTGAATGTCGCTAATCCCTCGCATCGATACAGGTAGTGAGAGGCAGGTCGATTGCGTCTGCCGTACATAAACGTCGGCGGTAGGAGAGTGTCAGCGGCGGCAATCGCTTCCTCGCAGTCTAGATCGACATCGATGATCCATCCACTCGGCTCGCCCCACAAACCTCCGATATTATCTCCCCGCTCGAAGAACTCGCTGAGAGTCTCCGACGTCAATCGCATCTTCTGCCAACCTTTCGCACCGTTCCCCCGACCTTCGCCTTTCGGCTTTTTCGAACGCGGATGCAGCGGTATTGTCAGGATCCCCAGATCTAACCACGATTGCGCGGCACGCGCACTATCAAACAATTTACTCGGATGCGACTTTCCGTTACGCTTGATCACGTTGGACTCCAAAATTCTTCGGCGCTCTTCGGAGCGCCATTTTTCTGACGGTGATTAGAAAAATTTACAAGTGGCAAACACGGGCTTAGCATGCGCAACTCGTCGTCAAAAATAAACAGTCGCCCGGAGGGTTGTCCAATGTCGCTTATCGTAGTCGAAGGCGTAGACGCTAGTGGAAAATCTACGCTCCTCGAGAATGCTCGGATCCAAATCCCCAAGCGCTACTTCGTAATCATCCGGCATTCGTGCCGCCCTCTAGCTCTCCACCACGCAACGCAGTTCATGCGCGCTGCCAACTTCACCTCGTACCATGCCGGTCTCGACGTCATCGCCGACCGACACCCCTTGATAAGCGAGCCGATCTACGGGTCGTTGCTTCGTGGAGGACATCTCTTCGAGGAATCTCAGCAGTTCAAGAAGGAGGAGGATCGACTCGATGAGCTATTCCGAGCCGTCGAGCGCGTAATCTACTGTCGTCCGTCGGACGATACGATCATAGCGAATGTCGATAATAAACCTCAGCTCGCGGGGGTTAAGGAAAAAATTCTCGATCTCCTCGATTCCTATGATCAGACGATGGTGAAAATACGCGCATCTGGAGTTCCGGTATACCTCTACGATTACACAACTGAGACTCGTCCATTGGCGGATATCTTCTTTGGGGGGATCAACACGTGAGCTACTTCGATGACGTCGGCGCGTTCCACGAGCGCATGAAGCTTCCTCTGTCGGCCGAGTGGTGCTGTCGGGATCATCGGGCCGTCCGACCCCCCGCGCTCCTCGAGGACAAAGATCTCGATTACCGCATGAGCTTCCTGTTCGAGGAGATCAAGGAGTTCCTGATCGCACAAGGTCGGGGAGATCTCGCGGGAGTCTCCGATGCGCTCGTAGATATCATCTACATCGTGCTCGGGACTGCTCACTACATGGGAATCCCCTTCAACGCTATTTGGGAAGAGGTTCACCGGGCAAACATGACGAAGCGTCCATGGAAGGAGGGCGATCCGATCAAACCTCGCAATACGACCGGGCTCGAGGTCGTAAAGCCCGAGGGCTGGCGACCCCCGGATATCGATGGTGTGATCAGGGAATTCCAAGTGGTGCACGGGTTCCGCAAACCCTCGAAATCCCATCCCCAAGGGTGCCAGTGCGACGATTGCTTCAGACTCGTATGAGCCACCCTCTCATCCAGATTGCACGGAAAGCTCTCGACGCAAAACCCATCGCATATCAGGGGGTAAGGAAGATCATCAACGGAATGACTTGGGAGATGTCGAACTCGATTACGGAGACGCCTGTCACGTTCTCTGATCTCGGGTACGGTAAGAACAAATTCAAGCAGCTGGTGCGAAATTATGTCAACGAAGAAGAGCTTGCCCGGGTTCGTGCCGTCCTCGACCGTCGTAAAGATCAGAGCTTCACTTCCGTGGCGTGCTCCATGCGTGGAGCGTCGAAGGGCAATCGCTCGATGGGTCATTGCATCCTCTCCGTGGTCGTTACGCGCACGAAGAAAGAGGAACGAGTTGAAGTGCAGTACCGTTCGACCGAACTCACACTAAAGTTCGGCGGAGATCTCGTTTTCTTGCCATGGGTATTCGAGCAGCTTGGAGTTGATCCACAGACGGTGACTTTTCGATTCGCTAACTGCTACTTGAGTGGCGTATATTTGCCCTATCTCGTTACCTTCGCTGATGATCCGCTCGATCTTCTAGCTGATGTCTTCGAATCAGATCTCGAGTTTTTCAAGCATGCCACGCGATTTTTTCTCCGGAGTTCGATGGAGAAGGATCAATTCTTCCCGTACTCCCCCGAGAACGTCGCGCATCGATTTGCATGGTCCCATATTCCCCCGAAGCAATTCAAGCGCATCCGGGAATATCTTATCAAAGAGCACAAGCGATTCGGACCCCTCGATTGGGCCAAAATCCACCACCAAAAAGGCGAGTATATCCCCCGTGGCAAAAGACAAGATGCAGACGCAGAAGAATGAATTCGATAAGGTCGCCGAGCTAGCCAAACAATACCGACGAATCGAATTCACGCCCATCGTTGATGACGATTACCCAGAAGTCCGGCGCGACTACGAGCGAGCAGTCCGCGACGTGATCGACGCCTTCAGAGAAAACGAGAGGATACCATGAGAATTACTCTGTGCGGTTCGACCCGCTTCAAACAAGAATACCAGGAAGCAAATACGAGGCTTTCGCAAGCGGGCCACGTTGTCTATACGGTTTCTTGGGCGAAGGAGGACGAATCAGCCGCGACCCCCGGGATCAAAATGGATCGGATCACGAAGGAAAATCTCGATCTCGTCCATCTCGCCAAGATCCTTAATTCCGATGCCATCGTGGTCGTCGGTACGGTCGAGGATCCGGTGACGCACAATGAGGTTCCGTACATCGGGGAGTCGACGCGCCGGGAAATCGTCTGGGCGCAGATGAATGGCAAGATGGTGTACAAGTACAGCGACCTCGTCGGTTCCGATGGAATGTGGGACGATCTCACCGTGATTCCGAGATACGCATGAGCATCGTCGTCTCGTTCACTGAGGTGTGCAAGCGGCTCGAGAAGTTTTTCCTCGAGCAGGCCCACGAGGTGCACACGGAGAAATGGCAGGGGGTGGATATCTCGCGCAAGCCCGAGGCGAGAATGCGAGAACTTCTCCATTACTCATTTTCGATCCCGTTGCGGGGACTCGAAGCGCTGGAGCATTGGCAGAATGATATTCGACCAAACTTACCTTTCGCGGATGTTCACTTTGCCGAGCGGGTTTCGGGAGTACCAAGCAATCCTGGGGAAGCTTGGAAGATCTGGCCTTGGGGGAACGCTGCGGACGCTCATCGAACGGAGGGAGGAAAGTTCACCCACACTTACCAGGAGCGATTCTGGCCGAAGCATGCCGGACGCCCCGAGCCAAGCCACGAAGGTTCTTGTGGCCCCGAATCCTCGTGCGATGCCAACTGCATGGCGGCTGCATACGGGAACCACGGAATTCGCTATCCTTATGGAGACCTCAGTGATGTCGTGGAACTCCTGCGTCGAGAACCTCTTACACGACAAGCGTATCTTCCAGTATGGTTCCCCGAAGACACGGGTGCCGTCCACGGCGGTCGCCTACCGTGCTCCCTCGGTTATCATTTCCTCCTGCGACATGATTATCTCCACGTTGAATACAGCATCCGCTCGTGCGATTTTGTCCGCCACTTCCGAGACGATTGCTATTTCACGGTCAGACTCCTGCTATGGGTACTCGAAAGGTTGCGCGGAATGGACCATAAGTGGGGGGACGTAAAGCCAGGGCTCTTCAAGATGAATATCGGAAGTCTCCACATGTTCGTCAACGATTACCAACAGCTGAAGGAAAAACATGCATAACAAACACGTGATGATCGATCTCGAGACCCTTTCGACCGAGAACGATGCGGCTATCATCGCCATCGGTGCGGTCGAGTTCGACCTCGATAACATTCGCCAACAGAAGATCTGGCTGATCGACCCTCGCTTTGCTTCAGGTCGCCGCGATACTTCGACTCTCGATTGGTGGAACGAACAGATCACGAAATCCCCCGATCTCGCCTGGCAGGTTTGGTCCGGTACGGCACGAGAGACCCAAGTCTCCGGGGAAATCCTCAGATGGATGGCTTCCTTCGCTCCTGAGGCCGACGGCGGTCATTGGGTCTGGGCCGGTCCGAATACGTTCGATCTCTCTATCCTGAAGACGTGGTACCGAGATCAGGGATTGTCGTTGCCGTGGGATTGGCGGATGGGACGAGATCTGACAACCCTCTCCCGACTCGCCGATCAGCTCGGTATCGATTACTCCGGTGAGAAATTCGAGGGGTTCGAGGCTCATAACCCCCTGAGCGACTGCATTAGGCAGGCCCGCCGCTGCCAGATCATTCTTCGAAATTTACGGGGGATGAAGACCTATCTGGATGGACATCAGCCGGTATCAAATGCCTAAGCCGTTTCTGCTCGAGGCGCGGGACGTTGCTCAAGCATGGAAGATCATGGTTCCTGAGTATCGTTCCGCCGTCTACTCACCGGTCGTCATTCAGATTCAACAATGGGAGGATAAATATGCGCTGGATATCTCGACTATTTCGGAGAAGAGAGCGACCAATCGCTGCACCAACTATTTCATCCCCGAGGAACTCTCGCGAGTGGGGCAGAGAATTAGCCGCGAGAAAGATTCCTCAATACGGTTCGGAGCTGCGAAATCGGGCCATGGATACCACGGGGAGCGAGGGGACTTCTGCCTCGTGGGGGGATCAATATCACTCCTTTCCGACGGGGCCCGAGCCGATCTCACACTCATGTACCGATCACTCGAGCTTATCGGCGGATTCGGATATGACCTCGTGCTCATCGAGCGGCTCGGAAACAGCCTCGATCTCGAGTGGCGCCGATTGACGATCCTCGCAGCCCGAGCGCATATCTTCGCATTGAAGGGGAACTCGAACGAGAAGCTGTTTCCCAAATTGCAAAAGGTGTTCAGCAAATGAGAATCACCCGAGACGAGTACTTGATGGACGCCGCAAAGCTGGCCGCGAAGCGCTCTACGTGTCTCCGGCTGAACGTCGGGGCCGTCCTCGCTCGGAATGGTCGAATCATCGCGACAGGCTACAATGGAAGCCCGACCGGATTCGAGCATTGCACTCCGGATACATGCGGCCCCGACAAACCTTGCTATGCTACGGTCCATGCCGAAGCAAACGCGATCTACTTCGCCGCTCGTCATGGCATCGCAACCGAAGGCGCAGATATGTATTGCACCGATTCTCCCTGTAAGACATGCGCGGAAGCGATCATCAACGCGGGGATCATTCGGTTCTTATATCTGCGGGAATATCGCGATAAGGATCCGCTGAGAATGCTTTATCACGCCGGAGTCCAAGTGAGAAACTATGCCCCGTAATAAGGATTGCCGCAACTGCGGGTTGTGGAAAGGAGCTGTCAATGTCTGCGTATGGGGTGACGGGCCCACTACTGCGAGCGTGGTTGCAATCGGAGAAGCGCCGGGACAGGCTGAAGCGAAAACTGGACGACCTTTCATGGGCCGTAGTGGTCAGCTGCTACGAGGAGAACTCAAGAACGCGGACCTCGACGATGTCTATATTACGAACATTGTCAAGTGTCGTCCTCCTGATAATCGGGATCCTACTCCGGAAGAAATTAAGGCATGCCGGCCGTATCTGGAGGAGGAGCTTGCGACGATTAAGCCTCGGTTTGTACTCACCCTCGGCAAGCCTGCGACGAAAGAAGTCTTAGGGAATGCGAAAATCACGCAGGTCAACGGGCAAGTGCTCGAGGCCCCCAAGCGCTGGCAGCCCCTAGCCTTTAAGGGTGTCCCGGCTTTCCACCCCGCGTACGTCGGCCGGGACCCAAGCAAGCTGCCGGACTTCCGTAAAGCTCTTCGGAGGCTCAAAGATGCGCTCGAGGGGCGCGAGAAGCGTGTCGAGGTCGAATGGGAGCTTGTTACTGCGAAGACAATTCGGCGTTTCGTCGACGAGTTCCTAGCGGTAGAGGAGTTCTCGTTCGACCTCGAGACGTCGTCTCTGCATTGGTTCAAACCTAGCTCGACTATTACCTCTATCAACATCGGACTCGACGATAAGGCATGGATCATTCCCATGCAGATGCAGAAGAGTCCATATCTGCTTCGACCGGACGCTCAGCGGCGGATGGGGAAGCTGCTGATGCTCCTCGCCAAAGGTAAATCGGGGATCGCACACAATGGAAAATTCGACAACCATTTTCTTTGGGCCAAACTCGGAGTGCGATTTGACCTTCGGTTCGACACCATGTTGGCACACCACGTGCTTAACGAGAATACGCCCCAGGACTTGGAGTATCTCAGCCACTACTACCTCGAAGCCCCCAAGTATGATATTCCCCTCCGCGAGAAGCAGTGGCCCACAGATCTACCGCGCTTCTTCGACTATACCGGACGGGACGCCGTATACACCCTGAGACTCAAACATGTTTTCCACGAGATGTTTGCGAAGGAACCCGATCTTCGAAAGCTTTTCTACAAGCTGCAGATGCGTGCCTCTCGAGCACTTGGAGGAACAGCCGAGCTACTGGGAATTGAAGAGCATGGCCTTACAATCGATGTCCCAAAGTTCAAACAAACCGGAATCGAAATTGCCGCTGAGCGAGACGACCTCGAGCGATCCCTGAATAACGCTGTTCGCGATCTGCGCAAAGACCGGCGGGGGATCCACCGCACAACGAATTGGAACTCGCCTCCGCAAGTCGCTAAGGTGTTATTCAAGGAAGCGGGGTTAAAGCCCGCGATGCTTACCGCGAAAGGAGCCCCCTCGACCTCGGAGGAGAGCTTGCTCGCCCTCAAAGGGAAACATCCGGTCGTCGACGCGTTGCTGAAATATCGAGAATGCGCGAAGTTCCACTCGACCTACATCGAGGGCTTCGAGGAGTTAATGGTCGATGACAAGCTCTACATCTCGTACAAAATCCACGGCACAGTTACGGGTCGATACTCTTCGAGATTGCATTCAGTCCCTCGAGACGGCAAGATCCGCAATCTTGCGATTGCCCCGCCCGGATGGGAATTCCTCCAGGGGGATTTCTCTCAGGCAGAGCTTCGGATCGCTGCAGAGTTGTCTGGAGATCTCGAGCTACGTCGCTGCTTCTCTCCTGGCGGACCTGATGTCCACTGGTCCACTCTCCTCCACACCATCGAGTCGGGAGCATCCGACACATACCTCGAACCGGCTCTTGTCACTGCAGGACGTCTCGCTGGACGAGCTGGTATTCGACTCGCGGAAGCGATTGAAGTTCTTCGAAGGGCTGGACACGATGCCTGCATCGAAATCGACAAGATCTGGAAGGAAGCGCGCAAGCGGGCCAAAGCTATCAACTTCGGATTCCTCTACGGGATGTTCGAAAACAAGTTCATCCAAACGTGCAAGACCAAGTACGGGTTCGAGCCGACGTTCGAAGAAGCAGCCGAATTCAAGCGCGCGTATTTCGCGCTCTATCGAGGGCTCCACCCGTGGCACGAGAAGCAGAAAAAGCTTGTAGCTTTGGATGGTTTCGTGAGGAGCTTGAGCGGTCGGGTACGTCGGCTGCCTGGGATCGCCTCCTCGGATCGTATGCTACGGAGCGAGTGCGAGCGGCAGGCAATAAACTCTCCGGTCCAGGGGGTTATTGGGGACATCAAGGCTATGGCGATGGTAGAAATCCACGAGACTGTCCCGCATACCGACCTGAAGGTTGTTGGTGAGCACCACGATGCTATCTTGATGATCGTCCGCAAAGGGCCTTCAATGCTGCCTTCCCTCCGGCGTGTCAAGCGTATCATGGAGAGACCGGCTCTCTTCGACGACTTCAAAATCGATTTATCCATCCCGCTCGTCGCGGAACTCGAAATCGGCCCCTGGGGTGCCGGAAAGGCAATAACATTATGATCAGTGTATCACATTCAAGGATCAAGACGTTCCGCCGGTGCTTCAAGAAGCACGATTACCGCTACAATCAGCGCCTCGCGGTCAAAGCGAAGCCGGCCCCGCTGCTGAAAGGAACGATCATCCACGAGATGATCGACGCGATGGTGGATCACAAGGATCCCTTCAACGTTACAGTCAAATACGCCAAGCAATACAAACAGCTATTCAGGGAGCAGCGTGAGGAGTATGGCGACGATTTCATTTCGGAGATCGAGCGTATCTTCGAAGCGTACAAGCGGACCTACAAGGATGATAAGCTGAAATACGAGCGCAGCGAGGAGGAGTTCCGAGTCGTGCTCGTCAAGAAGAAAATCGAGCTGATTTATATCATCGATAAGATCGCAATCGATCCCGAGGGCCGGCGTTGGCTGATGGATCACAAGACGTGCAAATCCATCCCAGAGGAAAAGGATCGATTCTCCGATATTCAGCTCGTGCTATACTACTGGGCCGAGAATCAGCGCAAGCCCAAAGCCGACCTCGACGGTGTGTTATGGGATTATATCCGCAGCAAGCCTCCGACGATCCCCGATCAGCTTAAGAATGGAGGACTCTCCCAGGCCAAGAGTATCGCTACGGATTATCATACTTACCTCGCGGAGATCTCCCGGCTCCGGCTGGATCCGAAGCCTTATCAGGGGTTTCTGGTTGATCTGAAAAGGCGCGGGACGACCGATTTTTTTCAGCGAATCAGATTGCCAACACCCTCCCCGGAGATGGTAAAATCCGTAGTCGATGACGCTCGCGAGACGGCCATCCTGATCGACGAGTACGGATTAAATCTCAAAGCACGCAACCTGACGAAGAATTGCTCGTGGGATTGCGAATTCTATAAACTCTGTCATGCGGAGCTGCGCGGCCTCGACGCCGACTTCGTTCGCAAGACGCACTTCGAGGTTCGTGATGAAAATCGTAAAGAAAAAGTCGAGTAGCAAGCTCCTCGACCGAGCCAAGCCCGTGGGTGAGATCGAAAACTATACGTCGATGCTGATCTATGGCGCATCCGGAACGGGCAAGACCGCGTTCGCCTCGACCTGCCCGAAACCGGCCATCCTGCTCGATCTCCGTGAGAAGGGAACGGAAACAATTGCCAAGGTCCCGGACATCAAGGTCCTCGAGATCGACACGTGGCAGGAGTTCGAAGCGGTCTATTGGGAGCTGAAGGACGACGACGAGTATCGGACGATCATCCTCGATCAGATCACCTCCCTCCAGGGCATCGCCATGCAGAAGATCAGGGAGGATAACAATTACGAGGAGAAGGACACGTTCACGCAGCGCGATTGGGGTCGGCTATCTGGGATGATGCAGACGTGGCTGCTCAACTACCGCAATCTTTTCAACGGGGAGAAACATATTCTTTTCCTCGCTCACCAGCGAGCGTTCGATACCGAGGAAGGGGAAAACAACCAGATCGCTCCCCACGTCGGGGCTCGGTTGTCCCCCTCGGTCGAGGATTTCATGAACGGAGCCGTTTCCGTGATCGGCAACACGTTCATCAGGGAGAGGACGGATAAGAAGACGAAGGAACGTGAAGTTTCGTATTGCATGCGGCTCGGCCCTCACGGGTCATACCGCTCTAAGATTCGAGTTCCGCCCGGCTCAGTCGACGTGCCGGATGTACTCGTTAACCCTACCTTCGAGAAGATCATGAAGCTTTCTCGAGGGGAGGCCATTTCGAAGATCAAGAGGAAGTAAACCATGGTTGTGAAGAAGAATCCGAAGAAGCGGGGTAGCGGCGTTTCGGTCGATATGTCGGGAGTCGAATCCGGAGGCGGTCGTCCGTGTCGCGACGGTCGCTGGAAGATGTATCCTACCTCGTGCGAGCTGGTCGAGTCGAGCACCGGCAACGACATGTTCAAGTTCCGCTGGAAGGTGACTTCCGGTCCGGACTCCGGCGCGGTCGTTTGGGATAACGTCTCCCTGACTCCGCAGGCGCTTTGGCGTCTGAAGACTCTCATGGAGACGATGGACATGGACGTTCCGGATGGCGTGATCGAGGTCGATCCGGACGACTTCGTTGGGGAAGACCACGAGATCGTCTGCGAGATCACCAACGAGAAGTACCAGGGCAAGGACCAGGCCCGGATCACCGGCTTCGGCGGCGAGGAGACCGAGGTCGAAGAGGAAGAAGAAGACGAGCCCGCGAAGAAGCCTGGCAAGAAGCCGGCCAAGCCCTCGAAAGACGACGATGACGACGACACGGACGATGACGACGACACGGATGGCGATGATGACGATGACGACGAGGAGGAAGAGGAGAAGCCGAAGAAGCCGACCGGCAAGAAGGATCCGAAGGTCGGCAAGACCCCAAAGATCAAGGAGGGTTCGAAGGTCCAGTTCACCGACGATGACGACAAGCTCGTCAAAGGCACAGTGACCGATATCGAAGACGACGTTGCGAAGGTCGAGGATAAGAAAGGCACCGAGTGGGAAGTTCCGCTCGATGCTCTCGAACTTCAGTGATTCGAACCAAGCTCAACTGGTACCAAGAGGAGGCGCTCGAAAGAGCGCTTCCTTTTGACGGCTTCCTGTTATTCATGGAGCAGCGCACTGGCAAGACTCTAACCGCGCTTTCGATTGTGGATAAGAGGAAGCCGAAGCATCTGTGGATCATCTGCCCGATCAATGCCATCCCCGTATGGACTAAACAGATAGCTGAGCATCTCAAGGTCGACTGGAAATGCAAGCTCGTCATCATGAATCACGAGGAGCTTGCCTCGCGTAAGAAGCGACGAAATTACTACAAGAGGATGCGCGAGATCGGTTCGGACTGCTTCATCATCGGAGACGAGCTGCACAAAGGAATGCGCAAGCGCGGTACTCAGGTATCCCGAGCCATGCGGCATATCGCTAAGATGGCCCGATGGCGTCTCGGACTTACCGGGACTCCGATGGATAAGGTTACGGCCGAACTATGGCCGCAGTTCGATTTCGCGGATCCATCGGTTTTTGGAAGATTCGATTCCCTGCTCGATGATCAGACCGGAGCGATTATCGAGAAAGGATTCAAGGATCGATATTTGATCATGGGGGGCTGGCGCAATCTCAAGGTTGTCGGAACCCAGCGTGAGGAAGAGTTTTTCGAGATCGTCCGACGACACTCGTATCGAATCACCCTGCGGGAGGCTCGCGGTAAGGATCGCCCGCTGATGCTGCGATTTTCTCAGGAGAAATTCGAACTCGACCAATCGACTCGAGAACTCTACGACGAGCTGGAGGAAAAGCTCGAGGTCGAGGTTAACAAGAAGCGGGTAAAAGCTAAGGTTGTGATTGCGCTTTCGATGAAGCTCCAGCAACTATGCGGGGGGTTCGTTAATACGGAGGAAGGTCCCGAGATCGTCGGCAACGAGAAACTCCGCAAGCTATTGAAAATCGTACGGAAGCTTAAATCCGAGAGAAAAAAGTTTGTGATCGTGTGTCGATTTCTATACGAAATCGAACGCATCTGTGCTAGATTGAAATCGCGCGGAATTACAGTTCAAGTCGTTTCAGGGGGGAGGCCGTATAACCATAAGTTTGTCGAGGACGGGGTGGTCATACAAGTCCAGTCCGGTGTCGCGGTCGATATGTCGGCTGCCGATCACATCCTCCTATACTCGTGGGACTACAGCCACATCAACCATGAGCAGATGCGGTTTCGGGTGCTCAACCTGCATAAGCCATTCGCATCATTTCATTATCTCCTCGCCTGTGATACGATTGACGAGTTGATTTACGCGTCAGCCCGAAGAAAGAGAGATTTTGTCAGCTTGGTGCTCGACAGATACAGACGGAGACCGACAAGTGGAAAAACTCGAACGAACCCTCAACGACGTTGAAACCGACCTCGGGAAGGAACCGGAAGAAGCGTCCGAAAAACCCAAAAAGGTGAAGAAAGTGGCGAAAGCAAAGAAGAGCGTGAAGAAGGTTGCGAAGAAGGCGAACGGCAAGTCCGCTGCGAAGAGCGACAGCGACGGCAAGGTCACCCTGGCCGAGCTTTGCGGCGAGGCGGGCATTACGACGGCTGCGGCTCGTCGCAAGCTTCGCGACGCCGAACTCTCGCGCGAAGGCCGCTGGGCGTGGGAACCCGGCAGCAAGTCCCTGAAGGATGCTCGCAAGGCGCTGGGCATCGAATGAGCGAGGGCTCTGGGGCCCTCTGGAGATACGTGCGGGACAAACTGCTCCCGCGCGATATCCATGCAACCCGAGTGGAGAATGGAATCTCCGCCGGGTTTCCTGATGTCCACTATACGGTGAGACACGAGACCGGCATCTCTCACACTGGAGCCCTCGAGCTGAAATTCCTTCGGAAGAAGAACCCCCCCTTCGGAGAAGAAGGTCTCAACCGAGACCAGATGATTTGGATTCGCGAGGAATTGGCGCTGGGGGGATCGGTCTGGATTGTCGCAGATATTGGGAAGCACATCTGTATGATCCGAGGTAAGTTCGCTCCGGTCTTCAATGGCTGGGGACGAGCGGAGTTCATGAGGAACAGCACTGTCATCCTCGAGAAGCGGAAGCTCACCAAGGATCGGGTGAAAGAGTTTCAGCTTTTCCTCTAGAGAAAAAATCGCTTTCACGAGCGCTAGCTGAGCTATAATAGCTGCGGGTCCAACAAAACGAACGAAGGGTCTTCAGCATGGAAACGTCGATCCGTTTTTTGAGAATTGAGAGAAGAGCAATCAAACCGGTGTTGTGCTTCCGGGGTCGGAACCAAGCCCACGCCGTAATCAACGACGAAACGTGCATCCGCGCGATTTCGCATATCCCGGTCAAAGATCACGACGATGCTCCTATCGTCATGGGTCCGGTCGGGCTCGGTCGACGGGAATACCCCATCGATCTGTTCGTCAAGCGGTTCGAAGATATCGGTAAGCGCAAGGGGATCACCTTGCGTGCGCAATACTTCCTCAAGCGTGCGCTTGAAGGCGGGGTCGAGGATAACGAACCGTTGCCCCCTGATATTCTGCCGGGGGAAGCATCCGTCGAATCAAAGACCGTCCGTCCGCAATCGAAAGCAACCCCGGACGGGTTCGCTAAGCTCGCAGATGCGATAATGCACCCGGCCCGCTCCCCGAAGCCGGATAAGCCGAAATCGCCGCCCGTAGCTCCTCCTAAAGCGGTTACGGGGCCCGCCCGGACGGCCGGTGCCGACGTTATCCGGACGATTGCGGCCGAGCTGCAGCTCGAACCGACTAAGCTCCGCAAGCTGCTCCGGGCGGCAGGGCTTCGCGCGCCGTACGATGATATTGCCAAAGTGCGAGCGGCTCTCAAATGAAATGGAAATTTCCGAAGATCGGCACAACCGTTGCCGTTGAAACTGGTCCGGACTCTCATGAGTTTCAACTCGCCGAAGTCCGAGGGATCGACCGCGAGCTAGGTGACGTCGAGGTTACATACCCCGACGGAACTTCTGGATCAGCAGTCCTCGAGTGCATTCGAGGGAGTCGGGTCGGAAGCAAAACGCCTAAAGCCGCTCAGACGTCGTGGTCGGACGATATTTGGGAGGATGAGCGATGATCCGCTTCGCTGCCGGAACTACTCTTGGCCTCGTCATCACTGACGAGAATATCAAGCTGCTCAAAGAAGGTCGTCCGCTCGTTGTCAACATCGAGGAGATGATGAAGGGAAACCCTCACGCGAAGGCCTCTGATCCGAAGCCTCACTTTACAACCATGATCATCCATTGGAGTCCGACGCTTCAGAAAGCGATGAAAGATCTCGAGCCGTACCTGTCTTCAGATACCCACATCCTCGGAAAGGAGAATTGAATGACACCCGAGGAAAAGGGAGTTTTGAGACGACGTGAGACACTTCGGGCCGCAGCAGATGTGCTCGAGGCTCTCCACGCCGAAGGAATCATACAAGCATCCCATGGAATTGGGGTTGGAATTCACTACTACCTACGTAAGGTTGCAGAGAAGGTGCCAGATGCCAAAGCGAAAACAGCGTGATCGAGGATACGCGGCCAAGCGCGCTCGCGGGAACATGATGTACGGTCCGGGGTGTTGCGCGCACGACCGCGTGATCACCGAAAAGGATCGCAACGAGATGGCTCGACTCCGCCGGGAGAACGAGCCGAACAAATGGTCGTGGCGTGATGGAGCATTCCGAGAGTGAAACGCGCTCGCCCCAGCTCAGTCTTTGTCCCGTACGAAAGAATCGCCGGGATCAGAGTCCCCGTTCGTACACGAGACCTGCCCCGGTTCGTGGAATCTCATCAGGTGCTCGAGTTCATACGTAGTCGACCCGATCTCGCCTCGAGACTACTTGAGTGGACGGAGGAGACCGATACCGCGTCAATCGACGAGTATATGTCAGGGGTAGGAGAGGATGCGGCCCTCCCCCCGCTCATCCAGCTGGTTCAGAGCAGGAAGCACTAATGATCATCGTCGGCATCATCCTCATTGTCTTCGGGATTGCGGGAGCCGCTCAGGGGCCTACGGACAAAGGATCATTCGCAGATTGGGTCGCATGGCTCCTCGGGGTGATCCTGATTCTTATCGGAATTCTGATGATTTCCTTCACCATTCAATATCCCTATCCAACGTAATGGTACTTCTTCCCGAGGTCGTACGCGCTCCGCTGACGCAGCATCGCAAGGAAGCAGCGGCGGCAGGCTGGAGTGAACTAGAACGCCTGCGCCGCTGTGACCCTTACAACTGGGTCGGGCGCCGAATCAAACGTCCTGGCAAGTCGGTCGCTGGTAGCTCGTGTCACCCGAATACTGGCGGTACAGGTTCACGTCGCCGTTGATTTGGTCCCAGAGCCGGTCGCGTTCCGCGATTTCTCCTAGAGGGAGCTTGCAGCGCTGACGAGTTGCGTCCTTGATCCGTTTGCTGTAGTAATCAGCCAGGATCCGGTCGAGGGCAATCTTGATATTGTCCACCTTCTGAGACGTCTCCTGAGATTGCTTCTTGAGGCCCTCAACGTCCTTGCCGACTATAGTTTTCACGTCGTCAGAGAGAGTCACACGCATGACGAATCCGTGCTCTCCGTCTATCGGTACCTTGCCGAAAGCCCAAGCCCATAGTCCGGTCATTGCCAGAAGTACCATCACGATAATCACCTCACGTGACATCCCACTCGTCAGGGTCTCTTTTATTCCCACGTTAACTCCCTCTCATCCTCTTAAAGCGGTCGCGAGCCCCCGCAATAGCACGGTCTGCGGAGCGTAGCTCCTCGGCGGGGCTCCGTACGTCCGGGATCGGACGCATAACGGGCTTCCGGGGGCTTGAAAGCGCCTTTAGCACGCTACCGCCCCGAGCATAGCGGCCCGTCCGCTTATCGGCCGCTACGAAATCCTCTCCGACCGATTGCGGAATGCCGACCTTCTTCGCGAACTTCGGATTGTGTTTGACGGCTTCCATCAAGCGGTGCTGCTTGTCTGACTTACTTGGCATGACTATTCATCCAGAGATTGTAAACCGAGATTACCACCGAACGACGGTGTGGAGGGAAGCGAAGAACTCAGCTCGGAGAGCCGAGACTTCCACATTTCGAGGGTAGCATGCAGGGGCTTGATGGCTTCGACCGATCCTCCCTCGGCTTTCTTGATCGGCCGTTCGATCTCAGGGGGTGTGTCAGCCAGCGTTCCGAGCCCGCCCCCGACGGTTGCTCCCATCAGATAGTTCGCCGGGCTCGCCTCGACGGTCGGAGTGAGCCACTCGGCCACGGCGCTGGGGGCTACCTTCAGCATCTGCTTCAGCTTTTCGAGTTTCGTGGCCGCTTCGATGGCCGCCTTGCCCCGGCTGACGGGGACCGGGAGCTGACCCAGCATCGTACCGAGCGCCTCGTCGAAGTTCTCTTGGAACCCCTGAGGCTCTGCAATTCCCATCTTCTCCTTGATCTGCGACTTCAGGGCTGCGAGTCGAGCATCCGCCTCGCTCGCGCGATCCGAACCGAGGAACATCGACTGCACCTCATCGAAGAGCCCGGGGCCCCCGTCCTGCGGGACCTCGCCCGTCTCGGCGTAGTGCTTGTAGCGATCCCGAACCTCGTCAATCGACCGAATCTTCGGCAAGAGCGACATGCCCCCGAACAGCTCGACTTCGTTCGTGTCCGGATTGACGCCGTAGAGCTGCGATGCCATCCCTGAGAGAATGCGTTTGCGTCGGTCAACGGTGTCTTCCGTTCCGACGTTCTCAGCTAATTGCTTGAGTCTATCGATTCCGCCCACTTCGCCCCCCTCGGCCTTATCCACGGGTCCCATCCAGTCCGGTCGAGTCTCTTCCATCCCCTCTTTCAGCTGGTCTCGTTTCGCTTGCCCAGCCTCGAGCGCCGCCCTCAACGATTTCAGCGTAGCGTTCGGACCCCCTGAGACAGCTCGAAATTCTTCGCGTTCAGCTTTCATCGGCGCGAAACGTTTGATGGCATCGATCACCGCTTTGACTTTTCCACCGTCGGCAAATCCCTCCTCTTCCTGATTCGCTCCGAGCCCCGCGAGCGCGCCTGCCGTCAACCCCGACATACCCCAAATCGGAACTCCTGCTTTGAGGATTCGGTCGCGAACCTCGGGGGACAATACCATTGACGGGAATGCCTTGTTCTCTTTGGAACTTCCAGCGGCCAATCGCTTCTGTTTAGCATATTTCAAGTGCAGCTGATTCAAGTTGAATGAGAGAAGCTCCCAAGCATCGTCCATTTTGGGGCCTAGAGACGTCGCAATCTCAGGATCCGTCACCGCGGCATCATACAGTTTATAGAGAGTCCCGAGGTGCTCATCCACCTTCTTTGCGAAGTGGGGGTCTTGGTCTTTCAGCTCCTCCTTGATTCCGTGCAGATGATCTAGCGCGTTGATATACTCATCCGGGTCTGAACTATCGTCAGCCATATCTCGAGACATCCTGACAGCATCTGAGATAGTTTCCTGATTCAGATCTCGCATGCTAGGAGTAGCGACATCAATGCTCGATTTGAGGGTAGTCGGAACGTCGCGAACTTCGGCGCCGTACTGTGACGCGAGCTTGCGCATGACCGACGGATAAACCTTGTCGTAGATGTGTGAGGTTCCCGCGGCTTCCCCCGCATCTTGCGAGAAACGATCAGAGACATCCTTACCACGAACTAGCCCGAGGTAGTCCTGTCCTTGCTTAGCGGCATTCAACATTTGCATCTTCAATTCGAGAAGTCCATAATCGGCCGGATTCTTGAAGGGTGCGTCATTAACGGCATTCATCTCCCGTAAGATCCCCTCATTCAGGGGAGTCCATTTACGCAGGAATTCTTTGTATCCGGGACTGTCCAGGGACTGAGAGTTTGGGGATTGTTCAACTAGCTCGTTGATTCTCCGTCTTAAATCTTCCTCGAGTCCGGGGGTCCGATAACCTCGACGTTGGGGAGGAATTCGTCCCTTGAGCTTCTCCGAGATCTCATCCCAGTCGGCCCCCAGAGGCCCTGGACGTCCCCTGATCTCATCGAGGTTTTCTAGTTCTTCAGGAGTAGCTACGGCCCGCAACTGCTCTATCTCTATCGGAACCCTTTCGGCCGCAGCTTGATGGCGATCCGATTGAATCTCCTCGATCAAGCGCATCATGCGCTGTCGAACATCGCCGCTGCTTTCGTTGACCTCCATATCGGCAGTATTCGGACTGACCAGGGTCGGTTGAATCGTCGTACGCGAGTGTGAGATTACATCCGGTCCGAAATGGTCGGCGTGATTTGTGGGGCCAAAATCAGTCGAGCGGGTTGCGCTCTCTTCATAAGAGTGCGGGGACTCGGTCTCGTGAGCATAGCTTCCATATCTCGCAGTATCCACCCGAGGGAGAACTGCTCGCACCTCTTCCAGGGGGGCATCTGGATTATTCTGATAGCCAAGTTCCCACTCCTCCGGGAAGCGGTCTTTGAGTCGAGCAGCTCCAGTTGGACTGGTAGCCCCCACTTTCAATGAGAAATCCGGACGCAGTTCCCGAATCCAATCCCGCAGTTCGTCCTTCGTCATCACCGTGTCAGGGGAACGATAGATGTCCCCGTGGGGGTCTTGGGCATGGGGATGACCAAACGTATAATCTAGTTCCTCCTGTTTCAGGGGGAAGCGGACGCCTTCGCGTTCGAACGTGCGGCCGGGCTTGAGATAATTCTGCCATTGCTCGAACGGGGCCTTCTCGAACGGAGCTTGTCCGATCAGCTCGTCCAGGGTAGAGAAGAAGCCCGTTTGCGGCAGCTTGTTCTTGACGTACTGAAGGGCCGCGTCAAGAGTCGATACTTTGCTTCCCTTAGCCATGATTTGTCATGCCCCCGAATTGCCGGGAGATCCGGCCCCCTCGGCGCTTCGATTGCAGCTGGAGATTTCGGACTAGCTCGGAGAGGTGCTGCATGTTCTCATAAGTCGGGTCGCTCATCATTCGCTGATAAGCCATGTCAGCTGCGGAAGTGACTGGCTGTAGCGATTTTGCTTGAGCGGGGTTCATCCCTTGAGAATTGACAATAGACTGCCGGATCGCATCAAGGCGAGCCTTTTCGAAATCCATCGACCGGGCGAACGGCGCCAACCGCTCGGGCTGTGCCGGCACTTGAGTGATCGGTGCCGCAGAAGCCGTTCGAGACAGATCGGGGCCTTGCGCGCCTGGAAACGGCTTATCCGAGATCATCTTCCAGATATCGTGAGGAAGCTGACCCGTTTTAACCGCAATGTTACTGATCTGATCGGACACTTGCTGGAGATCCATATTCGCCATGCGCGATTTTAGATCCTCGACTAGCTCTTTGACCGCTTCGATCTTGCCGCCCTTCGCTTTCGCGGGACGCAAGGCCATCTCCCGTTCCTCGGGCGTAAGACCACTGAGGATCGCGTCGTCCTGAGGGGCGGGCTCCTCTTCTTCCTTGCCGCCCGTCAAAGCTCCGGTGAGCGCTCCTAAAGCCGCTCCCGCCATCCCCATTCGACTGCCTCGGGTTTTGCGAGCTGCCGCGCGACCGAACTTGTTTCCGAGAGCCTTATCGAACGCGGTGATTTCCTCAGGGGTGGAGGATTTCATCAGCTTGATGATCTCGGACGCCTCCTCGGGTTTCATCTCCGGCTTGCTGCGCAGGATCTTGAGAGCCCAATGGGTGGGAGAGAAGACGCCGAGTGCGGGGGCTTTCTCAGCTCCCCGTTCGATACGGCTCTTCGGGGGCTCGGCTCCCCGCTGGCGTACTGTCGTCTCGCGATTCAGGAGCTTCTGGGAGTTCTCGAACGTCTCGACCTCCTTATTGAGCGCGGTCTTGAAGACCTCGAACTCATGGGGACTATCGAACAGTGCTTCGAGTTTCGCGGACATCGCCGGCGAACCAATCAGTCGCTTGGCTGCGTTGATATCGGTTGAGGGAGTCTCGAGCATCTGGCGAATGCTTTGAGCCACGCCCGTCCGGAACGCGTCTTTCTGCTCGAAGTTCATCCCGGCCACGGCCCGCGAGACCTCTTGGGGTTGCATGCGACCGAAATTCTCACGACCGCTTTGGAGCGCATCGAGCTGGGCCTTGCGCTCGTCGTAGACTCCCCGGGCCTCCTTATAAGGCGATGTGCCGGTGGCCGGATCGGTCGTGGCCGTGTCGAGTTCGTTGCGGAACGAAGTTCGCAGATTACCGACGTCTCGAGCCTTCGCGTCCTTACCGGCCGTTCTCGCGGCTCCGACGAGATTGTCCATCTCGATCTTAACCTGGTTGAGGAATTCCAGGGAGGGCTTCATGACGGCCCCGGTCACCTGGTTGACTTTACCGATGGGAATCCCCTTATCCTTCATCGTCTTCATTGCGTTCTTGACGGCCTTCTGACCGCTGGGAGTATCCATCAGCTTTCCGAGCTGCGCCGATGCGACCGCTGGGTTGGCATCGAACGCCGCTCGATACAATGGGCCCGATTCAGACTCGATCTGCTTCGCGCGATTGCCGTACAGCTTAGTCTTAACTTCCTCTTCCTTATCGAAGTAATCGTCCGGCTTGAGTCCCTTATTGACTTGCTCGAGAGCACGAGCGCGAGCCTCGGCCTGACGAGCCTTCAACCGATCCATCATATCAACGGACTCGGCTCCCCCCTGAGGGAGCGCGGTTTCAGTGACCGCTCGCAGATTCGGGTCGAAGTCGAAGGGCATCGTCGGCACGCCGAGACGGCCGAAGCGACGCTGGAACTGCGTGATCTGCTGCGGCGGCAGTTTCGAGCGCTCCATCAATCTTAACAGTCGAGCTTGCGCCGGGGTTTCCTTATTGCCCGGCCTAAGGTCGGATACGGACGAGCCCAAGCCCGAGAGCAATTTCCCCCCCGCATACCCCGCTCCAGCACCCAATCCGGCCAATGCCGTGCGCGACATGGCGGGATCGTATGCCCCGGCGCTATCCCCCCCGCCCATAGCTGCTTGGACGTCCTCCTGGGTCGCATTAGCCGGCATCGGGATCATCCGACCGTCCGGAAGCTCGACCATAACCTGGTCAGTATCGGGGTCTGGAGCCCCGACCGCGCCTCCCTCAGCAAACCCCCTCTTTGGGAGATCTTGCAGCCTGATGACTTTCTTGCCTTCGAAGGTCCGTGGGCCACCGCCGGCGGGAGCCGTATTCTCCTCGGCCGTCCCGGCGTAGGGATTCGGCGGCCCATCATACGCATGCCCGAAGTCATCCGTTCCATGCGTTTGGGGTTGTGAGCTATGGGGGGCCAGCTCGTTGGTCGCCGCCGGCATGAAGTCGTCGATGGTGTATTTGAACTTCCCCGTAAAGCCCTTGAGGGTCCCGTTGGCTTCGTAGTATTTCGCAGCGGCTGTCTTGTTCGCGGCAGCGGTCTGCACCTGCTGCAGAAGACGGCCGACACGCGCGGCGTTGACTTCTGGTCGCAGCCGAGGGTTGTATACGCGAGAGATGAGTCGCTCGCCTTCCTTCTCCGTGAACTGCGCTCCGAGAATCGGTCTCAGGGAGGATTGGACGGTCGACTCGACTAGCTCGCGGATGTCCGCCGACCCCGGAGCGAGTACGTCCTGAATTGCCTTGCCGACAAACGGAACCGTCGCCACCGAACCGATGACGGGACCGGTCGGTCCGAGCTGCCGCGTGGCGAAATCGCCTTCGCTGATCGGAACTTTCTCACCGTCGGGCCCTTCTCGATAGCCTCTCAACCGGTCGCGGGCTTGTGCCAGTTCGCTGAGGGATTTATTCGCGACCGAGGAACCGTTCTGAACCCAATCGAGGTACTCGGGAGCGTAAGCGCGGTCGAGAGCCTGCTGCGCCTTATCCACCCCAGTCTGCTGCGAGTTAACTCTCTTTCCCAGGGTTTTGAGAGCCTCTTGGGCAAGCTGGGCGTCGATCTTGCCCTGCGAAAGTCCAACAGCGGACTTCAGCTTGAGAAGATCCATTCCCAGCCCGGAGATATCCTTGTCGTAGCCGAGCGCTTCCTTCTGTTGGGTCTCATCGAAGGTTTCCTGACGCTGACGGGACTCCCCGAGAGCACCCGCCGCTCGTGATGCCAGCTCCCCGACGCCGCCGACCCGAGTAGGGGCGCCGAGGGCCTTGGCGAGAGTGTACCACTTATCGGCCGGGTTGTACCGACGAGCCAGTAATTTCTCGCGCGCAGCCCTCAGCGTTTCTTGTGCCGCTTTCGACTCCTTCTCCATTTGAGTCAAAATTTCCTTCTGGGTCGTGCCCAGAGGGGAGGCTAGCTGTTTGTCAAGGAACTTCCGAGCGTAACCCTGCGCCTCGAGGGTAGTCGACGGATCAACCAATTCCCCAAGCTGGTCACGGATCGCACCGAGCGTCCCGACCGAGTCTTGATCCAGTTCATCGTCTTCCATCGTCGTCTCCGAATTAGGGCTGCTTGGTGGTAGCTGCGGGAGTACCAGTATCTTTCTGAATGCCTTGCCAGAGGGAGAGCAGTGAGCCCAGCGAGCCTACGAGACCCGACTGCATGTCCCCTTGGTACGGGCCCGTCTCCGTTCGCGTCGTGCTCGTCGGAACTGCCGAGTTCGGGATGCCTCGAATGATGTTCGATAGCCAGTCGGTCTGCTGCTTCGGATAGTCGCGCTGAGCGGTGAAGTCCGAGTACGCCTGATCGAGGCTCTTCTGCTGCAGACCTTGCTTCTGCTGCCCGATATTCTCCAGAGTAGCAGCGTCGCTGAGACCGAGTCGGCTGAGTGTCTCACCGAGCGCGGACATCTGATTAGCTCCCGTCAGTCCGGACTGCACTCCGAGCTGTGCGAGTATGCCGGCCCGACTCGCATCCGCTCCGAACATCTGACCCGCAGTATTGTATCCCTGCGCGAGAGAGGCATCGGCCGCCGATTGCAGACTTTCGGAGGTGTTTCGAGCCGCATTGCCGACTGCGTTCGCCATGCGCGTAGAGCCGTACTGCCCGGCACGCGTGAACGTGTTCTGAATGCTCGGCATCAAATTCTCGTTGAAATTTCGATTCGCGAGATTCTGAGCCTGCTTCGTGACGTTCTGAATGTACGGGTTCATGTACTTATCGACATTCGCACCCGTGAACGTTCCCCCCGCTGTCTGAAGATTCTGACCGATAGTGGGTGTCAGCTGACCGAGGATTCCCTGGGTCTGGTTCATCCCCCCGGTCACCCCGGGATACCAGCTACCGACGTTCCCCTCAGCCAACTGGAAGGCTTGCTGCTGCTCCGGAGAGAAGCCCGCAATGCGCGGTCCTTCGTACGGCTGATAATCCTGTCCGGCGACCGCGTTCGCCTGATTGAGGACCCCCTGGGTGTAATCGCTCATCCACTGGGGAACATTCGACGTAGTCGAGCCGTAAGTGGTGACCGATGGCGGGGGTTTCCCGTCGAAGAGAAATCCGAGAACTCCGCTGCTCACTTGACGTACTCCATCGGGTCTTTGGCATTATCGGAGAACTTGCCTTGAGCAAGCTTCTTACCCTTGTGAGATCGCAACCGCGCTCTCATCTCATCCAGTTTCTTTGCGCCAGCATCCGTCGAGCCATCACCGAGCATCGCAACCGTCTCGGCGTCCATCACGTACTCACCGTCCGAAAGACGGGCGGGGATCTCATCCGATCTCCCGGTCCCTTTGCCCCGAACGGGCCCGACGTACTTTGGGTCAGTCGCGTAGGCGAGCACTCCGGGCTTGCCCGTCTCGAACGATCGACCCCCCGAAGCATGACCTCCCGGAGATTTCGCTCCATTGATCCACGCCTCGAACGCAGCCTGCGCTCCCGCCTGATCCCCCTTTCGGAGCGCTTCAGAGACCGCACGGGCTCCCTGGTCTGCACGCACCATCCGACCGTCTGCGAGCTTGTAGGTCTGCGTCCGAGGATCCATCAGAGTGATAAATCCGCTCCCCTGAAGTGACTTCAGCAGATCGGAGGTTGCTCCCGATTTGATGTCCCCGGACTTATTGGCCGCATCGGCGACAGCCCAACCGATGGCGGCAATCGGCAATGCGGTGGCGATCCCGCTTGAGGCGAGCGTCGCGCCGAGCCCGGAGCTTCCGGCACCCGCTCCAGCAGCCCCGGCACCGGCCGTTGAGCCTGCTCCTGCAGCCGACCCGACCTCGGCAGCACCCGCACCAGCGCCGGCAGCTCCAGCCGCACCCGCCGCACCTTCCCCGATCAGTTCAGGGGTGATCGTTGCCGTCACGCCGCTTCCGAGACCGGTCGAGGCTGCGCCGGCCGCTCCGAGACCCGTGAGAGCCGGAGTCGTCCAGCTCGAACCGTATCCCGCATCGTTGAGAGCGTTGTTCGCGTATTGACCCGAACCGACGTTGTTGTTCAGCTGGTAGTTCCCATACGCATCCTTTAGGGCCCCAATAGGATTCTGCATCGCCTGGGTATACTGATTATCGATACCGGCCATATTCGCAAGCGCGCCGGCATTCTTCGCAGCTCCCGCAAGTTGTACGAGATCTCCGAGCACCCCAGCCCCACCGCCCCCTCCGGATGAACCGCCCCCGCCCGAAGGGAGGTTGTTGGGTTTCAGGGGAGCTACGGGCAACTTGCCCGTGAAGAACTGATGCTCCCCTCCGGTCTGCCCGTAGGTGTAGTACGCATCCTCGGCCATCGGATGGTATTGTCGGCCACCGGCGGAGGAGTCCCCCGAGGTCTGGAGATTCGGTCGAGGATCCGACATCCCCGTGAGGTACGGATCATTTAGCGTAACTCGGGAATCTCCACCCTGGGCGAACTTACGACGGGCGAGATGGCGCAGGATACTCATAATGTTGGAACCGTCTCATTAAAACGAGAGGCCCACTCTCTCCAGTCGGAGAAGGCCTCAGGGTTGGGAGGATTGTGTCTCGAAATCTCCGCCGACTGGAGAACGTGCCGAGCCCACGCTTTCCAATCCTCCTCCCGATTGATCTTGATCGGTTGGATTCGGGGAAGCAGCATCGCCATCCGATCGGTCCACTCGACGGCTTCCATGAAGGTGGGATCGATCATGTGGTCACCCTCGAGTCGGTCGGTTCGAGGTGCACGAGAGGCTGGCCCATCTGGTAGTCGCCATTCGGAGTGTTCGTTTCGAACTTAAACCGCAGCTCACGTCGCTCTTCCTTGAGTCTTACAATCTGCTCATCGGCAGTGAGAGACCCCGTATCCGGGACGAACGTCTTGGCCGCACTCTCCTGGATCGGAGCGCGAGCGTTCGCCTTACCTGTGACGGTAACGGTCATGTTCCCCACTTGAACGAAGTCGGGCTCGATCACTGCCACGCTTAGACTCTGATTGGTCGGCTTCTCAGTAGTCATCATGGCGATATCCGCTGTCTGGAAGAACGAGGGGATTGGGTTGACTAGCGAGCTAGAGACTTCATCGACCCCCGTCTCGTGCTGCCATAAGCCGAATCCAGTGGGTGACTCCGTCGCATCGGTCATGAACGGTTTCGGGTAGACAGATGCGTAAATTCCGGAGGTTCGCATCGACGGCGGAAGCTCCGTGTCATACCACGTGTTCTCCCTCACGTTTAGGATGATGGCGTGAGTGCACTCGGTCGCATTGCCTCGAGGATAGCACCACCAGATCTCCCCGAACCGAGGAACCTTCATCGCGAAGATCTTCTGCCGCTGCGAGAAATTCAGTCCGTCCAGAAAGTAGTTGATGTTCATGGTATTCGGCACTTCGCGCACGACACCGTTGAACATCAAGGGGCGACCGGTATCCCACCAGTAGTAGACACCGTCGTATTCGACGACTCCCCGGGACGAGAGAATCGAGAGATCACTTGCCAGTGTATCGAACGCGAAGACTGGGTCTGCGGCCGGATCAGTCACTCCGGCGATGAATGTGGCTCGAAGCAGAGAATCGAGGGACCAGAAGATTCCAGCGGGGCCGTTCCCCCCGCCGCGCAACTCGCGACCGTAAACGATCTTCTGGCCTGTCACCCTCGCCTCGTTCTGGAACGTCGTGGGATCGTTCGGCGCCGTCCACTGAACGAAGCCCGCATTGCCATAACCGAAGAGGTACGGACCGATAGCGCACGCCCCGCCGCTCTGGGGATCGAGCCCCGTAGCTACTAGCGGAGTTCCGAGGTCGGCTTGGCCGTACCAGATCTGAGTCGAAGTCTGATTAGCGATATCCGCGAGATTCGGGGCTCCGTGCGCGATCAAGTCAGTCGCTGAGGCGACCGCACTCGGGAGATTCGCAAATTGCCAGACATTGTTCACGTTCGGCACGAATGCGACTGGAGTGCGATCAGAGATCGCGGTCGGGTTGCCGTTCTGGTCGATGGACACCTGCTCGAGAAAACTTCCCTCACCACAAGCGACATAGTTTAGGAGGTCAGCGGAGAACGATGACATCCCGTAGACTTTCTCGCGCAGTCGGGGGGTGGTGTTCCGATAACCGCCGATCTTACGCGGCAGCCCACGCTGAAATCGGCACCACTGCCCGTCCGTGTAAAAATCGCCTTCGAACTCGGTTCCGTCCCGTTTGATCCCCGGTTGCGAGCGAATGAGGGTTGGGGTGTACATTTAGGGGCGACCCTCGATCATGCCGATGGAAGTTCCTTGAATGGTTCCCCCGCCGGTTCCGGTAACGATCACCTCAAACTCGATGTACTGGCCCGGAACGCAAGCTTCCCAACCGGTCGAGACGTACATCGGGATCGATAGAGACGCTCCAGGGAGGGAGGGGAAATAAGCCTGAGCGACCGGGGAGTTTCCCCCCGAGCCGTTAATCAGGGCGAAGAGCTGAACCGTGAACGGAACGTTCGCACTCGTCAGATTGATGATGACCAGAGCTTCGGCTTTGTACCAATTGACCCCGGGAGGAACCGTCAGCCGAGTGGGATTAGTAACATTATCATGCCACGCCCCCTCGTCGGTTACCTCCGCATTCCAAGAGATGATTGTGGGCGATCCGCTGGCAGCCGCCTGAGTACCGATGCGAGTCACCTTAGCCGCGAGGAACGGCGGGGCCCCCCAGGCGGGGTTGTTCGATGCTCCAGAATTCTTCAGCACCTGATACAGCGATGGGGTCTTCGGCAGCGCGGTGAGAATTCCCGGAGCCGAACCGTACAGTGTATCTCCCTGAACAACCGCAGGGAGGCTCGCGGTATTCGTCTCTGCGTTGACGACATCCGTACCATTGCAGTAGAGAATAATGCGAGTTCCCTGGGGAACCGTCACACCCGGATTCGCCGCCGTCTTGATAGTGAGCGTGAACGGGCCCGTAGTGTTGTTGAAGACCCAGTACTGCTGGACCGTGTTCGGAACGATGATACTCCGGTTGCCCGTCAGTACCCCGGTGAACTCATACGACACGCGGTTAAGCTGCGACCCTGTGAGAGCGGAACTCCCCGATCCGGCGACTGACATCGCAAGGAAGTCGAAGACGCTGGGATTTGATTGACCGAAGCCGAGTGTGAACCAATTGACCCCGTTCGTTACGAGCCAGGAGGAATCCTCGAGACTCAGCGGCAACGACGCTTGTCCATCAATCGTGGCGCCGCCTTGAGGCAAGACCGTAACGATCCCGGAGCCAGAATTCTTGATCGAGACGAACCAGTTCGCTCCGACCGTCGCCGCATCCGGGAGCGTGAGATTTCCGACGCCTCCGAGCCATTGAATCAGTCGAGCGCGATCGAGATTGACGATCCCGTAATCAACCACCTGACTGGAGACCTCGATTTCCTCATTCAGGGTAGTCGAGATCGCGACGAGGCCGGCACCCGCCAGATCAGCGGCATTCGCGTTGGAGATCCCCACGCCCATCTGAAAGACACGCCAGAGGCCAGAAGGCGTGGTGTTATCTCGAAGCCATATGGTCCAGGCATCCCCGGAGGCCACGGTTGCGAGCGTCACTCCGGTCGAACTCTTAACGGTGAACGTATCGGCTGCGGCATTGAAGAAAGTCGTCGTGTATCCGGGTGACCCCTGTGTCGCATCCGGCATCATCACGGAGAGACCGGGGCCGGCCGGAAAAATCTCGATCTCAGTCGCCAGAATCGTGCCGCCCGCCATGTTCTGCTCGAGAGGCCATTCGAGCTGAGTGTTCTCGACGAGAGTCAACTCCAAGAACGTTGGGGAGGCCGGATAGATGGCGTTGCCGCCGAATACTTCATTGAACGGCATGTTAGTTCTCGGTCCTTACCGACTCCCGGTTGGCGATGTTCTGGAGGTCTTCGGTGTCCAAAGCCCCCAGCTCCGCGGTGTAAAGATTTTGCCAAGTCTGAATGCGCTCGTCGTTCTTCAGGAACGGAGAGGCCTCGAGAAGACATCTGTATAGCAACGCGTTCGGTGCGTAGTCAGTCAGCCAGTTCGTCCCGTTGTCATCCCCCAACAGGGGTGGCAGCTGGTAGAGAACCACTTCCCAGTTGAACGCTGCGACCGGTGTCGGGGCAATCAGCCAGTGGTTGTAATCGTAATCGGCGAAGAATTCTGGGACATCGCGCTCGTCCGAGTTCGGCCAGTAAGTTCGCAGATATTCGAGCACACGCGGGAACAACTGGCGTCGGTTGTTACCTGCGTCCGTGAATGCCGCATTGCCGCCGTAGTTCATCGAGACCGTCTCACGCCACCGAGCGGGTTTCGCGTAGACGGATACTCCCGCTTGCAGGGTTGTGATGTACGGGACGATGAATCCCTGAACCTTAATGGCGCGAGCCAACGACCTTTCGGCGAGCGTGATCAAGCGGGGGATCTGCGCAAACACCTCCGTGTCCGCCGCATTACCTCTCTCGAGATAACGACGCATGTCTTCCTTGAGGCTCGTAAAGGTCATTGACTCGGCCATGGGACTTACCCCTCCGCGTTCTTGATCGCCTGGTCCAGGCGGTCGAAGGCGGCATCGCGATCCGAGAGGAGCTGTGCCGTCTCCTCTTCCGTCAGATCGGTTTTACCCTTCATCTGCGCGGCATGAACGAGTGCGGACAACTTCTGAGCCTGGATGAGAAGCTCGACTGCGAGATTCAGCGCTACTTGGACTTTCATCCGGGGTTCCTCTTGTTCAGGTATGTTTGGATATTCTGCAGCACTCCAATCGCCAAGGTCAGGTTCTGATCACCGACCGGAGTGCCGCTAGCCGCTCGTGCCGCGTCCAGAAGCGTTCGAGCCTGCTCCGCAATGTCGCGGACCGACTTCGCCTCGTTCACCGACAGCTGACCGGCCGAAAGAGAGACGGTCGTTGCGTTAACCACGGCGGTCAGGGTGCTGTCGGCATAGTCGACGCGCCCCTGAAAAGTGGTCGGGACTGCCAGTGGCGAACTCGCGCACGCCGCCAACAGAACGAAAATGACTCCGAAGAGTCCAACCCGTAGAGCTTTCATCATTCCTCCTTCTTAGGACCACCCGGCAGACTGCCGGAATTCTGGAAACCTCGGAGCACCGTGAGGAGTCCCGCAATCGCTGTCATGATTCCCGGACCTCGCTCCCCCATGATTGCCGTGATCTGCTCGGGGGTCAGCAGCATTACCGAGCCGAGTAGCGCGATGACTACACCGAGGATCTTTGTACCATGTTCGTTCAGCATCTCGATCTCCTTTTAAGGGTTGCCGATACAGGTGAGACTGAAAATGCCGTCGCCTGCACCGCCCCCCGGAAAAATAGCTTGAGCTAGAATCGCCTGACTGGTCGATGACCCCACGGTGATATACCGCGTTGCCGAAGCAGAAGTAGCGGTACAGGTGGGCGCGGAGGGATAGTTAGCCGTAAAATTTACGGTATATGCACCAACGCCGCTATAGGTGCATGAACTCACATTGGATGACCCAGTACCAGCCACCACAACGCAGGCGGCTCCCGCTGTATCGAATTTTGCCCAAGTGAATTTCCATGTAGGAACAGGCGCACCGCCAATCGTTACTCCCGTATCGCTGATCCGCATGCGCTCGGTGTTGGCGGTACCGAACACGAGGGGAGTGGAGGCCCCCAACGTACGCAACACGAACTGCGGCCCGGTAGGCCCCCCAGTGACAATCGCTGCGGCCTGGTTTTGATTCGCAGCGAATAGCGCAACCGCGGTAGAGCCAGCAGCAAGGGTATACCGCGATGTGTCACCGCTGACGGTACTCGTGTTGGTTACGTTGACCGTGTAGGATCCCGTGAACGAGTTCGTTACGGTCAGTGGAGCCGCATTGTTGGCGCTGAACGTGTGGATCCCCGTCCACGTCGGGGCGATCGACTGAGAAAGTGCCGGTGCCGCATCGGAGCGCATCGCGGTCGTCGCGACGCCGTTGACGGCGCTAAGGCCCACGGAGGCGGTCGGATTCGCGAATCCGGTCAAGCCCCCGGGCGCCGATGTGCCGCACGAAAAGGTATTCGTCGAGATGTCGTAATTGAGATGATTACCGCCGGTGTCCGTGCACGTCGGCAGAGCTTTGGATTGCCACGTCGTGCCGTTGCCAACCATCACGTTGTCGTCGGCCGAGACATTCAGGTTGGTGCCACCGTTCGCAACGGGCAGAACTCCGCTGACGTCGGTTGTCAGAGCAACGGCTCCGAATGTCGGAGCGCCTGCCGCATTACCGTGCAGAACCGTCGTCGTGGTTCCGAGAGATCCCAGGGTGGTAGGAGACGAACCGACCCCGCCCCCGAGCATCAGGGCATTGGCGGTCAGAGCGGCCGAACTCGCCATCGTCGAGACCGTATTGAAATAGGGAATACCTCCCGACACCTGGGCAACGCTCGTGATCGGGCTCGCACCGTTCCCTTGCATCAGTCCCGTGAGGGTCGCGGCTCCGGTGCCCCCATTCGGAACTGGCAAGATCCCCGTGACATTCGTCGTCAGCGAGACTTGAGCGCACGCTCCATCTCCGCGCAAGAATTTGGTGATATCACACGAGCCAGTCCACAGGCCTCGGATATCCGCCGAGTTCGCGGCCGTCGTGACGTACGTGCTCGCGTTGCCCTTGAGGACACCGGTCGCCGGCGAGAAAAGATTGAACGTTGCCGCAACCGCGACCCCACTGGCCGCGACTGTAAGACCGATGAGAAAGTTCTTGATCTGGGTTCGAATGTTCATACCATTACCAGCTTTTGGAGAGTACCGCTATAAACAAGCATCTGGGAACCGTGGGGGGGCAGTGTGATATCCGTTACTCCGTAGATCTGGTTCGCGGGGATCGAGCCGATCCCGACCGCTAGGGTCAGAGCATTCGCCCCCCCGGAGTTGGCCACGATCAGAATCTGTCCATCCCGCCATAGAACCAGAGGATCATCCGTGGGGTAGAATCCCGTGACCGTAGCATCCCCGGCAGCCGTATCCAAGAACAACCGAAGAGCCCCCTTCGCGCTAACATTGTTCGAGTTGCCCGCCGGGATCGCTCTGAAGATTTCCGGAAGCAGCAGGGTTGCGAAGACCGCAAAGGTCGAAGCGGTCGTCTTCTTCGTAATCCCCCCCTGAACGAGCGGAACCAGCTCGCTCCCCGTGAGAGGGATCGTCGCATCCGGAAACTGACTTACGGGGACTGGAACGGGTATGGTCATGGTTCTACCTGAAAGTAGTTTCCGTCTTCGGTTCCGAAGAACCGTCCATCTTCAGTTGCCCAATCATAGCTGAGCAGATTTGTGGAAGGACCCACTCCCGTAAGAGGTAAGTCTGGACGGACAAAATCAAGGTTGATACGCTCTGTCTGTCGAGCAGGCAATCTGTAGGGGTCGAGTTGGTCGAGGTCATCTTTACATACCATCAGGCCTGGGGAGTTCGGGTCCGAATAGAGATCCTCAAGCGACATCTTGCGAGAGCACCGGGCACAAATCCCGATCCCGAGGGTGGATCGACCGCGCGTGTCGAGGTAGATCGGCATGGCTACCTAGTGTAGCAGGAGATATTCGGGAGGATGTATGAAGGAGACGAGTCCGTCTCGGAGTCCCAGGCCTCCCGCAGTTTCTCATCCGCCTCGGGCTTCAGCTCCGCCCACCGCCCGGGTTCAACCTCCGGGATCTCATTGCAGAGCTGCAACGCGAGTTCCATCACGATTGCAAGGTACCAACGCTGGGGGATATCCAGCTCCTGCGTCATCGTCCCAACGTCCTGGACGTAGCGCTGTCGATAGACCACAAGCTGCGAGAACGTGTACTGAGCCTCGGGCGCCGGCCAAAGCGTCATCAGGGGGGTCGTTCGCTGCTTGTCATACCAGAACTGGACCGGTCGTCCCGCGAAAAACTTATTCGGAAGATTCGCGTAGTCGTCCCGGTTGATCTTGGCGATGGGGATCTCATCGAGTAAGTTCCCGAAGTAGAACTCACGCACATCGAGCACTGTCGTGTTGTTCGCCTTGAGTCGATAGAAAGCGTAGGCTAGCACTCCCTCGATATCTACCCAGAGCCATTCTCCGTCGACCATCGCTTGGGCGGTCGCGGTGTACAGCTCGGTCCATGTAACGCCATCCGTCGATCCCTGAATGGAGAAATCCCATTCACCGCTCGTTCCGGGCAGAATTCCAAAGACCGAAGCTTGAGCCCCACTATCTAGCGCAAGCTGGATCCATCCAGCTGGTGCAGATTGAACACACTCGGTGTCGATGTCCCCGTCGAAGGCATTCTCTGCATCTCCTTCGCTCGCTGAGGCAGTGCCCCCGAATCGATTGGAAGTTCTCAGATTGGCATTCAGAATATCGACAGTGCCACGCGGGCACGGGACTGTCTGAACATTCTCGTACATCGGCAGAATCTGCTTCTCGATGCACCATAGCGCGATCCCCTTACTCGTGAGAGTGGACAGGTAGAGGTACAACAGATCGTTGGCCGTTTCGATATACTCGGCCGTAATCTGTTGAGGTGCGAGCTTGGTACGCCGGAAGGCGTGATCGATGACCTTACGGGTCTTGAAAACCGTTGTAGAGATTGTGCCGCTGGTAGCCATCGATGCCTTCTCGGAGCATGTTGACAGCCTACTTTGTGCAGCCGGCTTAGGTGAAGGAGAGATCCCGGACCGTTACCAGCCCGGGATACTACGCTAGCTGTGGCGGATTAGCAACTCTTCAGGCCTTTGTGACCTTTCGGAGCCGGGGTCGCCACATGCTTTGCGACCGCTTCCCGAGCGGCAACTTTTGCCGAAGGGATCTGGCCTCCCTTCGCATATTTGGCGGCATAACCCCCTCTGGTGAATCCCGGTCGAAGCCCCCCGCTTGGCCCGTGCTCGACATTCAGTTGACTGTCGCCTTTGAAGGAATGCAGCGATGAATCGATCTGCCCCCCCTCGGCGAACTTGGCCGGCCCTCGACGGGGAGTCTTGCGAGAATATGAGATATTCTGCACCTTGCCAGTCGAAGTGGTAAAGCCCGCCGAGGTTGGGTAGGTGAAACCCGAACGCATCCGGGTTGAGTTCTTGAAGCCTTTCATGGGATTCTCCTAGCGGATGACCCGAATGTTGTATGTGGAAGCCGTCGGAGTGAGCGCTACGACAGCGCAGACTCGAGTGGTTACGGTGTTCGCCGAAGTGACTTGAGCCGACCACGTAGAGCCATCGCCGGGGTAGGTATTCGGGCTTGCCACAGCAGCCATAGAAGTCGTTGCCCCGGTCACGGTCGTCGTGTTCGATGCGCAGGCCCCCGCGAGAAGAGCCCCGCCCCCTAGGGAAACGCTCGTTCCGCTGAACGAGCCGCTCACCCCACAGGAAAAGGCGTTGGTAGAGGCCGTATAGTTGAGATGGCTCCCTGAGGTATCCTGGCAATCCGGAACTGCCTTGGATTGCCATACGGTTCCATTTCCAACTAGTAGATTGTCATCGGCTGCTGCAGTAAGCCCCGTCCCTCCATTCACGACTCCGAGACTTCCGGTAATGATACCGGTCGTCAGGTTGATCCCTCCCTGGATCCCACCCCCCGTCTGGGAGAGAGCGATCGGAATCGAGAGGAGACCAAGAAGACAAAGGAGTATCTTCTTCATCACTGGATCCCCGATTGAGTGATCCTCAGAACTACACTCCCAGCTCCTGCGGTCAATCGCATGCGAACAGCCGTCACCGGCGAGATGAGGGTGGCATTCGCGTCGGCGGAGGCAGCCGTCATCCCAGTAATGGGAGTCCACAGGGAGGTTCCCGCGTTGGGATCGTATCCCACGGCGAAAACATCGTCATTGGTGAACTCCACGGTGAACGTAGCTGCACCCGTGACATTCGCTTGCAGAGACACGTTGAACGGGGTGGGGTAGATGTCCAAAGGAATGACGGGAGTCGCTTTCGCGCCCCCGCTGGCATCCGACAACGTCTGTGTGATCGGACGCATGGATTAACGCTCCTGGGCGATCCAGAGGTAGTCGACGATAGCGGTTCTCGCGTTCGCATCGCCGTTCTTCAGGGAGATGACCGGGGCGCCAACCGCGTCCGGCAACGTCGCCGCCGAGACTGTGATGTAACCCTGAACGGCTCCATTCACCTCGTAGTAGAGTCGATCCCCGCCGTCGTAGAAGAAACCCAGCTCGATCATCGTGGCGTTGACTAGCGTCGCAACCACAACGCTGATCGAACCCGCCGCGTTGTCCTTTCGAGAGTAGAGAGAGATCGTTGCGGCATCGTCGGCCTTGAGGAAGAAGATTCCGTCCAGCGAGTTCGCCAGGACTGTGGCGTCGGCGGATACCGTCGCGAAACCGATGGCAAAGTCCGACTGAGTCGCATCCGAGAGTTGAAAGCGGCAGCGGCAGAAGGTCTTCTTGCCCGCTACCGGCAGAAAGGAACCGAACGCCTTCTGAATCTGGTTGACGTCGTTGTCGGCCGCCGAGTTGACCAGGGAGAGGAGGCCACCAGCACCGGCGCTGGTCGCCTGGGTAGCACCGGCCTGAGTCTCAGTGACCGTCCACGCCGTCGGAACGAAGTCGACGAAGTCGTCCAGGAAATCCTGGAAGAGAAGAGGATCCATCTTCTTCAGGGAAGCGGTGAGAACGGTTTCGTTGACATTGGTCACGCCGTTCGGGTAGCGAGTCGTCGTCAGGTCTGCAAGAGGCATAGAATTCTCCTAAAGGATGATCCGATTGCCTACGGATCGATTAGAGACCCGTTTACCTCCGGATCTCGCCTTGGAAGGTCGGGGGGCCCTCCTCCCGAAAGTCTACGACGCCCGGCCGAGACTCGCGGTTGGGAACCCCCCGAACTCTTTAGATACCGGGAGTACCGTACACCGTACGTGCGTTGGTCCAGCCCGGGATGTAGCGCTCGGTCGCCTTGTAGCGCATGGAGTCGGTTTCGAAGTCACCTTCCATGCTCTTCTCGAGTTTCCGGCGCGTCAGCAGCTGGAGACCGCGAGGAGCGTCCGTTTGGATCCACCACGCCGTGGTGCTCGTGATGCGCGAGAGATTCGCCTGACCATCCGGCAGCATCCCCATTGACTTCACAGGGTTGATGTCGTTGTTAGCGCTTCCCGTGCGCAGCACGCTCTTCAGCAGCACTTCGGCCTGGAAGACGTTGCTCGGTCCCGCCACAATCTTCTTCGGCACGAGGCGGATGCGCCGTCCCGTATCGTCGTAGGCGTTGCGGATCTGGATCAACATCTGCTCCAGGGAAGTCTGCGACAGAGCCGCAGGCGTTGTCAGCTGGTTGCTGTACGTGCTCGGACCACCCGACTGAGCGATGATCGGATGAGCCGTGGACACCAGAGCCTGCCCGTCGCCGCCTCGATACGCGGCATTGAACGAGCGGTTCATGATGTTCGCGCAGATCAGCTCCTTCGTCTCGATGAGAGACATCGCGAGGTGTTCTGCGTACGTGGTACCAATCGAGATGTGATCACCGTCCTCGACCAGGACCTTGGTCAGCGCGAACGCCAGACCGAAGACCTGATAAACGTATCGCGCGATGTAGATCACACCGCCCGACTGGTAGGTGACCGGCTGGCCGTCCGGCAGTGCCGGGGCCGCGCCGAACCCGAAGAGAACCGGCTCTTCGTGGTAGTTGCGTGGGGTGCCCGGGCGCACCGTGAAGATCATCTTGTATTCGTCGGCCCTCTGGGTCCAGATGCCGTCGAAGCTCTCGTTCATGATCGGTTCGACGATTGAACGAAAGTCTGTACTCCGCATGGGAACTGCCATTTCTTTTCTCCTTCAGACTCTCGTTAACCGCCGTAGGCCTGCTGATTCGCCACGTTCTGATGCTGAGAGATCTCAACCAGAACGATGGTGAACAGCTCGTTCGCTGGATCGAGATTGGCTGGGCCATTCCCGATGTACGGCGAAAAGCCGATGATGCGGAGTCCCTTCACGTCGCCGGCACCTCCGGAGCCGGAAACGAGGGTTGCCGTATCGAGCGCGACCGTAGAGAGTCCAGTGACCTGGTTCCCCGTACCAGCCGAGCCGTCGTTGAGAGTCCAGTTTGCCTGGTTTCCCACGTCGACCTGGTTGATTGGACCGTTGGCCTGGATCTCGTACGTAACCCAGGCGTCCCGAGTGTAGTAGGCGACGATGTCCGTGGCTACGATGCCGGAAGCCCACCAGTTCGCGACGGTGCGCCGTCCCGTGGCCGTCAGGGTATACTCGACACCCTGGAAGGTGCCGATGGCCCGACCGGCCGCCGGGGCCACCTCGAGACACCCGGAACCCGCACCAGCAGCGTTGCTGATGATGACCGGAGCATTCTGGTAGATGTTCTGAGCCAGTCCAGAAACGATTGTTCCAGACCACGGGCGGACGATTCCCGAGATATGGAGCGCAGGCCTGAGGCCGAAAGGCGCGAAGACATTTGACATGAGGGCTTACTCCTCGTGGAACGGAACAAACCCCCGAGCACACTTACTCCGGACGGTAATCCGACCAATCCTCATCGAATTTCTGGTTAGGAGACATCGGTAAAGAAGAGGGCGGAGGAGCCGTGAAGTTGGGAGTACCGGGGTCCTTGCCCAGTGCAACCATCGCGGGTGCCTCGATCAGAACGCCACCATGAGATGCAGCATCAGCCTTCTTGGCCTGATTGTCGTACGCAATTCGCTCTTCCTCGCGGAGAGGTTCCTGATGATGGTTGTTCGCCATGAACCGCTGATAGAGACGCAGCGGAATCTTCGCGGCAATCATCTCATTCACCATGATACAACCATCGTATTGACCACCCTTCTGCGACGGGAACTCGAACTCAGGGAGTTCGGATGCCCGGATCAGCTGATAGCCGAGACGCTCTCGTCCGATGATTGGATCACGCGAATTGTTCGTCGTAAGCCAGCAAACATGGTAACCCTCGATTTGAGGCAAATCCGGAAGGGCTGACTGGAAAAACGACATCCTCAACATATCGACGCGCTCATCATCCGACATCTCACGACTCTTGGAGCGTTCGCTGGTCGCGGTACGCTCTCTCCGAATCGTTCCTTTTCGGCCGAGGACTGCATCTCTCTTAACTTGACGTGCCATCACTCACTCCTTCAGCGAGTTTCAGCTGTTACGAAGCGCTTCTTCATCATAGCGCTTGTAGGCTTTCAAATATCTCTGAAGTTTCTCGGGGTCGTCGTAGACACCCGCTTCCTTCAAAGCTTGGATTCTCTGTTCACTGAGGTAAACCTCGTTCGGTTTCAAGGATCGAGTCTTACCTCCAATCGCGATGCGAGGGCCACCTCGCTTCTTCTCCGGAGTCTTCTTCTGGGGCTTCTCGTCGTCCTCATCCCACTCGACGTCTTCATCGTCGGCGTCCTTGGCCGTTTTCTCCTTGCGGAGATTGGGAAACTTCTTGTCGATGCGACGATCAAACTCCTCCCAGTACTCAGGGGTGGCAGGATCGAGCCGACCCTCTCGGGCCATGCGCTCCTCAATCGCACGAACGAGGAACGAATCTTCATCTCCGAGCTTCGGGTCGAACCATCCATTCTTACTGACCCATTCGCGCCCGAGAATCACGGCTTCGGTGTCAGGAGCGCTGTCGGCCTGAGCCGCTCGCTGCTGCTCCTCCTTACGTTCCTTCTGTCGAGTCTCCTTTCCGCCTTTCAGCTGCCCGAGTGCGTCCCGGAGCTGATCGCGGACCCTGAGAGCCTCGGTCGCGGTCGCACCGTCCTTCGCGTCGACCGCTTTGCCGTGTATCTCCTCGGCTTCTCGAATCTGACCCTCGAGAATCCCGATTCGACCATCGACGGAGGCATCTTCAACCTTATCCTGACGCAGCCGAACCTTCGAGAGTTCCTGCTCCACCTGCTCGTTCCGCTTGCGCAGGAAGTCGAGTTCACGCCGGTCGCTGCTGATCCGACGCTGTCGGTTGAGTTTCTCGCGCTTGCGACGTTCGCGGATCCTCTGACGCTCGGGGCTGACCTCACCCTCTTCGTCGTCCTCTTCGTCGTCGCTGGCCTCCTCCGCATGTCCAACCTTCTCATCCGAGTCTTCGTCAGCGGCGGATTTCGCTGGTTTCTTCGACTCTTCTTCTTTCTCAGAAGTCTCGACGCTATCCCCGACCGGGACGAGCTTCTCGTCTTCTTTCTGATCTTCTTTCGCCATGTGGGTTTCCTCAGAGGAATGCGTCGATCTTCAGCGGGTCGCCGGTGTACTCGCCTTTCAGATCAACGTCTTGGTAGACGGCGAAGAGAGCCCGATGATCCGTTCGACCCGGCACTGGCTTCCACCAGCGGTCGCCTCCGTGCATTGGAACGCGGACGAACAGACCGGGGGTTGCCCAATCCCCTTCCGGCCACGGCTTGAGAGTATCGCGATCACGGAATGCGACCGGACCCACCGAAATGAGTTTTGCGATCTGCGTATTCCATTGGGCGAACTCTTCGAGAGCGGCTGTCTCGGGGAGAGCTATTCCACCGGCTGTCATGTTCTTCGGCGTCCGGAGCTGGACGCACACGCGATTCCCGAAACAGCGAAACTCCGGATCTACATCCGGGTATGCCTCTTCGAGAGATCCGTAAGCAAGGATGGGGATGATTCGAGCGCTCATTCGCTAAAGTCCTTCTCTAATGCGGTCAGTATCTCGTGTACGAGCTTCTCTGCTTGGTCCAAACCCGCCTGGAAACCCAAGACATACGCATACGCTTCGCCGAGATTGAATCGGCTCGAGAGTTGCGGGCTAGTCGTGGATTCCCAGGCATGTTTTTGGCGTAGCTCTCGAAGCTTTCTCAGATACTTGTCGGGTTCGAGGGGTGCCATACTACCACTGTCTCCGGTCGGCTGCAAAGCCCAGGTTACTTACTGGGCTTCCCGCCCTTGCGGTACGTGGAGCCTCCGGCCTGCTTGCGGACGGTCCCGCCCTTGCGAAAGCCGGGAGTTCCGGCTGTTTTCGCGGGGGTTTTGTCGAGCCCCCCCGAGCCGGTGGCATACCGGTAGTGCTGCCTGGTCGCTTCGTCTGCCATGGTGTTCTCCTCATTCGACGGTAAGGTTAGTCGGGGCGGCCGGAAACGTGACCTTAACAGTTTGGCCGACGACCGCTCCGGATGAAACGGCTCGACTCAGAGGTGGGCTTGGCACCTTAGTCGACTCCGCGCCCGGCACGTTATACGCGCTTACGACCACATAGTAAGTAGCAGGCGCGAGTCCCGGTCCGATGATCACACTCCCCGCCGCTGGATTCTGAACATCCTTAAGCTGATTCTGCGACATCGAACTCGAGGTCGAGTAATAGACATGAAATCCTTTCAAGTCAGTCAGGGGGGAGCCGTCCGAGTTAGTCGTCGGTGGAGTCCACTTGACGGTAAACTGATCCGAACCGGGCCACGAGCACTGGAGACTGTACGTTTTCGTGGTTGATACCGCTGCCAAGGTCTCGGAGCCAGAGGCGGCTTTCGACCCGCTCCAATCACCGGAAGCGGTACAGGCACTCGCTGGAGCGCTTCCCGCGCAGGTGAGTCCCGGAGAAGTCACTTGCTCGGTACACCATGTCAGAGTGGGGGTGACCGAGCCGTTGGTGTTCACCTGCTGGCCGACCGTGAATTTGAGGTTCTCGGCCGAAGCCATGCTCGAGAACCCGAACAGAAGAATGAGAGCTGAGACGAGGTATTTCATGGATCACCGAGTGATGTGCTTGACAGCGCGCATGACAGCATCTTCCATATGCCGGAACGCGAGAGTGAGATCGGCCGATGCGAACCGATGGTCCTGGGTCGGGTCATTGGGGGAGCTGGTACGACCGACCCGATGCAGCAGCCGGGTGAAATCGGCTCCCATGTCCTTGATCTCCTGCATATAAGCCTTCTCTTCCTCGGAGAGAGTCCGGTAGTTGTGTCGCATGGCGTTGTTCGCCGTGCGCTCGTCGGAGGTGCTGGCGACCTTGGTATCACCCGGGGCTGGAGTGCTCATGCGACCTCCTTCGGAAAGGCCGCGATACGATCCCCCAACAGCTCCGAGAGATCTCTCATGAGCGCACGCTGCTTCCGCAGACGATACTGCTCAGGGGGGTCCACTGTCCCGAAGAGGGGGGCATTCTCGATGAAGTCGTCAAGCTTCGCGAGTCTGCCGTCGAGTTCTTTCTTCTCGTCGACTACTCGCTGCTGGTAATCTTTCATAACCCGTTATTCTCCGCTTGGTTGCTTTGATCCGGGATTGACCCCGGTGCCTTTTGAAACCGCTACTTTCTCTTTGCTCTGCACTTCGGCGTCCGCGATAGTGAGAGCGGTCATGTTGTCCTGGAGATTCGTACGCTCCTTCGTTGCGTTGTCGAGCTGTGTGCGTCGGTCGTCGCCCTCCTGACGCCGCTGCTCATTCGCAGCCTCGGCAATACGTGCCAGCTGTCGATCTCCGAGTTCCGCCTGAACCTTCTGCTGTTCTCCACCGTGCTTCATCGAAGCGATCTGCGCATCCGTGTCGATCTTCTTCGCCTTGGTCGCGTTGTCCATCTGAGCGATCTGAACCGCAGCAGCCGAAGCGGGATCCTGTGGCATCTGGGAGGATGCAATCTTCTGAGCGATCTGCCAGGCCTCGTCGATGATCGGGGGCAACTTAGCAAATTTCTCATTCACGTCGAGGAGTACCCCGGCCGAGGCTGCCGCGAGCGTGCGATCAAGCTCCGCACGAGTCTCCGGATCACGGTACTTCAATAGTGCCCCGACGTCTTTACCGGCCTCCTTTGAGACGATCTCCACCGTATGACTTACGTACCATAGGAGAATATGCTCCATCAGGTGTTGGACGAACTTCGGCGCGAGCTTTTGCACCAGTACCGGGTTCTGTTTGCCGAGGAATGGATTGTTCCAGAAGTCGACGTGGACTTGAATATGTGCAAGATGATCTTGCTCCGGGAACGCCGCGACCCCCTGACCGAGCGCCATCGCCATGTTCTCGTTGACGGCATTCATCTCCTTCGGAGTGTTTGACGGGAGCAACAACTCCTTGGCGTTCGGAACCTTTGTACGGGAGAGGATCAGCTCCTCGACCTTCCTCAGGTCATAGAGCATCGGCAGTGTCATCGCCCGCTGTGAGATTAGCTGGAGTTGAGCGAACCGCTGCACGTCCGAAAACACTTCCGGATCGGAGATCGGAACCACATCAAGCGGTCCTTCGAAGTCAGACCGGAGCGCGAGCATCTCCCCCGTGTCGTTCTTGATCTCGTCGTCCGTAACGTACATTCGGTTGATACGATGCAAGTGTCGAATCAACTTGTCCATCGAAGAGTGCATCCGCTTATGGATGCCGGCAAGGACTTTCATTCCCTGCTCAATGAGGGCGAGAGTGGTCCCGACGGGCATGTCTGGACGACCCGATTCGACGAACTTCGTGAACGTCATCTGCACGACGCCTTCCCCTGCGTCGCCCAGGAAGCCAAGGAGCTGTAAGAGAGTCAAGGACGGCTCATTGTACGGGATGGCCATCAACAGCTTCCGGATATCCTGATCGGGAGCCACTCCGCCCTCGATCTCGATGATCTGCCCAACCCCAGTCTCGATAGACTGGCCAGGCATATTCGCACCCTTCAACTTCAGCAGGGTTGGAATGTTGTTAATATGAGCGCTATCCAGCAAAGCTCGTAGAGCACCAGTAGCAGCGCCACTGAGAGATCCGATGATTTGTCCGAGAGACGCACCGACAGCACCCCTCCATACAAGGAACGGGAAATCAGTCATCCAGCGGATGGGCTCGTAGTTCTTGTCCTCCTCTTCCCAATTACGAACGATCGACAGAATCTTACCGGTCTGGGCATCGACCGAGATGAGGTACGGTAGTGGATCGACCTCGAGCATCTCGGGAGACCCTTCGCCGCGCTCCTCACCCGGAATGCGAAGTCTACCATTCTGCTCGATCTCGAGGAAGGTTTCCGACAGATACACCATTCTCGAGCCCGACTGATTCAGCTGCTCCGGCTTGTTGCCCGCGATTCTGTCCGTAGCCTTTTGCGATTCAGTGCGCTCGGGAGCCTGCGATGGCGGCGGATCCTTGACCTTCAGATAGATCTTGGCACGAACGCGATTTTCGAACTCGAGCTGCGTGATGGTCTCCGCGTAAGTGATACGCTCCGACGTGTAGTAGTCGCTAGCGGCCGATGGCAGGTAGACTTCATCAATCGGAATGAACTGATAAACCGGACGCCGGCGACGCTCGTCCCACACGATTCGGATGTACTGAGAGCCTCCCATCACATCTTGAACCAGCATCTGCTCAGTCTGGTTGTAGGCCTCCGGCATCTGAACCTTGAACTGCCAATTCATGTAGGCGCATTTGCGCCGTGCCTTATCAACGCGTTCCTGGGTTGCTTCGCCGGGGATGTAATCCCTCACGGGGCCTTCAGGGGGGAACAGCTCAGCGATCATGCGTGAGCCAAAGTCAATTGCAGCCTTCCCGAGCATCGGGTGAACCGCCTTCGACGCGCCCATGAAAGAGGCACCGCCTGGAGCCTCGCCCCCGAATCCGGTTCTCTTGATCGACTCGGCCTGCTGTTTGTCGCGTTCCTCGCGGTCCTTCTTGTCTTGCTCGATAGCCTTCTTCAGCTGCTCGCCGAGCTGGACCAGATAGTAGTCTGGAATCTCCTCCGCCAGATTCCGATAGAATTCGGTCTCATTAGCCGGGGGTGAGGATTCCTTCTCGTCCTTTTGAAGCTTGAGAATGGCTCCGCCATCATCAGTTTCGATTGGATCCTCGTCGTCGGACTCTACGGGTAGCACTTCACCTTCAGCGGTAGCCATTCTTATCTCCCCTCAGGGAAAAGGATTTTCTCAACAGCGGCGACATACTCGGTGTGAGCCTTCGCCAGCGCTTCGCACTGTTCTTTAGTGCAGTAGAGGAGATTATCGGGATCCTGTCCGATACCCGTTTCGGGGAATCCCATATTCTCCTCAATGAATTCGATGTACTCAGCTGGAGTCATTGGCGGGGAATATCCACATCCGGAAGCGCCTCTTTACGTTCCTTCTCCAAGATTCGCTCCTGGATCATTTTCCGAACCTCAGACGAACTCGACGCATCTCGGCCAGTGCGTCGCTTGATCTCATCGATCATACCCTTTTTCACCAGGCGCCGATACGCGCGAGCGCTAGTCGACTTTGTCATACTTCTTCCGAAAGACTTGGTCTTTGCAGGGATAGACTTCTCCGATTGTTCCTTTGATAATCCAGTCCCCGCGATTGGCTCGCATCGTTCCTTCCTCCGTATCAACCTGAAGACACGAAATCTCGTAGCGGATCGAGAGACTGTCTCGAGCCCAAGCCGGCCACTCGACAGGAGGCTCACCATTCCAGTGGAAAGCCTCGATCTCCACGGGTCGACTGATATACGTACCTTGCTCATTGATCATAGGGGTTACCTGCCTTTTTCTGTCGGAGCTTATCGGCCGCCTGTTTAGTCTTCTCGTCGGGATCGACCTTGTTCGTAAACGTCATCCGGAACTTATCCATCAAAAACTTCAATGCCTGTGTCGCGGTGTCGAGAAGGTCATCGTGCTCGAGAGAACCCTCGCCGACATACGAGCAAACCTGAGTGATGATCGGATCGGCCCACGAAACCGGGTTCCCCCGATTGTTCCGGCTCTCCACTGCCCATACCCGCTTGTGGGGGAAGAGGGGAGATACCGCATGGAGCCGGGAGAGCTTATCCATGCGGCCCGGATTATATGGCTCAGCGAATATATTTTCCATTGCCAGAGATTGGCGCAGAGAAATACCGCTGCCTTTATCCTCGATCAAGATCAAATCAGGCTTGCGTCCGTGGTGTGGAGTAATCTGTCCGGGGAGAACGACCTTGATCAGGGGTTCGTCGGCATCTCCGTACGTTTTCTTCATCTCCCGCTTGGTACGGCGGATCAGCTCGGGGAACCCGAGGTGCTCTTCCCAGCAGTCGAGCAGCATCACGTGCTCTTTGCGCTCGTATTCGAACATACCCCAAACGGAACAGGCAGTCGGATCGTTCTCCTGTTCCTTTTTATCGAACGTTTTCTCAGTAAAAGCGGTGTCCAGGGAGAGGAGGATGAACTTAAAGCGAGGCAGCGGCTTGCCCGCCGGCCAAAGCCTCCAATCGGAACGCTTGACGAATCCAGACTCTTCGGGATCGATCAGCTCCCCATAGAGTTCCTGACGACCGATCTTCGTCCCTTCGTACTTTGCAACGTTCTCGTAGAACGAGTCGGCCAGATTTTCCCGATTCTCGTATGTGGATCCCAACACCAGAATGTCGGTGAGATATTTGCACAGCTTGGTGACGAACGGGGTTGGCTTCGGCGTGCCAGTCCAGAAGATCTGCGGATGCGGACCGAGGCGCAACCCGAACATCAGGTTGTCCCAGGACTTATTAGGCTCGCGCCAAGACGCAACCTCATCCGCCCAGATGCGATTGCTCTGCGGACCGCGCAAGCGCTCGGGAGCGACGGCCGCGAATCCTCTGATGATCGACCTGTTCGTCAGGGTTATCGACGGGAGCGTCAAATTGCAATCGGCGATGAGCTGCGGGGGGATAACCGAAAAGAGCCCCGTAGGACCTTCGAAGCACGTATATCGTACGTCGTCGTGCGTCGGAGCGATAACGAAATTGTAGCTCCCGGGATCGCTTGCGGCAGCCTGCCCGAGCCAATTCGCTCCCATCAGAGTTTTGCCGAAGCCGCGACCGGAGCGCACGCCGAAGACTTTCCACGGCTTGCCGCTCGGTAACAGGGTGGGGGGAATTTGTTTGCGCCGGGCTTGGGCTTTCCATAGCATCTTCCAGCGCAGGAGGATTAGGTCCTCCGTATTGAATGCGGCTAGCTGCTTCCGCAGCGATCCGGGGTCGGAGAGATCAAGCTTGGCTAGAGCGGTGGACATTATGGGGGAGGCATGCTACCACGTCTCCCCCATAGATGTCGAGTGTTGTTCGCCGGATGCTGCTACCCCCGGACTATCCCTGGGGGCATTTTGCCCGGCTCATAGGGCGTAATCACTGGACATCACCTCCTCTCGTGTTTGCGCGGATGCGAGCCCCCGCGTTTATGGTTTCCTACTCCTCCGGTCGAGGTCTTCTTGATCTTCCGGACTCATTGAACGCATCACCTCCTACGGAATCATGTGAGGAACCATGAAATGAACCCGCGTGTTGCCGGGAACCTTGAGGCGATCGAGTTTCTGTCGTGCGACTTTGTTGACCCGACCAATCTCGATGAGTTTGTTGTGGGAGAGGATCGCGATACACGCGATCACGTCGCCGCACTCTTCGTGGAGATTTTGAATCCGGGGGCCCTCCTCGAGAGGTTCCTCTCCCTTCTGCCCTACTTCCTCCCGATCGATTCCGTGTCGGCGAATCTTCGAGATGGCCTGAATCAGCTCGGCGCACTCCTCCTCCGCAATCTGAAGCATCTCCTCCTCAGCATCGGTCAATCCATTGCGGAAACCGGAAGCACCGAGGGTTGTTTTGTTCTCGATCACGATCTCGTACGCAAGCTTTGAGATGTCGAACTGGCATTTGTTGCAGTGGCGATAGAGTACCCCATCCGCTTCCTCGTACGCACACGTTGGACACCCCAGAAGAAGTTTTTCGAGCTGTTTCTGCTTATTCACAGGACTCCCTTCTCTTTCAGGGTGGTGACAGCTTGGTCCGCAACGGCCCGAGCTTGTGAGTCGATTTTGTCCGCGAACCTCTCTTCGAATCCCGGAGCGGCCCCTTTCCTCCCGAGCATGCCGATCGCCAGTGAGATTCCATAGACCAAAACCCATGCCTGTTCCTCACTCGTTGCTTGGCTTAGCATCGGTCTTCTCCTCAGTGGGTGTTCTCGGGGCCAAACCACCTTTCCGACCAGCCTCTGCTGCCAAGCTCGCGTTTTGCGCGAAGGAGCGTTTATCGGCCGGTACGGCTTTACCCCCGGACGACCCCGCCGCCCGAGCTAAATCGCGGTCCTTAAAGAAGCTCCGTTCGTTTGCGGGCACGCTTTTACCCCCCTTTGCGCCCGCCGCCGCTGCGAGCCCCCGGTTCCGCGAAAACGAACGCTGCTCCGCCGGTACGGCTTTCCCGCCCATGCTCGCAATCTCACGTTGCCGTTCCGCGCTCATCGACGCAAACCCTCGATTAGATTTCGACATTTTCTGCTCCAAAGAAAAACCCCGAATAAGCGTAGCTTAAACGGGGCAATAGGTCGAGCGGTTGGTTGAGAAAAAAGGGGAGTTGACGCTTGCCGTACTTCGAAGGCTCCGAGCTGAGTAAACAGAACCCTCAATAGCAGAACGTTCGGGCAAACGTCAACCCCTTTCGGGGGCGCAGTGAGGAGTTGCCCAATTGGATTCCACCGAGGTACTGTTTCTCCGTAGTCCCCCATGCGTGCATGAAGCGGAGAGTAGCTACCTGCCCTCGATTTTTATCACTGCGCCTTCGAAAAGACACTGTGCGTGTACGATTGCGCACCCCCGCCTCCACAGGCCGGATTCGAACCGGCGATCCTCTTCGTCTGGATCATGCTCTTGCACCTGCTTTTCTCGAGGACCCTGCGACGAAGATTAGCCGTGACGTCATAACCTAGAATGTAGTCACGGCAGCATTCCCAGGGCCCTCGAGAAAAGGACCCATCCCTGATTCCGCAGGGATGACACGGCCGAACGCACTGTCGCAGACTCGGATGCGCTGGGTACGGATTACGCAAGCTCCCAGAAATGCGGGCCGATACTCATTGTGCCTCGGCTCGGGCGCAACCTGAAAAGGACGAGATGAGGGATTCGAACCCTCGACCTCGGGACCTAGTCCCGCACTCTACCACTGAGCTAATCTCGTCGGCGCCGGGGAAGCTCTTCAGCGACGATCCCGCTAAGGATCTTAGCTGGCTGGTAAGTTAGCTCGTTGTCTGTGACTTTGAGCTCACCAGTCGCGAGCCGAAGCTCTTAACGATCTTCCCCTATTCATCGTCTGCGGTGCTGGATTCGCTTGGTAGTCCCGGATAGAGCTGTACCGGTAAACCGGGAGCCTCTTGGACGCGTTACTAAGACTTCTTTCACCAGCGACGGGAACTTTCTAGGCTCTCCCCGACGAAGCTGTCCCGCGTAAACCTAGCATACGGGCTTGGCTGCTGCGTGTCTGACCACGCCGACCGCATTCCTTTTCGAACGAACCTCGATGTGTGCGCACCGGGGCTCGATCCTTTGCGAAGATTTCCGGCATCCGAGAGTCCGCTGGCTAATGCACGACGACCCGAGGAGAGCCATCCGGAAATCTTCGCGAAGGACCGTAGCCGCTATACCAGGGAGTCCAGGTAACTGTGGGGAAACACGGACTTTAGCAGGGAGCGGCTGCGACCCGGGGGTTCCGGGGAGCGTTTCTCCTTATCCCCGTAACCGGGGACTTCTCTTGCGAGAAGCCGTGAAGGAGCAGTAGCTTCGTAAACCCCACCGCACGGGATCGAACGAACAACCCGAGCGACGAACGATAGCTTAAAACAGAACGATCAGCGGCTGCAACCCGAAGATCACCCGAGGAACCAAATTATGATTCCAGCGAGAGTTATCCCGACCATTGGACAGAACCACCAGAAGTTCTTTTCAAGCCAATCTGAGCAGGTCATGTTCGCCTCGCGTAGTAGTGTGGCATGATTTCTGGCCCGCAGTCGGGGCAGAGAATAATGTCTTTCGTGTAGCGCATCGTAAAGCACCAGCCCGCGTCGGTCGCCATCTTCTTCGAAGCGAAGATATTAGAGCTTTCGAATTCGTCGTGGCGCGAGCACTTTTTTTTCAGCTTGCTTCCTTCCCGATTGACCGACGCGTCGCACGACACGCGGAGAATTACTGACACTGCCATCTGGTTTAGCTTTGTAGTGAGAGTTAGGAACGTACAGCTCCGGATATTTCTTCGGACCGCACTTCGGGCAGATGCAGCGGTCGCCGGCATCGTTAAAGCGCCAGCCCCCCACACTCAGTTTGCGGCGCAGAGACTCGAATTCGATATCAATTCCCTGGATATAGCCTTCCGCTCCGCATGCACAGTTCGCGGTGAATGTGGTGTGAACCGAGCTACCTTCCCACGCCTTGCGGCTATCAGCTAACGAGCGCATTAGTTTGGCCGCGGGCGTGCGCCCGCATCGATTGTCAGGGAGATAGGACGCCCGGACGGGTCCTGGAGATCAAATTTGCCGCAGAGGGGCCCGGGGCCGCTCATGTGCGTAACGAGAGCGACCACAGCGGCCGCCATCTGCTCTTGCAGCCGCTCGCGTTCCGCATTCCACTCGGGGCTTTCAAAATCGGGGAGGTTCATGCCGGATAGCATACGACAGAATTGCCTTCGAAGGCTACTCTGGTACCATCCAATGAACTTCGGACCCGAGCGCATTCCACGTCGATTGGTCTGCTTCGGAGAGATCGTCCCAGTCTTCGACCACGCAGTCAATCCGTCCGTGGCAATGCTGCTGGTATCGCTCGTACAGCTCTTGGCCGGTCATTTGCGCGCTCCCGCTTCGAGGATTGGTAGATTCGCTTCCGTCGGAACATAAACAACAGTCTTGCCGTCTTTTCCGACAGCGGCAACTTCCGTGATCCAGAGATATCGAAGGTATTCGTCATGGCCTTTGAGACCCTCCGCGATGATCTTGTTCGCCTCGGCGACTCCCTTGGCCCGTTCGACCTCCGCCTGGGCAAGGAGCTTGGCAGACTCCATCTTCGCTTGCGCCTCGTTGATCGCGATCTGCCGATTCTGCGTCGCTTGAGCCAGCTCAGCCTCACCCGCTTTCTGGGCCGTGTAGACGTTGTACGTAGGACATCCGACCATCGCAAGTCCGATCACGAGAGCGAGGATCACAATCCCGACAACCATCCAAACGCCGACGTTCGGCTCGTCGTCATATCTAGTCATTTTTTCTTCTCCTCCCAAGGAAATAGTGTAAGAGCGAGATCGTTGTTCTTACCTTCCAGAACGACGAACTCGTCGAGGTTGATTGAGATACTAGTGATGTTCCCCTCCTTGTCCCGATTCATCCATGCGGCGCCGACGCGGTGCGCGCGTTCGGTTCCTTTATTCATCGCCTTCATCTCGAAGTCAGGAGTTCGACCCTTTGCCATTCTTTTCTCTCCATTTCTCGTAATCCTTCAAAACTCTACGATGCCAACCCTCGATGAAAGGATGATTGCTGGCATCACTCTTATCAACCGTACGTGCCGCGTGCTCCTTGATCTTCTCCTCCAGAAGCAGGGTACGGGGTCGCAGCGATCCCCCGCGATTCCACGCTTCCTTTTTCTCCTGATTCGTAAATTTCTTGCGCATTATCGCACCTTTGGCATCAGCATGTCGTCAGACGGCACCGGCGTGACCTGCACGATATACTCTTTTCCGTTGACCGTGATCGTCTGTGCGAGGTTCCTGACATCCGCAACAAACTCATGCTCAGTGTCGATCATCGTCCGTTTGAACCGGTCGTACGCGCGCATCGCCTCCGGCACGATTGGACGGATCAGCTCTTTCAGCGCCTGCGCGTAGACTCGAATCTCGTACTGCGCATGCGGGTGGTCCCTCAGGGATAGGAAGCCGAAGAGGTTCCACAAATCTACCGTACCGAACATCCGGGAGTACGTTGACAGGGGTAGGTTGATCCGTGCGATCTCGCGCGGCACGCCCTCTCCCAGTCGATCCTGGTACGTCCGATGTGCGTGGGAAGCTTCGATATCGAACCCCTCAACCATCAGCCGCTGCCGCTCGCGTTCGGCATAGCCCTGTGACATGGTTTGGACGAAGGAACGCCCTTGCTTGTTTTTCGGGTCTTGCGTTCCGATATCCTCCGGGGCCGGAACGTAGTACGTGCTCGGCAGCTCCGTATAACGCGCGCTCACCTCGTTATATGACCACGTGCGATGCCGATGCCACTGCCGGAAGACGAAGATCGGTGCCTGCACCTCGAACGTGAAGATCATCGCCTCGAACGGCGTCGAATGGATATGGGAGTAGAGATACTCCATCAGGCGCGAGTCCGAGACCGTACGTGGAACGCAATTGCAGGGCCGAGGCTCTCCGTTCGACATCGGCGGCAGGATCGACGGGCAATGCGGCTCGTGCAGGACCGTTCCGTCATTACGCCAATCGGCATCGTACGACACGCGCGCGTTGCGGATGATTTCCAGATCCCCCGTCCACTTGCTATGCGCATCGAGAATCACGTCAGCCGAACTTCCTCCGTACTCGGGGTTATCAACGGCCGAGAAATCGGGCGCTGGCTGAACGTAGGAAACGAGACGAACGAATCCGTGGTCGAGCAAGCGGATCATTGTCTTCTCCTCTCAGAGATGGCAATCGCAAAGGCCACGCCGATGATCGTAACCGATGCAATGGCGCAAAACAGGATAAACCCGAATCCATTCGGATTTTGGACTGCCCACTCAGACATCGTCGTACTCCTCGTCCTCATCTTCTACGTCGTCTTCGTCCTCTGCGTCCTCGTCTTCATCGTCGAGCGGGGCTTCGATCTGCGCGATATCCTCCTCATCCCATTCATCGATATCCATCTCGCCGGAGCTTCCGTCCTGGTATTCGACCTCAACCCGACCGTCGTCGTGATCAACGAAAGTCACCTTGAACTTCGTTGACAGATCCTCGTACCACTGACCAACTACTGGAATCATTTCTCCATCTCCTCTTTCTTGGCTTCGATGCATGATTTGATATAGCCCTCGATATCCTCGAGAACCTCGAGATATTCGGCGTCCGAGAGGTCTCGGGTCGTATCGTCGATGTCGTTCTGAATCTGCGAGATTACGGCGGTGACCGTATTCTTACTCTGTTTCTTTGGCACGTTTCTTCCTCCCCGGCTTCGTCATCTGATAATCGATCCACTCACGCCGCTTGCGTGCGAGCTGAAATTGGAGCGTAGCGCATACGCCCGGATTCGCAAGCAGAAAGTTCAACCGTGCGGCGTCCTTGTATGTCTCGATAATCTCGTCAGCCGTCTCGACGTCCATCGGATTACCGAATCCTGACAGGATCACCTGCGGGCAGCCTTTACCGGTCGTCGGTGAAACGTATCCACACGGGCACGGTTTCTTCTCGGGAATCATGCACCCTCCTTCCATGCGTTGATCAGAGTGGCACGGATATCCCAAATCTGCTCCTTCGTCCTCCAGTGATCCGTCTCGATGCTGTCGCCGATCCACATCGGCCGCTCGTGCAGCTTGCAATGCACGGCGAATCCCCAGCACCCCCACCCCTGCTTCGCCTCCTGTACAGGGGTGATTGCCGTAATCGACTCGAGGTCGATGAAATGGTTGTCTATCTCGAATATTCTCACGTATCTAACTCCCAAATCGAGGCGTCGCCTCCCCACGGGTCGCCGGACGAGTACAGATCGTTCATTTCGCAGATCTCCTCGGCATCCCAATCGCGGGGATCGGCCTCGTAATGTCGTCGGTTGTACCGACGTTCGAAATAGCGCTCGGACCGCGTATAGTCCGGCATCTCCCGGAAATCAATCTTAATCGTCTGCTTCCATGATCGTTTTATGCGCGACATAAATCCACCAACCTAACAGAATAGACCCGACGAGAATCCCGAGCCCGAACCAATCGTACCGATCCAGCCCGAGCAGCTTCGGGAATAACCATTCGACAACTCCGACCCAGAAGATCAGGTAGAGGAGGAACGCTACGATCACCGAGTAGAAAACGATGAGGGTCGTCGCCGAAGCGTACCAGCGAATCGATCTCATACTAAATCCTCACTACGGTATGGATCGAGTTTCGAGAAGACCGACGACTGCCGGTCGCGCACCGGCCGTTGCCAATGCGCGGCGCATCCCGGAATTACAGCGCGTCCCAGGGTCGAGATGTCCTCGTCACGCATCCAAACGTCGTTGCCGTTCGTCTGCGCGATGATTTTCCCGTCGATCTCGATGAAGTGACGGCCGCAGGAGAAGCCGTAATCGACCTTGAGATACCCGAGCCGTCGAAGCAGATCCGTAATCATATTTCTTGCACCTTTGGCAGATAGCGCACGCGCACGTTCAGTTGTTTCTCAGGGGTGGGGTAGATGTGCAACCCGGACGGGTTGTTATCGAAATCCATATAGAAGTAGAATTGCCCCGGAGGGATCCTCTGATTGTCGCGACGCATGCCGGCATACATCGACAGATTGACCAGCTGAGCCGGCGCTAGGCATCCCTTGGTATACTCGACCGTGATCGATTGGATCATCGCGAGCGGCGGCATCTTCTTAAAGGTTTCCCCTTTCTTCCAGCGCATCAGCGAATCCTCATACGATCATATCTGATTCGGAGACAGAACACTAAGAGATGCACTCCGGCCACAATCAAAGCGCCCCAACCGAGGAAAGCGTGGGGGTTGGAAGAGATCTCGACGACTCCGAGCACCACGAGGAGCGTGGCGCTGATCAGCCAAAGGTACGGTCCCACCGGTAGAATTCCTTTGCAGCGTAGATGTGTTTCAGGGGTTTAGCAATCCAACGACCTTTGCGCCATTGGAAGCAGTAGCCGAACGAAATGACGGGACCGTAAATCATCGTTTCTTCGGGCCCGTGTCGTTTTCGAGATACTCTTCGGGTGTCATCTCGCCGGATATTGCCCCGATGAACGGGGAGCCGTCTTTCAGAATCTGGGCCACTCGCGCGGCCCGCGATCCGGTACCGGGCAAGAACAGCTGGTCGCGGGGGACACCGATCTCAAGACGATGCCACAGCCCGCATTGGGTGATCCCGATCCGTCGCGCGGCTTCCGCGACCGTAACGAGCGAACCGTCCTTCCACTTTATCCTCAACGGGGGATGGATCATATAGCACCTCCGATGCCGCATTATCGACCAAACGAGCCACCCAAGGCTATTCGTTCGAAGTCAATCCGGCGCCCACCCGACTCGGCCAATGTCAGCCCCGCAACACGCGCAGCGAACCATCGGATACTTCCCGACTGGATTGTCCTCAATGATGACAAATGTCTTATTGTGACAGATCGCACAGCCGGTGTAGCAGACAGCCTCCTGAATCGGTGCGTTATCGTTCTTGAACTTCAAGTAGACTACTTTGTCGTTGGACATTCGACTACTCCAGTGGCCACCCAGAATGAAGAAGAATCGAGCTTCTGACAAGCTTGGGAGATCGCGTCGGCCCCGTCTCCCGAGACTTCCACCTCAACGGTGATCGAAGTCCGCTCGGCAGAGAATTCTTCAAAGGTCACCTGCATCTTGCGAGGGGTCCCGCTCATTTTTCCATTGCTCCGGGGTTTTGGGTAAGGACATACCAATTTGAACTGCGATCAGGGAGATCACCGCCATGCACCACGTGATCTGATTCTGCTGGTCGTGGACTCTCTCCCGCAACCGACGCACCTCCCACAGCATTCCGCCATAGATCGTACCGAGCAGAACGATGGCAATCGTGAAGCTGATGAACATATCTCATACCAATTGCGCCGGGTCGTAAACGATCTCGAGGGTATCGCCGTCTGTCAGCTCCTTGTACAGAAGTGCGGTTGCCGTACGGGAATTCTCGACATATCCGATCCCCTGAATTAGACCCGGAGCGATACAGCCGCGCAACTGCTCGGGCCAGTTGGCAGGGTGGATCAGCACTGCCGTGCGCGCGATCCCCCGCTGTGGCTTCGGCACGAAAAACTCCTGATGATAAACCCACAGCTCGGGATTCACCAGCGCGAGCGTACCTGGATGATCTTCCGACTCGTGCCTTTCGAGCAGATAACGCCCGGGAGGAACGCACGAGACGCCTTTCACGCCGCACGGAGGAATTCCCCGCAGGAGATTACTGGCACTGCCTCGAGTACATGCAACCCACGGCCGTTCTAGCGAGTAGATGCGTCGGTCGTTCGACAGCTCGAAGTACCCCATCGTATACGTTTCGGTCGAACGCGTTCGAATCAATCTCATGGGGTCAGCTCCGCGAAAGCATCGCTGTATTTTCTCCACAGTCGAGTGCGCTCGTTTTCAGGGAGGAG
>Ga0255336_100485_pt1 | contig 60743 bp, 69 predicted proteins | sample MeOH1_35cm_T3_17_FD_189102 | JGI IMG/M metagenome (GOLD analysis project Ga0255336, IMG submission 189102) | Sandy soil microbial communities from University of British Columbia, Vancouver, Canada - MeOH1_35cm_T3_179 | ecosystem: Engineered > Artificial ecosystem > Sand microcosm > Unclassified ... | reverse complement strand
GTTGAAGGTACTCCCCTGCTAAGGGAGCATCTGGGCTAAAACCTGGATCGAGGGTTCGAATCCCTCCGTCTCCGCCAGTCGATGGTTAAAAACCCCGTAGAATCAACGTTCTACGGGGTTTTTGTTTTTCGCGACCTACAAATCAACCATCAAAATTGTGTCGGATTTCACAAGCCGTTAGCGGTACCTTCCGGAATACGTACCGAGTGATGCGGGTCACCGGACCCGTCGAAGAGGGGTCTTTTTTGAGCCCTTCGCACCTAACAGAAGTTTCTGCTGACGGTCTGCGAGTCACGGCCTTACCTCGCTTTTGTGTTGCCATGCGCTAAATACGTTTGTCGCTACACACCGGCCGGACAAGACGATTGTCGCCGCCCACAAACTTGACAATAGCGGTGAGATCCCGACCACTATCTGGGGTGCATATCAGCCACCACTTGGAACTGCTCTGGCTTGCCAGACAGACGGCACGCAACCGACGCTCTAGCGCTACAGATGGCTGGCTTGGATTGAAGGACAGTTACGGCAATGCAGCTCGATTGCTCGGCGTTCGACGAACGCGATATGCTGAGCCGAGCGTCTGCTACGGACCGAGCAAGGCCAATTAGCGATAGACACGGGGCGGCCAAGAGCGATGTTCCCTATCTACGTTTGAAGCGCGAAAGAGTCCGCTCATCGCACCACACAAGCAGCAGGAGGGCCATGCCATACGCACGTCAATCTTTTCGTCGGTCTTCTGTCACTGCTTGGTGTCGACAATCGGCCCAGGAGATTTTTCACCGGGTGCGAATTCGACGTCGCGTGAGCTATGACTTTTGTGTGACGATGTGCGGGCGGAGGGCTACGGGTCCAGTGAGCTCTGATTCAGAAGCTACATGGAGCGTGCCGTAAAGTGCATACTCGACGGTCCAACAACAAGTATTCTAAGGACGGCATTGGGCTCACACGACGAGGTCACGCCGACCATGCGCAATGATAAGGCAAGGGGCACATATGGCAGGCGAGGAGGGATCCGTTCGAGAATTCTCGTTCCTTAAAGGGGCGGAGAATATCGTTGCGTCCAAAGACGGGAGTGCATTCCAGTGGAACGCGGCAGCTACGAGGGTACGAGAGAACCTTCACGATGCCTTGATGCCTTGAATGCAAAAAATCTAGCTTTTCTTTTCGGCTCAGGCTGCTCCTCGGTTGTTCACAGAGGTACGCAGAGGGGATCCCGACTATGGGGCCGCTCGCTGCAGAATTGTTAAATGTGCCTCCAAGGTCCGGCGATGCGGCGGTGGCGAACGCGGTTACCGCCGCCGAAATGATCCCGCCTCTGTCTGCTTCTACCCGCCCTAAAGGCGATTTAGAGCGTCCCAGTGAGGAAGAGCGCAGAGTTCTGCTTCAAACGCTCGGTTTTGACTTGGCCAGTACGGAATTCGCCAACAACTTAGAGCGCCTGATGGAGGCGCTCTATAGTTTTCAATTCGTCCTCCGGCGAAGCTCGAGCGAAGCCCTAAAGCCTGCAGCGAAGGTCGTCGATTCGCTAATCAAGAAGGTGACCAAATTTGTCACCGTCCGATGCTCTAGTGGTGCGTTTTCCGAAGGGGACGACACGCTAGTTCGTCTCTACCAATCGTTTTATCGAAAGTTGAGCTATCGAGATCGCACTTTGCCCAGGCCATGGGTATTCACGACGAACTATGATTTTGTTCAGCGAGACAGCGATGGATCGCTTAGGCATGCCTTATTGCAATGGGTTTTCCGGTACCGTCGAGCGGCGGTTCAATCCCACCACTTACCGCTATGCGCTGGTCGCGCCGTTAGTCACCAATCGAATCTTCCGCTGTTGACCAGCGCCAACCTGCGGCTTAAAAGCCGGCGCTACGCGGGTGGCTAGCATTTCTGCATTGCAAATGACGCAATATGGAGAAATGCCACGATGCAGACGCATGCAAATGCGTGCCGCAATGGACTTCAATAGCGCCAGTAAGTCCATCTCCAGGCCGATTGCTGTGCCTAAAAATCGCCCCCGCGCAGATCAACGCGTTGATGGAGAAGTCGTGGGTTCGCGCTGGCGCCCATTGAAGCAGGCTCGCCAGCGTCTCGCCACGCGAGCCTGGGTCGGGTGCGGGTGCTCGCAGGGCCGGTCTGGCTGTGATAATCAGCGCGACGCCTTACACCGTCGAGGGCGTCACCAGCAAGCCCAGCGACAACCCAGTAATTGCGATTTGCATATGCGAACGGTCGCGGAGCCGCGCAGGCGGAACACCGGCTATCAGAACATTCAGTGTATTGGATACCAACATTGATCGCTTCGTTCGCGAGTCGCCGGTTGTTAGGATTGCTGGTCACACGCGAACAAGCGCACGTTGTCGACATTCCGGCTGCGGCGTCACTCACTTAACGTCAAAGAAGGAGCATGGCGACGGGCATCACCGCAATCAATATTCGCAACCAGTTCAAAGGAAACATCAAGGAGATCATCCGTGGCTCGGTCGTGTCGGAGGTCGAGGTGCAAACACCGTTCGGTATCGTGACATCGGTGATCACTACCCGTAGGTGTCCATCGCGCGGCTTTGACGGCTGGTCCAATCCAGCCCAGTCAGCAGGGATGGTCCCCGCTGACTGGGCTGGCGTCGCTCAGGAGTTGGCCAGCTCCTGAGCATGGCTGGATGGGGCCGTGCTCGCCCGGTCGGTCTTTTTCTCCAGTAAGTGCACTTCCCAGCCGCGCTGCTGCAGCCAATAAGCCGTTGTCACGGCGCGCGTGCCGTCGTCGTCGACCAACACGAGCCGTGCGCCGCGTGTGGCTACGGTGCGGTGCGATACCGCAAGCAACTGGCCGCCCGGGGCTGAGATGGCGCCTAGTACATGACCGGCTGCGTATTCCTCAGCCGAGCGTATATCGAGCAGGTAGGTCGTGCGCTCGTCAGTATCCGCAAGGTATTGTCAACTTGTTGGCTGGCGTCGGCCGAAAACACGATACATTAGGATAACTAAGCTAAATGGCAAGGCGCTCCAACATTGCAGTGCCCGTCACGCTTTTCCAGGTCTCGAAAGCTTGAGTGCGTAGCGCTCGCTTTTGCTGCGCGTTCGTGTGGTAACGACAATGCATGAACAGATTGCTCACCTGATCGTGAATCGAAGCGAAACGTTGCGGGTGACGCGCTGATTTGAAGCGGCGCATCACCTTCTCGCGTACCCGCATTGGCTGGTGCGAGTTTTCCGCCCGGTTGTTCAGCCCCTTGTGCTGGCGGTGTTCGACGTTTATCCCCAGATACCTGTTCGCCGCCGCGTAGCTCTTAAGCTTATCGGTGATCAGTACACGTGGGGCGCGCCCATGCTTCTTTAACAGCTTGCGCATGAGCCGCCTGGCCGCGTGCCTGTCGCGTCGGCTTTGCACCAGCACATCGAGCACCGCTCCATGCTGGTCCACCGCGCGCCACAGCCAGTGCTTCTTGCCGTTAATCGTGACGACCACTTCATCGAGGTGCCGCTTGTCGCCCCGGCCCAACGCGGTAGAGCGGATGCGCCGGGCGATGCCCAGCCCAAACTTCACCGACCAGCCGCCGCACCGTCTCGTATGTAAGCTCAATGCCGCGTGCGGCCAGCAGTTCCTCGACCATTCGCAGGCTGAGCGGGAAACGGTAGTACAACCACACCGCATAGCTAATTACATCGGGCGGGAAGCGATAGTCCGCATAACACAGCGGGTTGTCAGTGACAGGTGTATTTTGCCGGGTCGCTGGTTTCATGGCCGACATTATCGCCGCATCCACGCCAAGCTGCCCGCAAGTTGACAGTACCGTCTCCCGCACAGCATTTCTACTCGCTCGTTTCATAAGCAATCCTCCGCATATCATTATTGCTTGACACGCTGACCTTACTGCGACGGAACCATTCCACGATCACCCCCGCGAGTTCGTCGAGGAGAGGCGCAAGTGCCGCGAGGATCGCGCCGAGGTCGTCGAGCAGGCGCCGCTTCAATACGATCCGGTCCTCGGCATCGCTGATCACCACCATTCTGTTGTTCGAGTGCGGCTCTATTCCGCTGAACTTCATCTCGGCCTCCGTCAGGTCAAAGGGCTTGTCCCGCCTTCACTTTACCCCGGCGCCTCTCGCTGCGAGGCTCAGGCTGGCTATATGATTATCGATGCCCTCACAGGGTGTCGGAGACGACTCAGTCCCGCGCGCTCGCGGTCGTCGCGAGCCTGTTCCGCTACTGGACCGAGACCGGATATCTGAGCGCGAACCCGGCCGCGGGGCTGGTGCGCGGCGGTCGCTCGCGTGCGAGCTTCGCGCCGCAACGGATGTTGCGACCGGCGCTGCTTGCCGCGTGCGACGCGCAGGTCGCAGAAACCGTGGTAGATGGTGACGCACTGGTTACCGTGCGGCGTCGCACGATCTGGACCCTGTACCGCTAGGCCGGCTGCGTCTAGTCGAGCTGGTGTGGTCCGATGACGCGCAGTTGCCGAAGCTCGAGGTTGACGACGGCGATCGCTGCACGCTGCACCTGCTCGGTAAGGGGGCAAGACAAAATTCAATGCGACCCGCGCCGAGCCGCCTGCGACATGTAGACAGATGAGCCGCGCATCGTGATCAGCCACGTATGAGACAACTTCCACTACTCGAGAAATGCGCCAGCGCCTTTGCTCGTGAGCATCTCAGGCAGGCATGCTGCTGAAATTTCACTTGCGCAGATCTTTTTTGTTGTTCTACAGTCAGTCGTTGTCCACCCACCACCAACATCTGGTGAGCAGCTCACTGAACGGAAACTTCCGATAGGTTCTTCCGATAGGTTCAGGCAACGCGTGTTCGCTTCAGCGAATCGCGCACTGTGCTCATTGAAGAACACCGTCATTTTCATACGATTAGCACTACAACATATATCGATAGAACTGGACTTCATGATGAGAAACTCGCACCTGCTGTACTCCGCCGCGCTTTTCACTTTTGGCGCCGTCGCGGCGTCGCCTGTTCGCGCCGAAGTCACGCTCTACGGAATCCTGGACACCTATGTCGGATATACGAATGCGAGCGGCAAGGGTGCTCAGACCGCCATGCAAAGCGGTGGCCTCAACGCAAGCCGTGTGGGCTTGAGAGGAAGCGAGGATCTTGGTGGCGGGCTGCGTGCGACGTTCGACCTCGAGAACGGCATCCTGACGAATTCCGGCGCTGCGACGGATTCGACGCTGGCGTTCAGCCGAAACGCGTGGGTTGGCCTTGGCAGCAACTACGGCGAGGTTCGCCTCGGACGGCAGAACTCGATCCTGTTGCTGATGCATAGCCGGTTCGACGCATTCTCCGGCGGTACCTACGGTTCGTTACTGCACAACGCCTCGACTTTCACGTTTCGCTACGACAACATGATCACGTACTGGTCGCCGAATATTGCGGGCTTTACGTTCACCGGCGGCGTGAGCCTTGGCGGGCAGACGTCGCCGCACGACGCGATGAACGCTTACGTCGGATCGGTCGACTATAAGGGGGGGCCGTTGTACCTGGGCGTGAGTCACGCGGAGCAGAACGGCATCAATGGTCAAAACCTGACGAAGACCACCTTTGCCGGCGGCAGCTATGTTCTCGGCAAGGTCACCGGCTACTTCGGCTTCTATCGTGGCAACAACCTCGGCTCGAATCTGACGACGAATGTCGCCGGCAAGTATCACAGCGTCTACGAGCTATCGGCGTCTTATCAGTTCACGCCGGCGTTCAACGTCGCAGCCGGATTGGGCTACGCACAGGACAGCTCAGGCAAGAACAGCAACAGCGGTGAAGCAAGTCTCGGCGCGTTCTACAGCCTCAGCAAGCGCACGCTCGTCTATGCGACCGTCGAACGGCTCGCCAACCGGCATGGCGCCACCTACTCATTGATCGCCAACGGCCCGATCACGCCGAATACGCCGACAGCGGGCGGCGGTGTGACGGGCGCGCAGATCGGCATCGTGCAGTCGTTCTAGCAGGCATGGTCGCGGTAGCAGCCAGGACGGGCCAATGTGCGCCTGCTTCGATCGATATAACCGCTGAGCTGCTTAACCAAGCTAATTTTTTTGCGTGCTTTTTATTAATGACTGCTCTAAGGTTACTCATCACCTGCCCACGGGGACGGTTGTGAGCAGCTTACGAAATGAAGGAGGGGTGTCGTGCAAGATCCAACTGCTTCGAATATGGAACTGGTCGATTGTTCTAGTGAATCGAAGCTGCTCAGCGAGCGGGCATGCCAGATGATTCGCCAGGACATCCTGTCGTGCGTGATCGAACCCGCCGTCATGCTGACGGAAGCGGCGCTAACGACGCGCTACCAGGTCGGCAAGGCGACCTGCCGCGTGGCGCTGCAGCGGCTCGCGCAGGAAGGTTTCGTGCGCGTCGTGCCGCGCCAGGGCTACATGGTGACGCCGATCACACTCAAGGATGTCGAAGAGGTGTTTGCGCTGCGCTTGCAGCTCGAGCCGCTGTCCGCGCGCCTCGCGGCCGGCAAGGCGGATATCGCGATGCTCCAGCAGCTCGAGCGCGCGTGCCGCAACGACGACACGTCGCTTGGCATCAGCAGCCGGATCGGCATGTTCATGGACGCGAATGCGTCGTTCCACATGGCGATTGCCGAATGTTCCGGAAACGGTCGGCTTGTGCGGATGCTGGGTGGACTACTCAACGAGATGGCGCGCCTCGTCGCGCTTGGTTTCGGAGTGCAGAACACAAAGCCGGAGATCAAGCATGACCATGTCGCGATGATCGAGGCATTGGCGAGCGGCGATGGCAAGCGCGCTGAACAGATCGCGCTGCGGCACGTGATGACATTCCGCGACATGACGATGGAAAAGGTGATCGCAAGCCTGCGCGACACGCACGCCGGCGCGCCGATTATTCCATTGCGGAGGACACGATGAACGCGATTTCACCCCCGGCCACGCTCGCGAAAGCGGCTGTGCGCAACGCGGTGGAGGTCGAACACATATCGAAGCATTTTGGCAAGCTCGCGGTGCTCGAAGATATCAGCCTGACCGCGCCCTCGGGTTCGGTGCTGGCCATCGTCGGCGCATCCGGATGCGGCAAGAGCACGCTGCTGAATATCATCGCCGGGCTCACGCAAGCGGATCAGGGCAACGTACGGATCGACGGCGTGGCGGGCGCGCCCGCGCAGGATACGCGCGTCATCAGCTACATGTTCCAGGAAGACCGGTTGCTGCCCTGGCGCACCATCATTTCGAACGCGGAATTCGGACTCGAGGCCGGAACGCTGAGTTCCGCGAAGCGGCGCGAGCGGGCTCGCGAAGCGCTGCAGATGACAGGTCTCGAAGCGTTCGAGCATGCCTATCCGCACGAACTGTCCGGAGGGATGCGCAGCCGGGTGGCGCTGGCGCGCAGCCTAGTCGTGAAGCCCTACATCCTGCTGATGGACGAGCCGTTTTCGAAGCTCGACCCGCAGATGCGCTCGCAGATGCACCGGGAGCTGTTGCGCATTCGCGAGCAACTCAAAATGACCGTTGTCTTCGTGACGCACGATGTCGAGGAAGCGATCGTGCTGGCGGACAAGGTGGTCGTGTTGAAACCGCGTCCCGGCCGGGTACGCGACGCGCTGACGATCGACCTGCCCCGCCCGCGCGACCCGCTCGCGGCCGACGTTGCGGAAACCGTGCGCCGCGTGCGCGCGCTCATCTAAGGATCACCCGATGTCATCTCTTCCGAGCGCCGGATCCGAATTTCCCGCCCGACCCAGCCGCGTTTCGAATGTCGCGGTTGTCATCGGGCAGCGCCTGTCCTTGCTCGCCATTTTCCTGGTGCTTTGGTGGCTTGCCGCCCACCGCGTGCCGGCCTTCATCCTCCCGGGTATCGACAAGACCTGGCAGGCGTTGCTCGAACTGATCGCGAGCGGCACTTTCGGGCAAGATCTTGGCATCACGCTGTACCGCGTGGTCGCGGGTTTTGCTCTCGCAGCGGTGGTCGGCACGCCGCTCGGCATTCTGCTTGGCGCCAACCGGCGGCTCGGCAACTACTGCGAACCGGTTCTCTCGGTAGTCAACACGGTGTCTGCCGCAATCTGGGCCATCTTCGCGCTGATCTGGTTCGGCATCTCCAATGGGACGACGATCTTCGTGGTGTTCATGGAAGCGATGCCGCTGATCCTGACGAACGTCTGGCAGGGCGCGCAGAGCGTCAACGCGGAGTATGTCGAACTGGCCCGCAGTTTCCAGATGTCGCGCTTCAAGGTGATGAGCAAGATCTATTTGCCCACCGTGCTGCCCTATTTCTTTTCCGGTGCGCGGCTTGCGTTCGGCTTCGGCTGGCGCGTGTCGCTCGTGGCCGAGACGATCGGGTCGTCCAACGGTGTCGGTTATCGCCTGCGGCAGGCCGCCGACCTGGTCCAGACCGATCAGGTCTTCGCGTGGACGCTCACGATGGTCGTCCTGATGGTCGTGCTCGAATACGGCATCTTGAAGCCGCTCGAAAGCCATCTGTTCCGCTGGAAGAAGCGCGTTTAGCGCGTTTTGAATCCGGCCGGCGCGAAGTCGGTTCGCGCCGGCCGAAATCGAGGTGATCCATGCGTTGAAGACGCACGGATGATGCTTACGTTATCTATAAATAGGACTCCGTATGGAAAGTACGATGAAAGCTTTAATCCTCTCTGAGCACGGCGATGTGGATTCGCTCAAGGTCGGTGAGATGCTCATGCCCAAGGCGATTCCGGGACATGTCGTGATCCGCGTGCGCGCGTCGTCGTTCAACTATCACGACGTCTTCACCGTGAAAGGCATGCCGGGAATCAAGGTGCCGTTCCCGGTCGTGATCGGCCTCGACATGGCGGGCGAGATCGTCGAGCTAGGTGACGGCGTCGAAAAATGGCGCACCGGGGACCGCGTGCTCGTCAATCCGCTCAACAAGAAGAAAGGCCTGATGGGCGAGATGCTCGACGGCGGCATGGCTGAATACTGCCTCGTTTCGGTGGATCAATTGATTGCGATGCCGGATGAAGTGACGTTCGAAGAAGCGGCCTCCCTACCCGTGGCCTACGGCACGGCGCACCGCATGCTCGTCACGCACAACACCGTGAAGCCGGGCGATCGCGTGGTGATTCTCGGCGCGAGTGGCGGCGTGGGCACGGGTTGCGTGGTGCTCGCGAAGATGCTGGGCGCCGAGGTGGTGGCCGCAGCCGGCAGCGCCGACAAGGCGGAGCGGCTTAAGGCACTGGGCGCGGACCATGTCATCAACTACAAGGAGGTGGATTTCTCGAAGTGGGTCATCGAGAAGTTCGGCAAGCCGCAGCGGCGTAGCTACGAAGGCGGCGCCGACGTTGTCATCAACTTCACCGGCGGCGACACCTGGGTGCCTTCGCTCAAGTGCATCAAGCGCGGCGGCAGCCTGCTCGTTTGCGGTGCGACCGCGGGCCATGATCCCAAAGAGGACTTGCGCTACATCTGGAGTTTCGAAATCCGCGTGATCGGTTCGAACAGTTTCTACGACGACAATCTCGCCGCACTGATGGAGTTGATCCGCACGAAGAAGATCTCGGTGCAGATCGACAAGGTGCTGCCACTCGAACAAGCGGCCGAAGGCCTGCGGATGATCCGCGACCGCGAAGTGCTCGGCAAGATCGTCGTTACCCCTTGAACAATGGAGACAAGCATGGCTGACATTGCCAACAATCAACCTCTCACGGCGGAACAGGTGCAGGCGCTGCTCACGAAAGGTCCGTACCACCAGTGGCTGGGGCTCAGCGTGATCAACGTGGGCGACGGCACCATCGAGATCGGCGCGAAGTGGCGCGAGGAGTGGGTGGTCAATCCCGATCGCCGTTATACGCATGGTGGCATTCTTGCGGCGCTGGTGGATCTCACGGCCGATTGGGCGCTGGTGTCGAAGACGGGCAGGGGTGTGCCGACCGTCGACCTGCGCGTCGACTATCACCGCGCGGCCATGCCGGGTAATCTGGTTGCGCATGGCAAAGTCGTGAAGTTCGGCAGTGCTATTTCGGTAGCCGAAGCATATATCTACGACGAGTCCGGCGCGCTTCTCGCGAGCGGCCGCGGCGTCTATTCGACCGCACCGGCTCAGGTACCAAAGGCGTCATGAAAATGGCGACAGCGGCGTTCGACCATGCCGTCGTGAACGCGATGTTCGAAACCGACGCTGCCGCGTCGTGTTTCGGGGCGCTTGGATTCGCGTTGACGCCGCGCGGATATCACTCACTCGGTTCGGTGAACCATCTGATGATGTTTCACGACCATTATCTCGAACTCGTCGGCTTGCCGGTCGGTGCGACCACGTTGCGGCGCGAAGTGCTCGAGAGCCGGCTCGGCATCGATGGCCTGGTTTTCAAGACCGGGGATGCACAGTCGACGTATGAGCGGCTTGTCGAGCAGGGATTTCGGGCCGGAGAGCCGCAATCGTTCACGCGGCCGGTGGAAGTGAATGGTCGCGAAGAGATCGCGCAGTTCCGCACGACGCGCCTCGCCGCGAGCGAGTTGCCCGCGGGGCGCGTGTATTTCTGTCAGCACGACACGCCGCAATGGGTGTTTCGGCCCGAGTGGGCCGGGCACCCGAACGGTGCGCAAGCGCTGACCGAACTCGTGGTCGTAAGCGCCGATCCGGCCGCCGAAGCGCAACGTTACGCGCAATTGACAGGCGGTGCCGTCGAAGGGTTCGAGCTGGTGTTCACGAGGATCGACGACTACTGGGCGCGCTACGGCGAACTCGCCTGCAAGGCCGCCGAGCGCGAAAGCTTTTTTGGCGCAGTCGTCATCGAGGTACGTGATCTGGACGCACAGCATGAGCGGCTCGCCGCGCTTGCCACCGGCGCATGCTTCACGCGCTTCGCCGACTCCATCCATCCGCACACCGGCGCGCCGTCGCTGGTCGTGCTGCTTGAAGAACTCAATGCCGTGATCGAATTTATCGGAGCAGTAGACAATGGCAATACCCCAGAATCTCGGTGACCTGATCGGCGCCAATGCCGACCCGGACAAGCTCGCGCTGATCGCGCTGGGTGACCCCGCCGAGGGGAACGGCGCGTGGGACGAAACGCGCGTCACGTATGGCGAACTCGATGCGCGTGCCAATGGCGTCGCGCGTGCATTGAGCCGCAGCGGCTTCAAGACCGGCGAGCGCATCGCCATCCTGTCCGCGAACCGGGCCGAGTATGTAGCCGCGTTGCTCGGCATCATGCGGGCGGGGCTGATCGTCGTTCCGGTCAACTTCAAATTCCCGGTTGCGTTGTCGAACTTCGTGATCCGCGACAGCGGCGCGAGACTCGTGTTCTGTGACGCCCCGCGCCTCGCGGATGCGCCTGCCGACATACCGTCCGTCGTGTTCGACGGCGAAGGCGAAAACAGCTTCGCATCGTTCCTCGACATGGGTCCGCACGAAGCCTACGCCAGCGCGACCGATGATCCCGCGATGTTTCTCTATACGTCCGGCTCCACGGGCAAGCCCAAGGGCGTGATGCTTTCGCATGGCAGTCACCTGTGGGTCGCGCGCACGCGGGCGCGGGCGCAGCCGCCGGAGGCGCATCGCTTCCTGGTCGCGGCGCCCATGTATCACATGAACGCGCTGACCCTCGTGCTGATGTCGCTGTATGGACACGGCACTGTCGTGCTGCTTCCGCAGTTCAATGCACGCGTCTACGTTGCTGCGATCGAGCGATACGCCGTCACGTGGCTCACTTCGGTGCCGCCGATGATCGCGATGATGCTGCGCGAAAAGGACTTGATGGAGCGCACGGACCTCTCGTCGGTACGTTTCATCCGCATGGGGTCGGCGCCGGTTAGCGAGAGCCTGCTCGCCCAGATCAACCACGCCTTGCCCAACGCGCGGCTCACCAATGTGTACGGCACGACCGAGGGTGGACCCATCGTGTTCGGGCCGCAACCGCAAGGGCTGGAGCCGCCGCCGCTGTCGGTCGGCTATCCGCATCCGGAAGTCGACGTGCGCCTGCTCGACGCGCCGGAAACCGGCCCTGCGAGCGGCGTGCTGGCGGTGCGCAGTCCCGCTGTCATGCTCGGCTATCACAACCGCGCGGACCTGCCGGTGCCGATCACCGAGGACGGCTTCTACATCACGGGCGACGTGTTCCGCCGCGACGAACAAGGCTTCCATTCGTTCGTCGGGCGCGCGGACGACATGTTCGTCTCGGGCGGCGAGAACATCTTTCCGGGGGAGGTCGAACAGATGCTCGACACCCATCCGGAGATCGTGCAGTCGTGCGTGGTGCCGATTGGGGACGACATCAAGGGAACCAAGCCGGTCGCCTTCGTCGTACGGCGAGCGGGCTCGGCGCTGACCGAGCAGCAGGTCAAACAGCATGCGCTGGAACATGCGCCGGCTTATCAGCACCCGCGGCGGGTCTGGTTCGTCGACGCGCTGCCGCTTGCCTCGACCAACAAGATCGACCGTGCCACGTTGAAGGCCACCGCGCTTGCTTCGTTGCAGGAGACGGGCGCGGTCTGACGTTTCAATACGGTGCCCAAACGAACACACCATTGAGGAGAATCCCATCATGAACGAAAACTTCCGCGATTTCCTGGAGCGGCTGCGCGTCGCGAAACAGCTCGTGGATATCAGGCAGCCTGTCGATATTCGTCACGTCGGAACGCTGGTGGACCAGAGCGACAAGGCACTGCTGTTCCATAACGTCATCGGCTACCACATGCCGCTCCTGTCCGGCATCATTCGCACGCAGGAGCGCGCGATGATGGCGATGGGCTGCGAGAGCTACGGTCAGATCGAGCAGATGCTCGAGCGCGGTATCCGCAATCCGATCCCGCCGAAGTACGTCGAGACGTCGGCCACGAAGGAAGTGATCTACAAGGGCGACGACGTCGACCTGTTTCGCTTGCCGATTCCCATGTCGTCCATCTTCGACGGCGGTCCGATGATCACCGCCGGCATCGTCATCTCGCGCGATCCCGAGTACGGCCTAAACAGTGGCATCTATCGTTTCATGGTGAAGGAAAAGGCGCTCACCGGCATCGATATCGTGACACCGAACAACATGCGCATGTTCGCGCAACGCGCTTATGAGCAGGGACGTCCTTGCCCGATCTCGATCTCGATCGGCAATCACCCGATTGAGATCATGGGCGCCGGCTACCGTGCGCCGATCGGCGTCGACGAGATGGCCATCGCGGGCGGCATCCGCGGCGCGGCGGTGGAACTCGCGCAGTGCGAGACGATCGACCTGCCGTACATCGCGGATTCGGAGATCGTGATTGAAGCGGAAATCCTGCCGTCCGGATGGACCCAGCCCGAAGGGCGCTTCGGCGAATTCACCGCGCTGATGGGCGGCCTGCACTGGAATCCGAACGTGCGCATCAAGGCCATCATGCATCGGCGCGACGCGATGTACTATTCGTTGCACATGCCTTGGGAGAATACCTGGCTTGCCGCGCCGACGCGCTATCAAGCCATCCGCGCTGCGTTGCGCACGGCCGGCGTGCAGGTGAAGGACATCAACGTGACGCTGGGCGGACGTGCCTTCTGGCACGCCGTCATTTCCATCAAGAAGCAGGCGGGCGAGGGCAAGAACGCGCTCCTGGCCGCGCTCTCGGTGATGGACCTGAAGCACGTCGTGGTGGTAGACGACGACATCGATGTGTTCAACGGCGAAGAAGTCGAGTGGGCGATTGCCACGCGCGTGCAGGGCGACCGGGACATCATGATCATCCCCGGCGCGCGTGCGAAGCCGCTCGATCCGAGCCTGCCCGTCATGCCGCCGGGCATGGTGCCGACGGGCGCGAAAGTGGGCGTCGATGCCACCATTTCAGAAGGCATTCCGCACGAGCGTTATGAGCGGATTTCATACGCCTATGCGGATACCGCGAAGATCGCGGACTACGTGGACGGCAAGGCCGACCCCGAGCATGTGTGCGATCCGGGCCAGATCGAAGAGGCCGCGACCGAGGCGCTGGCCTCGCTCGACAAGACCCCGCTCTACTACACGGCGCTGGCGGAGCAACTTGCGAAGTACGACTTCCGCACCCTTGCCCAAGCGCTTGGCGTGCTGCACGAACGCCAGCAGTTGTGGAAGACATCGGAAGGAAAACTGTGCGTACGCGGCTCGCGCCTCGACGCGGTGCCGCCCACGCGCCGCTGAGGTCCCGTGCGCTGTCTCCCGGGACAGCGCGTCATCCACTTACCGACCACCTGACATGATGCAAGCAAACATGATCGCAAGACGCGCCGTAATCGCCCTGTCGTTGTCCGTATTCGCGATGGTTGCGCAAGCCGCGCCGCTGCGCATCGGCTACTGGACGAGCGGCGTGAGTCTCGGGCTCGGAGCGGTGCTCGAAACAGGCGATTTCCTCAAGAAAGCGGGGATCGACGACACGCGCTTTGTGCATTTCAGCGAAGTCAATGCACCGGCGAGCGGGTTGGCCGCGAATGTCATCGACATCAGTTTCAGCGTTCCCGCGTCGAGCGCGTTCAGCATCGCGGCGACGGGCGTGCCGATCAAGATATTCGGTGCGACCGCACCGGCCGATGTCGCCTTCGTGACGCAGGAGGATTCGCCACTCAAGTCATTGTCGGAGTTGCGCGGCAAGAAGATCGGCATGTCGCCCTCGGGCAGTTCGGTCGCGCTCATGACGGCAGCGGTCCTGAACGCGAACTATGGCTTCAATTCCGGCGACTATTCGCTCGTTCCCGGTAATGAAGCACGCCTAGCACAGTTCCTGATGCAAAAGCAGGTCGACGCCGCAGCGCTGCGCTCGGTGACGGTCGCGCAGTTGACGGAGGTGAAGACGCGGCGTCTGGGAACGCTCATTGACGAATGGCACAAGCTGACGAAGTCGAACGCGATGCCCTATCTCGGCGTGGGCGCGGTCCGCACCGAACTGATCCAGGGCGATCCGCAAACCGTTGCGAAATTCATCGTGGCGATCCACAGCGCGATTGCCTGGGGCAATGCGCATCCCGATCAGGTCGCCGCGATCCTGCAGAAAGTGGCCAACCTGCCCGCGGCCGATGCGAAGATTTATGCGGCGCACTGGAACGAGCTGAACAGTATCTCGTTCGAGCCCATCGACGTGGATACGCTCAAGCGCGAGCAGCAGATCTTCGCGGCAAGCGGAGCGATCAAGGGGGTGCTGCCGCCGGATGTGTTCGTCACCGGTCCGTTTGAAAGCGCGAAGAGGCTGATGGCGGGACAAAAACCATGACGCATTCGTCAACCTGGCGACGTCGTGTCGTCGTGGGTATCAGCGGTGCGTCCGGTGCGATCTACGGGGTGCGTCTGCTGCATCTTCTGCGTGAGCTCGACATCGAGTCGCATGTGGTTGTGAGCCGCTCCGCGCAGGTGACGCTCACGCAGGAGCTGGACCTGCGTCTCGCGGATGTGCAGGCGCTTGCCGACGTCTGCTATCCGAATGCTGATATCGGCGCGGCGATCTCGAGCGGCTCGTTTCGCGTGGACGGGATGATCGTGGCGCCGTGCTCGATCAAGACGCTCTCGGAGGTCGCGACCGGCTGCACCAGTTCGCTGCTCTCGCGCGCCGCGGACGTGGTTCTGAAGGAGCGCCGCCGGCTCGTGTTGATGGTGCGCGAAACGCCGCTGCATGCCGGACATATCCGCAGTCTCGCGGCCGTGACGGGTGCCGGCGCGATCGTGTATCCGCCGGTGCCCGCGTTCTACGCGAAGCCCGCGACGCTCGAAGAGATGGTCGACCATACCCTCGGGCGCGTGCTCGATCTGTTCGACATCGATGCGCGTACGGTGCGCCGCTGGGGCGGGCACGCGTCCTGAACGGTGCTTTATTTTCACCTTGTTTACTTCCAAACAGCCTTCTTCTAGAATGGACCAAAGCCAGTGAGGTGCCTACAGAATTCCGTAAGCATAATACTGAACAATCGACTGACATGTCGAAGCCGTCAAATACGGGGGGAAAGGTGATAGCGGCAAGCAAGGCAGGAGCCGATGGAATGTTGCTCGGCGAATCGACTTACCTGGCCATCAGGCAGGCCATCCTGTCCTGTTCAGTCAGGCCCGGCAGCATGCTGACCGAGGCCGCCTTGATGGAGCAGTACAAGGTCGGGAAATCGACATGCAGGCTCGCGCTGGCGCGCCTTACGCACGAAGGGCTGGTGCGTTCCGTGCCGCGCCATGGGTACACGATCGTACCGGTCACGTTGAAAGATGTCGAAGAAGTGTTCGCGTTGCGGCTGATTCTCGAACCGGAGGCTGCCCGTCTCGCCGCGGGCAAGGTGGATGCCAAGGCGCTGATGAGGATCGACCGGGCGGGGCGGGGCAATTCCGCCTCGAAGAATCACGGAAACCGCATTGGTTTTTTCCTCGACGCGAACCGTGAGTTCCATATGGTGATTGCGGCGGCTTCGGGAAACGTGCGTCTTGCGCGCAGCATCTCCGCGCTGTTCGACGAGATGACACGGCTGGTCGCTCTGGGCTTCAACGCGGGCGACGACAGCGTGGAAATCGCGGACGACCACCGCCTGCTGGTGGAGGCGCTTGAAGCTGGCGACGGCAAGCTCGCGGCACGCATTACGCGCCGTCACATCGAGAAATTCCGCGACATGACCATGGAACGCGTTTTCCGCAGCATGAAGCAGGACTTCGAAAACGCGCCGCTGATGGCTTTAGGACATTGACGAGGCGTTCCCTGCGATCATCGTGGGAACGCTTCAGCAGGAAAAGGGAACCTCAACGATCCTTATAAAGAAATTTAGTCATCCTTCACGACCTGCCCGACCAACCCGTCATCCTGAGCACCATGAAACTGTCCCGTTCGGTTCCAAAGATCATGCTTACCGCCGCGCTCGTGCTGTGCAGCACGCTCAGCGCATACGCCACCGAACTGCGCGTCGGATACTGGACGAGCGGTATCAGTCTGGGGTTCGGCGCCGTGCTCGAAGCGCAGAAATTCTTCGAGAAGCAGGGCCTGCAGGTGAAGTTCTATCATTTCCCCGACGTCAACGGACCTACCACCGCGCTCGCGTCCAACGCCATCGATCTCGCGTTCGGCACCAGCGTTGCCGGTGCGTTCAGCTTGAGTCAGCAAGGCGTTCCCGTCCGAATGGTGGCGGCCACGCAGATCGTCGACGCGCAAATCGCCGTGCTTGCGGATTCGCCCATTCATTCGCTCGGCGATCTGCGGGGCAAGAAGATAGGTATGTCGCCGATAGGCAGCGCGACGACCGGCGTCGGCACCGCCGTGCTCGACGGCAACGCGGGGCTTAAGCTGGCCGACTATCACTTGGTTGCCGGAGACGAGCCGCGCCTCGCGCAATTCCTGATGCAGAAAAATGTCGACGCTGCGATCCTGCGTCCGACCACGCTCGCTCAGGTCGCGGACAGCGCGCAGAAGGTGCGTGTGCTCGGAACCTTGTCCGATCAGTGGAAGCAGATGACGAAGGCGTCGACGCCGCCCTACATCGGCGTGGCGGTCATGCGCGAGGAATGGCTCAAGGCGAATCCCGCCGACGCCGTGAAGGTAGTGGTTGCAATGCGCGAGGCGCTGAAATTCGGCGCCGACAATCCGGGTGCGGTGGTCGCGGTCCTCAAGAAAGCCGGCAACATGAGCGACCAGGGCGCGAAATTCTACGGCGATCACTGGACGAGCATGAATACTGTTTCCTTCAACAACGGCGACATCGCGACGCTCGAGCGCACGTTCGCGGTGTTCAAGTCTGCCGGCACGCTCAAGGGCGAGCTTCCCGCGGGCCTTTTCTATCAGCAGCCTTATCTCGACTCGGAGAAAGCCAAATGAACGGCATGGATGTAACCGGTACTACGCAGGAAACCGCGGGAGTCGACGCATGACCGGTGGGAAGGAAGGTTTCAGCGCAACGACAGCCACGATCGCGATGCCCACGAGCCGCATTCGATGGCCTGAGGAAGGCATCACGCGCGTGCCGCTGCGAGTGTTCTCGGATCCGGCCACCTACGAGCGTGAACAGGATGCCGTCTTTCGCGGCCCGACGTGGAGCTTCTTATGCCTCGACATTGAGATCCCCAATGCGGGCGACTATGTCACGACCAAGGTCGGGCACACGTCGGTGATTGTGGTGCGCAAGGGCGACGACAGCATCCATGCCCTCGTGAACAAGTGTGTGCACAAGGGCTCGGTGCTCTGCTACGAGGCACAGGGTCACCGCAAGCGCCCGAATTTCGTTTGTCCGTATCACAACTGGGTCTATAACTTCGACGGTGAACTCACGAGCGTCGCATTCGAAAAGGGCGTGCAGGGCAAGGGCGGCATGCCCGAGGATTTCGACAAGGCGAACTTCCGCCTGACGAAGCTGCGCGTGGACACGATTCGCGGCTTGGTGTTCGGTTCGTTCTCCGACGAAGCGCCGGCGCTGCTCGACTACCTCGGCCCGGTGATGGTGCGGCACATCGAGCGCACGCTGTACGGGCGCGTGAAGATCCTCGGCCGCTACAGCCAGGTCATGCACAACAACTGGAAGCTGTACGTGGAGAACAGCCGCGACAACTACCATCCCAGCCTGCTGCATGCGTTCTTCTCGACGTTCAAGATCAACCGGCTCTCGGCGGAGGGCGGCACCTTGCAGGACGAGGACAGCCGTCATCACATCACGTTCACCAAGCGCTTCACAGATGTGGGCGACCAAGTCTACGATTCCGGCATCATTCGCGCCCAGCGCGACGATTTCGGCCTGAAGGATCCGTCGCTGATCGACCAGTGGATGGAATATCCCGACCAGATCACGAACGCCATCATGAGCATCTTTCCCGGCTTCGTGCTGCACCAGATCATGAACTCGCTCGGGGTACGACAAGTCGTGCCCCTGGGTGTCGATCGCTGCGAGCTGATCTGGACCGTGCTCGGCTTCGAAGAGGACACGCCCGAGCAGACGATGATCCGCCGCAAGCAGAGCAATCTGGTCGGGCCGGCCGGCTATGTTTCGATGGAAGACGGCACCATTGGCGCGTTCGTCGAAAAGGGCATTCGTGGCGACCTCGACGACAACGCGGTGATTGAGATGGGTGGCAAGGGCACCGGCCCGATGGCAACCCGCGCCACGGAAACGTCCGTGCGTGGCTTCTGGAAATTTTATCGGGAACTGATGCATGTCTAGTATCACGCGTTTCCCCGAACTCGAAGTGAGTGCCCATGCGAGCGCGTGCATCGGCCGCATGATGGCGCGTTACGCCAGCGCGATCGACAACGGCGACCTCGAGCGCTGGCCCGACTTCTTCACCGACGACTGCACCTATCGCATCCTCACGCGTACCGACTTCGACGCCGGCCGCGATTTCGGCATCTGGTACTGCAACACGCGCGGCATGCTGCTCGATCGCGTGAGTTCGATCCAGTCGGTCAACGTGTTCGAGCCGCACGTCTACCGGCATGTGCTTGGACCCACGGAGATCGTGAGCATCGAGGACGGCGTGATCGGCTGCGAGACGAGCTACATGGTCGTCCGCACGGGTTATGAAGGCGAGATGATGATCTTCAGCGTGGGGCGGTACATCGACGCGGTGGTGGTGGACGGCCAACGCGCGTTGCTGCGCGAGCGGACCGTAGTGACGGACTCGTGCCGCTATGACGCGCTCGTCGCGTTGCCGCTATGAGGGAGCCGGGAGCCATGCGCTATCGACTGCATCTGGAAAGCCAGCGGGGCCAGAAGGCCGCGTTTCACCTCGACACCGAGGCGTGGAACCTCGCGGCTGACCGGCACCCGCGCCTTGCCGACCACGTGGAAGTGACCTTCGGCTGGGATGGCGAGCGCTTCGCGCAACCGCTGGACGATGTCGACTTTCTGCTGGCATCCCGCTTTCCGCAGGCGGTAGTCAACGCTGCCTCGCGCCTGCGCTGGGTTCATACCACGGGCGCGGGTGTCGATCAGTTGTTGCCGCTCGACGGCCTGCGCCAAGATCTGGTCCTGACCAACAGCAGCGGGATTCATAGCGACAAGGCCGCCGAGTTCGTGCAGATGGGGCTGTTGATGCTCAATGCGCAAATCCCGGCCGTGTTCTCGGCGCAGCGCGAACACCACTGGGACGCACGGTTGACAAGACCGATCCGGGACAAGACCGTGCTCGTGATCGGCTTCGGTGACCTGGGGCTGGCCGCATGCCGGGCATCGCGCGCGCTGGGCTTGCGCGTGATTGCATTGAATCGGAGCGGGCGGGCGCCTGCAGAGGCGGCGGGGAACCTGAGCGACCTGGCCGACAGGCTCGCTCCGGTCACCCAACTCGACGAGTACTTGCCCGGGGCCGACTTCGTCGTGCTAACGGCACCGTCGACTCCGACAACACGTCATATCCTGTCGGCGGAGCGTCTTGCAGGAATGCGCCAGGGAGCGGGGATTATCAACATATCGCGTGCCGCGCTGATCGACTATGCGGCGCTGTTCGAGCGCCTGAGATCGGGCGCATGCGGTGGTGCGATCCTGGACGTGTTCGATCCCGAACCGCTACTCGCCGACAACATGGCCTGGGATGTTCCGGGACTCGTGGTCACGCCTCATATCTCATGCGACGTGCCGGACTACAACCAACGCGTCCTCGACCTGTGGTTCAGCAATTTTGCGAAACTGCTGGGCGGTGAACCGATGGTGAACGTGGTAGATCGGCAGCTAGGGTATTGATCAAGATAGTCGGGGTCTCCGTGATTTCAATGCCGTTTACCGGCAACTGGTATCGAACAACCTGAAACGTCCAGCATCGATTCAGCGACCTCTTCCGGGCCGAATCGGACAACCGAATGTCCGCGCGCGAGCAATGGCGTACGGCTCAGTTTGGCCGACAGTACGCGTTCACAGACCGCCGGAAAACTGCCCCTGAGAATTCAAACGCCCTCACGGTGGCACGTTCATCGAACTGGTGCTGTCGTTCAGGGTTGTTCGATGCCTGCCATCGTCCGCAGGAATGTGAATGCGCCACCGTGCGTTGCTGGCAGGCGTCGAACGAGCCTCGATGGAGGAAACCGCGGAGTGCCCCGATGCACCGAAGGATACGCACTCACCCAAGGCGTGCCGATGCTGCGTCAGTCCACGAGAGGAAGCAGTGCATGACGCTCCAAATCGACGCCCTGCGGGCGCCGGTGCTGGACCACTCCGTGCAGCACGGCCGGTCAGACAACGCGAGTCCCCCCGGGCCTTGCAGATCTTACCCGACCGCTTTGAGCTGGCCATGCTTGCATGGCGACATCTGCGATCGCCTTCAGCTTTTGCGGACCGCCTCCGTCTCGCGCCTGGACGGCCATTCCGCGGGTCACCGCGCTGTAGAAGGCAGCAAGTGCGGGCACGTCGGTGTCAGGCGGTAAGTCGCCGTCTTCGACCCCCTTGCGCAACCGCTGCGCCATCATCTCTTCAGCGTTTGCGCGGTGCTCGGCCATCGTCTCACGAATAGAAGCGAGTTCGGGGGGCAGGTGAGTGCCGGCCAGAGAGATCATGCAGCCCGATGGGTGGCTGTTTCGAGTGAATTCCACGACGGTAGCATCGAGAAGCTTCTTGAATGCTTCTCGCGTGTCGGCCGTGCCGAACAGTCTGCCAGCGAACCAGACTTCGGACATGCTCAGGTATGCGTCAGTCGCTTCCTTGTACAGCTGCTCCTTGCTGCCGAACGAGTTATAGAAGCTCGAGGGGCTGATCTCCATGGCCTGGATCAACTGGTCGAAGGAGGCTCCTTCGTATCCCCGCTCCCAGAAGAGCTTCATGGCTCGGTTCAGAGCTTCCGTACGATCAAAGGTTGAGGGCCTGCCGCGGCTGCGCCGGGGTTGCGTATCTGTTTTTGTAGTCATGGCTCCAAAAATAATTGACATGCTGTAGAGATGAACCTATTCTGCCATAACGGAGCGATCGCTCCAATAATAAAATCCTTGCGGGAGGAGTCTGTGATGCAGCGAATTGTTCACACCAACCATGGCGAGCCCGCCGAGGTGCTCACGCTGGAAGCATTTTCCAATGCCCCTTCTCTTGTGAGCGGAGGGGCGCTTGTGCGTGTGTCCGCCGCACCGGTTCATCCGGGCGACTTGCTGGGCGTCTCCGCTTCCCCCGCCTTCGGGGCGGCTCCCCTCATCCCGAGGCGAGGTCGAGTGCCCGGCGTCGAAGGTGTAGGGGTGGTGGAAGCGCTGGCCGCTGACATCGACCCTTCACACCGGATTCAGGTCGGCACACGTGTGGCCTTCTTTCCCGTCAACGGCGCCTGGAGCTCCAGGATCGCCGCGCCTGTCCAGTCGCTGATACCCGTGCCCGATGAAGTGAGCGATGACGTCGCAGCGCAGATGTTGGTCAACACGTTGACTGCACGCCTTGCGATGCGGACTGGTCACAACGCGTTGCCTGAAGACAAGCGCGAAGATGTCACGGTTATTCAGACGGCTGCCAATTCCGCCGTCGGAAAGCTGCTCACTCATCTGCTCGTCGAAGTGGGCGTCAATCCGATCCTGCTCGTCGGCTCCGCTGCGAGCGCGCAAGCGCTTAAAGCTGCTCGCCCCAACCTTTCTGTCATCGTCACTGAGAACCAGGGCTGGAAGGACGAGCTTCGCGATGCGATTGCGAACAAGCCCGTCTACGTGGCGCTCGATGGCGTCGGCGGCCCGCTCTTGCCCGACGTAGCGGGCTTCCTCGCTCGCGGTGGAACGATCGTTAGCTACGGCTCCTTGGGAGGAGCTACGACGGACATTCGTTCCATCGCCCCTCAAGCGCTGACCATCAAGGGGGTGTCGTTGTTCCGCTGGCAATTCGAAGCTGCGACGGTACGCGAAGCGGACCTGACAAAGGCGCTCGAGCTCGCACGCAACTTCCCGAGCCTTTTCCCCGTAGCGGAACGATATCAGGCGAGCGACTACCTGGGAGCGCTCGAACATACGTACCGCAGGGAAAGGACCGGCATGGTGCTACTCGCGTTCTAGCGCTACGCGTCCTGCGCAATGTGAGGCGCTCCTCGTCATGAGGGGCGGCTTGGTAGCGTTCACCCCGGTTTTTGCACGATTTCGGAATGAGCCCCGAGTGCCGAAGTATTGCCTCTCGGCTTTCCAGCTAAGCATCTTATGAAAGGACGTAAGCCATGCGTGCTATCCAGAACACCGCTTTCGGCGACCCCGTCGAGACTCTGAAACTCGTTGACCTTCCGGAGCCGGCCAACCCCGGTCCGGATGAAGTCCTGATCGCGATGGAGTATGCCCCCATCAACGGCAATGACCTGGCCGTCATCACCAATCGCTTCGTCTACTCGACTCCACTGCCCTCGATCGTGGGCAACGAAGGCGTCGGGCGAGTTCTGCAGGTAGGCTCGAATGTCTCCAACGTGAAGGTCGGCGACCGCGTGTTGCCCCCGCTTTATGCGTTGACCTGGCGCGAGCGCCTAGTGATCCCGGCCAAGGGGCTGATTGCGCTGCCTGCCAACGTCGATCCACGTCAACTGGCCATGCTGCGCATCAATCCTCCCACGGCCGTACTTCTGCTCGGGCGCTTCGTTGACCTCAAGGAAGGCGACTGGATCGTGCAAAACGCGGCCAACTCCGGCATCGGCCGCACGGTGATCGCGTTGGCGAAGAAGCGTGGCCTGCGGACCATCAATTTCGTACGTCGTCCGGAACTAGTCAAGGAACTGGAAGAAACTGGTGGGGACGTCGTTCTCGTCGATCAGCCGGGCGCCATCGACAAAGCCAAGGCCGCTGTCGGTCCGGGCAACGTCCGTCTGGCCATCGACGGCCTGAGCGGTTCGGCTGCGGTGCGCCTGATCGACGTGCTGTCGCAAAATGGTACGCTGGTGAGCTATGCGTTCACAAGCGGCGAGCTGGTCACGCCGCTCAAGGTCGTGGACCTGCATCTGCGCGGCATCGTCGTGCGCGGCATATACATCGACCTTCCCGAATACCTGCCGTACATCATGGACGCAATCAAGGAGTCTGCCGAACTGATGGCTCGCGGCGAGCTTGACCTGCCTGTGGCTGCCGTCTATCCGCTTGCGGACTACCAAAAGGCCGTCGCTCACGCAATCAAGGGTGGCAAGGTGCTGCTCGACTTGCGCTCATCGAACTGACCTGGCTGTTCTCCCAAGTGCCGTGCTCCTGGACGAGCATGGCTTCGTTGACTTACGTTGCCGTTGAGGTGTCGAAATGAAGATTGGTTTTATTGGGGCCGGTGCTGTAGCGCAGTCCATCGCCAGGAGTGCCATTCAAGCAGGACATGAGGTTGTCTTGAGCGCTCGTCGTGGGCCGCAGGCTTTGGGCGATATTGTGGCCGGACTCGGTCCGAACGCGTCGGCAGATACGGTCCAGGAGGTGGCCCGGCTCGAGTTGGTCATGCTCGCCGTTCCATGGCTTCAAGTCCCGTCGGCCCTGGATGGGCTGCCCAATTGGGCAGGTCGCATTTTGGTGGATACCACCAACCCTTTTACGCAGCTCGAGCCTGAGCTCGTTCTGGCGGACTTGGGGAGCACGGGCGCCAGCGAGATCGTCGCGGCACACGCGCCAGGGGCTCGCGTCGTCAAGGCGTTCAATGCTATCCGGATGGAGCACTACGACAAGGGCCCGAAGTTTCATGACGGAAAGCGCGTCATCTTCGTCTCCGGTGACGACAAGGACGCAAAGGCGGTGGTAATGGGACTCGTCAACGATTTTGGCTACGCACCAGTGGATCTTGGCGGTCTGGTTTCGGGCGGTCGCATGCAGCAAGCGGGTGGTCCGATTGCTGGCCACGACTGGGTCGTCGCATAGGGCTGCAAGGTATGCAAACCAATGTCGCGTTATTTCGGGACGCAGAGCGGCTGGATGTCCGGTTGTCTTTGTGATCTGCCGTTGGCGGGACGCCACTTCGAACGTCGGCAACGGGTCGGGAGTGTGAGTTCGTAAATGCAGGAAGCTGCCGTCGGGCTGCTCGATGCCGCCACCGTCAGCAATCCGTCACATTGCTGACGTAGAACCCAGCCCGCCCCAATGTCGGCAATGGCCGAGTACTTGCCGGCCGACACAACTACGTAAACGGCCGCTGTACCTTGAAAGCCGACGTAGATGTCGCGCCGGGTCGACGGCCGCAATGGGTCGCGTGCGGCCGATCGCAGCGTTGCGAGGTTCAAGCTACGTATGCCCAGTGCATGAGGTGGCACACGGCCAGTTTGAGACGTTCGACGTGGCTCCCCAGATCGTTGACAGCCATCAGCGGGCTCGGTGTCAAGTGAGCGAACAATACCACTTGGACGTTGCATGGTTTTCCATACTCATCGACGAATGGCCAACCCGACGTCGGGCAATAGAAGCATGGTTGAGGGAGGAAAATTTCTCTCCGGATGGGGTGGCATTGACTCGATTAAGTCGCAACACAGAATTCGTGGTGCCTCGCGGCAACGGAGTTGGCGCGTAGCTGGCACCGCTTGTAGTCAAGCGCCACTTCCTCCATGAACATCGTGATGTTATGGCCATTTGGAGTCGGCCAGATATAGACGTCGGACATGGATCACCCAAGCGGAAAATAGGTGATGTCCAGTGCAGGCGGCACGACGGGCGTCTGAGAGAACAGCGCATGAATTTGACCACGGTGGTGCGCGTGATGTAGAAAAAGATGCGACAGGATCAGTTGGCGGGGCAATCGTTGTGGCCTTCCGTTCATACTGATGTAGCCGAGGTCCTCGCCGAAATCGCTGAGCGGAACACGACTAATAATGCGGACAAGCTTCTCGTCCTCGGCTATTCGTTCGGCGCGAAGGCTCTCAAAATCCTGGCAGACAATATGATCCAAAGAAGGGATGTTATGTCCTTCACCGGAGATGCGGCCGAGCCAGATACGGTCTGTGGCGAGAAGATGATTCAGGGTATTGTGGATCGAACCGAAGGCGCAAGGGCGTTCGAGGAAATAGTCGTCTGGCGACAGCTGAGCACATGCATCATATATGCGATCGTTGGCCCAAACGGTCCAACGTGCCAACGTTTCAAAATTGCTCCGCATCGCTGCTCCTTGCGTTCGGGTACATGGACGGGTACTTTATCGGCTCGGAATAACCCCTGTCGATGGAGTTTTTCTTATTCCTGATAAGGTCTGTTAATGCCTGTGCGCCGTGACCCACCCCAGACTCATATGCTTCGAGCCTTTGAGGCAGTTGCCCGGCTGAAAAGCTTCAAGCAAGCGGCCGTCGAAATCGGTGTGACGCAGAGTGCGGTAAGCCAGCGCGTAGCGGCCCTCGAAAGCCGGCTTGGAGCATGCCTCATCCATCGGGAGCATGGTCGCTTCGAACTTACCCGGGACGGTCTCGCCTATCTTGCGACGGTGGAGAGTGTGCTGAGAATTCTGGAGCGGGCTGATGACAGGCTGGCGGATCGCCGGCATGCGGTTCGCATGACAGTTGTCCCATCTTTTGCGCGCTGCTGGCTCGTCCCCCGACTCGGATCGCTCTCCTCAAGTTTTGAAAACGTCTGCCTCGATCTCCACGTTTCGGACGAGATCGTAGCTCTCGATGATGGCGAGTTTGATCTCGCAATCCGTCTGCATGCGAAGGAAGGTAACCCGGGAGAACGGATGACGGTGACCGACGACGTTCTCATACCTGTCTACATGCCCGGCGGTCGCAAAAAAAATGTCGATGACAGCTCAGACCCGTTCGAGGGCATGACGTTGCTTGAGGATGACTGCAGCCGTCTCGGCGGTTCTCGCGATCAATCGTGGGCAACCTGGTATGCGCGCAACGGATACGATCTTCCGCAAGGATGCAGGCGGATCGTTTTCAGTGATGCGGGGTTAATGGTTGAAGCCGCGCGAAGCGGAGTAGGCGTTGCTCTCACGCGCCGGTCGTTGGTTGCGGACCATCTGGCGGCTGGCGATCTGATAGAACGCGAGGGGACGCCGCTTGAAAGCTTAGGGCAAACGTGGCTAATTCAAAGACGGGCCGGTAGCCGTAACAAAGCAAGCCAGCGCGTCGTCAATTGGCTTCTTGATGCTGTGTCTGCCGATCACGCCTAAGGTCGCTTGTGCGGAAGCAGCGACACCTTAGTTCGCGATGACGGAACTGCTGTGTCGGCCTGTAGGTGGACTCGTCGATCAGCGGGCTTACAACCTGAACGGCAAAGTCACAGTTCGGCCACTTCGAGACGCTCGCTGAGTTAGTTAAGCAGCCATTCGGACGGCCGATCCCACTTCGAGAGCGGCCTCTCAACGCGGACAGTTGCCTCGTTTTCTCCACAGTCCCGTCCTTTGGTTGGAAGGCTCGTCAGCGACTCGAACCAAAACCTGAATACGGCCGAGACCTCCTTGGGTATCGGCTGGAGGTTTTAGGCGGAGACAGGCGGCAATTGCGCCTCGATCGATGGTCCGGTTGCCGCGTTAGGAATCGCCACTTTTGACGCGGCCTCTCCGGACCGGCGGCGGTCGGGCGGCTGGCCCATCGATCAGACTCTGGAACATCGCGGCGAGATCATCAAAAAGGCCCGCGCCGCTTGCATCGGCCAAGGCCTTGGTGCCAATCACTTTGCGAAAAAACTGAAAGCCAGTGGCCAAAGCAAGGATCATGGCAGCGCGCTCACTTGCTCTCGGACCTTGCAGTAGAGCCTTCAATGGGCGCTCACAGTTGCGAGCGAAACTGTCGCGCAAAATATCCGCCGCTCGCGGATTGGGCGCGGAGCGCAGCAGCAGAAGCAAGACATCGCTGCGCTCGGCACCCTTTTCCTGTTTGTCCATGATCTCGGAAGCGAAGCGCTGGGCAAGCAGCGTGCGATCGCCTTGAAACAAACTGCTATCGGCAAACGCTAGCTCAACAACCGCGGAGAATAGTTCTTCCTTGGAGCCGAAGTATCTATTCACAAGAACGGCGGTCACGCCGGCTGCCTGCGCGATTTCCCGAACGCCAATCCCATCATAACCGTGACGCGAGAATGCGGCCAAAGCGGAATGCAGAATTGCGTCGCGGGTTGCCGCCGCGTTGCGTCCCCGCTTGGGTGGATCGGATGTCAAAGCTTGCTCCCTCGCGATGTATACGGATGTTGACTTACCCTCCGGTGCAAGTATACAGTGGACTACATGCAAGGCTCAATTCCTTTCGGCCGCCGCTCGACCGCAGACGACGTTTTGGCAGGTCTTGACTTGTCGGGCCGCACCATACTGGTCACGGGTTGCAGCTCGGACATCGGGTTTGAGACGTTTCGCTTGCTCGCCGCGCGGGGTGCCGCGTCATCGGGCTGGCCCGATCCCGTGAGGCCGCACGATTCGCGTGTGAGCGGGTAGGTGGGTCTTCGACACCCGGTGCATGTGACCTCGCGAACCTAGACTCGGTGAATGCGGCATGCGCGACGGTGGTGAAGCTTGGTCGTTCGCTGGACGCGATAGTGGCCAGTGCCGGCTTAATGGGATCGACGCGGCTCGACGTTCGTGAAGGCGTCGAGCTTCAGTTCCCGATCAACCATGTGAAGAGTAAGGAGTCTTAAGTATGGAAATGCGAGAATTTGGGGGCACCGGAATACGGGCGTCGGTCGTCGGGTTGGGCTGCAACAACTTTGGTATTTATCAGAACGCTGCGCAGGCTGTAGCCGTCGTTCGCAAGGCGCTCGATGTCGGAATCAATTTCCTGGACATGGCCGGCGAACATGGGAGCGGGCTAGAGGAAAGCCTGGTCGCCGAGGCGCTGGGGCCGCGCCGCAAAGAGGTAATTATCGCCACGAAATTCGGGCAAGCCGAAATGCTCGGGCTCAAGGACGGCGACCTCGTCTTCAGCGAGGACAAGACTCGTCAAGGCGCCTCCCGCCGCTGGATCATGCAGGCCGTCGAGGAAAGCCTGACGCGTCTGAAGACAGACTATATCGATCTCTATCAGGTGCATGTCGCCGATCCCGAAACGCCGCGCGAAGAAACCTTGCGTGCGCTCGATGATCTGGTGCGCCAAGGCAAGGTGCGCGCGATCGGCGAGGCGGCGACCTTCGCCACCGCCGACGACCTGAACGCCTCGCAAGCGATCGCCGCCGCCAATGGCCTGACGCCCTTTGCCACCATGGAGGCCAATTACAGCATCCTGGTGCGTGACGCCGAGAAGACGATCATTCCCGCGCTGCGCGATCACAAGATGCGCTTGCTGCCCTATATGCCCCTCGCCAGCGGCCTGCTGAGCGGGAAATATCGCGGTGGCGCAATTCCGACGGGCTCGCGCTTGGACCGGATGCCGTTCATGAAGGGTTTCCTGCCGCAAAATCTAGGCGCCATCGATCGCTTGCAGGCTATCGCCGACGGGCGCGGGATCACGCTGGCGCAGCTGTCTATCGCCTGGCTTGCCGGAAATCCGATTGTCGGTAGCGTGATCGCCGGCGCGACAAGCGCCGAGCAAGTCACGCAAAACGCAGCGGCGGGTGGTATCACGCTAAGCGCTGCCGACCGCGCGGAAATCGAGGTGAGCGCGCCTGGGCCCGTCCAAGGGTGACGGCATGTCCTAGTGACTGACCTCGAAGGGCTGCGTCGGCTACTGCCGGTGGTCGATGGCAAAGCGGCCATTGATCAGCCGCGCCCTTTCTCGGTCATCACAGCGTCTCATAGCGGCCGACGGCTTTTGTTGGACCAGCGGCAGCACAGACCGACGACCTGTCGGCAAGCTCGGCCGGCGAATGACCGCAGTCCATTCGAAACGCGACACGGCGCGAGTGATGCGTTGACCGACCGCATCGGGTCGTCAAGAGCTCTTCACTTTCACAGAATGATGCTTAAGCGGCCGCATCGGCGGGTAGGCGCTCCGCCCGCTGCCGTTCACACCGCGGCGATTCGCGGAATCGTGCGATCGAATATCGTGGCGACAAACAGGCAGGCGCTCAACACACCCATAACGATGGCCAAGCTGTGCAGGCCGTGATCGCTCGCAGTTTTGCCATATAAGGCGCCAAGGAGGCTGGTCGCCGCGATTGCACCTAGATATCCAGCGGTGCGCTGGAGTCCCGCTGCAGTGCCGATCTCGTCGGCCGGCGCCTGCAGATAGACGGCGGTCTGGGTGGCTGTGGAAAACATGCCTTGCGGCACACCGAAGCACACAACCGCGGCAGCGATGATCCATGCGGACTTGCTGCTGTCGATAAAAAACAGGCAGATGCATCCGGCCAGCGCTGCGCCAATGCTGACGATAAACGGCCCTCGAATGCCTTTTGTGCGCCCGCCTGTCACAGAGGAGACGGCGGCGAGCAGCGACATCGGCATGGTGATGAGGCCCGCTTGGCTAGTGGAGAAGCCGGCGCCGCTTTCGAGCCACTGAGCGAATCCGTAGAGGATGCAATACACGATCATCAGGACCGCCCCTGCGCGCAGATAGGTTACCGTCAACGGTCGGTTGCGGGCCAACATCCGCACATCGATAAACGGCTGCTTGCGTCGCGCCGAGTGAAGCACGAGCGCTACACCGAGAACGGCGGCGATAGGCAGCATGCTCCAGACTGGGCGGTCGAGATTCATCAGGAAAATCATCAGGCCGAGCAAGAAGCCGGTGAACAGCAGGATGCCCACCACGTCGAGCTCTGCCATCAGACGCGCAAAGCGGCCGTCGCGCGGCTGATCCTTTGGCACCCACATAAAAACCAGCAGCGCCGCGAGCAGCGCGAGCGGCGTGTTCACGGCAAAGATCGAGTGCCAGCCGAAAGCGCCTGTCAGTACGCCACCCAGCAAGGGTCCGATGGCCAGGGTGGAGACCCCCGCCAGCGAGAGAACGCTCATGGCGACGCGTGGCGGCGCCGCACCGAGCCGATCTGCCTGGACGCGGAAGATGCGCATGGCCGACGGATAGGCGCCAGCGGTGCCGATTCCCAGTGCCACCCGCACCGCGATCAAGACGCCGAGCGTGGGAGCAAACCGGCCGACCAGCGCGGATATAGCGACGATGAAGAGGGAGATCAGGTAAATCCGGCGTGGGCCGAATAGATCCGCCAGTCGCCCCATGGTCGGCTGGGCCACGGCGCTTGCCAGGTAGAGCCCGGCAATAAGCCATCCAGCCTCCGCGACGCTTGCATGGAAGTCGGTCGCAATTGGCACCAGCGCGGTAGAGATCATGGTCGAATTGATCGGATTCAGTACGGCGCCGAGCGCTAGCGGCGCGACGAAACGGAAGCCGAAGCCCGCATGTTGTTCGTTCGGGCGACCGGGATCGACGCCGGTTGTCGGCGGATTGCTTTGCATTTTGCGTGGCTCAGTTCTTCAGATCGATGTCATCGGACTTCACCACGCGTGCGAGTAGCGGAAAGATGTTGTCGACTGCAAACGCGTGCATGTCATGAGACAGCCCCGTCGTCGCATCTTCGGCGATCACGACGTCGTAGCCATGCTCGTAGGCCTGGCGCGCGGTAGATTCGACGCCCATATTGGTGGCGATGCCGGCGAGCACCACCGTTTTGACGTTCCGGCGCCGCAACTGCACATCGAGATCGGTGCCGTAGAACGCGCCCCATTGATGTTTCGTCACGAGAATGTCGGACGTGTGAGCGAGTTTTTCGACGAGCTGGCTGAAGTTCGCTGGAAAGCCCCCTTCCGGACGCGAAAAAGGACGGTCCACTGGCTGTTTCAGCACATCACCGAAGTCCGCCGCGAAGGCGACGTTGACCAGTACGACCGGTGCCCCGGCAGTCCGGAAACGCGCTGCTAGCCGGCCACCGGTTACTGCCACCTGAGCGCCGGGGCGGGGTGCCAGAGCGGGCATCGACACGATGCCTTGCTGGAGATCGACGAGAATGAGTGCTGTTGTAGTCGCGGGAAGAGCGAGCATGATGGGAGCCTTGCGGTGGATTCGAGGAGGTAACTGACGCCCAAGCATAACCTCTATTTGAGTATTTGCTCAAATAGAGGTTATGTGGCCGAGGGCCACCGTAACTGGCAAACTGACGGCATGTCTTCGACTCCCGCCAAAACTAAAGCTCTATCTGCTGCTCCGCGGCCCAATCGTGAACGGCCGGCGCTTGCGCCGCAGCGTGGTGTCGGCCGTGAGCGCGTCGCCACGTTGATGGCCGCTGCGTCGAAGGTCATTCAGGAGCGTGGTTTTGATGCCGCAACCATGGCCGAGATAGCGGCGCGCGCGGACACAAAAATCGGTTCGCTCTATCGTTTCTTTCCGAACAAGGAAGTGCTGGCCGATGCGCTGATGCAACGCTACAGCGAGTTGCGTGATGCCCAATGCGACGAAATCGATGCCCGTGCCCGCGTGGTGTCGATAGACGAGTTGGCCGATTTGCTGGTCGACTCCATTGCGGAGATCCACGACGAGACCAAGGCGCTCGTCGCTTTGCTGGATGCCCGTTCGGAATGGTCGGGCAAGCGACTCGAGTATCGCGAGAAGGCGCTCAAGCGGATTGTTGGCACGCTGCGGCTCAGGGCGCCGACCTTGCCGGGAGAGACCGCCAAAGACATGGCGGTGGTATTGCTCAACAACATGAAGACGATGGTGGCGATGACGCTCGACAAGTCGGCTCCGACCAGCCCGGGCGGCCCCGCCGAGTTGCGTCTTATGAACCGGCTGTATCTCGCCAGCAAGCTCGCTGGCCACGAACTGCCCGCGGCTCAGGCCGGGGCGCCACCATCAGGTGGTGCTTCCGAGTAGCATGCGCAAGACCGCGTGGCGACGCTATAAAGCGGTCTTGATCAAACCGCGTCGACGCTGCAGTGCCGCGCACGGGCGCATCGGACTGCAGTTCGCACTTAAGCTTCTTAATGTCCATTGCTCGCCACGGTCCAGATTGGCGGTCGCAGCTTTCACCACTCTGCGAAGTGCCCGACCCGAACTGGCATTGCTTGCTCAGATGATCATCGGCAAAGCAAACCAAGCCGACCAGTCTCGAGGAATCCAAAAGCAGATGTCGCCTTTGTTGCTGGCATCTTTTGTCTGGTATAAATTTAGGACTTCGAATCAATCCTTCCGAGAAGCGCTGACGACTGATGAGGGTCGACCAGTGACGCCCTTATCGGTCTCTAGTCGGCCAACTTCTGTCATTCGCGAGGATGGCGTGGACGACGGCTTTCCGAGGCACAACGGACATTTGCTCATCGCCGTGCAAGCCCGCAAAGGGACGCGAGACTAACGAAGTTCGCCCGCAAACACACCGCAATGTCTGTTCACCGCAACGTTCGTGTGATCGAGCCCGGGAAGGGTGTCACGGGTTTTAGGACTTCCGCGACATTCCACCGCATGAAAGTGTAGGGCGCTTCATACTCATAAGCTCTGTCACCTCATGCCGATCATCCGCGGATGAGATCGGGACAGTCAGCCATTTCCCGTCAGGGTATGCTCGGGCTTCATCGTAGAGCTTGACCAACTGTGGGCTCCAGGAATAACGCCGCGCCTCAAACTTCTCTCGCTCAGCTCGCCCCAAGACCACCAGAACCGAAAGCAGCCTGTACGCCGGCAGCAGGGTGCAGAAGGCCTTGGTCTTCTTGTAGCGCAGTGACCAACCGCGTTTCTTGCCACCATATAGCCAATCTGGCGCGAAAACACCGGGGTAGGATGCCTCGATCCAGCTTCGCAGTTCGACCCAATGCTCAAACGCCTCCGGCCCCATCCAGTCGCGGACAGTACGCTCATCGGGCTGTGAAGATTTGTCAGCGATTCTGTCGCCGATATGGTTGAACTGTTTCAAGTTGCTTTCCTCTTCGTCTTCATGCGTGGAATGCTTCTGATGTTGCCGATGCTCTCCTTGCCGACGAATCTTTCATAAGCCTCTCGCAGGCAATTTAAATGCTTTGCAAGAGTCCTCATATCCTCTGCAAGCTGCAGTCGAGGTATCTAAAGTTCATCTATCCACGCTTCGGTAGGACCAATCGCCTTAATCGGAGACGGCCATGGTTGCGATGTCATCAAGGCAAATAAGCCGGCGCCGAAACCGAACTGGTCAAATTCAGGCGACTGCTAAAAATCGCCTGCGCATACCCATAATCGTCTTCCGCCAGTACGCCGTGATACGCAGCTTCCTTGCCATTCGCTACGCTCCTGTGGGTCATATCTCATGTCCTGCCGAATATGCCGGTCCGGATATCTTGCCTTCTGTTCAGGTCACGACTTCTGAACGATAGGCCTCGTGGGCTGGACGGATGCCAGAAGGAGGGAAAGCGATGCAGCCAGCAGAACGACATCCTTAAGAAGGAACTGGCCCGGCAAGGCTGAAATTGCTGGAAACCCACCCGCTGTCGCTTCGGCCACCCCAGGGGTGCTCAAGAAGAAGGTGAGTGTGATCAGATAGGTCGCAGCCGACATCGCTGCTCCCAATGCGGAGAAAATGGGCTGGAAGGCTCCGATAATCAGAGCTGCTGCAGTCGACAGCTCAAGTGCACCTATAACGTAACTTGCACCTTGAATTCCGAATAGGGAGTGCAACCAGCTCATGATGGGGCTGTTGATGATGAACGGAGCGATGCCGTTGGCTTCGTAAGCGGTGAATTTCATTGCACCGAACCAAATAAAGATGACGACCAGCGCCCATCTGAGCACGGCCAGACTCGAGAGCGATCCAACGCTCTTTTCGGCGATTTGAAGACGGAACTGATTTGCGCGAATGCTCATTTTGGGTTTCCAATTCAGGTTGTTCGCCGGGTCGTTAGGAGCCTCCACTTTAGGCCTGCCGAGTACCGGTTTCGAGACTGCATGTGCTCAATAAAATGCGAAAAAGGATCAAAGTCACGAGGGGGCTGCTCGACACCAACCACCTGTCGTTACCTTGCCAGGCCAACGATGTGTCGGACGAGTCCTGAGGACAGCCCCAACGTGCATTTCAGGCGAATAGTTTCCGGTACTGGACGAAACCCGAGCGATCACCGACGCTGTCGTAAAGCCGCATGCCGGTATAGTTGGTTTCGTGTGTCAGCCAGTGCACACGGGACACCCCGCGACGTTTCGCATCCGCATAAACATGCTCGATCAGCGCGCGGCCAATGCCGCCGCCACGTGCATCGGCCGCAACAAACAGGTCCTGAAGATAGCAGTAGTCGCCTGTTGTCCATGTGGATCGATGGTAGATCGAATGTACCAACCCGGCGGCGTGTTCGCCCACCATGGCAAGCGCCGCTTGCATCGGCTCAATTGGGTCCAGGAAGCGCGCCCATGTCTCGAGCGTCACGGACTCGGGTATATCCACTTTGTAGAATCGCTGATAGCCTTTCCACAGAGGAAGCCAAATATCAAAATCGTTGTTTTCAATGGCTTTGATCTCAACCGATAGCATAGATTTCTCCTGAAATTCAGATCGGCGCGCATCAACGGGACCGGCCTCGCGAGCCCCTTGCGCACGTACCCCGCGCCTATTCGCCGATGGGTTTCACACCGTACTTTTGATAGTAGGTGTTCCTGATCTCGTCCTGACTTCGAGCAGGTTCGGCGAATACATGCGCCGGCGACAGCAGTGAAGTGATCGAAATGGTTTCGATCCTGACGACGTGATCGACGGGGTACTCGAGGCCGTTCGTCGCGCGGACCCAGTCCGCGATCATCGAATACTCGTCATCGCCTGGTGGCAGCATCGACGCATGGCCCTTGAATCGATAACCGCGCCTCTGGAAGATGTCGATTACGTTGATCTCGACGGCGGGATTACGCCTCAAGTTTCGTATCGTCTCGGGCGAGGCGATATCGGCGAAGTAGAGAACACCGTTCCTGACCGTCAAGGACGCCTTCGGCGAAAGATTGGGCGTCCCGTCCTCGTTGACTGTTGCGACGAATGACAATATCGCCTGCTTGATGATCGCCTCCACGTCGGCGTTGATTTCAATCACGGATATCCTCGCTTGAAAAGAATTTGAGCGGCTTTATGCATCGCTTTCCTGAACTTCCTGACGGCCTTGCTTCAGGCCGCGGTCACTGCCAACCCGCGCTGCACCGCAGGACGCGCGAGACCACGCTCGAACCAGCGCTGGACATGCGAGAAGCGGTCGAAACCGACAAGCTCGCGCGCTTCGTAAAAGCCGATCAGGTTGCGCACCCAGCCGAGCAGCGAAATATCGGCGATGCTGTAGTCAGCGCCCATCACCCAGTCGCGGCCCGCGAGCCGTTGGTCGAGGACACCGAGCAGCCGCGCTGATTCGGCGACGTAGCGGTCGCGCGGGCGCTTGTCCTCATAGGCTTTGCCGGCGAATTTGTTGAAGAAGCCAACTTGGCCGAACATCGGCCCGACACCGCCCATCTGCCACATCAGCCACTGGATCGTTTCGTAGCGAGTGTTGGGACCGGTGGAGAGGAGTTGCCCAGTCTTCTCGGCGAGATAGATCAGGATCGCTCCCGATTCGAACAACGCAAGCGGCCGTCCACCCGGACCGTCGGGATCGAAGATCGCCGGAATCTTGCCATTCGGGTTGAGGGCGAGAAAGGCCGGATCGTGGTGCTCGTTCGCCATGATGTCGATGCGGTGCGCCTCATACGCAAGACCCGTTTCCTCCAGCATGATGCCGGCCTTCACGCCATTGGGCGTCGGTAAGGAAAAGAGCTGGAGCCGATCAGGGTACCGCGCCGGCCAGCGCGTGAAAATTGGATGATGGAGTGTCATGCTTTTTTTCCTGGGTAAGCAAGCGGTGCCGAGCCGGGGCATGGCCGGCTCTTCCGCCTGGATGCATGCCGGGACGATCGCCACGAGCCAAAAGGACAACGATGATCCAAGGGGGACGGCAGAACGTTTCGCGCTCCCCGATTTCTCACGGACGAACGCGGATAATCGTCTTGCCGTTGATCCGCTTGGTCCCGTTGAAGGCGGCGACCGCATCGTCGAGGCTCGCGACGGTGCCGATGTTCGTCCGCAGTCGCCCGTCCCTCACCCGCTGGACGATCTCACCCAGCTGGGCGCGATCGGACTCGACCACGAAGTCGACCACCAGGCCGTCGGCAGGCCGCGCTTCGGTCGGGCCGGCGATCGTCACCAGCGTTCCTCCGGCTCGGATCAGGCCCGCGGACCGCTTCGCGATGTCGCCGCCAAAGACATCGAAAACCAGGTCGACGCCGCCAACGTCTTCCAGGACGTCGTTCTCGAGGTCGACGAACTCCCGCACTCCGAAGTCGAGCGCCGTCTGACGGTGCGCAGCGCGTCCGGTACCGATGACGTAGGCACCATACTCACGTGCAAGCTGGGTCACCATCGACCCGACCACGCCGGCCGCGCCGTGCACGAGGACGCTCTGCCCCGACCGGAGGCGGCCGTGCTGGAACAATCCCTGCCATGCAGTCAGGCCCGGCATCGGCAGGCCCGCGCCCACCGTGAAGTCGACGTCGCCCGGCAGCGGTGCGAGGTTACGCGCCTCGACGGCCGCGTACTCGGCGAGGGTGCCGTCGCGAGTCCAGTCCGTGAGACCGAACACCCGCTGTCCCACTGACAGCCCCGTCGTGCCATAGCCGAGAGCGGTCACAACTCCGGCCAGCTCGTGCCCAGGAATCGACGGTGTTCGGTCACGGTTGAGGCGATCGGTCCAGGTCGGCGGCCACGTCAACTCATCCCAGGTGAATCCCGACGCATGAACCTGCACGATGACGTCGTTGATCGCTGCCTGCGGCTCGGGCCGCTCCGTCAGCCGCATCCCGCCCGTTCCTGCAGCCTGGTCCGTCACAATGATTGCCTTCATCGTCCATCTCCTTGTGCGTGGTATATCGTCATTTCCGAATTCCTCGCAAACGAATGAATAGAGTTCAGATCGAGCCAGCCGGCGTAACGGCGGGAAAGTCCTTCTCGGGATCGAACACGTTATTGAAAAAGTTCGTCAGGGAGTACATGGCCACCAGCGCGACGATCTCCATCACGTTTGCATCCGTGTAGCCGGCATCGCGAACAGCTTTCAGATCGGCGTCACTGACCTGCCCCCGGGTCTCGATGACCTTGCGCGCAAACTGGACGGCGGCGTCCCGCTTCGGGTCGGTGGCATGGCCCTTCCGGGCGAGAATGATTTCATCGGCCGGCAGCTTCGCCATGTGCTCGGCGGTAAAGCTGTGCACCGTCAGGCAGTAGTTGCAGCCGTTCACTTCGGAGACAGCGAGACCGATGCTGTCACGCGTCTTCACGTCGAGCGCCTTACTCAGCGAACCGAGCAGGGTGGCCCATGCGTTGAACGCGATCGGGCTTTGCGCGAAGCTCGCCATCATATTCGGGGTGAACCCGATATTTTTGGTGAACGCATCAAGCGTCGGCTTCGAATCGGCCGGCACTTGTTCCTGGGTCAGAGCAGTAGTTCTTGGCATCGTAGTCTTCCTTAAGTTACTGGTTTTACAGATTGAGAACGGTCCCTGCGGGGACCATCCGTTGGTTTACTTCGCGCCCAGGTTCTGGGTCGAAGCGGGTTTGCCCTTCAAGCAGGAGACACCTTGTGCTTGTCTTTCACTTGAGGTGGCTTGGTCTTTTCGGTGTGGCCGCTGCCACGGCGACGCGCCTATACCAAATCCAGCACGTCGGCCACGGGACGGCGCGGCTTCTGCGCCCAGTTTCCGGCTCGCTCCGCTCCTACGGACAACAGCAGGACCGGTACTTCGTCCTCGACCAGTCCGAACTCGCGGTGTACTGCTTCGTCATCGAAACCTATCATCGGCGTTGAACCCAAGCCCAACGAGCGGGCCGCATAGATCATCGCCGCCGCGCCGAAAGTGGCGGTGCGTACGGCCTCATCGCGCCGGCGCTGCGGGTATGCCATATACAGATTGCGTGCCGGGATTTCCCACTCCGGCACCATGGTTGCAGGCATGACGCCCGCTTCCACCAGCGGTGCAAGACGCTCCGGTATCACACTGGTTTCGACCAGCTGGCCGCAGACGATGAAAGTGACCGCTGCATCTTTGATCGCGGGCTGGTTCCAGGCAATCGGACTCAGTCGCGCCTTGGCTTCGGGCGTGCGTACGGCGATAAAGCGCCAGTTCTGCAAGTGGAACGATGTCGGCGCACTCGTGCCGATTCGTACCAGCTCGCGGATCTGTTCGTCGCTCAAGGTCCCGGCTGGGTCGTAGTACTTGGCCGCGCTGCGGCTCAGGATGCATTCGATGACGGGGTTGGTCATGGTGATTTCGCTTTTCATGAGAATTCCTGTGCGTAGATGGATAGATTCAGGCGTACGAGTGCTTTCGCTCCATGCAGAGCCCAAAGCACATGTCATTCAAGGTTCTGAAACCAGATACCGTCTGGCCCAGGTCGAGATCATTGCGGCGGCATAGTCCGCGTCGGCTCGGCGCGTCAGCAGGTGGTCGGCGTTGTCCATGGAAATGAAGCTCTTGGGGTGCTTCGCAACCGCAAAAATACGCGCGGCATTCTCGATGCCCACCGTCGCATCCAGTGGCGAATGCAGCACCAGCAATGGAATGCGCAACTCGGCGATCCGCGACGCCAGGTTGTGACACGCCAGGTCGTCGACAAAACTCTTGCGCACGACGAATGGCCTGCCAGCCAGCAATACTTCCGCTTCCCCGCGCGTCTCAATGGTTTGAAGGCTTAGCGGGTCGAACTGATGCAGAACATGGCTGGTATCGAATGGGGCTCCCAGCGTGGCCACCGCACGAATGCCCGACATCTGACCGGCGGCCATCAGGACGGCTGCGCCACCGAGGCTATGGCCGACGAGAATCGATGGGGGCTTGCCGTCTCTGGCCATCGCGTTGCCGGCCGCAACCAGATCGTCCACGTCCGCGGCGAAAGTCGTGTCGGCAAAGCTCCCACCGCTATTACCCAGTCCGGCAAAGTCGAAGCGCAACACGCCAATGCCACGAGCGGCCAGCGCACGTGCCACGCGACTGGCGGCGAGGCTGTCCTTGCCGCACGTAAAGCAGTGGGCGAGTATGGCCCAGCCACGCGGCTGGCCGTCCGGCCATTCCAATCTGCCGGCGAGCCGGTAGCCGTGCGGTCCGTCAAATTCGAAGGCTTGTGCGCTCATAAGTCGATGTCTCTCGTATCAGCGTGCGTTACGTCCATGAGGTGCTGGGCGAAACCTGAATGTGTGATGCCATGCGCGCGCGGCAAGGCGGCTTAGTCGACCGGCGGAAAGTCGACGTCGGTGCCGTTGATACGATTGAAGGTATTGGTGAAGATGCCAAGTGCGATGGTCAGCGCGATCTCCGCCAATTGGGTATCGGTGTAGCCGGCCGCACGGATGGCAGTGAACTCGTCATCGCTGATCGTGCCGCTCGTGGTGTGCAGGTGGGACACGAAGCGCACCATGGCATCACGTTTGGCGTCACCCGTGGGCTGCCCCGCGCGAATGGCACTCAGCGCATCGACCGGCAGACCCACCAGTTTGCCCACGAAGCTGTGGGCGGCCACACAAACGTCGCAACCGGTCTTCTCACTGATCAGCAGCTTGATGATTTCGTGCTCTTGCCGGCTCAGGCCGCCCTTGTTCAATGCGCCCTGGGCGTCGAGCACCGCAGCCAACGACGCTGGCACAAGGTAGCCCAACGCGGCGTACGTATTCGGGATGCGACCACCGGAAATCTTCTTGACCCGCGCATAGATATCGGCAGTGGCGCCGGTGGCGGATTCGATAGCGGGAATAGCGATACGGCTCATGGTGTGAACCCTTCGTCAGGTGGTTAGGAGCCTCCACTTTAGGCCTCGTCGATACCGCTTTCGAGTCTGGATTTACTCAATAAAATATCCAAAAGGATCAAGTCGACGCGGACGATTCGTCCCTCGGTTCTCAACACGGCACGGCGCATGTCGTCTCGTCGAGATCGAGGTTTACGTGCTGCGGGTAAAGACGAACCCGTCGAGGGTCGCTCGCGCGAATGAGCGGCAGTGCCGACCCCTCTAGCGCCTCATTCGGGCCGCACACCGAAAGCGAAGCGATGATTCGCGGCCGTTACTGGCCCTTGCGCGCGAAACGGCGCCACTGCCCCGGCGTCATGCCCATCCTCTCGGTGAACACGCGCCGGAATGACGACACGGATTGATACCCCACCGACTCGGCCACGGCCTCGGTGGTCATCATCGGTTTCTTCAGCTCGTTGGCAGCCAGGCTCATCCGGATATCGGTCAACAGTTCGACGGCCGAGCGCCCGAGCGTGTCCTGAAAGTGCCGCATGAAGGTGGCGCGTGACATGCTGCATAAGTCGGCTAGCTCAGGCAGGTTCCAGGGCCGCGCCGGATCGGCGAACATGGCTGAAATGGCCGGCGCCAGTCGTGGATGGCCGGCCAGCGCCAACAGGCCTGCCGGGGCCTGTTCGGATTCGCTCGCCTCGCGCAATACCAGCGTGAAGAGCGCCGAGGAAAGGGCGTTGAGGATCGCGTATCCACCGACTTTGTTGCCCGTGGACTCCTCGCGCATCAGCCCCACGAAACTGGCCAGGTGGTTCGAAGCAGACCCTACACCCGTTTCACCATGACCTTCCATGGTCCGGACCACTACATTCGTGGGCAGGTAATTGCGAATCAGCCGATCATGAGGCGGCCCGATGAGAAATCGCCCGCACAGCATGTCCAGACGCTCGCCTTGGCCGTCATTCTCGCTAAACGTCAATCCGGCGGAATCCCGGCGTTCGCACGTAGGCCCGGGCGCATATCCGCTGCCATCGTGCAGCACGTGCGCCGACCCGTGAGGCAGCAGCACGATATCGCCGGCCACCAGCTCCCGGGCCGTGTCTGTCTCAGGATCCTCGATGATGGCCCGGCCCTTGAGCACGACGTGGTAGGGAACCTCATGCGCAGCGGACTGGGCCCAGGCCACACGCCACGGCGCACCATAGGCGCAGCGGACCTCCAGCCGGCCGGTGATGGTGATCATTTGCAGTAGGTGGCTCAGCCAATCGACTTGGGACATGGGACTCCGTTAGGCCTCGGCATGGAAAAGATCCGGAAGTCAGGGTACTCATGGAGGGTATTACGCCTCCAACCGAGAACTGGCACAATGCGGTTTTTCCAATATTGCCTTCGGATTGTCCGAAGGAAGTCGAGCGGGCTACCGAGCCGGCCCGCGCGTGGAAGTGGATGATTGAGTGTCGCTTTTTTCGTCCTTCACGGACAGCGCCGGCGCATCTCAGTGGCCAGCGCTTTGCCCGCCATCGACGTGCAGGATTTCTCCAGTAATGAACGGCGCCGAATCGAGAAAGAGGATGGCGTCGGCGATATCGCTTGTTTCACCCAGGCGTCCGATCGGGTTGAAAGCTCCCATCGCTTCGCGAATTTCAGGCGCGTGCATCGGCGTCTCTATATTTCCGGGCGCGACGGCATTCACGCGGATTCCCTTCTTCGCGTATTCGATCGCCAGTGACTTCGTGGCAGCGTTGATGCCGCCCTTCGTCAGCGCCGCCAGGACCGAGTAGACCCCGCTGATTGCAACTTGATCTATGCTGGCCGTGACACTCACTACATGACCACTCGAATGCTTTTCCATCTCGGCGATCGCGAGCTGCGTGATGTGATAGAAGCCCGCCATGTTCACGTTCATCTCGGCGGCATAGTCTTCCGCGGAGTGTTCGGTAAAAGGCTTGCCGATGTAGATGCCGGCGTTGTTCACCAGCGTATCGATCCGGCCAAATCGTGCGACGCCCTCGGAAATGACACGTCGGGCGGTTGCGGGGTCGCCGATGTCACCGGCGACCGTCAGGACGTTCGCGTCGTCCGACGGCTTGGTCGAACGTGAGGTTGCAACGACGGCATAGTCGAGCTCGCGAAATGCCCGAACGATCGCGGCGCCAATCCCGCGCGAGGCGCCGGTAACGACAACAACCTTTCGTGACGTGCTCATACTTTAGTACCTTTTAACGAGATGGTTTCTGGGGAAATCCAGATACTGCGGAAGCTAGAATCATCCGATGGCGATTGAGGGGCACTTGCGATCGATATACACGCGGACGAAATATCGAATCCCCGCGGCGTATCGGCTTACCGGACAGCACACAAATGGCATCCGCACGCGCAAGACCGATACCCCAGATCTGATCCGCGTAATGACCCAGACAAGGATCGCTCCAGCGTATGCTAATCGTCGTCGACGACAGCTTTTCCACGATTGAGACGTGCAAGGGCGAACGTTCGTTTTGCATGATCGGGCATCGCTCATCATCAAGACCTTGTCGGTAAGCCCGGATGCGTTCCTAAGAATTCGTGGCATCCGGGCTATAGCGTCACGCTCGTATCAACCTCTAGGGACACCTGGAAATGGCCGTTACACCGTCAGATCGAGCCGGCTGGCGCAACGGCGGGAAAGTCCTTCTCGGGATCGAACACGTTATTGAAGAAGTTTGTCAGGGAGTACATGGCCGCCAGCGCGACGATCTCCATCACGTTTGCATCCGTATAGCCGGCATCGCGAACAGCTTTCAGATCGGCGTCACTGACCCTGCCCCGGGTTTCGATGACCTTGCGCGCAAACTGGACCGCGGCATCCCGCTTCGGATCCGTCGCATGGCCCTTTCGGGCGAGAATGATTTCATCGGCCGGCAGCTTCGCCATGTGCTCGGCCGTAAAGCTGTGAACCGTCAGGCAGTAGTTGCACCCGTTCACTTCGGAGACAGCGAGGCCGATGCTGTCACGCGTCTTCACGTCAAGTGTCTTGCTCAAGGAGCCGAGCAGGGTCGCCCAGGCGTTGAACGCGATCGGGCTCTGCGCGAAGGCCGCCATCATATTCGGGGTGAATCCGATATTTTTAGTGAACGCATCGAGTGTCGGCTTTGAATCGGTCGGCACCTGATCCTGATTTAAAATAGTAGTCCTTGTCATTGCATTTATCCTTGTAGGTTACCTGGCTTTATTTTTACTTAAACGGGACTCCGCACGAGGCTTACCATCACCGGTTGGATCGTCGCGATAAGCGAGCCGCGGAGTTCGGCCGCGCGCGCCTCATCGATGAAGCCTGTGGCCTGCAACGGCAGATAATGGACTGCATGGAGACCGATGCAGCCGAGTACAGCGGTAAGATAGGGCGTTAAGAAATCCGGCTGATTGGCCCGATCGCCCGTGAACACACCACCCGAAGCGATCGCGACGAATACGGGACGGTTCCGAAGCATTCCGACCTTGCCGGTCGGTGTCGACTTCATCGTGCGGCCGACACGAAGGATCTGATCGATCCACGCCTTCAGGACGGACGGGACCGTGAAGTTGTTCATCGGCGTTCCGATGACGATGACATCGGAACGCTCGACCTCCTGAATAAGTCCCTCGGCCAGAAGTACTGCGTCGGCGGACCGCCCCGCCGCGGCCAGCGACGCGGGCGTCGAGAGCGCGGCGGCATAGGCGGCCCCGGTATGAGGTATCGGTTCATATCCCAGATCCCGGCGGTGAATATGCGCGTCGGGGAGGATCGCGAGAAGCTTCTCGACGACCGCCGCCGACAGCTGTCGACTGTGCGACTCCGGTCGCGGGCTGCAATCGATATGCAGGATATTCATACCTCTTTCTCCGGCCGCTTCACAAAGGCAATGGCGGCATCGAGCACGTGTTCGGGATCAGAGTGGCGGGTCTTACCGCGTCCCTTCCACATGTCATCGGTTCCACCGATCATTAAACGAGCGCCAACACATCGGCCACGGGACGACGCGGCTTCTGCGCCCAGTTTCCCGGTCGCTCGGCTCCTACGGACAGCAGCAGGACCGGCACTTCGTCCGCGGCCAGTCCGAACTCGCGGTGCACCGCTTCGGCATCGAAACCGATCATCGGCGTCGAACCCAGACCCAGTGAGCGGGCCGCATAGATCATCGCCGACGCGCCGAAGGCGGCGGTGCGTACGGCTTCGTCGCGCCGGCGCTGCGGGTACGCCATGTACAGATCGCGTGCGGGGTTCTCCCATTCCGGCACCATCGCGGCCGGCATGACGCCCGCTTTGACCAGCGGAGCCAGGCGCTCCGGTATGACACTCGTATCGACCAGCTGGCCGCAGACGATGAAGGTGACAGCCGCATCAGTGATTGCGGGCTGGTTCCAGGCAATCGGACTCAGCCGGGCCTTGGCTTCACGCGTGCGCACGGCGATGAAGCGCCAGTTCTGCAGGTGGAAGGATGTCGGCGCGGTGGTGCCGATTCGCACGAGCTCGCGGATCTAGTCGTCGCTCAGGGTGGCGGCAGGATCGTAATACTTGGCGGAGCTGCGGCTCAGGATACATTCGATGACTGCGTTGGTCATGGTTAATCCTATAGGTGAAGGGATAAGTCGAGGTACGAGTGGCTACTTACCTGACCGGTGTGGTCAGTTCCTTGTCGTTGCTATCAACGACGAATACCGCCAACAGCTTTGCAGGTTCGGTTTTGCTCGCGTTCCGGCTGACGAGATGGCGTGCGCCGGGCGGTTCGGACCAGCTCTCGCCCGCGTGGTACACGCGTACCTCACCATCGTTCACCTTTGATTCGATTGCGCCTGATACCACGTACGCGTAAATGAAAGCGGACTTCGCGTGCACGTGAGGTACCGAGGCAGCGCCCGGCGGGTACTGGACCTCTACAGCGACCAGCGATTTGCCCGGCAGATTGGGGATCGCCTGTTCAAAATTAGGCTTCACGATTTCGGTGGCCCCGTGTGCGGCAGCGCCAGCGCTTACGAAGATCGCAACTGTCGCGCAAAACGCAGACAGGCTCGGGCGAATGGTCATGGCCAGATATCTCCCCTATTAGCCTTACATTTGTACCAACGATGGTGCGAATATTCTGTACCATCGATGGTACGAATAGAAGAACCAAGATTCCCCATTTTTGTGTGTACCAAGAACATGGATCCAGACCTGCAGATTCAGCTCGACCGGACAGCGAAGCTGTCCCTGGCAGAACAAATTCATGAGAGCATCAGCAGGGCCATAGGGTCAGGCCTGCTCGCACCTGGCACCCGACTGCCCTCGTGGCAGGATCTGGCCGCGCAGCTCGGCGTGGCGCGCGGAACAGTTCAAGCGGCATATGAACGGTTGTCCGACGCGCAGATGATCGAAACATTCGGGGCAGGGGGCACCCGCGTGGCCCCGCGGCCCCGCGTGGCGGCGACTCAACCCAAAGCGCCGCGGCTCGGAGCGTTTATGAGGGCCTATGAGGAGATGAACGCTGGGCCGGCGATCTTTCAGCTCGGAATTCCGGCGTTTGAAGGGCTACCGGAGAAGCTTTTTTCACGGGCGCGCTCTTCCAATCTACTGAAAACCGGATGTTTATCGTCCCTGCTCTATCCCGATCCAAGAGGGGAGCTCGAACTGCGCAGGGAGATCGCGGGCAATCTCTCCATCGCTAGAAACTTCCACTGCCACCCTGAGCAGGTGTTTATCACTTCGGGATACAGCTCCGGCTTAGGCCTGGCACTGCGGGTGTTAGGTTTGGACGGTAAGAAAGTCTGGATGGAAGAACCCGGTTTCATGGTCACCCGAAAAGGGTTGGAGCTCGCCCGTTTGAATATCGTGCCGATACCGGTGGATGCGGACGGTCTCAACGTAGACTATGGCATCGAGAAAGCCGAGGACGCTGCGTTAGCCGTCTTGACGCCCGGTCAACAGGCTCCCCTGGGCTCGACGCTGTCGTTGAGGCGACGTCTTCAACTGCTTGAGTGGGCGGCCTCGAGCGATGCCTGGATCATTGAAGATGACTACCTCGGCGAGCTACAACTGCAAGGCAGGCCGGCACCCGCCATGGCGTCCTTGGGCGAGGGCAAGCGGGTCATCCACATCGGTTCCTTCAGCAAGACTGTTAGCCCGGCTCTGCGGCTTGGATTCGTCGTGGCGCCAACCGAACTGGCCAACGCATTCGCCGAGGTAGCCGCAACACTTGCTCCCGCGCCATCACCAGTGGTTCAACTCGCCACAGCTCAATTTATGCGTGACGGCCACTACATCCGGCGCGTGCGTCGGCTCAAGCGTCTATATTCTGCCCAGCGTGACGCACTATCCGAGCAGTTGCGAATGCGCGACGCGGAATGGGTTAATGCCGGTCTGGCAGTACTTCTCCGACTCCCCGACGGCGCACCCGACGTGCGGATCGTTCGCGAAGCGATGACCGTTGGCATGGCGCCATCGCCTTTGTCCGTGTGGTTCGCGAATCCGTCCTGGACTTTACCTGGCCTTTTGCTCGGGGTTGCTACGGCACCTGAACAGCACCTCGCCACATCGTGTCATCGACTGTTCGAGATCATTGACCGATATCGCTCATGAGACATGCCGGGCGTCACTTGGGGTTTGATGAGCATGACGAATTGCGCCAGGGCATGTTCGATCTGTATAACGTGCGTTGCGAGCCGCGCTCGATTCCCGCGGGTTCGCAACTGCACGAATTCATCCGGGTCGCGCTTACCTGAAGCCTGCGGCGCGCTCCCCGCGCGCGCAAATCCGCTACCGTCGCGCTTTCATCGCCATCCGAACGGCCAGGCCCGTCAACACAGTTCCCATCATCCAGCGCTGCATCGCTAACCATCTGGGCCGGCGCGCGAGAAATCCGGCGATCGAACCCGCCGTCATCGCGACGAATGCGTTCACGCTGATACTCACCGCAATCTGCACGAAGCCGAGTGCGAGCGACTGGCCCAGCACGCTACCGTGCCGCGGATCAATGAACTGCGGCAGCAGCGAAAGATAAAGCACCGCGATTTTCGGATTCAACAGATTCGTCACAAAGCCCATCATGAACAGCTTGCGCGGGCTGTCGGCCGGCAGGTCGCGTACCTGGAACGGCGAATCTCCGCCCGGCTTCACCGCTTGCCACGCAAGCCAAAGCAGATAAAGCGCGCCGCCGAAGCGCAAAGCGTCGTACGCAAACGGCACCGCGAGTAGCAGCGCAGCGATGCCAAGTGCCGCACACAACATATAGACGACGAATCCGAGCGCGACGCCGCCTAGCGAGATCAGCCCCGCGGCGCGGCCCTGGCAGATCGAACGTGAGACCAGGTAAATCATGTTCGGGCCCGGCGTAAGCGCGATGCCCAGTGTGACGAGGCCGAAGGCCAGAAAAGAAGTGTGTTCAGGCATTGCATGTCTCCATGACAAGATCGTGGTAATGTCCAGGCGCGCGGCGGTTCGCGGCTCCGGCCGACGGGAAGCGACGTCGAAGCGCGGTTTGCGTTCCCTGAGGGTGGCCCATTGCGCAGCGCCAGTTGCGCGAAGCCGTTAACTATTCCACGACAACGGCTTGATATCTCTCGTATCGGCACACGTGCGTCCATGAGGAGCCGGGCGAAACCTGGATGTGTGATGCCATGCACGCCCGGCAAGGCGGCTTACTCGACTGGCGGAAAGTTGACGTGTACCGTTCATACGATTGAAGGTATTGGTGAAGATGCCGAGCGCAATGGTCAGCGAGATCTCCGCCAATTGGGTGTCGGTGTAGCCGGCCGCGCGGATGGCATTAAACTCGTCCTCGCTGATCGTGCCGCTCGTGGTATGCAGGTGGGACACGAAGCGCACCAAGGCATCACGCCTGGCGTCACCCGTGGGCTGCCCCGCGCGAATGGCGCGCAGCGCATCGACCGGCAGGCCCACTAGTTTGCCCACGAAGCTGTGCGCGGCCACACAAACGTCGCAACCGGTCTTCTCACTGACTAACAGCTTGATGGTTTCGTGCTCTTGCCGGCTCAGGCTGCCCGAGTTCAATGTGCCCTGGGCATCGAGCACCGCAGCCAGAGACGCCGGTACAAGGTAGCCCAACGCGGCGTACGTATTGGGGACGCGGCCGCCGGAAATCTTCTTCACCCGCGCATAGATATCGGCAGTGGCGCCGGTTGCGGACGTGATGTCGGGAATAGCGATACGGCTCATGGTGTGAACTCTTCCTTAGGTGGCCAGGACTCAGGAGAACGGACGCAGCGTCAGTTCGAGGCCCAAGATGATGAGGAATAGGAGAAAGCAACGGCGGAAGGCTTTCGGGCTGATCTTCTGCCGCGCTATTGAGCCCAACCACATTCCAGTGAGAGCGGGAATGACAGCCAGCAGCGACAGGCCGAGCTGGTCGAGCCGGAACGCGCCATTGGCCAGGAGCCCTCCTGCGAGAGCAACAGTGGAAACGGTGAACGAAAGGCCAAGAGCCTGCACGAGCTCGTCTTTCTGAAGACCGAACGATTGCAAATAGGGCACAGCGGGAATCGTGAAGACGCCGGTAGCGCCAGTCAACAACCCGGTAACAATGCCGATGACGGGCGAAAGCCAGAACTCGAGCCGTTCCGGGACCGAGAGCGTTGGCAAGAACAGTGCATAGGCCGCATAGGCGATCAGGGCGATTCCCAGAGCACGTCCCGACCAGACGGGATCGACGACTACCAGCAGTCGCGTCCCCAGAACGGTACCGATCACGATGCAGAGCATCATTGCCCACAGCCGTCGCATGAGGCGGAGTGTGTCTCGCCCAGCCAGCATTTGCCACACGTTCGTCACGAACGACGGAATTATCAAGATCGCCGCCGCCGTAAGCGGTGACATGGTAGCCCCAAGCACGCCCATTGCAACCGTGGGCAAGCCCATTCCGGTCACGCCTTTAACGACACCGGCTCCGAGAAAAGTGGCAAGGAGCAGGCCGGTCAATTCGATGGTCAGAGTATTCATGCAGGGTATTACGCCTCCAACCAGGAACTGGCACAATGCGGTTTTTCCGATGTTACCTTCGGATTGTCCGAAGGTAATCTGTCAAGGTGACTGCATGAGATTCGATCTCGCGGATCTGCGTCTGTTCCTCTGTGTGGTCGACGCCGGCAGCATTACAGCCGGGGCCAGACAGGCAAATCTTGCATTGGCCTCGGCAAGCGAGCGCATCAGTAACATCGAATCGGATGCCGGTGTCGCCCTGCTTGAAAGAAGCCGCAACGGGGTGGTAACCACCGAGGCAGGAGAGGCCTTAGCGCACCATGCGCGTCTGATACTCCGACAGCACAGCCTATTGCAGGGAGAACTGCGCGACTTTGGCGCCGGTACGCGAGGTACGTTGCTGCTGTACGCGAATACGGCGGCGTTGATGGGCCTCCTGCCGCAGAAGCTCGCGCCGTGGCTGGCTCAGCGTCCGCGCCTGAACATTGATCTGAGAGAGCGTACAAGTGCCGAGATTGTGAAGATGATTGACGCAGGCCTGGCCGAAGCGGGCGTGGTATCGGATGCGGTCAACGCCACAGGCCTCACAATCCAGCCTATCGCTAGTGACCATCTCGTCCTGATTGTTCCTGTTGCGCACAGACTCGCAGAATCGAAGGCAATCTGCTTTGCTGATGTCACGGATGAACGGTTTATTGGCTTGGAGGCCGGGAGCGCGCTTCAGGATCATATCGACGAACACGCTGCCGATCTGCGCAAGACGTTAGAACTCCGTATCCGTATGAAGAGCTTCGAGGGATCGTGCCAGATGGTGTCGCAGGGAGTGGGGGTAGCGATCATCCCACTGGCGGTCGCCAGGCGCTTTCGACGCAGATATCCGTTCAAAACTATTACGATCAGCGATAACTGGGCACGCAGACGGCTTTGTCTGTGCTTCCAGCAATGGCACACGCTGTCTGCGCCGATGCAAAGCCTGCTGTCGCATCTCGGCGGCGGAGCGCAGACCCTGTAGTCGCGCGGCCGGCAGCGGGTGAATGCCATCTGGATTTCCCGGCCGAAAAGATCCATGTCGACGTGCGCTGATTTCATGTTCACGATGTGCGGGTGCGATTAGTTCTACCGCGACGCCACCACCGGGCTGCTGTGCGTCATACTGGCGGCCCCGTTCTGGCAGACCGTCAGGCATACGCCAGACACCTTCGATTTCGCGCTCCACGATGCCGGCCCGACGCATTTTCTCGGCGACAAACCGATCAACACCAGGATTCTCCTCGCGCCGTGGTAGGAATTCCTGCGACTGGCCATCTCAATCAAGCAAGGTACGGTGACAGCCTCGCTCATGCTTCGCAACCTCGCGAGCTACCCCGGGCAAAATGGACTCGCGCGCGCCCTGCGCGAGCTCGGTCGCATCGAACGCAGACTCTTTCTGATCGCGTGGCTCCTCGGGAACACCGTCTATCTCGAACGCACGGTCCGCTATGCGGTTGCATCCGGACGTTTCACTGTTGGAGTTGAATGACCGCGAAGGGTCGACTTCTGCCCGACGCGGACCGATCAATGGCAGCCCACTCTGCAGTTCGACGTCGGACCGGGCTCGGCCACAACCGGTCATTCGCCAGCGCATTCGGCCGGCCGCTGGAACGTCCGGTGCGCCCCAGACAGCTGCCGTTTGCAAAAGTGAATCATAGCGCCGTGACGTTGCGCCTGGTGCCGTTCAGGTTTTCATCGAACGAGAGTTCTCGGCTTCAAGCTTCGTCGAACCGGGGCCATACAATTCTTCGGACGTCCCCAGACTGGGCTCTTGCAGGGACGCGTAACACCGACTGGGAGAGGTCCGATTTACGTACAGCGCCGAAGCCACGCCAGATCGTCTGCGTATTTAATGAGGCCCTGTGTTACGGGACGCACCTCTATTAACAGATCCAGCTGTTCGGTCATTTGAATGACCGTGTGAGAAGAGAAAAGCTGATCACACCAGCAGGGTGACGCCTGCCCAGGCGATCAGCACGACGCCCAGCACGCGGCCGACACGCTCACCGCCGGGCAGGATTTTTTCCACGAAAATGATTAGCGATAGCGCGGCGATCCAGATGAGATTCATGATGCCGCCGACGAACAACAACGCCATCAGCAGCCAACAGCAGCCCACGCAGTAAATGCCATGACGCATCCCGAGCAGGAAGCTGCCTGCGACGCCAGGACGCCAGTGAGCGGTGAGGAAATTCACTGGTGAACGGCACTGCGTCAGGCAGGCGCGCTTGAGCGGCGAGAACTGATAGACGCCCGCCGCAGCCAGAACGATCGCGGAGAGGGGCGCGCTCTTAGACCACAACATCATTTCCGAAATGAGGCCGGTCGGTTGCAGCACCTTCTGCAGCGATGCCGCGCAGATCGAGAATGCCAGCCATGCGGTCAGGTAACCGGCCAGGAGAAACAACGACGGGATGGTCGACCTGGCCTCGATCGCGGCGTGGTGCCGCAATACGCGTCGATACAACAGGACGAGCGGCGCTGCGCTGGGCGTCATCATCGCGATCATCATCACCCACCACATGAGGATCACGGTGGGCAGCGACGGATCCATTCCCCCGCCGCCGTCTGCCAGTCGATGCGGGAACAGCGCGACGGCCGTCATCTCGAGTGCGGACATGCCGATTCCGGCGCCCGTCCACAAGTAGGCCCACGACAACGCGACGACAGCGACCATGCCGAGCGCGGTGATGACGCGCTCACGTCCGAGGATATTTTCGACGCTGCTCATGCGGCAGCGCGATGCCGGATCGGTCCTTTGTTATTCAAGTGCAGTCGCGCGAACTGCGCATAAGTCCCCTTGAGATCCAGTGCGATGTTTCCTTGCGAGCGGCTGGTGCCGGAGCCGATTTCGGCAAGCTCGTATTCGAAGCCGTGCGGCAAATCGATTCGAACGCGATGCTCGTCGCCCGTTACCGGATTGCGGATTGGTTCGCCGACAACGTCGAATACGCCCTCGACATGAATCCGGCCGCGTCTGGTATCGACATCGACATCGAAGTCGATCTTCGTAAAGATCGGATCGAATGCCTGCTCGAGGGTCGATGCGAATACGGAGAACATCGTGGCGAACGGCTCGGTGTCCTGCCCCGTCATGATTTTCAGAATGGCTTCGCGTTGCTCCGGGCTGGCCCGTTCGTCGACGATCGGCTGGCACTTGCCCTTGCCTTCGTGGATCGGCCCCGGCCACTGAAACACGACCGCGATGTTGATGTCGTCGAGTCGCACGTCGCCGTAGTAACCGTTGCTGATCGAGATGGCGCCTATCGCTTCGCAGAAGCCGTTGTTCGGCAGTGCGTTGAATTGGCACGGGCAACCGTATGAGCAATTGCAGTTGATCAGTTCGGTGCCTTGGATTTCCCAGGGAGTCATGGTTGTTCTCCTTGTGCTCCGCGACGATTAGCGTGCTTCGAATTTAGTGTATGGCAGGGGGGAGGGAAGTCAAAGTTTGGGTTCACTGGGCGCACGGGCGATTGTGATCGGCGTTACATATGATGTTTTGACAGAGGAGCCAGCGGTCAGAACGGCCGCTACCTGATCCCAAATCTGCCATCGACCTTGAGAATGTCATCAGGCAACTACGGGTCGTTTTGCGACGATCGCCTGTCGCTAACGTGCTTTACTTTCCGTTTTCTGAAGCGCCCCCTATCACCGTCGGCGGTCGTCGAAAGGGGCCTGTCGGCCGCAGACCGCGATGCCGAGCGTCGCGATACCGCGTTCGGTGCCGTGCTGACCCGGTTGCTGACCGCAGCCGTGCTGGTCACGATGGCGGAGCGAAGAACGCCGGGCATGGGCCGCTGCATGACGTCGGACAGATCGCCGACGCGCTTTATGCGCTGCTGGGCGGGGCGGTCTTTGTATGGGCGCGCTCGGCGCCACGATGGTGGCGGCGCTCGTGTCGTCCCTCGCCCTCGCGTGGGGCTTCGGTGAAATCGCGGGCTAGCGCCGTTCACTGGCCTTGCATCCGTTCGAGGCGCGATGGTTCTACGGGGTCACCGGTGATCGCAGTGCGGTGTTCGTCGCGCGCGTGACGGACCCTCTGTCGCTCAACATCGCCGCCCAGGTGCTCAACGCTTTGCTGCTGCCGTTGGTTGCAGAATAGCTGATCGCGCTGGCGAGCGGCCCTGTGTTGCCCGCTGCAGAGCGAGTCCGCGGCGCATTTCGCGTGGCGCCGATCATTGGCGTGAGCATCGCGTGCGGCATCGGCATCGTCGGGGCGCTCGGCGTGTTGCTGTGAGGCCAATCAGACATGCCGGGCGATCATCGGCCGGCATGTCAACAGTCGGCCACGATAAAGCGGCGCAATTGACGCACGAACTCCGCGCGGGCGGCGGCAGGCAGTTGCCGTCCGACGGGAATACGCTGCCAGCCGTCGCAAAGGTAGACGGCGCCATCGCTGTCGCCGAGAGACACGGCCAAGCGGGCCGCATTCATCCGATGCATCGTGCGGCGTCCGCGCTCGTGTACTTCGACGATCACGAACGGGGGCGCGAACGTCAGCACCTCGCCGTCCGTCGCGTGCCTGGAGTAGGCGATAAAGGCGATGCCGACGGCCACGGTGCAAAGCATCGAGAAGGGCAGCGTGAGCCACGCGCCGAATGCGAATGCCGCTGCCACGCCGATCGCGAGGTCGAGCGCCATGAGGAACACGGTCGCGGCGAGCGACTGCCGCGGCGTGAGGGAGCAGTTGCGCTTGATGCGCCACTCGCGGCTCGGCACATCTCCCTCGTCGTCGAAAGGGCCAGGCCCGTACGACCGCCTGAAGTATGCGTACATGATCGAAAGTCCCGCGTCGTGGAGCCATTCGTGCCGCGCTGCCCGCTCTGCCTTCGTAAGTATCACACGTTCGAGACGCTGCCGCTCGTCGAATGACGGGATGTATCGGCATTCCCAGCTTGTCAGCGCGCGACGACCGACGCGGCGATCCGGTCGGCCAACGCCCCGAGAATGCGGCTCAGCGCAGCGGTTTGCGCCGCCGCGCTGCGGTTCTCCAGCGCCGCCTTGAGCGTCGCCTGTTGCGTCAAGGTAGCGCGGGCGGGCTGCCCCGATTGCAGCGTCCACGCCGCTTGCAATGTCACCGTTCCGCTCGCATCGGTCTCGGCATCGAGCACCGTGACGACGAGCATCCGAGTGTCGGGCGGCGCCGGCGCGTCCGGGAAGATGAACACGCCTGGAGGCAGCCGGCTCGTCAGGTCCTGCGCAAGCGTGCGCCGCATCAGTTTAGCCAGTGGCGCGCCCCACCGGTCGCTTTCGTCGATCGAAAGCCGGTTCGGCAAAATCTGCGTGACGACTTCAGGCCGGTCGAGCGTTTGGACGGCTGGCATTCAAGCTGATCGAGGAGCCCAAGAAAACCTGGCGCCGCATTTCCTTGTGTTCGCGATCGTGCGTCATCGAACCACGCGCACGCGCAAATGCGTGAAAAACGTGGCGCCGCATCGACGCCCCGAAAAGATCAAGCTGTTGCTCGCAGGCATTGCCTTCAGAGACGGCGAGCCGATTCAGGACGATCAACCGGTTCAGCAGAAACTCGCACCGATACGGCGGGCTCCGTTCGGGCGCTGGCCGATCTTCCGGCTTGGCTTTTCTTTCGTCTCGTCTGGCCGACCATCCCTATCTCGACGAGATGCTCATGTTGTTGCGCGGCGAGCCTTTTCTGCTCTGGAGACCGGTCGATCAACACGGCACCGGACTACGACGGGCCGCCCGCGTCCGCCTTGACCCCGCGGGATGTGTTGCGCTCCAGTCTCATGTACATGTTCGCCGCCACGATACCGAAGACGATGTGAACGAACAGGCTGGCCCAGTTGCGTGCTTCTGCGAACCACGGAAAAAACCGTGTCATGCCGTAGAAATTAATCAGGTAAACGGCTGCAGCGAAAGCGCCACCCGCCAGTGAAGCCATCCCCATGCTCGAGTCAAGGTTGAATGACGTCATGATCAGACCGAGGATAAGCGCGAATACGATGGCAAGGGCAAAATGCACCACAAAGGCCGCGAGCACGATGCCAATTGAGAATGCTTGCGGCGATTGCAATGCGCCTCGTCCCAGCATGATCGCGGCGACCATGCGTGGGGGCTCCAGCAGACTTGCGCCCGTCATCAGTGCCATCAGGATAACCCCTAACGCCAGGAACACAACGCCCGCGATGACGCCTGCCAGCACGGCTGCCCGCCAGTCAGGCTGGCCGTGTGTGAAATGATGGGAATCCATGTGAAGTTCCACAATTTCTCTCCCGATTGATTCGGATAATTCATTCTAGTCCTCCAGCTCGCGAGACTGATAGCGCCGCATGGCTATCGCCACCCCGACGGATGATCCTCGTTCTGGCGACGACGTGGCGTGATGAACTATACGTGCAAGAGACCCTTGAGGCACGTCAGTTGTTGGTCGCGGCAGACCTGTCAGCGGATCGATAATTAATCTTTTAGTTCGCAGTGGAGGATCAAATGCCTGCGAAACCACGGATCGATCGCTACGCCGCGATGGACACGGCCCAACGCAGGACGTTCCGGGACCGGCTGGGGCTTCCGTCCGGCGACGCTTTGACGAACAGTACAAGCCGCCTCCGTTAGAAGGCGACTGCTCGATCGAGCTCGACGTCGACGACATGCTTCTGGAAGTACAGGACACTGGAAGCTCGTTCCCCTGAGGCAATGCTCAGGACCAGCACCGCGCCGACGATGAGAAACCAGAGTGTTTCTTCGACGGTCATCTGCAGGCAACCGGCCGTGACGCGCGCGGCCGCAAGCTATACCGCTACGGCGCTGGTGCGAGACACGCGACGCCAACAAATACGAGCGCATGGCCGCGTTCGGCCGCGCATTGCCGAAGATCCGCAGGCGCGTCGCACGCGACCTGAAGTTACCGGGCATGTCGTGCGACAAGCGCAATCGTGCAGTTGCTCGACACGAGGCTACGCGCTCGGGCTGCCGGGCATCGACCTGCTGCGCCTCGATATCGCTGCCGACGCGCACCTTCTGCGCACCATGCTAGCGACGACTCCGCTACTGACTCTCTTCGGCGTCTACGTGTTGGATCTCCGCTGGGGCCCGTCTTTGCTGCTCGCGGCGATCCTCGCACCCACCGATCCGGTGCTGGCCCACGACGTCCAGGTGCACAATCACCGAAATCGCGCTGCTGGTGTCGCTGTTTGCGATCGGCCTGCGCTTGCGGCTGGGCGTGCTCGAGAAACTCTGGACCGTACCGCTGCGACTCGGCAAGTGGGCGTCGGGGCAGATCCACACGTCCTGGTACGCCGGTGGAATTGCTAATGCATCGATGCGGGCAATTTCGCTTGCGTCGTCGATGCGCTTGCCGCTCACGTCGAAGTAGGCGAAGCCGCCTTCTTCCCGCCTGCGCGTGTAGCCGGGCCTGGTGTCGTCCGAATGCCGCAGACCGGGCGGCATCGCGGCAGGGGCAGCTTGCCGGGCGATGTCGCCAGTGCGGCGCTGGGTCGGGTCGATCGTGGCAGCCATCGTTGCAGGTGGAAGTTTCAGGCGGGATGCGGCCGACGGCGTCGACGACGCCGACATTGAACCAGATCGAATCGACGACCCATTGGCCGCCGACGATGACGGCCTCGACGAGGACCCGACGGGTCACTAAAGACCCTGCCCGCCCGGCAAACGACGCGTCGCTTTCCGCGCGCTTCTGTGTGGGCATATTTTTTGCGGACTAAGTAGGGAGACGAAGGAAACATGCGGTGTCAGGCGCCCGCTCCCCGCATCGACGTTGAAGGAGAAAACGCATGGCTAACAGGCTGAATGGCTATGAGGTAGCCGTGCTCGCCGTCGACGGCTTCGACGCAGACGTTCTGCCAGGCGGCGAGGTGAACGGCGACACGATCCGGTTGCTGCCGCAGGCCCAGGCTTTCATCAAGGCCGACGATGCGCAATTGAAGGCCGCAGGCACGCACGCGTTGCCGACCATCAAACGTCACCTCGCGATGGCGCAGCAACTCGCTGGCGCAATGAAGGGTTCGCCATGAGTGCAATTCCGCTGCGGCCGCCTATGAGGATTCCCTTATGCACATCACTTTTCCCGACGACCAGCCGGTCTTCGACGGCGCGAATCTGACAATGCGCTTTACGGCGCGCGTCGACGGCGAGCCGGTTGAGTGCGGCAATTACCGCCGAGGCGCTGGAAGATCATTTCGGCGCCCATTCCGCGCTGGAATCCGCCTTAATGGCTGCTTTCGACAGCGGCCGCAATCCTACCCGTTCGGTTTGCGCGGAAGCGATCGACCAGAACGGCGGCAAAGGAGTAGTGTTACATAGCGGACTGTTCAGAGTGGACGGCATGGAACCCGATCGCGGCACCACGGCATGGTCCCGGCGCGTGCCACCGCATGCACCTCTGTCTCGGCGCGAGTGAGGTGGGGCGGCATAGTCTGCAACCGCTAGTCAACGATGGAAGGAGGCCACATGTCACTCATCGTCGCAGCACGCTTTACGACATTCCCCGCCGCTGAAGACGCGGCGCAACGGCTCTTCAATGCCGGTTTTGTCGAGGAGGACGTCACACTGTTTTTCGTCAATCCGATCGGCCAGCACGCACGTTTTCGGCCCGGCGGCGATATCGGCGCCGACGCAAACGCGAGGGAGGCGTCGAAGGGTGCCGAGATAGGCGTCGCGATTGGCGCAGCGGTTGGCGCCGTGGTCGGCGTCGGGATCTTCGCGGCGTTTTCGGCGCCGCTTATCGTGTCGCTGATCGCGGCCGGGGTGAGTGCGTATGTCGGTTCATTGGTCGGCGCGATGATGCGCACGCATGAAGCCAGCAACGAAGAAACCCGTGATTCCGGCGTGCTGGTGGCCGTACACGTGTCGCCGGACAGCCAGTTGGACGCCGCACGGGTGCTGCGCGATGCGGGAGGCGCGGCGATCGAACGCGCGACCGGCCGCTGGCAACTAGGGCGGTGGGCCGACTTCGATCCGCTCAAGCCGCCTGTGCCGCTCAACGAATTCAGTGAGAAGCACGCCTGATTTGAAGGTGTTTTTCGTCGAGATTTTCAGCGAACCAGGAAACAAAAACGGCCCGGCATTTGTGAACTGCCCCCGCAAAGTTGGACACTGATCCAACCTTTGGGGTGCAGTTCATTTGTCGGGTCGTTTTGTATTCAGAGCGGTGCGTTCCAGGCACTCGCCTGAGGAACGGTCGGCGCAGGGATCAGTGGAAGAAGAGTTCCCGCATGCCGAAGGTGTGATGCGCTTCGGCAGCCATCAGCACCAGCAGCACCAGCAGGCACAGGGGCGGTATCAGGATGGCGTACACCAGCGCCAGCCGCTCCCACATCATGTGCATGAAAATCGACACGATCAGCCCGGCCTTGGCGATCATGAGCACGACGATCAGCGCCCAGCGCAGCAGGCCCTGCACGTGGAAGTAATCCACCATGTACGACATCGTGCTCAGTACGAACAGCAGGCCCCAGATTTTCAGGTAGATGCCGATCGGATGCTGCTGGCCGTGCGCGGCGTCGGGTCGATGGGCGGGATCGGTGTGGTCCATGGTCTGCCTCACCACAAATAGAACAGCGCAAAGATGAACACCCACACCAGGTCGACGAAGTGCCAGTACAAGCCGGCAATCTCCACGATCTGGAAGTTGCCGTGCTCGGTGAACCCCGGCCGCAGGATCTTGCGTGCGATCAGCAGCAGGTAGATCACACCGCAGCTCACGTGAAAGCCGTGGAACCCGGTGATCATGAAGAAGCACGCGCCAAACTGCGCCGCGCCCATCGGGTTGCCCCAGGGGCGGATACCTTCATGGACGATCAGCTTGGTCCATTCGAAGGCCTGCATCGACACGAAGGTCGCGCCCAGCAGCGCGGTCGCCAGCAACAGTGCGGCGGCGCGCTTTGCGTTGCGCCGGTAGCCAAAGTTGACAGCCATCGCCATGGTGCCGCTGCTGCTGATCAGGATGAACGTCATGATGGCGATCAGCAGCAAGGGCACATCCACGCCGCCCACAGTGAGCGCGAACACCTTGGAAGGGTCAGGCCACGGCACCGTGGTCGACATGCGCACCGTCATGTAGCCGATCAGGAAGCTGCTGAAGATGAAGGTGTCCGACAGCAGGAAGATCCACATCATCGCCTTGCCCCACGGCACATTGAAGGCTTGGCGGTCGGCCGACCAGTCCGTGACGATGCCGCGCCAGCCGTCAGGCCCGGCGTCGGTGGGCGTGGTGGCAGCGGATTCGGTCGGGAGCGTGGGCGTGGTCATGGCGCGGCTCCATACAGCGGCCCGCAGATGGCGGCGACGAACCCAGGGGTGATCCACCACATCGCCGCCAGCAGCACGAGCCAGACAGCCAGCAGGAAATGCCAGTAGATGACGCACAGCGCGATGGCGCGCTGGGCTCGGAAGGGGTCCCCGCGCTGGAGACGCGCGATCGTCACCGCCCAGGCCACCAGCCCGCCCAGCACATGCAACCCGTGCAGGCCGGTGAGCAGGTAGAGGAAGCTATTGGAAGGATTGACGGTGACGGTCTGCCCGGCCGCCGACAGCATGCGCCAGACGGTCAGTTGTCCGATCACGAACACGGCCGCCAGTACACCGCTAGACACCAGCCACGCGGCGCGGTGTAAGGTCAGCTGCCGGGCACGCTGCATGGCAATGCTTGCCAGCACCAGCGCGCCGGTGTTCCACCACAGCAGCGCCGGATGCGGGATCGGCTGCCAGTCGGGCTCGCGCATGCGCATTGCATAGGCGAACAGCAGCAGTGAAAACAATGTCGTTGCCACCGCCATGAAGACGATCAGGCCGATGCGGCTCGCATTCGGCAAGACAGGTGGCGTGTCAGGAACGAAGGAGCGGGGCAGTGTGGTCATTCGCGCGCCTCGCCGGGTTGAAGCGTCGGGTGGGCCGGTTCAGGCGCCGTCGCAGGCGGCTGGTTTTGCGGGACGAAGTCTTCCTCGTGCCCCGGCGGGCTGTATTCGTACGCCCAGCGGTAGACGACGGGCGGTGCGGCGCCCCAGTTGCCGTGCACTGGCGGCGTTTGCGGCGTCTGCCATTCCAGCGTGGTGGCCCGCCAAGGGTTGCTGTCGGCACGCTTGCCGCGCACCAGGCTCCACGCCAGGTTGTACAAGAACAGCAACTGCGCCGCCGCAACGATCAGCGCAATGATGGTGATGAACGTGTTGAGCGTCTGCGCCGAATGTGGAATGAAGCTGTAGCCCTCATACGCGTAATACCGCCGCGGCATGCCCAGGATGCCGAGATAGTGCATCGGGAAGTAGATCGCATAGGTGCCGAGGAAGGTAATCCAGAAGTGCACGCGCCCGAGCGTGTCGTTGAGCATGCGGCCCGCCACCTTCGGATACCAGTGATACATGCCGCCAAACACCACCAAGATCGGCGACACGGCCATCACCATATGGAAGTGCGCCACCACGAAGTACGTGTTCGAAAGCGGAATGTCCACGCTCACGTTGCCGAGGTAGAGCCCGGTCAGCCCACCCAGGACGAAGGTGCTGATGAAG
>Ga0255336_100484_pt1 | contig 60784 bp, 55 predicted proteins | sample MeOH1_35cm_T3_17_FD_189102 | JGI IMG/M metagenome (GOLD analysis project Ga0255336, IMG submission 189102) | Sandy soil microbial communities from University of British Columbia, Vancouver, Canada - MeOH1_35cm_T3_179 | ecosystem: Engineered > Artificial ecosystem > Sand microcosm > Unclassified ... | reverse complement strand
CCCCTGCTGCGCCAGCGCCATCGTGATCGCCGCCGTCAGCGTCGTCTTGCCGTGGTCCACGTGCCCGATCGTTCCGATGTTCACGTGCGGCTTCGTGCGCTCGAATTTCTGCTTTGCCATTACAAATTTCCTCCTCTTTTGTTGTGGCGCAGGCGCCGCCGCCCGCAAGGGCGCACGCCGTGCGTTGGGTTACCCGCGCGCGAAATGATCTGCAACGGCGTCGGGCGAACAAACGCTTTCTTTCTGGAGCGGGTGATGGGAATCGAACCCACGTGACCAGCTTGGGAAGCTGGAGCTCTGCCATTGAGCTACACCCGCGCATGACGATAGCGTTATTATTTTAATGCCCGGGTGCCGGTTTGTCAAGCAATTATGGCGGTTTGGGGCGGGCCGCCGCGGGCTTTTCTTACGGGCGCGCGCGGACGGGTTTTTTTCGAGCTCAGCCCTTTGGGATTCAAGGCCCGGCTTTTCTTACGGGCGCGCGCGGACGGGTTTCGAGGGGGAAATCGCCGTCTCGCCGGGCCGGACTATTTGCGGCCGGCGCTGCGTATACTACAAAAAGGCGCCGGCCTGCATGCTTAAGAGTTCACGCTTGCCATACGAGAGCGAGAACGGTGCAGGCGGGCGCCGTCGATATGTCACAAAAGTGACTTCATCACTTTTGTGAGGCCGTCCAAATGCCTTTGGCATTTGGACGGGTTTTCTCACAGCCGCCTAAAATCGCTGCGGCGATTTCCGGGCGGCGGCTGTGCAAGGTGTCATTTGCGGCGCGCATGTCGCCGCAAATGACGATAGAAGCCTAAGCGTTCTTCTAAGCGGTCCGTTGCCGCAAAACGGCGAAGCGTTTTGCGATAGAGGCTTTGGGAGGAAAGAAAATCAAGGACTGCGGCCCCTTGATCCCATGGTTTTTGACAAGCCATTCATCCCGGGCGGCCCTTTTACCCACGTCCGTACCTCAGAGGGAATGGGGGGCGGAGCCCGCCCATTATTAAATAAAATACTCCACCGTCGCCGCCGCAGGCGGCGATACCTTAAGAAGCAAAGCGGTCCTGCCGCGACGCGGCGCGACCTTTACGATCCGAGTTGAAAGCCCGCCCGCTTTTAAATATAATAGTCCCCTTAAATGGGCTTTCTTTTGCTTCTTTTCTTTCTCCTGAAAGAAAAGAAGCGTATCTTTATTCATTCTTCCCCACGGCGATGGCCCAGGGAAGGAGGCCGCCGGCGGAGGTGCGGGTTTCGCCCAGGCGGCGGAGCGATTTCTGCGCGGCGAGGCAGCGGTGAAGAAGCGCGTACTCCATGGTGTAGAGCACGGCGACGCCGCCGGGCGCGAGCCAGACGGGCAGATTCCCGCACAGGGTCCGGTACAGGCGCTCGTTGTCCTTATGGGTGCCCACGCGGTTGCCGAAGGGGAGGTTGGAGAGAACGAGGTCGTAGGGCTCGCGCGCGGCGAAGGCGGCGGAATCCGTGCGGACAAGCCCGGCGCGGACGTTGGCGGCGGCGAGGTTCTCCCGCGCGGCGTCGAGGGCGGTTTGGGCGATGTCCACGCCGGTGAGGGCGCTGCGGGGGCAGAGTTTGCTCCATTCGATCAGAAGTGTCCCGCTACCGCAGAAGGGGTCCAGCACGCGTCGGGGGGCGGGGATAAAGCCTGCGGCGTAGCGCGCCACGCAGGCGGCGGTGGCCGGGTGCATGGAGGCGGGAAGGACGCGCCGGCGGTAGGAAAAACGATCGTCGGGCAGGGCGGAAATCCGGCAGGCGGCGTCAAGCGTTCCGCCGGGCGCAAAGGTCAGGCGCAGCTCGGCCTCGTAATGGGAGGGGCTGTTCATGAGCGCTTCCCCGTCGAGCAGGGAGGCGAGGGCGGCGATAAAGCCCGCGCGGTCCTCCAGCTCCGGGCACTCCACGCGGTAGGCGTAGGGCGGCGGGCCCGCGAGGGCGTCCCGAAGCAGGGCTTCGAGCGGCGCGCGCACGGCGCGCGCCGCGGCGGAGGGGACGGGCGGAAAGCCGTCCGCCAAAGGAAACAGCATCTCCGAAAAACAGCGCGCCCGAAAAACCCTGGCCGTATCGGTCACGCGCACGGAAAGCGCGTTTTCGCCCGCGGGGCGGGAAGGGATGGCGAGTGTTTGAAGCTCCTGCGCGAGCAAGGGCGCGAAGCCGGCGGGCGCTTGGAGAACCACCTCATGGGGCGCGGAAAAGCCCCGGAAAACGTGCGTCTCTGTTTGGGTCAGGCGCGCGCGGGCGCGGCGCAGGGCCTCGGCTTCCTCGCGCGCGTGTTTTTCCTCATCCGGACGCGCGGCCAAAGGCGCGGGGAGGGCGTCAAGACAGGCTTTCGCGGCTTCGCCGCCGACGGCCCCCAGCGCCAGAATCATGGAGGGCCGCACAAAGTGAGTCTCCTCCTTCTGGAGCGCCGCGATGAGCGCCGGAGCATCGCTTTCCCGGCCCAGCGCGCCCAACAGCCGCGCCGCGTTTTTGCGCGCCTTGGGATCGTCGGCGGCGAGAGCGGCGTACAGCCTGTCCCGCGGGAGGGCGCGCCCGATCGCGGCGCGCGCCGCCTCTTTTTTGGCCAGCGCGGTCAGCGCCGAAAGCGCGGCGGCGGTATCCTCCCCGCCCACGTCCGCGATCGCGGCTTCGATCCCGGCCTGATCGGGCACGGGCCGCGGGTTCACCGTTTGGCCTCCGCCGCGCGGCGGATCTCGCCGAGCACGGCCTCGGTGCCGTCGGCATGGGCCGCTGCGGCCATGGCGGCCACATAACGCGCCCGGTCGCGGTAGAGGGCGAGAAGGGCGGCGGCCAGGGCTTCGGGCGTCAGTTCCTCCTGCGGGAGCACGGCGGCATAGCCTTTCTTTTCAAAATACCGGGCGTTCAGAATCTGATCCCCCCGGCTGGCGGATTTGGGCAGCGGCACCAGCAGCGCGGGCTTTTTGAGGGCCAGGAGCTCGAACACCGCGTTGGCGCCGGCGCGGGAAAGCACGATGTCCGCCGCCGCCAAGAGATCCGGGAGCTCCTTTGAAATATATTCGTACTGCACGTAGCCCGGCTGCGCGTGCTGCGCGGAAACCTTGCCCGCGCCGCACAGGTGGACGATATCGAAGGTCTTCAAAAGCTCCGGCAGCGCCGCGCGCAAGGCGTCGTTCACGGCCTGCGCGCCCAGGCTCCCGCCCATCGTCAAAAGCACGGGCTTGGAACCGGCAAGCCCCGCAAAGACGCGGCCGCGGGCGGCGGCGCCCCCGTACAGCTCGGCCCGGATGGGCGTGCCGGTGAAGACGCCCTTTTCCCCCACATGCGCGAGGGTATCCTCGAAGGTGACGCATACGGTGGTGGCGTACCGGTTGGCGATGCGGTTGGAGAGCCCCGGCGTATAGTCGGACTCGTGCACCACGATATTCGTGAGCCCGCGCGCGCCCGCGACTACGGGCACCGAAACATACCCGCCCTTGGAGAACACCACGTCGGGCCGGAGGGTTTTGACGAGCCTGCGCGCCTGGCCCACGCCGCGCAGGGTGCGGAACACGTCCGCGACGTTTTCCAGGCTAAAATACCTGCGCAGCTTGCCCGCCGATATGGCGTGGTAGGGGATACCCCCTTCCTCCTCGATCAGCTTGCGCTCGATGCCGCTTTTGGTGCCGATGTAGTGGATGGCGTACCCCTCCCTGCGCAGCGCGCGCATCAGGGCAAGGTTGGGCGTGACGTGGCCGGCGGAACCGCCGCCGGTGAACACCGCGGTATGCTGCATAGGACGACCCTTTCCTGTCTTGGTGTTGTAGTATATGCGCGGGCGGCCCGGGACGCGAAAGGCGGGCTTGCGCGAAGGCGGCCTCAGGTAAAATCCTCTCCCGCCGCAAAGCAGAGTATACCACAAAACCGGCCGCGTGTGATAGAATGGTTCATTAGACTTTTTGTTTCATTTTCGCCCGAAGGGGCGCGCGAAAAGGGGAAGTATGAACAACCGCAAGAACCTGGCGATGGTGGCGGCCTGCTACGCGATCTGGGGCATCCTGCCGCTGTACTGGCACCAGCTCTCGGGCATCAGCCCGCTGACAATACTCGCCTGCCGCTTCGTAATGTCCGCCGTTTTTACGGTGGGGCTGCTCGCCGCGACGAAGCGCCTCCCGGAGCTTGCCGCCGTATTGAAAAATTGGAAGCTCATGAAGTATCTGATCCCGGCGTCTTTATGCATCACGGTCAACTGGGGCGTGTATATCTGGGCGGTGGGCATCGGCAAGGTCACGGACGCGAGCCTCGGGTACTACCTGAACCCGCTGGTGGTGTTCCTGCTCGGCGTCTTCGTATTCAAGGAGCGCTGCGGCAGGACGGAGCTCTTCGCGCTGCTGCTCGCGGCGGCGGGCGTGGCGCTCGCGACGCTGCAGCTCGGCGCGTTCCCGGTGACCGCCGTGACGCTCGCCGTTTCCTTCGCCCTGTACGGGATGTTCAAGAAATTCGCGCATGTGGACGGCGTAGTCAGCATCGCGGCGGAAACGCTCCTGCTCACGCCCGCGGCGCTGCTGTTCCTGATTTTTTCGCCGCAAAGCCAGGCGGCGTTCGCCTCCGCGTCGCCCCTGGAGTGGGTGCTGCTCGCGTTCGCGGGCGTGGTGACGGCGGTGCCGCTGATCCTGTATTCCCACGGGGTCAACGGGCTGCCCTTTATTACGATGGGCTTTTTGCAGTACATCTGCCCGACGCTGATGCTGCTGTTGGCGGTCGCGATGGGCGAGCCCTTCACGGCGGCGCAGGGCGTCAGCTTCGCGTTGATCTGGGCAGGGCTGATCCTGTTCTCCGTAGGCTCGGTGCGCCGGGAGCGCGCGAAGCGTTTGGAAGCCGCCGCGGAAACGCCCGCCCCGGCCGCGGCGGCGGAGAGCGAGTAACCGCCGCGTCATAGAAAAGCCGTCGACAAACCCCGGAGGGGGTTGCCAGCGGCCTTTTTTATTGTGATGGATGCAAGTTATTTCTTATTTCTTGGGCGTGATGACCACCCTGCGGTTGGGCTCCTCGCCCTCGCTGTGGGTGGTGACGAAGGGGTTGTTCTGCAGCGAGGCGTGCAGCACGCGGCGCTCGTAGGGATTCATGGGCTCCATCGTGACGGGGCGGCCGGTGGACTTCACCCTGGCTGCCTGCCTGCGCGCTAGGCGGACGAGCGTTTCCTCGCGCTTGTTGCGGTAATCCTCGGTATCGAGGGTGACGCGCAGGTATTTATCCTGCTTGCGGGTGCGGTTGACAACGAGGGAAGTCAGGTACTGCATGGCGTCCAGCGTTTCGCCCCTGCGGCCGATCAGCAACCCCTTGGTGCGGCTGTCCACCGCCAGGCGGATGCCGCCTTCCACTTCGGCGGCGCGGACCTCGCCCTCGATACCCATCGCCTTCAAAAGGCCTGTCAGAAAGATCCCCGCGGGATGCGACTGCGCAAGCTCGGCGCTGTACTGGTACTCCTCCTGCACAAGGGCGCTTTCCTCGCGGTCCTCCCGCTGCCTTTGCGGGCGTTCGTCGCCCCGCCCGGCCTCGTAGGGCCTGGCGTCGCGCCGGCCGTTCGCGCCTTCCCGCTGCCCGGCCTGGAAACCAACGTCCTGCCTTTCCTGCCCGGGTTCCCGCCGTTCGGCGGGTCTTTGCGCTTCCCGCGGCGTTTGCGTCCGCTCGGGTTCCTTCCGGCGCGGCCGGAGGTCGATGTCCTCCTCCTCCCGCTCGGTCAGCCTGACGCGCGCCATCTTGGCGCCGATGCCGAACAGCCCCTTGCTTTCCGTCTGCAGCGTCTCGATCTGCACCTCGTCGATGGAGAGCCCCAGCTCCTGCAAGCCGTGAAACACGGCCTCATCGACGGACCGGCCGCTGAATTCTCCGCTTTTCATGATTTCCCCTCCTCCGGCTTCGCCGCTGCCATGTCCTTGGCGAATTTGCGGTTGATGATGGTTGTGGTTACGAGCGACACCAGGTTGGACAGCGTCCAGTATACCGCGAACGCGGCGTTGGAACTTAAGCAGGCGAAGATGGAGACCGCCGGCATGATGTACATCATCGTCTTGTTGGTGGCCGCCGCCTGATCGTTCTGCGCGGCCTGGGGCGTGCCCTTCTGCATGATCCAGCTCGAGAGGAACGTACTGCCGCCCGCGAGCAGGGGCAGTATGAACCAGCCGTTATTGAACCCTTCATACTGATGCATGATGGGCGCCACCAGGTTGTTGTAGGCGTCGATGGAAGCCTGCGGGATATTCTTGGGATCCGAAACGATAAGCCCAAGCTGCTGGAATATCTTGAGCGCCTCGGGGTGCTCCTGGAAGTAGATGAGCTTGGGAAGGTCGGGGATGGACAAAAAATCCTTGGCCGTCATGATCACGGGGGTCAGGCCGTTGTCCGGCTGCCAGATATTGGTGACCCACAGGAACTTGAACGAATCAAAGAGAGGCGACGCGCCCTTTTCATGGAGTTCGAGCAGGACCCTGATCATCTGCTCGTAGCCCCAGAAGCGGAACGCGGCGATAAAGCAGAAGAACAGCGGCATCGTGATCAGCATGGGCAGGCACCCGCCCCACATGCTCACGCCCTTTTCCTTCATGAGCTTGGACTGCGCCTGCTGAAGCTTTTGCGGGTCGTTGGCGTATTTTTTCCTGAGCCGTTCGAGGTCGGGCTGTATGACCTGCATCTTGATGCTGGATTTGCGGGATTGGATATCGCCGAACACCGTGATCGCGCGGATGATGATGGTGCTCACGACAATGGTCAGCACGATGCTGTGCGGCGGAACGTAGTCGTACAGCCAGCGCATGCCGAGCAGGATCCATGTGGTTAAAAAGAAATCGCCTTGCAAGGTCGTGTTCCTCCTTCATACGAGTAAGCGGCGTCAAGGCCCGGCGGGCGCGCGTAAAATGCGCTTAACACGCCCTATGGCGGCATGTCCCGGTTGCGGGCGGGGGAACGCAGGCGGCAGCCCTAAACGGCAGGGGGACGCCGCGGGATTTTCAAAGAGAGGGCGTGGCCCGCGCGTACCGCGCAAGCCTACGGCACAGGGTCGTACCCGCCCCGGGAAAACGGGTTGCAGCGGAGCAGCCGCCACACGGCAAGCAGCGTGCCGCGGCAGACGCCGTGCTTTTCGATGGCCTGGTACGCGTATTCCGAGCACGTCGGCAGATACTTGCAGCGGTTCTGCGGCAGCCCCGGCGAAATATGCGTTTTGTACACGCGAAGAAGCCAAAGCAGAAAACGCTTCATGTCGCTGCCGCCTCCCGGTCCGGGCCGGATTCTTCGGAGCCTTCGGGCGCGGGAAGGAGCAGGCCCGCTTTTTTGAGCATCGACGCGAGCTGCGCGCGCAGGCTCGGGAAGGGTTCCTCCAGCACCTGGGGCTTCGCGATCACGATCAGATTGTGCCCCGGCCGGATTCTGACAAGGTACGGGGAAAGCGCCTCGCGCAGCCTGCGCTTGGCGCGGTTGCGCATCACGCTGTTGCCGACCTTTCTGCTGACCGAAAAGCCCACCCGCACGTTGACCGCGGGGGCCAAAGACCCGTTTTTCGGCTTCCGCGGCCTGCGGTGGTCATGCACGTAAACGAGCGTACAGGACCTGCCCCCGACGGACTTGCCCGTCCTGTAGGTGAACTGAAAATCCCTGTTCTTTTTGAGCGAATAGCAGCGTTTCAATGGCGCGCGCCCCTTCAGGCAAGCAAGCGTAGCCGGGCTTAGCCCGGCTTTACTTATCAAAAAGTGGCGCAGCCACTTTTTGATATTGCACACTTTGCCTAAAACGCGGTGCGTTTCCGGGCGGCAAAGTGTGAAAGGTACGAAAGCCTGCGGCTTTCATCCGTTTCGGCGTACATGCAGCCGTTGCCGGATTGAAGTCAAGGGGTTGCGACCCCTTGACAATCCCGGATTTTTTGACGCTTTGAGCCGGGTTGAACCCGCTGTTGTCAAAAATAAGAACAGGCGGACCGGATGCCCGCCTCCTATGCATGCCTTGCCCGGGCCGCGGCCGCACAAAGCGCCGTCCTTACGCGCTCAGGCGCTTTCTGCCCTTGAGACGCCTGCGCTTTAACACATTGCGCCCGTCGGCCGTCTTCATACGCTTACGAAAGCCGTGCACCTTGCTGCGCTGGCGCTTTTTGGGCTGATACGTCATCCACATACTGCTTTGCACCTCTTTTCTATCGTTGGGTAAACCGGAAAACCACGGCAGCGGTTCACCCGGCAATTCTCACGAAAATTCGGGCCGGTTCCCGCATTTGGGGCAACCGTGCCCAATGCCTCAATAAGTATAGAGGAAAAACGTCCGGGCTGTCAAGGGTTTTCGCCTTTTGCGGGAGACGGGGGAAAAACCGCTCCCATAGCCCCGGGTCTTCGCTTTCCGCCCGTTTGCCGGGGCAGAAGCCGGAATGTCGTTTCCCCGGCGCCGAATATGAATTTTGGGCAATGAAAAAGTCACCGCAATATCACACTGCGGCCTTGCTTTCGAACAAAACAGGCTCTACAATATCCGTAAGACGGAACGGCGGTTTTCCGCCATCGAGCGCAGGTTGCAGAAAAGGAGATCGGCATGGCGGCATACCGCATTGTTTCGGATTCTACGGCGGACCTTACGCCGGAGCGCATGCAGGAGCTTGGGGTTCCCTTCATCCCCTTGCATGTTCTTATAGAAGGCGAGGACGTTACCGACGATATGCACCCCGAAACCGCGCTGGCGATCTACCGCGCCATGCGGGAGGGGAAGACCGGCACCACCTCGCAGGTGAGCATCGACGCGTTCATCGAATTTTGGGAGCCTTACCTCGCGGCGGGGGAGGACCTTTTGTACATCGGGTTCTCCAGCGGCCTGTCCGGCACGTTCAACAGCGCCCGGCTCGCGCGCGAGCAGCTTCTGGGAAAATACCCCGAGCGCAGCCTCTATGTGGTGGATTCCCTTTGCGCGAGTTCGGGCGAGGGGCTTTTCCTCGAACAGGTGGCGGCTCTCCGGGACAGCGGCCTTACTCTTACGGAGCTCTATGAGAAAGCGGAGGAATTGAAGCTCCGTGTGCACCACTGGTTTACGGTGGATGATCTCGTCTATCTGCGCCGCGGCGGGCGGGTATCGGGCGCGGCGGCGCTGTTCGCGACGCTCTTAAGCATCAAGCCCATTCTCAATATGAATAATGAGGGCAAGCTGATCCCCCGCGAAAAGGTCAAGGGGCGCTCCGCCGCCATCAAACGGCTCGTAGAGCTGATGCAGGAAAAAATGGACGTCAAAGCGACGCCCTTCGTCAATATCTGCCAGGCGGACTGCATGGAGGACGCGGAGCATCTCACGCAGCTGATCCACGAACGTTTCCCCGCGCTTTCCGTTCGCATTTACTCAACGGGCGCCGTCATCGGCTCCCACAGCGGCCCGGGCACGCTTTCCGTATTCTTTATGGGTGAGCCGCGCACCGTTTAGCCGCAATACCCAATACCCCAATACATCGAAAGAGGAATTTCATGCATTCATACCGTATCACGACCGATTCCGTAGTGGACCTTACGCCGGAGCGCATGCAGGAGCTTGGAGTCGCCTTCGCCCCCCTTGGCCTTACCGTAGGGGACGCAGAGATTTTGGACGATATGCGCCCCGGGACGTACGCGTTCCTGATGAAATCCATGCAGGAGAACAAGCGCGCCACCACTTCCCAGGCGACGGAGGCGAGCTTTTATAAGATCTGGACGCCCATTCTGGAAGCGGGCGAGGATATTCTGCACATCTGCATGGCGAGCACCGTTTCGGGGACCATCAACTCCGCCCACATCGCGCGGCGGGAACTGCTCGAACAATACCCCGGGCGCAGCATCATGATCCTGGACACGCTCTGCCTTTCCGGCGGCGAGGCCGTCATGCTCGAGCAGGCGGTGGACTGGAAGAACGGCGGGTGCGTTCTCGACGCCTGCTACAAAAAGCTGGAGCGTCTCAGGCACAGCATCCAGCAATGGTTCACCCTCAACGATCTTACCTACGCCCGCCGCGGCGGGCGGGTGAACGCGGCGCTTGCGGCCGTGGCGACGCTTTTGCACATCAAGCCCGTCATGACCCTGGACGCCGAGGGCAACATCGTGACCGTGGAAAAGGTCAAGGGCCGCCGTAATTCCATCAAGCGGCTGTACGAGATCTTCTGCGAGAAGATCGACACCGCCTCCCGGTTCGTGCAGATCACCCAGGCCGAGTGCATGGACGAGGCGCGCAGCCTTGCCCGGCAGATCGAGGAGCGCTTCCCCAGGCTTCTCGTGCGCATCTATACGGTGGGCGCCGTCATCGGCTGCCACGGCGGGCCGGGGACGCTGACGCTGTCCTTCGTGGGGAAGATGCGGAGAGCGACTTACTAGGATAAATGAACAATGAAGAATGAACAATTCAGGTGAAAACTCCTGACGGAGTTTTGAATGAAGCCTATAAGAAAAAGCGGGACGCTCCGTCGTCCCGCCCACGAAAAAACTTAAAAGCGCAATACAATCCGTCGAAGCCGACGACATGTGCGTCAGCTTCGACTCTTTGCACGTTCACCGGCCGCGCCGAAGGCGCAGGTGAACGTGGGAAACCCGCCGCAGCGGCCCGCGCAAACGCTTGCGTTTGCGCGGCTCAGTCGCACAGCGCCTTGACCGAGCCCGACCCGGTGCCCAGCCGCGCCGCGCCCATCTCGATATACTTTTCGGCCTCCGCCCTGGTCCGGATGCCGCCCGAGGGCTTGACCCTGACGCGGCCCTTCGAGGCGTCGAGCATGGCCTGCACGCCCTCGACCGTGGCGCCCTGGCCGTTGAAGCCGGTGGAGGTCTTGACGAAATCGGCCCCGGCGTCGGCGCAGACCTCGGTGGCCTTCTTGATCTGCTCGATGGTGAGCTGGCTGGTTTCCAGGATCACCTTTACGAGGACCTTGCGCGCGTGCGCCTGCTTGACCACGCGGCGCACCTCGTCCGCCACCAGGTCCCACTCGCCCGAACGCGCGTAGGAGTAATTCATCACCATATCGATCTCGGTCACGCCCTGATCGGCATAGATGGCGGCCAGCGCTTCCTTGGCCGCCGCGCCGCTGTAGCCGTAGGGGAAATCCAGCACGCAGATGACCTCGGTATCCGTGCCCTTGCACATCTGCTGCGCCAGCGCGATGTCGCATCCGCGCACGCAGACCGTCCTCACATGGTAATCAAGCCCCAGCCGGATCGCATCGCGCACTTCCTGCAGCGTCATTTCCGGCTTCAATACCGCGTGATCCAAATATCTGTTGAGTTCCATAGACGCCTCCCTCAAAATGTTTCGCTGGGCATATTATACCGCCGATCCGCCCCCGAAACAACCGTGCGGGCAAGCCGCGCGCCGGCAAAAAAGGCTTCCTTCCCTCGGACAGCTACGCTATACTGTCTGGTAAGGAGGCGAACGCATGGAGGAAGGCATCATCGAGCTCGACATACACGGCATGACGGCCCTCCAGGCCCGCGTCTGCATCGACGCCGCCCTGCGCCGCGCCGGCCCTTCCGTCTACCGCATCCGCATCATCCACGGCTACCAGCGGGGCACCGCGCTCCGGGACATGGTCCGCAGGGAGTACCGCGGCCACCCCAAGGTGAAGCGCTTCGAGCTGGGCCTCAACCAGGGCCAGACCGATCTGGTGCTGCGGGAATTGGTTGGAGGATAGGGAAGGAGGACGCTGTTTTTCCTTCACATACGCTTTCTTCACATACGCTTTCTCTCCCTCCGTCACGGCTGCGCCGTGCCGCCTCCCTTCATCAGAGGGGGGCGAGCGGCAAAACCGAATTCACCATCGTTTAAAAGAGGGTCGCGTAGAGGACCTTTTCCTTTCGGCAAATGGGAATCTATCAATATTTTATTGCCATTGCGGATATTGGCTCCCTCTGCGGGGGAGCTCAGCTTGTCGAAAAAGCACCTTGCGGTACTTCAGAGTATCGACAAAGTCTCTGAGCAGTTTTTACTATGCAAGAACGAAAATAGGAGCTGCATAGCGGGACGCTCCGTCGTCCCGCTGAAACCCCAAAACTTAGGAAACACAATAAGATCCGTCCAAGCTGACGACATGTGCGTCAGCTTGGACACCTTGCATGCAGGCCTGCTGCGCCAGGCCTGCATGGGAAAACCGTCGACGAACCCCGGAGGGGTTTGTCGACGGCCTGAAGTACCTTGCAGTACTTTTTCGAGGATTCAGGAACAACCTGTGCCTGCGGCACGGGCGGTTGTTCCTGCAAGGAAAGCCTTGCGCCGCAAGGCTTTTCCGCCGCCACCGCACATGTCGCCGGCGGCGGTTGGAAGCCTCCGGAGCTGCGGCCACCGAGCCCCGAATGTTTTTTGACAGTCTGGGCTCCCTCTGCGAGGGAGCTGTCGGCGAAGCCGACTGAGGGAGAGAGCCTTTCATCGAACTAAAATGATCGAAAGGTCCTTCTGTTTGCGCCTGCAACAAGGCGGCCTTTTGATGCGTCTACTAATAAAAGTAATACTGTGGAGGCGCCTATGAAACGTATCCTTTTCAAAGCCGCGGCGCTGATGACGGCGCTATTCACACTGGCGGCGGGAAGCGCGGCCCTCGCCGCGGCTCCCCAATATATTGAGGAATGGAAACCCTCGCAGTATGCGGAGGGCGTGCTCAACCGCGAAACCTTCTGTACGCTGCGGACCGAATACCCCGTATACAAAACGGGTACGACGAGCCTGTATCTGCTCCTCAAAAGCAATACGAAGAAGACGCTCACATACGGTTTGTCCTATACGCTTGAGAAAAAAACGGCGGACGGCTGGTACGCGCAATCCGTGCGCAGCGCCGACCCGGATGTGATCATCTCCTACCCGGCGGTCGGTCTGGACATGTTCGCCAAATCCACGCGCGGGCAACGGACCGGCTTCTATATCCCGCTGGCCGCGGGCGAATACCGCATCATCAAATCTGTCGGCGCGGATACGGACGGGCCGTATACGCCTTCCCCGTTCTGCGCGTATTTTACGGTCGCGGACGACGGCTATGATGCGGCGCGCCTTTCGGACTACGCGCCGCTTGCGTCGCTGCCGGGGGACTATACGCGGGAGCAGGCCCTCAAGGACGGCGTGTTCTATATCGACGAGGATAACAAGGTGTTCAATCAGGACCGGCTGTTCACGTTTCTGACCAAGGCGGCGCAAGGCGTCCCGGCCAAGCTGCGCGTATTGGCGTACGGCAAGGAAGGGCAGAGCGGGCTTACGGATTACACCTACCTTGCGGAGCAGCCCGTTTTCCTGAGGGAAGAGGTCATTTTTGAGAACGGCCGCATGCTGCTTAACCCGTATGCGCCGCCCACGGGGAAAACCGGCGGGGCAACCGCGCCGCCTCAGGGTTCCCCGGTTTACAGCCGGTATTATCCTTACATCGTTACCAAAAAGGAGAACGGCAGAACGACGCTCGTGATTTCGGACTGGATCGGGAAGCCGGTGGAGCAGGGGGAATCCTCGCGCATCGCCTATGATGTGAAGCCGCTGGGCACGGCAAAGATATTGGGGCTCCTAGAAGCGATCAACGGCAAAAAGCCCGACGACGATTACCGGGTGTACCGGAACGGGCTGGAGCGCTTCGCTTCGTACGGGCTGGACGGAAAAAAGCGCATGCTCTATTACACCCAGACGCCCAACTCCATAGGGGTACAGGAGATTGTCGATTCGCGGGGGATCATCAAGGATATCCTCTCTATGGAATGGCGGAGCGATACCGTGCTCCTGCTGACGTTCTCCACCAAGGAAAAGGACGTGCGCTGCGAGCTGACGTTCGATATCGCGTCGGGGAAGATCACGGGCGAAGCCTACCGCTAAAGCGAAAGTTCCCCCGACAGATACAGCCGGGCTTTCCCGGCGATCTTCACGCGCTCGCCCGCGTCCTCGCAGTAAAGCGTGCCGCCGCGCTCGGAGAGCTGCCGCGCCACGAAAACCGTCTTGCCCAGGCGTTTGGCCCAGAACGGGACGAGGGTGCTGTGCGCCGAGCCCGTCACGGGGTCCTCCGGGATGCCGGCCTTGGGTACGAAGAAACGGGAGACGAAATCGCACCCCTCGCCCGGGGCGGTCACGATGACGCCGAACCCTTCCAGCGCGCAAAGCGCCGCGAAATCGGGTGTAAGGCCGCGCACCTCCTCCGTGGAGGCGAGCGTGAGCATCAGATCGCGCGAAAGATACGCGGCGCCGGGCGCTACGCCCAGCGCCCGTTCCATATCCGGGGCAACGGGGATCTCCCTGGGCATGCGGGAGGGAAAATCCATCTCAAACAGATCGCCGCGCCGGGTCACGGTCAGAAGGCCGCTTTGGGTCATAAAGCGGAACAGGCCGGCGGCGGGCTCCACGAAATTCGCCAGCACGTACGCCGCGCCGAGCGTCGCGTGGCCGCACAGATCCACCTCGGTGCGCGGCGTGAACCAGCGCAGGCGGTAATCTTCGCCCTCCCGGCATACGAACGCCGTTTCCGAAAGGTTGTTTTCGGCGGCGATCTTCTGCATCCGTTCGGGGGCCATGGGCCCGTCAAGCGGCAGCACCCCCGCCGGGTTGCCCGAAAACGCCTCCTCCGCGAAGGCGTCCACCACGTAATACTTCATACAAACTCCTCCCGGACGGTTTCCTGCTATTGTAGCGGAAACGAATGCGAAAAAAAAGCGGGAGGCCCTGCCTTCCGCGAAAATTTTTCATACAAATTTGTCGGCGTCCCCGCCGACGCTTTTGTGTGGGGGACTTATCCGCGCACCAGGAACTCCAGGAGCTTGGCAAAATCCTCCGGTTCGGATACGATCAGCTCCACATCATCGATGCGGGCGTCCTTGAACATCTGCGTGAGCGCGATGTACTGGCAGAGCGCGCTCTTGAGGTTGAGCCTGTCGCCCTCGGACGTGATGAGCTCCACGCGGCCCTTGCACTCGTTGAGCACCTCAAAAAAGCGCTTGGGGTTGTTGATGTTCTTGATCTTCACGGCAATCTCTCCTTTCCGCCGGGTTGTTGAGCACTGCTCACCCTGCATGTTTACCACAGATTGGAGCGTCTTGTCAAGCAAAAGTTCGGCTTTGCCGGGACTTTTAACGCCCTCCTCTGTGCTATAATAGATTTACCCAATATATGCGGGTTCAATCAGCGGCGGGCGCGCGAATACCCGCGACCCGTTCCATGGAGGTAGTACCGATGCGTATGTTTATCGGCATCCCCGTCCCGCCAGACGTGCGGCGCGCGCTCATGGCGGCGCAGGACCGTCTGCGCGAAAGCGCGGGGGACGCCCGTTATGTCCCGAAAGAGAATTTTCACGTTACTCTGCACTTCATCGGCGAAAGCAGGGACCTTACCGGCGCCGCCGACGCGTGCGAGGAGGCGGTGCGCGGCATCCGGCCCTTCCTGCTGCGGCTTTCGGGCTACGGCGGCTTCGCGGGCGGCGCGACGGGTTACGTGTCCCTCGCGGGGGACCTTCCCGAGCTGTACCGGCTGCACGAGGCGCTGACGGCGGCGCTCGCGGCGCGGGGCTTTTCCCTCTCGGGCGGGCACAAGCGGCTCGTTCCCCACATCACGCTGGCGCGGGATCTGAAGCGCCCGCCCGACGAAGCGGCGGCAGCGGCCCTGCTGCGCGATTCCGCCGAGGGCGCGGCGTTCACAGCCAACCGCCTGGTGCTGTTCGAAAGCCGCGGCGAAAACGGCCGGATGGCGTATACGCCGCTGCACAGAGCGATTATCGGAAAATAAGAAAACCCCATTCCAGGGGGCGGGGGTGGAACCCCCGCATCCCCCGCATCGTCGTCCCGCATGACTTCATTTAACGCAGGGAGGCCAGCTCATGCCTGCACAAGTCCGCTTCATACTGGGCCGCGCCGGGTCGGGAAAAACGCACTTCGTGCGCGGGGAGCTTGCCGCGTGCATGAAGGAGGGCCGCCGCGCGGCCCTTTTGGTGCCCGAACAGTTCACGTTCGAGACCGAGCGCGCGCTCTCGGAGCAGCTCGGGGGCCTGCTGGGCATCCAGGTGCTCAGCTTCGAGCGGCTGGCCGAACGGGTGGCGGCGGCAGACGCGCGGGAGCATCTTTCCGCGCAGGGGCGGCGGATGGTGGTGCGGCGCGCGGTGCACCAGAAGCGCGGGGAGCTGGTTGCCTTCCCGTCGGTGGCGCGGCGGCCGGGGTTCGCGGCGCGGATGGACGAACTGATGACGGACTGCCGCCGGTACCTCATTACGCCCGAGATGCTGGAGGCGGCGGCGGAAGGCCTGCCGACCCGCGATCCGCTGAAATCGAAGCTTCTCGATATCGCGACGCTGTACCGGGCGACGCAGGAATACCTGGAAGCGCGGTATCTGGACGGCGAGGACGCGCTTTCGGAGCTGATCGCGCGCATGCCCCATTCGTTCCTCAGGGACGCGGAACTGTATATCGACGGGTTCGAGCAGCTGACGGGCCAGCATTACGCCATTTTGCGGCAAATGTTTCTGGTATGCGGCAAGGTGACCATCACGCTGTGCCTGGACGAGGACGCGCACGCGCGGGACGCGAGCCTCTTTGCGCCCGAGCGCCGCGCGTACCTGCGCCTGCGCGAGGAAGCGTATTCGCTCGGATGTTCGGTCGGCACGATCGCGCTGCCGCCGTCGCCGCCGCCGGGGAAGGACCCGGCGCTGTACCGGCTGGAACGGGAGCTTTACGCCTACCCGCCCCGCGTGTATGAGGGCGGTGCGGAGGCGATCACGCTCATGGGCGCGGTGGACCGCGCGGCGGAAGTGGAGGCGGTGGCCGACGCCGTGCTGAAAGCGGCGCGGGAGGGCCTGCGCTTTCGGGATATGGCGGTGATCGCGTCGGACATGCCTGCGTACGCGGACGCCGTGGGCCGCGCTTTCGCAAGACGCGGCATCCCCGTGTTCATGGACGCGCGGCGCGGCATGCAGGGGCACCCGCCGGTGGAGCTGCTGCTCGCGGCGTGCAGGGCCGTATCGGGCCTGCCGCGCGCGGAGCTATTGCGCATCGCCAAGACGGGCCTTGCGGGGGTCGCGGACGCGGACGCCGAGGCGTTCGAGAATTACTGCCTCCGGCGCGGGTTCCTGGGGGGCTCCGTCATGGAAACGCCCTTCCCGGCGGAGGAGGAAGCCGCCGAGCGCGCCCGCGCAAAGCTGGTGCCGCCGCTGATCGCGCTCCGGGAAGGGTTCAAAAAAAAGACCGCGGGGGAAAAGACGCGGGCGCTCTATGAGTACCTTGCGGCGCTCGATGTGGAGAAGCAGCTGACCGATCAGGTGAAGGATCTGAACGAGAAGGGCCGCTTCGCGCTCATGGAGGAGCACGCGCAGGTCTGGGAGGTGCTGATGGAGCTGTTCTCCCAGCTCTACGCGATCCTGGGCGGGGAAGAGATGGGCAGGCAGGAGTATATCGAGGTGCTGACCGAGGCGCTTTCCGCCTACCAGGTGGGCGTGATCCCCGCGACGGCCGACCAGGTGCTCTTCGGCGATATCAACCGCACGCGCAGCCGCGAGGTACGCGCGCTGTTTTTGCTGGGCTGCAACGAGGGGATGCTTCCCGCTCCGCGCATGGACGAACAGATCATCGACGACGCCGAGCTCGAAACGCTTTCCGGGCTGGGCGTGGCCCCCTGGGGCGGCACGGCGCGCCGCGCCGAGGCGGACCGGCTCTCCATTTACCGCGCGCTTTCCCGCGCGGGCGAGCGGCTCTGGCTGGGCTTCGCCTACTCGGACGGCAGCCGCGAGCAGGTGCCCGCGGCGCTGATCGCGCGGGTGCGCGCGCTCTTCCCCGGCTGCGCCGCGCCGTCGGCGGGGGAAGCGGCGCTTCCCGAAAGCCCGCAGAGCGGCTTTCTCCTGCTGCTGCGCGGTCTCGGCCGGAACACGCCGCTTACGGAGGCTCTGCGCGCCTACTATGCGGGGCGGGAGGAGTACGCCCCCCGCCTCAGGCAGGCCGAGGCGTTCGCGCGCGAGCCCGCCGTACCCCTGTCCTTCGGCGCGCCCGCCGCGCGGCGGCTGTACGGGGAACGGCTCACAAGCTCGGTGAGTGCGCTCGAGACCTTCCGCATGTGCCCCTTCCGCCATTTCGCGCAGTACGGGCTGCGCGCCCGGCCCCGCCGGGAATTCAAAGAGAAGAAGCTCGATATCGGCAGCTTTTCGCACATGGCGCTGGAGCGGTTCGTGCGGGAAATGGCCCTGCGCGGCGATTGGGAAAGCGTCACGCGGGAGGACAGCGACGCGCTCCTTGACACGATCCTGCCCGAGTGCCTCGCGAAGTACGAAAACGGCATGCTCGTCGGCTCCCCGCGCGCGCGCGCGCTTTCCACGTTCTATATGGACGCCGTGCGGGAGACCGCGTGGGCGCTCTGCCAAAGCTTCGCCAAGGGGGATTTCCGGCCCATCGGCTTTGAGCTGCGCTTCGGCGCGGGGGAGGCGCTCCCCCCGCTCACGATCCCGCTGCCCCGGGGCGGCGAGGCGGTACTTTCCGGCGCGATCGACCGCCTCGATGAGGCCGCCGCCGGCAACAGGCGGCTGCTGCGCGTGGTGGACTATAAGACGGGCGACCACGCTTTTCCGTACCCCGAGATCGCGGACGGCCTCAAGCTCCAGCTTCCCGTATACCTCGCCGCCGTTTCATCGGACGCGTCCCCCGCCGGCATGTACTACCAGCCGGTGGTGGACCCCGTCGTGCAGGAAGGGGAGGAGGACGGCGCCGGGAAGCAATTGCTGCTGGTGGGCGCGACGCTTTCCGACGAGGACGTGCTCCGCGCCACCGAGGGCGGGCTTTCGGGCACATCCGGCGTGGTGAGCGGCATCCGGCGCAAGAAGGACGGCGCGCTAAGGGATTCCCCCGGCCTGCTTACGGCGGAGCAGATGAAGCTTCTGCTTACCTTCGCGGTGAAGCGGGCCGGCGAGATTGCGGCGGAGCTCCTTACCGGCAGCTGCGCCGCGCGCCCCGTCAAACGCGGCATGGGCACGGTCTGTTCTAGCTGCGAGTACCGGGCCGTCTGCCGCTTCGATACCCGCCTGCCGGGCTGCCGCGTGCGTACGGTGCGCCCGTACCGGAAGGACGCGTTTTTCGAGGAATTGCAAAAAAAGATATAAGGATACGCCGGGAAACTTTTTTGTAAAAAAGTTTCCCGGACCCTTCAAAAAACTTTAGGGAGTATGGATCATCCCTTACCGCTTTCTTTTGTTCCTTTTCTTTCTTGTGAAAGAAAAGGAACGTACTCTCACTCTTTCTCATCCGGAAAGGACGGCGCATATGCCCTGGACAACCGAACAGCAGGCGGCCATCGATACGGAGAACGTGAATCTCTTGGTGAGCGCGGCGGCGGGCAGCGGCAAGACGGCGGTGCTGACCGAGCGCATCGTGCGGCTGGTCGCGGCGGGCGCCGGGATCGACCAGTTTCTGGTGGTAACGTTTACCGACGCCGCGACGGCGGAAATGAAGCAGCGGATCGCCGCAGGGCTGTTCGCGGCGGCGGAGCGGGAGGAGGACGCGGAAGCGGCGGGGCGGCTCCGGCAGGAGGCGCTTTCGGTCAACCGGGCCAATATCTCGACGCTGCACAAGTTCTGCCTGTACATCCTCCGGCGCAACTTCCACACGCTGGGGCTGGACCCGGCGTTCCGCCCGGCGGACGAGCTGCAGGGCGCGATGCTGTTCCGGCAGGCGATGGAGGAAGCGGCGGCAACGCGGTACGAGGCCGGGGACAAGGATTTTTTGGAGCTCTTGCGCGCCATAGGCGGGGAGGAGGCGCTGTTCGCGTCGGCGCGGCAGCTGTACGACTTTTTGATGGCGCAACCCGAACCCTTTGAATGGCTCGCGCGGGCGCAGGCGGCCTACGGCGGCGACGAGGCGGCGTTTTTGGCGCACCCGGCGCTTGCAGAACTGTTGGAGGGGCTACAGGCGGAGGCGCGCCTGCAGGAGGACGCGCTCGCGCGGGCGCGGGCGCTCACGCCGCCGGAGTGCGTCAAGACCCGGGAAATTTTGGACGAGGACCTCGCGCGGGTGCGCGCGCTGCGGCTGCCGAAATCGCTCTACGACTACCGGGCGCAGGTGCAATCGATGGAATTCGGGCGGTTCGCATGGCCGCGGGGCGCGTTCGCGGCGGAAAAGGAAGCGGTGCAGGCGCTGCGCGAGCAGGCGAAGGCCGCCGTAAAAGCGCAGCAGGCGCTGCTTGCGCGCCCGGCGGATGAGGAGGCCGCGCTCATGCGCGCGCTCGCGCCCGCGATCGGGGCGCTGTGCGCGTTCGTAAGGGACACGTCCGACGGCTATGCCGCGTTAAAGCGCGGCCACGGCGTGGTGGATTTCGCGGATATGGAGCACCTGGCGCTCCGGGCGCTTGAGGAGGACGAGGTACGCTCGGCGCTCCGGGCGCGGTTCCGGTACGTGTTCGTGGACGAATACCAGGATTCCAGCCGCATTCAGGAGCGCCTGATCGGCGCCGTGCGGCGCGAGAACAACCTGTTCCTGGTGGGGGACGTCAAACAGTCCATCTACCGGTTCCGGCAGGCCGACCCGGGGCTGTTCCTGGAAAAGCTCGGCTCCTATACCGGAAAGCCCGGCGCGCCCGGCGCGCAGATCCACCTCAACACCAATTTCCGCAGCGAGCCGCCCGTGATCGCTGCGGTCAACGCGGTGTTCTCCCGCATCATGACGCCCGAGGCGGGGGAACTCCTCTACGACGACAACGCCGCGCTCAAATCCCCGCGGGAGGCGGGGGCGCAGAGCGCGCTCGCGGGCGCGGAGCTGTGGGTGATCGACAACGCCGAGCAGCCCCCAAAGGACGCGGAAGACGCCGCGGCCGAAGCCGAACCGACCCCCGAAGCCGAAGCGCCGGATCCCTGCGAGGAAGCCGCGCCCGGGGAGGACGCGGCTATGAGTGAGGAGGAGGAGCGCGAGATCGCCACCAAGGCGGAGGCCGAGGCGATGCTCGCGGCCGGGCGCATCCACGAGCTGATGGAAACCCGCCTCTGCCCCGACCCCAAGACGGGCGGGCTCCGGCCGCTGAAATACTCGGATTTCGCGGTGCTGCTGCGCGCGCACCGGCGCGCCGGGGAGGTCTGGGCGGCCACGCTCTCCCGGATGGGCATCCCGGCCTATGTGCAGCTCACCGGCGGATATTTCGACGCCATCGAGGTGCAGGTGTTCCTGAACCTCCTGCGCGTGATCGACAACCGGCAGCAGGACATCCCGCTTTTAAGCGTGCTGCGCTCGCCCGTGTTCGGCTTCACGGTGGAGGAGCTGATCTCCCTTGCGTCCTCCGCCTCCCCCGATACCCCGTGGGCCGAGCGCGTCGCCCGCTGCGCCCAAAGCCCCCACCCGCTTGCCGCCCGCGCGGAGGGCGTCATTAAAAACCTTAACGATTGGCGGCACGAATCGCGGCTGCTGCCGCTGCCCGAGTTCCTCGCCTGGCTGATGGACGAAACGAACTATTACGACTGCGTGGGCGCGCTGCCCGGCGGCCGCGAGCGCCAGCTCAACCTGGACGCGCTGCTGGAACGCGCCCGCGCGTACGCGGACGGCGGCTTCCCGCTCGACCTGTGGAGCTTCCTGCAGTTTATGGACAGGGCCGCGGCCACCGCCTCCATGGGGGAGGCGCAGCCCGGCGCGGCCGACGTAGTGCGCGTGCTGTCCATCCACAAATCCAAGGGGCTGGAATACCCCGTCGTGATTTGCGCCGATCTCGGGCAGGCCTTCAATAAGGGCGACAGCCGGGCCGATCTTTTGCCCGAGCCGGAGCTGGGCCTGGGGGCGCGCCTTACGCTCGGCCACGTGCGGCGGGATACGCTCCTGCGCCGCGCCATCGTCCGGCGGCGGTGGCGGCAGCAGCTCGCCGAGGAGATGCGCATCCTTTACGTGGGCATGACCCGCGCGCGCAGCCGCCTGATCCTCATCGGCACCGCCCGGGACGCCGGGGCGCTGTACGGAGCCGCCCCCGATCCCATCACCCCCGCGTACTGCGCGGGGGCCCAAAACGCGCTGCACTGGCTGTTCCCCGTCGCCCTTGAGACCGACGCGCTGCCGCTTACCGTGCTGCCGCGGGAGCAAATTTCCGCGCCCCCGCCCGCCGAGTCCGGCGCCGCGCCCGCCGAAGCGGACGGCGGCGCGCTCTACGCGGAGCTGTCCGCGCGAATGGACTGGCGTTACCCCTATCCGGAGGCGACCCGCATCCCCACCAAGCGCAGCGTGAGCGAGCTTGCGCACGCGCACCCCGTGACGCTTCGCAAGTCCCCCGCCTTCGTGCGCGAAGAGCGGCCCTTTACTCCCGCCCAGCGCGGCACCTTCGCGCACACCGTGCTCAAGGAGCTCGATCTTTCCGCCTGCCCCCCGCGCGATCCTTTGCCGTACCTCGCCAGCGAGCTTGGCCGCATGGTGCAGGAGCGCCTGCTTTCCTCCCCGCAGGCCGACGCCGTCGCCCTCCCCGGCATCGCCGCGTACCTCGAAAGCACGCTTTTCGCGCGCCTGCGCCGTTCCCCCCGCGTGGAACGGGAGCTGGAGTTCGCCGCCAACGTCCCCGCCGGCGATCTTCTGGGCGAGGGCGGGAACGAGCATGTGCTGCTCCAGGGCGTGATCGACTGCTGCTTCCTTGAGGACGGCGGCTGGATTCTCTTAGACTACAAGACCGACGCGCTCCTTCCCGGCGAAGCGCTTCAGGACGCGGCGCAAAAGCATGTGCCGCAGCTGACCCTCTACGCCCGCGCGCTCGAGGCGCTCTCCGGCCTCCCCGTGCGCGAGCGCTACGTGGTGCTCCTGAGCGCGGGCGAAGCGGTGAGGATATAAAGGTATCGCCGCCTGCGGCGGCGACGATTGTATTTTCTATTTTATAGCGGGAGGGCTTCGCCCCCCGCACCCCCTAAGGAACGGGGGCCCTTTCCACAATTAGCCGCGCTTCTCACACTGGCGGCGCAAGCGGGGGCGAAGCCCAATGAGCAAGGGAGCACCGTACCGATAGGAGCGGGACGGCCATTGTGAATTGAGGGCGGAAAAAGCGAGGCGCAGGCCCGGTGAGCAAGGGCGCGCAAGAAAGCGGCTCCTGCCGCAACGCAGCGCAACCATGGCGAACTGCGTTGGGAGCCCGCCCGCTGTTCAATAAAATACTCCCTCGTCGCCGCCTGCGGCGGCGATACCTTGAGGCAGGGCCCGCTATAGCGGGCGACGATCTCAAAGGCGGCGCTCAGTTTCAGCCTCCGCATCCCGGTAAGGTTTTTAAAGAAGTCAATGTGTGAAGAGCTCTTCAAGATTTTGCGTCAGTTTGTTTTCGTCTTCTTCTGAAATTGCATAATAATAACCCATCTGGTTTTCAAGTATAAAGGTCTCCAATTCCCGGCCTGCTACAAAAATGATAAGCTCCGCCTTCCCGTCGGCCGCCACGCTGCGAATCTCCCAGGTATACCCGGGATGAGGGGTGGGGGTAGGATAGATCGGTTCCGTATGAACGCTTTCGAGAAGTTCCACCAATTTTACCTTATCGCCCCCCGAAAGCTGCTTGCTCTCGTTGTTCTTTCGTATTCGCAGAGTGCTTTCGGGTGAAATTTTCTCCAAATCGGCTTTTAGCGTTCCGCCATTACCGGAGGTATCGGCAGCAAGATATATTCCGGCCAATGCTGCAAGCACGATTCCGGCAAGAATAAGCCATGTTTTTGTTTTCATATCCCTCCCGCTTTCTTTTGCTTCTTTTCTTTCCCGCGAAAGAAAAGAAGCGTGCTTTTCTATAACCGGCGCACGATCTCTTTGACGTACTGCCGCAACGGCGGGGCGATGCGCGCGCCGATCTCGTCGATCTCCTCCACCGTGATGGGCTGGTCGAGTATGCCCGCCGCCATGTTGACCATGACGGAAAGCGCCAGCACGGGCAGGCCGCAGTGCGCGGCGGTGAGGGCTTCCGTCACGGTGGACATGCCCACGGCGTCGGCGCCCAGGGTGCGCGCCGCGCGGATCTCGGCCGGCGTTTCAAAATGCGGGCCCACGAAATACTGGTACACCCCCTCGTGCACGGTCAGGGGGAAATCTTTGGCGCAATCGAGCGCGAGCGCGCGCAGCCGCCGCGTGTACACGCCGCCCAGGTCGAAGAAGCGGGAGCCGAACTCCTCCAGGTTCCGGCCGCGCATGGGGCTGGCGCCGGCCAGATTGATGTGATCCCTGATAATCATAATATCCCCGGGGCGGTAGGAGGTGTTCACCGCGCCGGCGGCGTTGGTAAGCACCACGTTTTTCACGCCCAGGAGCTTAAAGAGCCGCACGGGGATGGCGAGCTGCTCGAACGTATACCCCTCGTAATAATGGAAGCGCCCCGACATGCAGACGACCTTCTTCCCCGCGAGGGTCCCGGCGACGAGCCGGCCCGCGTGGGAGGGGGCGGTGGAGGTAAGGAAATTGGGGATATCCGCGTAAGGGATCGCCACGGGGGACTCGATCTCCTCCGCGAGCAGGCCGAGCCCGGTGCCCAGCACGAGCGCGGCCTCCGGCGCAAAGCCGATCTTTTGCGCGACATACGCCGCGCTTTTCTGATAATCCGCATACTCCATGGAAAATCTCCTTTCGGGCGCAGGGGCCCCGGATCGTTCTTTTTATCCTATCATATTGCGGCGGCGTGTCAACGCGGGCGCATGAAAAGAAGCGCTTCCCGGAGGCCGGCAAGTTTGGGTTTACTTTCAGCCTTTCGGTGAGTATACTCAATTTACATATATACTTGTATCCCTTTATTGTTTACCTCGTACGGCTTACGCGGGCGCGAGGCGCAGGGGGCACTATGGACTGGAATTATGTCCCGGAGATTATTTCCATTGCCGTCCTGGCGATCATACAGGCGTTCCATCAGAAATCAACTTTCGTCAGGACGCAGCGGGACCGGCTTTTTACGCGCTGCGTCGCGACGGCGATCGTCACGACCGTTATCAACCTCTGCTCGGTATTTTCCATCATGCTGGCGCCGGGGCTTCCCCGGTGGCTTCTGTACGCCGTCAACGACCTTTATTTCTGCGTGGCCGTCGTCATCGCGCTGGCGTTCGAGCAATACTGGCTGTTCATCATATACGAGGACAATCAAAATGACCCCTACTACGCTTTCTGCACGTTTTTCGGGTACGCCATCGCCGGCGCGATGCTCCTGGCCACGGCGGTCAACCACTTCACGCCGATCCTGTATTCCTTCAACGAGGCGAAGGGGTACGTGCGGGAGCGGTTCAACGGGCTGCCTTTTTACCTGACGGTACTCTACGTTCTGTTCGGCGTGATCGGCCTGGCACGGCAGTGGAGCGCCCTGCCCAAATCCACGCGCGGCGCCCTGGTCACGGCGCCCGTATCGCTGATCCCCTTCATCATACTGGGCAATATCTTCCGGCAGGTCCAGCTGCAGGGCACGGCGCTGATGGTCTGCGTGCTGCTGCTGTACCTGAGCTTCCACATCAGCGCGGCCTCCTACGATATGCTTACCGACTGCCTGAATCTGGACGCGTTCTACCTGGCGATGCGCCGCAGCTACCCTGCGGCGCCGCCGCGCGCGTTCATCGAGTTTTCGCTCATCAATTACTCCACCATACGCACCGAGTTCGGGCACGGCATCGCGGACGACCTCATCCGCGCCATCGCCGTCTACCTCAAGCAGGTGTACGGCGCGCAGAATACCTACCGCGTATCGGAGGACGCATTCGTCTGCGCCATGATGGAGCACGTGGGCTACCGCAGCATGGAGGAGGCCTTCGCCCAGCTCAACGCGGACTGGCTCATCGGCAGCGTGCTGTGCCGCGTGGACTGCTGCGTCGCCTATTACGAAACGCAGCACGCGCCCTCCGGCGACGCCGACGTGCTCGCGTACCTGAACTACGCCATCCAGAAGGGCAAGGAATCGGGGACGTGCAGCATCATGCCCTTTTCGCAGGAAATGCTTTCGTCCTTCGAGCGGGAGCGGCAGATCGCGGGCCGGCTCAAGGAATCCATCGCCAGCGGGGACTTTTTGCTGTACTTCGACCCCGTCTGCCGCATCGACGGGGACCGGCTCTTTATCATCGGCGCGGATTGCGGCATCGGCTTTCGTTCCGACCGGGAGAGCTCGTTTTCGGATGAGCAGATCCTCCGCGTGGCCGAGCAGTACAATCTTTTGAATCCCATCAACGAGCTGGTGTTCCGGCGCGCCTGCGCCTTCCAGCGGCAGCTCAACACCGCGGGGTTCGGGGATATCCTGCTCTTCTGCGAGATCACGCAGACGCAGCTGCTTTCGGGCAGCATCACCGCGCGGCTAAGCAACATCATCGAGGAGGAGCATGCGGACCCCGGCGCCATCAAGCTGCAGATCGGCGGAAAAACGGCGAACTTCGGGCTGCGCGTGCGCGAGTGCCTTTCCGAGCTGAACCGGCGGGGCATCGGCGTGTGCATGAAGGATACGGGCCACACGGACCTGGACGACCTTTTGATCACGCCCCTCTCCTACGTGAAGATCAACGAGGCAGAGCTGTTCGGGATGGGGCTCTCCGCGCGGCTGACGTCCTTTTTCCGGCTGGCGCTCGCGTTCTTCTCCCAGTTCGGCACCACCGTCATCGCGCGCAACGTCGTCTCCCGCGAGCATATCCAGTACCTCGTCTCCCACGGCTTCCCCTTCGCGCAGGGCGCGGGCGTTATGCCCGCCATGAACGAGGAGGAGTTTCTGGAACGGCTGAAACGGCAGCGGGAAAGCGGCGGGATGTAAAGCCGTCCAAATGTCCGAGGCATTTGGACGGGATTTTCTCACGTTCACCTGCGCCTTCGGCGCGGCCGGTGAACGTGCAAGGGTTGAGGCCGGTGCGCAGCAGTAAACGCTCCGGTGGAGCGTTTACTGGCCGAAACGGGCATCCGCTTGGCGGATGCCCCGGGGTCAAAACCGGCGCACATTGTCGCCGGTTTTGACGGATTCTATTGTGTTTCCTAAGTTTTTGGGTTTCAGCAGCCTGTGCGCTAATTGCATATACTATCAATACACTTAGCAGGAACCATCTCCGAGCTCCCACGGGCATACGAACGCCCTGCCGTCCAGGTACGCTAAGGGTGACTCCGCGGGCTCGTGCAGCACGATCCGATAAGAAAGCAGCGCCTGCCTTTTCAGGCCTGCGGCGCGGTTGGCCGCGCGGTCGCCGTATTTGTCGTCCCCCAGGACCGGGTGGCCGAGGAACGCGAGATGCGCGCGGATCTGGTGCGTGCGCCCGGTGTAGAGCCGCACCTCGAGAAGGGTCCGGCCCCCGCTTTCAGAGAGCACCCTATAGCCGGTCCTGATGGGAACGGCGCCGGGCCGCTCCGACGCATACACCCGAAGCATCCCTTTTTCGGCGTCCTTGGCCGCCCATGCGGAAAGGACGCCTTCTTTCTGCTCCATGCGGCCCAGCACGGCGGCGCGGTAATATTTTTCGATCCGCTGCTCCTTCATGGCGCACAGAAGCGTCTCCTGCGCTTTTTCGGTGCGGGCGAACAGCAGCAGCCCCTCGGTGTTGGCGTCCAGCCGGTGCACGGGGTAGAGCGCGCCGAAGTAGGGCGAAAGCCTCGCCTCCAGCGATTCCTCCCCGGCGTCGGCCCGGCTGACCTCCACGCCCGCGCGCTTGGCGACGACAAGCAGGCGTTCGTCCGCGTAGACGGCGTCGCAGTACTCCCGGACGGGCAGCGCCGCAAGCGGAACCCCGAAGGGGGCGAATGCCTCGCCCCGCGGCGGCGAAAAAAACTCCATACGCTCTTTGCGCGTGGGGTGCTCGAACGCGAGCGCGTAGGCCCACAGCGCGATCTGCCCGCTTTCGGGGCGCGGGTTGTAGCGCTGGTCGAACCGGATGGGCCAGCCGTGCGCCGCGAGCTGCGCGCGGATCTGGTGCTTGCGGCCGGTGTAAAGATCGATGTCCAGCAGCGTATACCCGCCGGCCCCGGCCATCGCCCGGAAGGCGAGCCTGGCGGGTTTTGCGCCCTCCGCGGGGGAGGGGAGCACCTCCGCCCGGCGGACGGAATCCGTCCCGCGGATATAGTCCGTAAGCGCGGCGCGCTGCGGGGGGCCGCCCTCCACGACCGCGGCGTAGCGCTTGTGCGCCTGCCGCGACGCGAACTGCGCCGTGAGGCGTTCGGCGGCCTTGCTGGTGCGCGCGAACACCATGACGCCGCCGACGGGCCTGTCCAGCCTGTGGCACAGGCCGAGGTAGACGTCGCCCGGCTTTTGATATTTTTCTTTGATATAGGCTTTGAGAATGGAAAGAAGATCGGCGTCGCCCGAGGAATCGGCCTGCACGGGCAGGTTGACGGGTTTTTCGACGACCAGGAGATGGTTGTCCTCGTAGAGGATGCGCGGCGTCACTGCCACCACGCCCTCCCCGCCGCCCCGCAGGGGAAAACGAGCCCGCCGCGCCGCATGGGCAGGCAAAGCTCGTCCGCCTCCGCCTGCGCGCCGCGGGGGCCCAACGCCACGCGCAGCACGTTCGTGAGGACGCTGGGCGCAAGGCCCGTGGTATACGAATTGATGAGGAAAAACAGGGGCTTGTCCGAAAGAAGCTTTGCCGCCGCTTCCACCAGCGGGTAAAGATCCTGCTCGATCTTCCAGAGCTCGCCGCCGGGCCCGCGGCCGTAGCTGGGCGGGTCCATCAGAATGCCGTCGTAGCGGCTGCCGCGGCGGCCTTCGCGCAGCACGAACTTCATGGCGTCGTCCGCGAGCAGACGCACGGGCGCGTCCTCCAAGCCGGACAGCCGGAGATTCTCCCTTGCCCAGGAAAGCATGCCCTTTGCCGCGTCCACATGCGTGACGGCGGCGCCCTCCTTCGCGCACGCGCAGGTCGCGCCGCCGGTATAGGCGAACAGGTTGAGCACCCGCGCCCCGGGCCGGCCATGGAGCAGGGAACGCATCCAGTCCCAGTTGGCGGCCTGCTCGGGGAACAGCCCCGTATGCTTGAAGCCGGTGGGCCGCACCAAAAATGTCAGATCGCGGTAGCGGACGGTCCATCCCTCGGGGAGCGGGCGCGCGTATTCCCAGTGCCCGCCGCCGCTCGCCGAGCGCAGATAGCGGGCGTCGGGGGCGGGAATTTCCCCCATGGGCCAGACGGCCTGCGGATCGGGCCGCAGAAGCAGCACGTCCCCCCAGCGCTCCAGCTTATCGCCGCCGCCGGCGTCCAGAAGCGCGTAGTCCTTCCACTCCCCCGCGAGGTACATGCTATTCCTCCCCGGAAGCGGCCTGCGCCGCATCCCCGCCGGGCTGCGCGTCATCAAGCGCCCGGTTGGGCGCCGCTTCGGTCGGTTCCCCGTTGGACTCCGCGCCGGCCATCGCCTCTTCGGGCTCCGGCGCGGGCGGATGCTTCTTTTCGCGGAAACCCTCGATCATCACGGCCAGCACGCCGAGCAGCAGCGTCAGGTAATAGGTGATGGTGCGCCAGAGCAGCACCGCCGGGAAGCGGGACGCGCCGGTGAAGAGCTTGGCGAACACCATGTAGAACCCGCCCTCGCTCGCGCCGGTGCCGCCGGGGATGGGCAGAAAGCTCACCGCGATGTAGAGCAGGCACTGCAGCAGCACGATGTAAACGAAGCCGTAATCGTTATAGCCCATCCCGCGGTAGAGGAAGTAGGTCACCGCCATGTAGCAGACCGCGGTGCCCAGCGCCGCGAGGAAGATGTAGAACATGCCCATCCGCTCGCCGAGCGCGAACTTTGCGGCCTGCCCGTAATCCGTGATGATCTTTTTCCAGCCCTCGTGCGCGTTCGCCACGGTCTCGGGCTTGCGGAGAAGCCTGTGCCGCGCGAGGAAGTCGATGAGCTTTTCGCCGATCTCGAACAGCCAGCTCGGCTTGAGGAGCGCGAGCAGGCACAGCACCACCGAGCCGAGATAGAACAGATACCCGATTATGTAAAAGATCAGCATCGTGACGCCGCCTTCGAGCACGTCCGAGCCTAGGTAAAAGAAGCCCAACGTGCCCAAAAGTGTGACGCCCAGCTGATACGCGAGGAACTTGAGCACCAGCACCGACGTGGAAACCCCCACCGGAATGCCGTGCTTTTTGAGCTGCACCACCTGCATGGGCTGGCCGCCCGCCTGCAGCGGCGTAATGGAGCTGTAAAACAGCCCGTACATCGTGGTGAGCAGGCTTTCGCGGTAGCTGTGCTTCAGGCCCATATATTTGGCGGCCAGCCGGAACATCAGCGTATCGAACGCATAGTAGAGCAGCATGCTGCCCACCGCCGCGAGGAGCCACCAGGGGTCGATATCCTTGAGCACGCCGCCGATATTGCGCGTTTCCGGGTCCGCCACAAAGAAAATGCCCAGCACCGCGATGGGCAGCAGGATAAGCAGGAGATTTTTCCAGGGATTCTGCTTCTTCATAACAACCTCATAGAGCAAGCCTACGGATGAATACGAACTATACTATCACGCACGTTTCCCGCTTGCAAGCCGTGCCCCGTTTGTTTGCAGGATGTTCCATATATTGCCCACTTTTGCCCGCCTGCACACAAAAGCGGCCGCCCGCGCCCCCGCGGGCCCCCCATATAGACGGGAAAGCCCCCCGCGCGGTTGCGCGGGGCCCCCGCCGCGGGTATACTATTTGACAGGAGGTGGTCCGATGCAGGACGATCTGTTCAGCGCCGCCCGCAGGAGCGCGGCGCCCCTCGCCGACCGCATGCGGCCGCGCACGCTCGACGAATTCATAGGCCAGCAGCACATCGTGGGGCCGGGGCGGCTGCTTCGGCGCGCCATCGAAACGGACAGGCTGCAATCGAGCATCTTTTTCGGACCGCCCGGCTGCGGCAAAACGACGCTGGCCTGCATCATCGCCAACTCTACCGGCGCGGCGTTCGAGAAGCTCAACGCCGTCACCGCCGGCGTCAAAGAGGTGCGCGAGATCATCACCGCCGCCGAGGACCGGCTTTCCCTCTACGGCAAACCCACCTATCTGCTGCTGGACGAATGCCACCGCTGGAGCAAGGCGCAGTCGGACAGCATCCTCCCCGCGCTGGAGCAGGGCACCATCCGCTTCATCGGCTCCACCACCGAGAACCCCATGATCAGCATGACGGGCGCCATCGTGAGCCGCTGCCGGATATTCCAATTCTACCCGCTTTCGCCCGCGGATATCGCCCGCGCCGTAACCGACGCGCTGCGCGACCGCGAGCGGGGCCTCGGGAACGAGCGCGCGGAGCTTGCGCCCGAGGCGCTCGAGCACATCTGCCGCATGGCCAACGGCGACTGCCGGGCCGCGCTCAACGCCCTGGAACTGGCGGTGCTGACCACCCCGCCCGGGGAGGACGGCGTTAAACGCATCACGCAGGAGATCGCCGCGGAATCCGTGCAGCAAAAGGTGATCTCGCTCGACGAGCAGCTGTTTTACGATATGCTTTCGGCCTTTTGCAAATCCCTGCGCGGCAGCGACGCCGACGCCGCGCTCGCGTGGTTCGCGCGGCTCATCTACGGGGGCATGGACCCGCGCATCATCGCGCGCAGGCTCATCGCCCACGCCAGCGAGGACATCGGCATGGCGAACCCGCAGGCCATGGTGCAGGCGGTATCCGCCGCCAACGCGCTCGAGCGCATCGGCATGCCCGAGGCGCGGCTGCCGCTGGCGCAGGCCATCATATTCCTATGCGAATGCCCCAAATCCAATGCCATCGTCATGGCGGTGGACAAGGCCTTTGCCGACGCCGCGACGTCGCTGGAGGAGCCGGTGCCCGTACACCTGCGGGACACCTCCTACAAGGGCGCGCAATCCCTGGGCGCGGGCAAGGGCTACAAATACCCGCACGATTTTCCCGGCCACTGGGTGCAGCAGGAATACATGCCGCCCTCGCTGAAGGGCAAGCGCTACTATATCCCGAGCGAACAGGGCAACGAGGCGACCGTCCGGGAGAACCACAAAAGGCGGGGGAAACCGGCGGAATAAAGGTATCGTCGCTGTAAGCGCCGATACCTTAAGGGCGGGATGCCCGCATCCCGCCCTATATAGCAAACAGCCTGAATAACGGGTTTTACCCTTGGGGCAGGGGCTTGTTCCGCCGTGGGAAAACGAATCAACTTTCGTCAAACACACCGCAGGGCAATCAGGCATTGCGGCGAAATTACCAGACCTCTTTATGCCACTTCTGCTCCTCGAACCGCTCCTGCGGCTGCGCGCGCGCGGGCAGCGGCTCCCGGATATGCCCCGCGGCGATGAGGCTCACCAGCCGCACGTCGGAAGGAAGCTCCAGAATCTCCTTGATGCGCCCGTAATACCCGGCGTTTTCCCGGATGCCCAGCCATACGCCGCCCAGGCCCAGCGCGTCGATGGCGAGGAGCATGTTTTCTGTGGCGGCAACGCTGTTCTGCACGAGGAAATCCTCAAACTCGGGATGGCCGGCCGGGGCGCGGCCGCAGCAGGCGATGCACAGCGGCGCTTCGTAGAGCATCTTCCACCATTTGCTCATGGGGGCGAGCATGTCGAGCGTCCGGCGCGAGGTAATGGTGATAATCTCCCAGGTGCGCTGGTTGTGCGCGCTGGGCGCGTACATGCCCGCGCGAAGGATGGCGCGCACCTCCTCCCCGCCGACGGGTTCCGGCGTGAACGCGCGGACGCTGCGCCGCGTGAGCAATGTCTCCATCGCGGTCTTTTCCTGTTTCATGGCGTTTTCCTCCTTAACATCTGCAAGAGCGGGCGGGGCCGGCTCCCGCTTATTTTCCCACGCAGAAACGCTCGAATATGCGGCCGATCACGGATTCGTCCACCTCGCGGCCCGTGATGCGGCCCAAGGCGAGCAGGGCCTCGCGGATATCCGTGGCGGCGCAGTCCGCCTCGGGCGCGGTTTTTGCGCTCCTGACGGCCGCGAGCGCGTCGGAAAGCGCCGCGATATGGCGGACGTTGGTGACGTACGCGCCCTCCACCGGCCCCGCGAGGGACCGGATCTCCTCAAAGAGCGGGCCGAGCCCCTCGCCCGTGCGGGCGCTGACGGAAAGGACGCTCTCCCCGAAAGCGTCCTCCCACAGCATGGGAAGATCGCGCTTGGTACGGATTAAGATCCGGGTGCGGCCGCGGGTCTCCGCAACCATCGCCGCATCCCCGCCGCTTAAGGGGGCCGAACCGTCCAGGAGGAGCAGCACGATATCCGCTTTTTGGAGCGCGTCCCGCGCGCGGGAAACGCCCTCGCGCTCGGCCGCGCTTTCGGCCTCCCGGATGCCCGCGGTATCGAACAGGCGCAGCGGGATGCCGTCAAAGGACATCGTTTCCTCCAGCACGTCCCGCGTGGTGCCCGGTTCCTCGGTCACGATGGCGCGCTCATAGCCCAGCATCGCGTTGAGCAGGCTCGATTTTCCGGCGTTGGGCCGGCCCGCCAGCGCCACGCGCAAGCCTTCGCGCAGCACGCGGCCCGCGCCGCCCTGCGCAGTCAGGGCCGCAAGATTCGCCTCCGCCTTTTGCAGCTGCCCCGGAAGCGCCGCGAACACGTCCTCCTCCATCTCCTCGGGGTAATCGATCGCGGCGGAAACGGCGGAAAACGCGTCCAAGAGCCCCGCCTCGATCTCCAGCACCTCACGGCTGAGCCGGCCGGTCAGCTGCTCCAGCGCGGCGTCCGCCGCGCGGTCCGCCGTGGCTGCGATCAGATCCGCCACCGCCTCGGCCTCGGCAAGATCGAGCTTGCCGTTCAAAAAGGCGCGCCGGGTGAACTCGCCCGGTTCGGCGGGCCGCAAACCCATCCCCAGGAGCGCGCCCTGCACGGCGCGCAGCACGGCCGGGGAGCCGTGCAAAAACAGCTCGCACATATCCTCGCCGGTATAGCTCGCGGGGGAGGGATAAAAGACCGCCATGGCGTCGTCGAGCCGTCGTCCGCCGCTTGCGAGCGCGGCGCGGCGCATTTGGCGCGGGGCATCCCGATACTCCCGCCCGGTAAGCGCCGTAAGCGCCGCCGCCGCGCCGGGCCCGCTCACGCGGAGGATGCACAGCGCCCCGCCCGCGGGCGTCGCCGGGGCGAAGACGGTATCGGGTGTGGACATAAAGAACTCCTTGGGGACTGCCCCCGGTCCCACAGTTGGCAATCATCGCGCCCCGCGGGCGCTTCCCTGCGCTCCTCCGGAATCCGCAGGCAACCTTCTTTGGTATACGCTTTCTTTGGGTACTTTTCTTTCTCGTGAAAGAAAAGTACCGTCCCTTAGTTCCGCAAACTGTGGATCGGCGCGGGGATACGGCCGCCGCGGGCGATGAATTCGGCGCAGGAATACCGGTTCACGGGCATGACGGGGGCGCGCCCCAAGAGCCCGCCGAACTCCACGAAATCCCCGGCCTGTTTGCCGGGGGCGGGGATCAGGCGCACGGCGGTGGTCTTGTTGTTGATCATGCCGATGGCGGCCTCGTCGGCCAAAATCCCCGCGATGGTCTCGGCGGGGGTGTCGCCGGGGATGGCGATCATATCGAGGCCCACCGAGCAGACGCAGGTCATGGCCTCGAGCTTTTCGAGGGTGAGCGCGCCGGCGGCGGCGGCTTCGATCATGCCGGCGTCCTCGCTCACGGGGATGAACGCGCCCGAAAGCCCGCCTACGTGGGAGGAGGCCATGACGCCGCCCTTCTTGACGGCGTCGTTCAAAAGCGCGAGCGCGGCGGTGGTGCCGGGCGCGCCGGCGTATTCGAGGCCCATCTCGGTGAGGATATGCGCCACGGAATCCCCGACGGCGGGGGTGGGCGCGAGGGAAAGATCGACGATGCCGAACGGCACGTTCAGGCGCCTGGAGGCTTCCCGCGCCACAAGCTGGCCCATGCGGGTGATGCGGAAGGCCGTTTTCTTCACGGTTTCGGCCACGACGTCGAACGGCTCGCCCTTGACGCGGGAGAGCGCGCTCTTGACGACGCCGGGGCCGGACACGCCGACGTTGATCACGCAATCGGGCTCGCCGGTGCCGTGGAACGCGCCGGCCATGAAGGGGTTGTCCTCCACGGCGTTGCAGAAGGCGACGAGCTTGGCCGCGCCGATGCCGTCGCGTTCGGCGGTGAGGGCGGCGGCGGCCTTCACGATCTCCCCCATTTTCGCCACGGCGTTCATGTTGATGCCGGCGCGGGTGGTGCCCACGTTGACGCTGGAGCAGACGTACTCCGTACCGGCGAGCGCCTCGGGGATGGAGGAGAGAAGCACGTCGTCGCTCGCGGCCGAGCCCTTGTGCACGAGGGCGGAAAAGCCGCCGATAAAGTCGATGCCCAATTCCTTCGCGGCCCGGTCCATGGCGCGGGCCACGGGAACGTAGCTCGCTGCGCGTGTGCCCGCGGCGATGAGGGACACGGGCGTGACGGACACGCGCTTGTTGACGATGGGGATGCCGTACTGCTCCTCGATCTCCCGGCCGACGCGGACCAAATCGCGCGCGGCGAAGCAGATGCGGTCGTACACGCGGCGGCTCAGGGTTTTTATATCGTCAGAGGCGCAGGAAAGCAGGGATACGCCCATCGTGATGGTGCGGATATCCAGGTTTTCGCGGTCGATCATGCGGATGGTTTCGAGGATCTCCCCGGTATTGAGCATTGCCATCGGGCGCCCCCCTATATCTTGTGCATGGCGTCGAATATCTCCTCGCTCTGGATGCGGATGGAGACATGCTGCGCCTCGCCTAAAAGCCGGAGGTTTTCCTTGACCTCATGGAAGGGGAGGGACGCGTTCGTGACGTCCGCCAGCATGAGCATGACGAAGATATCCTCGTCCATGACGGTCTGCGTGATATCGAGTATGTTGATTCCAAGCTCGCTCAGGCGGTTGCTGACGCTCGCGATAATGCCCACGCGGTCGCGCCCCAGCACGGTGACGATGGCCTTGTTCATAATGCCCCTCCCTGCCAACGGATTGATTTATTGTACGCCATATCGCCCGCGGATGCAAGGTTGCCGGGGCGGCGGCCGTGAGCGCGGAAATTCGAATTGTTACGAATCATAATGGGATTTGTAAACTTATCCGGGAGGACTCCTGACCCATTGCGCGGCCCGCCGGGACGTATATAATGGATAGGGCAATACAAGCCGGAAAGGACAGAAACAATTTATGAAGCACACAGGCATCCGTTTTCTTGGCATTCTGCTCTCGGCCGTCTTCCTGTTCGGGGGCGCGCAGGGCGCGGCGGCGCTCACGCAAAATAACGCGTCCGCCGTCACAGCAGCGGCCGCGCCCTCCGCAACGCCGTCCTCCGCAACGCGCGGCAAGGTCGCTGTGAAAGCGGCGGACCGCTATACGCTCCGGGCGCGCACCTATTCGCTCGACGTGACGACGCCCCAATTCTCCGGGCTTGCGGAAGCCGACGCGCAGGCGGCGCTCAACGCCGCATTCAAGGCCGAATCCGAGAAGCTCGTCGCCGATTTCAAGGCCGGCATGGAAGATCTTGAAAGCAGCATGGGCCCGGACGCCGCGCATATGGCCCTGATCCACGGCTTCAAGGTGCTGACCGACACCAAGCGGTATTACGCGGTGGAGGTCTATACGCTCTCCATCCAGGCCGACGCGGGCACGGCCGAGACCTTCTACACGGTAGACAAGGCCACCGGCAAGATCATATCCCTCAAGGACCTGTTCAAGCCCAACGCGGACTATGTATCCCGCATCAGCAACGGCATCTATGTCCGTATGAAAGCCATGAACGCCAAGGAGGACGGCCTGTTCTTCCTGGGCCAGAACGATTGGGAAGGCTCGTTCAACTCCATCCGGCCCGACCAGAGCTTCTATATCGACAAAGAGGGCCGGATCGTGATCTGCTTCCAGAAGTTCGAGGTCGCTGCGGGCGCGCAGGGCAGCCCCCAATTCACGCTGAATATGGACGCGCTCAAAAATTTGCTCAAATAGTGGCGCTGTAAGTGACAAGGGCCGCCCCGCGATGCGCGGGACGGCCCTTGTTTATTTGTGCTTTATATTTCGGAATCGCTTTTTCCCGCAAGCGCCAGCGTCCTTTGGTACGCGAGCTTTTTGGGCGCGCCGAGCACTGCCGACGCCGCGGCCGCGGCGTCCCTCGCCGAAAAGCCTTCTTGCAGCAGCCGCAGGATTGCGCCTTTCAGCGCCTCGTCCGGGACCGCTTCGGGTTCCTCTTGCGCCTTTCCCGCAATGGCGATCACGCACTCGCCCCTGGGCGGCTCCCTGAACCGTTCCATCAATTCCGAAAGCGTGCCGCGCGCCGCTTCCTCGTGCACCTTGGTCAGCTCCCGCAGCACCGCCGCCTCGCGTTCGCCCAGCTCCGCGTACAGCTCCCGCAGCGTATCCGGCAGGCGCACCGGGCTTTCATAGAGCAAGAGCAGCCCTTCCTGCGCCTTCATGCTCATAAGCGCCGCGCGCCGCGGCTTCTTTTCCCTGGGCAGGAACCCGAAGAACGTGAACCGCTCCATCGGCAGCCCCGAAAGCGCGGCCGCGGTGACTGCCGCCGACGCGCCGGGCAGCACCGTGGCCGGCAGCCCCGCGTCTACGCACGCGCGCAGCAGCGCCGCCCCCGGATCGGATACGCCGGGCATCCCCGCGTCCGAGCAGTAGGCGACGGTTTTGCCTTCCCGCAGGACGCTTACGAGCTCCGCCGCGCGCTCCCGCTCGTTGTGCCCGTGGCAGCTCACCAGCGGTTTTTTGATCCCGTAATGGTTCAAAAGCCCCAGCGTGTGCCGCGTATCCTCGCACCACACCGCGTCCGCCTCGCGAAGCGTCCGCAGCGCCCGCAGCGTGATATCCTCCAGGTTGCCGATGGGCGTCGCGCACAGATACAGCGCGCCGGGTTGTTGCATAGCGTTACCTCCATAGTCGGGAAGGGGAACGGGGGACGGGGACGTTTCTTTTCTTTCATGGAGAAAGAAAAGAAACAAAAGAAAGCCAACGGGATTATTCCATGTGGTAGATTTTTCTCAGTTCCGCGCTGTCCCTTCCCTGTTCGTCCCTGAGGAACAGCAGGGGCTCCGTCTTCATGCCGGGCCGGCCGCCCTTGCGGGCGCAAATCAGCGCGAGATAGGGCGCCGCGCCGGCGTTTTCCGCCGCGAGGCGCAACCGCTTGGGCTCGAGCCCGGTTCCCCGCAGCAGCACGAGCGCGTCGGTCAGCCGCTCCGCCGGGTAGCAGAGGTAGAGCCGGCCGCCGTTTTGCAGGAGCTTTGCCGCGGCCGAAACCGCGCCCTTGAGGGCGTTGCGTCCCCCGCGCGCCGCCGCCCGCGCCGGATCCGGGCTTTGCGTGCCCGCCGCGTAATAGGGCGGGTTGCACAGCGCCGCGGTGAATGTGCCGCGGCCCAGCGCGGCGGGTGCGTCCGCCCAATCCATACAATGTACGGGCAGGTTTAGGCCGTTGTAAGCGGCCGTCCGGCGAAGAAGCGCGCACAGCGCCTCCTCCTTTTCCACGCAGACGAACGCCGCCCCCGTACGCGCGCCGCAGAGCACCGCGAGCGCGCCCGTGCCCGCGCCCAGATCCACCGCGCGGTCCCGCGCGGTCAGGTCCGCAAACGCAGCGAGCAGCACCGCGTCCTGCGCAAAGCGGGGCAGGTCCGCCCGCTGGTACAGGAACAGGCCCTTGTATTGGAGATCGTCCAGGCGCGGCCGGGGCGTTTCCATAGATGCCTCCTACGGGGCAAGCCCATTATCATTTGTAAAAAGGCCCGCCTGACCGGCAAGCCTTTCATTCAGGTTGTATTGTACGGAACCCGCCGCGCTTTGACAAGCCCTATTGATCGCTTAGGGCGGAAATCGAAGGATCGCTTGCCTCGGCATAGTCCTCCTTGCACACGGCCACCACGCGGGAGCGCGATGTGCCAAGCTTCCTGTCGTAATCCCCCAGGCAGGTGATGAGCGTCGTTCTGCTTTCCCCGCCCAAGCTCATGACCGAGGGCGGCACTTCGCCCAGCAGGTAGACGTCGATGGAGGTGATCGTAAAATACTTGTAGGTGTCGTTGTCGTACTTGATGACGACCGGCTCGCCGGCCTTCATTTCCTTGAGGATGGAGAAGGTGCCCACCGTGCCCTTCCAGTGCACGTGCCCGTTCAGGAGCGCGTTGCCGGGCTCGCCGGGGGAGGGGCCGTCCTCATACCAGGCGGCGTCGGTGGCGGAATCGAGCGTATCCATCGCATTGTCCTTGGTAAGCCCAACGGGATAGATATCCGCGTCCAGCTTGCGGCTGGGGAAGTAAATATGTACGGGAATCCGCTTGACATAGGGCGTCGGTTCGGGCGTGGGCGCGGGCGTCGCCTCGGGCGCGAGGGTCGGCGCGGGCGTGGCCGCTACGGCGGGCGCGGGCGTGGGCGGCGCTTCGTACGGCTTGAGGGAGATCAGCACGTAATCCCGCAGCACCATATAGACGCCGGTCAAGAGCATCGCCGCGATGATCACGTAGATCACGATCCAGAACGCTTTGGAGTTTTTCAGCCCTTTTTTGCCGGTATCGGGCTTTTCGCCTTTGTTCTCCATTCAAATAACCTTCCCCGCCATGCATAACACCCAGCGTATGCTTTCATTATAACACGCGGGGGACGCGCTGCAACAATGACCCGGTTTGTTCACGTTTGGGAGGCGCGTAATACGAAAAAAGCCCGCCGCTCCCGAGGGTGCGGCGGGCCAAAGCGTCATAATATATATCCTTTGTCCGGCTATTGATCCGCGATGCCCGATATGGACGAGCCGCTGGCCGCGGCGCCGACGCTGGAATGATCCTCCAGGCAGACGGCCACCACGCGGGAGCGCGAGGTGCCCAGCTTCCGGTCATAATCCCCCAGGCAGGTGATAAGCGTCATTCGGCTGTCGCCCCCCAGGTACATCACCATGGGCGGGCAAGCATCGAAAGGATACGTTTCCAGCAAAGCGACCGTAAAATACTTGTAGCTGCCGTCGTCCAGGCGAATCACCACGGGCTCGCCCACATGGATGCTTTTGAGAATGGAAAACGTGCCCTTCACGCCCTTAAAATGCACGTGGCCGTTGAGAATGGCGTTGCCCGGTTCGCCTGGAGAGGGGCCGCCCTCATACCAGGCGGCGTCGAGCGCGGAATCGAGCGTACCCATCGCGCCTTCTTCCGTAAGGCCTACGGGATAAATATCCGCCTCCAGCTTGCGGTCGGGAAAATAGATCTTCACCGGCGCATGCTTGACGTAGGGCGTGGGGGAAGGGGCGGGGGCGGGCGTCTCTTCGGGCGCGAGCGTCGGCGCGGGCGTCGCCGCTATAGTGGGCGCGGGCGTCGGCGGCGGCGTGTAGGGTGTGGGTATGAGCACGTATTGACGCACCAGCATATAGACGCCGCCCAAAAGCATCGCCCCGATGACCACGTAGACCGCGATCCAGAACGCTTTGGAGTTTTTCAGCCCCTTTTTGCCGGTATCGGGCTTTTCGCCTTTGTTCTCCATTCAAATAACCTTCCCCGCCGCACATAACGAGAGCGTATTGCATTCATTATACCACGCGGGGGGCCGCCTGCGGCAAATGACCCGGTTTGTTCACGTTTGGGAAACGGGCGTCCCCTTTTCCCGCGCGCTGCGCGGCCTGCCGCAGGGGGAGAGAACCCCGGCCTCGATGGCCGCCGCCATCACAAGCTGCATGATATCGTCCCGCCAGCGGTACAGCGTCGCTTCGCTGACGTGGAGTTCCTCCGCGAGGTCCTCGCGCCTGCGGCAGCTGTCCGACGGGGTATCGCCGGTATCGGCGAAAAAGAGCAGCTCCATCAGCTGCGCCTTGTGCGGCGCTTCCCGTTCGAGCAGGGACAGGGCCTGTTCGATGGCCCACACCCATCCCTGCATACGTTTGATGTCCTCGTCCGGTTCAAGAAGCCGCAGGGCGTCCGCGGCGGTGGGGTCGCCGTGCCCGCCCGCGGGACGGCTCGCGCCGATCGGCCGCGCCTTCAGGCCCAGCGTCTCGTATTCCGCCAGCATCCGCTTGGTGTCCCTGTACTGCCGCAGCTGCTGGAAAACCAGCTCGCGTATGCGCCTGGGTTTCATCATATTCGTTTTTCCTCCCTTTATGCGAACATTTGTTCGATTAATGCGAGTATAGCATGCGCACATTGCCCGCGCAAGGCCATGTATGGGACAACGGTTCTGAGAATGGCGCTCAAGAAAACGCTATACTGAACGGGGGGTGAAGGAATGAAGGACATGGTGCTTCGCCGGGCGCAGATCGCGGACGCCCCGGCCATCGGCCGCATCCACGCGCTGAGCTGGCGCGCGGCCTACCGGGGCCTGCTCGCAGGCGTATCTCGATTCACCGGAGGATACGCATTGGGCACAGCCGTTCTCGATGTGGCTGAGCGGCAGCGATATCCGGGCGCCGATCGCGCTCTCGGCGGGCGAACCTCTCGGGTGCGCGGCGTATGGGCGCCCGGCGGGTACGTTTATCGACGCTGCTCAGGACGCGCCGGAAGGATGGGGGTACCTCCTCTCCCTGTACGTGCTGCCCGGCCGCACGGGGCGTCGGCTCGGCTCTGCTGGCCGCCGCGGAGGCGGAGCTTTGTTCGATAGGCTATACGCGCGCGTTTCTCTACGCGCTGGATACCGGCCTTCCCGCCCGCCGCTTTTACGAGCGCCGCGGCTACGCCCCGGACGGCGCGTCGGTTCCGGCGGAGATCGGCGGCGAAACGGTGACGGATTTACGGTATGTGAAGATGATCGCAAGGGGCGAGTAGAGACACAATACGGGCACAAAAGAGCTTCCCCGCAATAAGGGAAGCCCTTCAATGCCCACCCTTTCATATTCTTTAAGAGCGGTTTCTGCCCAAGATATTGTCTTCCCGTTGACACTTTTCCGAGGTTCGTACCCCAGGGGGGCGGGGGGCGGAGCCCACCCGCTATTAAATAAAATAAATCCTCGTTGCCGCCGCAGGCGGCGATACCTTGAGAGTTTCCCCGCAATAAGCCCTGAACAGGGCATTTCCAAAAGGGGGTTTCCAAAGGGGCGTTTGTCCCTTTTGTGGGGGTGCGGGGGTAAAACCCCCGCAAAAAAGCTTTTGTCAGTCCTCTACGACGGTGCCTAAAACCTCGAACGTCGCGCCGTCCACGGCGTACCGGGGCGCGTCCTCCTCCGCGGGATTGAGCGTCACCAGGTACAGGACGGGCAGCGTCACGGTTTTGGTTTCGTTCGTGTCCCAGAAGCGCACCCTGACGCCGGTATTTTCCACCGTCTGCACAACGGGCTCTGCGCTGCCGTCCGCGCCGCGGTAGCTGATAAGCGGCGCGTTCCGCACGGCGTCAACGGCCTTTTCCTGCTCGGGCGTAAGCGTCAGGGCGGCCATGAAGGGCCGGATATCGCCGGCGGCGTTCTGCGCGTTCCCCGCCGACGGCGGCGTCAAAAGAGGGGTCCCGCTCTCGGCGGGAGCAGCGCCGCCCGCAAGGGACGGCGCTTGGGCGGCGGAGCCTGATGCGCCCGTATCCGGCGCGGGCGCGGGCAGCGCGAGGCTTTCGGGCGCGGCGGGAGCGGCTGTGGCGGCGGGCGCTTCCTGCGCGGCGGCCATCTTGGGCTGCGCATCCATCCGGCTGTCCGAAGCTCCCAGATGCAGGAACCCCGAGGAGAACGCGCCTAACAGGATCACCACGAGAGCGGCGGCGAGCGAGAGCCCGGCCGTCATGCGGCGCATCGTCTTCCTGCGCCGGAAGCTCTTCAAATCGTTCTTGTCATACGGTTCGGCGGCGGGCATATCGTCCTCCTCCGCCTTTTTCAGGACCGCTTCCTTCCACTGCCCGGCGGGCAGGGCGGCGTTTTCCTTGGCGGCGAGCTTTCTGAGCGCGGCGTCGAGATCGAAGTCGTTAAAATCCTTATTTTCCTTGCGCATAGAGCTCGCCTCCTTTCTGCAAAGCGGCTTTCAACATATCGCGTCCCCGCGACATGCGGCTTTTGAGCGTCCCCTCGCTCATGGAGAGCGTGCGGGCGATCTCGTGATAATCCAGTTCCGCGAAATAGTACAGGTACAGCGGCTGCCGGTATTTTTCGGGGAGCGAATCGAGCGCGCGGCGCACGGCCCGCTGCGTCTCGTTTTGCTCCAGCTGCGCCTCGGGCCCGGGGCCGGGGTCGGCCAGCGTCGCGCCCGGATCCTCCGCGGGCACGCTGCGGCGGCCGCGCCGCAGCATATCGATGGAGCTGTTGACCGCCACCCGGTACAGCCAGGCGCGAATCTGCCCGTTCGTGAGCGTTTCCAGGGTCCGCATGTTCCGGTGCGCGCTTAAAAACGCGTTCTGCACGGCGTCCGCCGCGGCTTCCGCGTCCCGCGATACGCCGTAGGCGGCCCAGTACACGGTTTTGTAGTGGGAGTCGTAAAGCGCTTCCAAGGTCGGCTTTTCCATTGCTTCCGCCGCCGCGCCCCTGTCCGCCGTTGGACCGGCGCGCCCCCTTCCATCCGTTCTGCACGTGAACTGTGCATGTCTATCATAGCAAAACGGAGGAGGGTTTGCAAAGGGAGCCGCCGCGCCGGGAGAAAGACATTCCATCAGAGCTCAGAGCTGGTTGACGACGCCGGCAAAGAGCACCTGATCGCTCCCAGCCGCCCACCTGTGCAGCACGAACACGAAGGGGTGATCGCACACCATGGAGAATGGCTCGGTCGGCAGCGGCAGGGCGGTGCCCGACATCATTTCCACGGTAACGGCGGCCGCGGTGGTGCCTTTTTCGTCCACCCGGATGGTCGCCTGGTGCAGCGCCGCGGAGATGTACGCGTCGGTCTCCTCCACCAGCCCCGTCAGCTTGGGGTCGTCAGGGTCAAAAAGCGGCACGCCCAGCGCCTTTAACGTATCCGTCAGGTTATAGGAGGAATCGAGCGAGAAGCGCGGCAGCAGGAGCTTCCCGGTGGAGCGTCCGGTCTTTGAGAGAATTTCGGAAAACCGGGCGGCGTCCAGGCTACCTAGGAGCTTGCCCGCGTCGCCGTCCCTGGGGAGCAGGATGTACATGCCCCCGCCCGACTTGAACGGCAGGTCGATGCCCTGAAGCCCCGCGTCCCCGTAATAGGGGAGCCCGTCGCCCTCGCGCAGCATGAACTGCGCCTCTGCGTCGGTTTTCGCCCCATGGAAAACGCCGGCGGCAGTCTTGCCCTCGTCGAACTCCACGCCCCAGCGGTCCGAGAAATACACGGCGTTGGCGAGCGCCGCGACGGTGTCCTCCGGGATCTCCTTCACGAGATCGGTGATGAGCCCCTTGGTCTGCCCGCTCGCCCACGCGTTGATGGCGGCGATGGCGGCGGGATCGCGGAAATTGACGTTCATGGCCGCCCCGCGGTAGGAATCGAGGAAGCTTTGGGCGAAGGCTCTTTTGAGCGTCGCGTCCCGGTCCACGAACACCGCGTTCGCGATGGCGAGCGGGTTATGGGTGCCTTCGCCCTTCCCCTCGTTGGACGTAAGATCGTAGAGCATGCGGGAAGCGGCGGTGTTGAGCGCCTCCGGCGTCGTTTCTTCCATGCCGAGCGCTTTCAAAAGCGCGGGCAGCGCGCTGCCGTCGGCGGCGTTCGAGAGCGCCGCGAGCGTCATCCACACCGAAAACGGCGAGAGCACCATGTTTTCGCCGGGCCGGTACAGCTTCTGCGCCAATGCGAACCCGAACGCGTTCGCGCCGGGCGCGCTTTCCTGCGGCTGATCGTAATCCGGCGCCGTAAGCGGCTTGGGGCTGAGCGCGGGCACCGAGAGCGGCTGCGCAAAGACGGGTTCGGCGGGCCCAGGCACCGGCGTCCCGGCGGGCGCGGGCAGGATTTGCGGCGCGGCGCAGCCGAAGGAAAAGAGCAGCGCGGCGCACAGCGCCAGCGCGAGCAAGGTTTTTGCGGGCCTCATGAACGTTCCTCCCAACGCGGATTTTCGCGCAATCATGCGTTTTGTTGTTCGCATATCCCATATACGCAGGGACGCGGGCCACGGTTCCCCGCGTACGTAAAAAGTTTACAATCCGCGGCTCCCGGGCATACTATGCCCAAATATCGGGGGCGTACGCGCCGCCCGAAAAAACAAGAAGCGCGGCCGCGGGCCGTTTGCCGCCGGCCGCGCCGCCGCGCCGCAAAGGAGGCTCTTTATGAAACGCATCGCTTGGGCAGCCCTCGTTCTGCTGCTGCTTTTCGCCTGCGGCTGCGCCGCGCCCGCGCCCGGACCCACGCCTACCCCTCTGCCCCAGGTCGCCGTGCCGGGATCGCCGGAACCGGAAGCGACCCCCATGCGCATCCCCGGCTTTCAGGAGGGCGGCGAGGTCGAGGTCAGCGACATCCCGGATATCAAGGCCGCCATACAGGACCGCTACGAGGGCGCTTCCGTCGGCCGCGTCGTGATGATGACGGTGGACGGCCGAGAGGTCTACGCCGCGGACGTCACCACGCAGGACGGCGTGCAGGGGACGCTTTACCTGCTGCCCGACGGAACGTTCGTCCACGGCCCGACGGTCACGGTGCCCGAAACGTCGCCGGGGGAATAAATGAGCAATGCACAATTCATGTTGAAATCCCTTCGGAATTTCTCAGCTTATTAAAAAGTACCTTATGCGGCGGCGACGCAGACTGTCAAAAAACCATTCAGGGCTCGGTGGCCACAGCCCCGAAGGCTTCCAACCGCCGCCAGCGACATGTGCGGTGGCGGCGGAAAAGCCTTGCGCCGCAAGGCTTTCCTTGCAGGAACAACCGCCCGTGCCGTAGGCACAGGTTGTTCCTGAATCCTCGAAAAAGTACCGCAAGGTACTTTTTCGACAAGCTGTATCGCCGCCTGCGGCGGCGATACCTTAAGCTATATATGCTGTAAAAACCCCCGCGCCGATAACAGGCCGCCGGGGTCTTTGCGGATTCCGCGGGATTTTGCCGATTTCACGGGAGAGAAAATTACAGAGAAATTATCCTATTCATACCAAATAAGAAACGGACTGTAGTATAATAGTGTTTACATGGTCGTTGCCAAATTTAGAAAAGGAAGGAAGTCAAACATGAAAGCGAAGAAAGTTCTGTGCCTGCTCCTTGCCATGGTCCTTACCCTCGGCCTTTGCGGCTCCGCCCTGGCGGCCGGCACCCCGGAAGTAACGGCCGCCGCGTCTAACGACATCGTCATCCTCTATACGAACGACGTGCACTGCGCCGTGGACGACAGCATCGGTTACGCGGGCCTTGCCGCCTATAAGGCGGACATGCAGAAGACCACCCCCTACGTCACGCTGGTCGACGCCGGCGACGCCATCCAGGGGGGGATCCTGGGCACGCTTTCCAAGGGCTCCTATATTGTGGACATCATGAACAAGGTCGGCTACAACGTCGCGGTCCCCGGCAACCATGAGTTCGACTACGGCATGAGCCGCTTCCTGAGCCTGGCGAAGACCCAGAAAGCCGGTTATGTGTGCTGCAACTTCATCAACCTCAAGACCGGCAAGCCCGTGTTCAACAGCTACAAGATGATCGCCTACGGCGATGTGAAGGTCGCCTACGTGGGCATCGGCACGCCGGAATCCATCTCCAAATCCACCCCCACGTACTTCCAGGATAAGAAGGGCAATTATATTTACGGCTTCCTGCCCGAAAACGACGGGAAGGACCTCTACGCCGCGGTGCAGAAGGCGGTGGACGACGCGAAGGCCGCCGGTGCTACCTACGTGGTGGCTGTCGGCCACTGCGGGACCGATACGCAGAGCAAGCCCTGGCGTTCCACCGATATCATCGCGAACGTATCCGGCCTCGCCGCGTTTATCGACGCGCATTCCCACAGCACGATCCCCCAGCAGAACGTGACGGATAAGGACGGCAAGACGGTGATCCTCACCTCCTCCGGCACCAAGCTCGCCGCCATCGGCAAGGTCGTCATCACGGCGGACGGCAAGGTTACAAGCGAGCTCGTCAAGGATTACAAGGCTAAGGACGCGGCGGTCACCGCCTACATCGACAAGATCAAATCCAAGAACCAGGCGCTGCTCAACACCGTAGTCGCCAGATCCTCTGTCGCCCTCACCACCCTGGACGCGAATAAGGACCGCGCGGTCAGGAACCAGGAGACCAACCTGGGCGACCTTTCGGCCGACGCGTACCGCGCCGTGGGCAAGGCCGATATCGGCTGGGTCAACGGCGGCGGCGTCCGCGCCGATATCGCAGTCGGCAAGATCACGTACGGCGATATCATCAATGTGTTCCCGTTCAACAACGCCCTGTGCGTCGTAGAGGCGACCGGCCAGCAGATCATTGACGCCCTCGAGATGGCCGCGCGCGTCTGCCCGGATGAGAACGGCGGGTTCCTCCAGGTCTCGGGTATCCAATTCACCATCGACACCAGGATCGCTTCCACGGTCAACCTTGATTCGAACAAGATGTTCGTAAGCGTCGGGGGGCAGCGCCGCGTGAAGGACGTGCAGGTGATGAACAAGGCCGGCGCGTACGAACCCATCGTGCTCGATAAGACCTACACCGTCGCTTCCCACGATTACATGCTCAAAAACGGCGGCGACGGCATCAACATGTTCCAGAAGAATAAATTCCTCAAGGATTCCGTCATGCTGGACAATCAGGTGCTGATCACCTACATCGTGACCAACCTCAAGGGCGTCATCCCCGCCCGCTACGCGGAGCCCGACGGCCGCATCACCATCCTGGGTGTGGCGGCCGCGGCGGCTAGTGAAAAAGCGGCATAGCAATGCCGTCGACAAACCCTTTGGGTTTGTCATGCAGATTCGCTTACTTACGCACAAAGCTCCGCGCCCGTTCCGGGCGCGGAGCTTTTTTTTCAACAGTGCGGCAGCTATGCCGATGGATTTCCCCCGCTCCCGGACAGGCCGTCCATCTTGAATAGCCGGAGGCCGTTCTGCAGCGTTATTTCCGCGACTTCCTCCGGCTCCATTTGGCGGAGCCCGGCCAGTTTTTCGCACACCAGCCGCACCAAAGAGGGATCGTTGCGCTTGCCGCGGTACGGGACGGGGGTCATGTAGGGGCTGTCGGTTTCGATCAGGAGCCGGTCCAGCGGGAGCTTTTCCGCAATCTCCAGCGCCTTTTTCGCGTTCTGGAACGTGAGCGACCCGCCGAAAGCGATATATAGCCCGAGGTCCAGGCAGACCTTCGCCGTTTCGTAGCTGCCCGAGAAGCAGTGCATCACGCCCGAAAGCCCGGCCCTGTGGCTGCGGAGCATGCCGAGCGCGTCCCCGTCGGCCTCGCGCACGTGCAGCACAACGGGCTTTTTCAGCTTGTTCGCCAGAGCGAGCTGCGCGTCGAACCATTTTTTCTGCATGTCCCGCGGGGAGAAATCGTAGTGATAGTCGAGCCCGATCTCCCCGATCGCCACGGCCCTGGGCGCAGCCATGAGCCGCTCCAGCAGCGCAAGCTCTTCCTCCCGCATAGCCGCGGCCTCGTGCGGGTGCGTGCCCAGCGCCGCCACGAACATGGGATGCGCGTCCGCGAACGCGAGGGTGCTTTGGGCATCCGGCATCCGCGTGCAGGCTTCCAGCACCCGCACGACGCCCTTCCCGGGCAGGGAGGCAACTAGTTTCTCCCGGTCCCCGTCGAACCGCTCGTCCAGCAGGTGCGCGTGGGTGTCGAATAAACGCATGGCGCGGTCGGCTTCCTTTCCCCCAGTTGCTGAGAAATGAGCAATGAACAATTATAGTAAAAACTCCTTCGGAGTTTTCAGGCCGTCGACAAACCCCTCCGGGGTTCGTCGACGGTTTTTCTCATGCAGGCCTGGCGTAGCAGGCCTGCATGCAAGGTGTCCAAGCTGACGCACATGTCGTCAGCTTGGACGGATTTTATTGCGTTTCCTAAGTTTTTGGGCTTCAGCGGGACGACGGAGCGTCCCGCTATGCAACTCCTGTTTGCGTTCTTGCATAATAAAAGCTGTCCCGAGACTTTGTCGACACTCTGAAAACTCCTTCGGAGTTTTGCAGAATGAAAATACGAGAGACGCAGGGGGCAAGCCCCCTGCACCCCTAATTGTTAACTATTAGCTTCATTTCTTCTATCTGACCTTGATCCCGTCATCCATCTCGGCAAGCGTGGTCAGCACCGACAGATTCGCGTCCCCTTCGTCGGACGCGGCGAGGATCATGCCCCGGCTCTCCACGCCCGAAAGCGTGATGGGCTTGAGGTTGTACACCAGCACCACGGTCTTGCCCACAAGGTCCGCCGGCTGGTACCACTGCTTGATGCCGGATACCACGGTGCGCTCCTCGCCGCCCACCTTGAGCGTGAGCTTGTAGAGCTTTTTGCTGCGCTTCAATTCCTCGCAGGCGAGTACCTTCGCGAGGCGCAGATCGAGCTTGGCGAAATCGTCATATTCGATCTCCGGAACGGGCGCGGCGCTCTCCGGCGCGGGCGCAGGCTGCGCGGCGGCCTGGGCCGCGAGGGTCTCGGCCTCCAGCTCGGCCAGCTCCTTCTTGACGTCGATGCGGGGGAACAGCGCCTCGCCCTTGTGCACGCGGGTGCCGGGGCGGAGCCCGCCGAACAGCGAGAGGCTCTCGATCTCCGTCAGCTTTTGTTCGGTAACGCCCAATTGCTCAAACATCCTGCCGGGCGTGGAGGTCAAAAACGGCTGAAGCGCTACCGCGACGAACCGGAGCGATTCCGCAAGGTTATACAGCACCGTATCCAGCCGGGCTTTGTGCGCTTTGTCCTTGGCGAGCGTCCAGGGCGCGGTGACGTCGATATACTTGTTGCTGGCGTCCACCAGCTTCCAGATCTCCATCAGCGCTTCGGGGAGCTTCAGGTCCTTCATCTGCGCCTCGATCGCGGCGGGCAGGCCTTCGGCCAGGGCCTTGAGCGCGCCGTCCTGCGCTTCGTCGGGCATTTCGGGCGCTCTCACGAGGCCGGAGCAGTATTTGTCGATCATCGCGACGGTGCGGGAGAGCAGGTTCCCGAGATCGTTCGCGAGGTCCGTGTTGATGCGGGAGATCAGCGCCTCGTTGGAGAACACGCCGTCCGCGCCGAAGGGCACCTCGCGCAGCAGGAAATACCGGAGCGCGTCCACGCCGTAGCGGTCGCACAGCTTCACGGGATCGACGACGTTGCCCTTACTCTTACTCATCTTACCGCCGTTCAAAACCAGCCAGCCGTGGCCGAACACCTGCTTGGGCAGGGGCTCGCCCAGCGCCATCAGCATGATGGGCCAGATGATCGTGTGGAAGCGCACGATCTCCTTGCCCACCAGGTGAATGTCCGCAGGCCAGTATTTCTTGTACAGGCTGTCGTCCTCCGAGTAAAAACCCAGCTTGGTAATGTAGTTGGAAAGCGCGTCCAGCCACACGTACACCACGTGCTTTTCATCAAAATCCACAGGGATGCCCCATTTGAAGCTGGTGCGGGAAACGCACAGGTCCTCGAGCCCCGGCAGCAGGAAGTTCTGCAGCATCTCGTTGGCGCGCGAGGGGGGCTGTATGAACTCGGGATGCGTTTTGATGTGCTCGATGAGCCTGTCCGCATACTTGCTCATGCGGAAGAAGTAGCTTTCCTCCTCCACCATCTCCACCGGTCCGCCGCAATCGGGGCAGCGGCCGTCCACGAGCTGCCGCTCCAGCCAGAAGCTCTCGCACGGCGTGCAGTAGTGCCCGGTGTAGGCGGATTTGTAGATATCCCCCTGCTCGTAGAGCTTGCGGAAGATCTTCTGCACGCTCTTTTCGTGGTAATCGTCCGTGGTGCGGATAAAGCCGTCGTTGGAGATATCCAAGAGCTTCCACAGCGCCTGGAACGACGCGACGATCTTATCCACGTATTCTTTCGGCGTCACCCCCGCCTTGGCGGCCTTGCGCTCGATCTTCTGGCCGTGCTCGTCCGAGCCGGTCAAAAAATACACGTCGTAGCCCGTCTGCCGCTTGTAGCGCGCGATGGCGTCGGCCGCAACCGTCGAGTACGCGTGCCCGATGTGCAGCTTGTCGCTCGGGTAGTAAATGGGGGTGGTGATATAGAACGTGGGCTTCTCCATTGGCTCCTCCTGTACTGGATAGGGCTGTTCCAAAGGGACAGGGACGTTGGGGGCTCCGCCCCCGCCAAAGGAATCCATCCCTTTGGAAACCCGAAATATAACGCTTTCTTTTGCCCGCTTTTCTTTCCCGTGAAAGAAAAGCGGCGTACCCCGTATCTCACGCCTTGCCTTAGTATACCATATTTTCTAATTACAGAAACACCGCCGCGCGGTCGATAGGGGATACGCGGAAGCGCACCCGCCCGTCCAGCTTCCCGTAGGGGACGCAGCCGATCGCGGGATCGCGGCTGTCGAGGCTCGCGTTGCGCTCGTCGCCCAGCACGAACACGGCGCCCTCGGGAACGATCTCGGGGCCGTAATCCTGCGCGGCGTCGGGCGAATACGCGTCCTCCAGGAGCCGGCGGCCGTCGATGTACACCCTGCCGTCCGTGATCTGCACCGTTTCGCCGGGCAGACCGACCACGCGCTTGATGAGCTCCTCGCCCGTCGCCGGGCTTTTGAATATCACAAGCTCGCCGCGCCGGGGCGCGCGCAAAAAGAGCGTTACGCGGTCCACCAGCAGGATCTCGTTGGGCCGGAGCGTGGGCGCCATGGAGGTGCCGTTCACCCGCTCGGGAAAGAGCGCCACGGTAAAGAGCAGCGCGAGCACGGCCACTGCCTCCAGCGCGGTAAAGAGCCATGCCCAGAGGTTCCCCCGGCGGTACTCCGCCTGTTTGTTTTCGGTGCGGCTCGGCGTCGGCATGAAGGGAAAAATTCCTTTCCGGTGCGGTATCATCGCCCAACCCGGCGGTTCGGAAGGCCTTGCGCGCGGTGCGCCGCCTTACCGTCAGCCGGCTGCCGTTGGCGAAACAAGCGGCCCGCACGCGATCGGGCGCGCAAAACAGGTATGAAAAAGCGGAGGTCCGCGGCGCGGCGGCGGCCCCCGCCATGCGTCTTTTGGGAGATTCTCTCCGGGGCGCCTTTACGAGTAGCCGACGGGCGGCAGCGCGTGCGCGTTCGCGAGCGGCAGCATCACGCTCACGACCCTGCCCAGGATCTTTTCATAGGGAATGGGCCCCACCGTGGGATAACGGCTGTCCTCGCTGACGTTGCGGTTATCGCCCATGACGAATACGGTATCCGCGGGCACGGTGAGCTCGGCCATGTTGCCCTCGATATAATCGTTCCAATACTCGCTTTCGTTGAGCATCCCGCCGTTGATGTACACACGCCCGTCCAGCACCGCGATCCGCTCGCCCGGCAGACCGACGATGCGCTTGACGCAGCTCACCGTAAAGCCGGGGTAGAAGCAGATGATGATGTCCCCGCGCCGCGGCGCGTGCTCATAATAGGAGACCTTTTCCACAAACATGTACTCGCCGTCGTTGAGCGTGGGGAGCATCGAGGGGCCGATCACGCGCACCGGTTCGGCGATGAAAGCGCGGAAAGCGAGCGCTACCAGGATCACGGTGACGAGATATACCAAAAAATCGAGATTGACGGCGCGCTTGTAATCGGCGTCCGAGCTGTGCAGTTCCTCCGCCGCGGCGCGCAGCGTCTTCAGATCCTTCCCGCTCATGGGCGAAGCGTTCATGCTTCCTGTCCTTTCCAGTTCAAATCCGTACGGAGGGCCGCGGTCCGCAGTCCTGCGTGAATTCTTTTCAGCTCTTTATTTCCTTGGGGAGCAGCTTCTTGCCCCGCTTGATAAAATCGACGCGGTCCATCATCACGATGCGGCCGCATTTGCTGCATTTGATCTTGATATCGGCTCCGACACGGATGATCGTCCAGTCGTTGCTGCCGCAGGCGTGGGGCTTTTTCATCTGTACGCAGTCGCCCAGCTCGAAATTTTCGATCATAACGCTACCCGTCCGCCTTCCGTCCGCCCCGGTCCGCCTATCTATAGCCGTAGATTCGGCTCATCGGTTCTTTTCCGCCTCCGGCCCGGGTCCCTGCGCAAGGACCCGCATCCGGGGATAAGGGAATTCGATGCCCTCGCGCTCGAACCGCTCCTTGATGCGCGCCTTGAGCGCCCGCTCGGCCGCCCAGTGGGCCATCGGCTGCACGCGCAGGATCATGCGCATGGTGACGCCGTCCCCGCCCATCGCCGTGACGCCCAGCACCTCCGGCGGGTCCACCGCCTTGCCGCTCTCGCGGGCGTACGCCTCGGCCTCCTCGCGCATGAAACGCCCGGCGCGGTCGATGTCGGTCTCATAGGTGATGTTGATATCCACCATCGCCAGGTAATCGGCGCGGGAGTAGTTGGTCAGGATCCCGATGGCGCCGTTGGGAATGACGTTGATCTCCCCGCGGTACCCGCGTATGGTCGTGGTGCGCAGGGTGATCTCCTCCACGATGCCCGTGACGCCCCCCGCGTCTACGTAATCGCCCACGGCCATCTGATCCTCAAAGATCAGCAGCAGCCCCGCGACCACGTCCTTAATAAAGCTCTGCGCGCCGATGCCCAGCGCGATGCCCCCGACGCCCGCCGCCGCGAGCAGCGAGCTCATGGCGGAAGTCAGCCCCAACTGGCCGATGGTGGCGGCGATCGCCAGAAAGAAGATCACGTATTTGAGCAGGCTCTTGCTGACCGTGGCTGCCGTTTCGGCGCGCCGCTGCCGCTCGGGCGAAAGTTTCGCCGCGCGTTTTTTGTAGGAGGTCGTGACGAACCGCGCGCTTACGCTGGTGAGTATGCGGGCCGCCACCCATATGAGCACCACGCCCACGGCGTCCCACGCGTAAGCGACCCAGTTCTGATCGAGTTTCTCCGCCCACTGCGGCACCGCGAACCCCCCTTTTCCCGTACAGATACGGTTAGAAGGAGTATTCCCGATCCGGCGGATTTCAAATATCGGCGGGCGCGGGGATATACTCCAGTATGGCGTCCACGAACCGCAGCGCCTTTTCCTCGTGCAGGAGGTGCCCGGCGTTGCGGATCACCGAGAACTGCGCGTTCTGCATGATGGCGTGGTACAGCTCGCTGCTTTCGGGGTTGTGCCACTTGTCCTCCCCGCCCCAGAGGATGAGCACCGAGGTATTCACCGTGCGCAGCGCGCGCTCGACCTCCTGTTCGTCAAAGTTGAGTATGGAAAGCTGGATGGCCTTGCGGGAAAGCGGATCGCTGGCGGTGACGTAGTATTGATCCACGACGTCGTCGCTGAGGTTGGTGAGATCGAAGAAGCATTCCGAAAGCAACTTTTCCGCCGTCCGCCGGTTGTAGAGCCTGCACGCGATGCCGCCGAAGATCGGGCTTTGGAGCATCCGCACCGAAAGCGGCATTTCGGACGTGACGCCGCCGGGGGAAAGGAGGACGGTTTTCCCCACCCGCTCGGGGCGCTTGATGATAAAATCCAGCGCGTAAAGCGCGCCCATGGAAAACGCCGCGATGTGCGCCGATTCGATGCCCTTGGCGTCCATAAAAAGCGCCAGCGCGTCGGACTGCTCGGCGATGGAATAATCGAACTGCTCGGGCCGCCCCGAGTACCCGTGGCCCAGAAGGTCTATGGCGATGACGCGGTAGTGCTCGGCAAGGGCGCTGAACGCGTTGCGCCAGGTATAGAGGTTTTGGCCCACGGTATGGAGCAGCAGGAGCGGCTCGCCCACGCCCGCCTCAAGGTAATGGATACGCGTTTCCTCGGGCGTCGCGGCGCCGGTTTTATCCGGGAACCCGGGCAGCAGAATCGTCGCGTAACCGCCTATATGCTCGGAATTGATGAACTTCTTCGTTTGCAAGGCCAAAGCCACGGCTAACCTCCCGGCGCGCGCTGTGATAAGGGTATATCCGCGCACGGCGCCTATCATATATCGTATAACTCCTTTATTCTACAACGTTTGCCCCGCCAATGCAACCACGCGGGGGCGCCGGCAACTGTGAACGGTCCATGAATATTGCGTTTCTCCCATTTGCCAATGCCATGCAAATGGGATACAATACTTCTGGTAAACGCATGAAACGGACTGTGGGAGAGTAGAATGCAAAAGCGGCGGAACAAACGGCGCGCGCGCCATCCGGGCGGCAGGGTGCCAAACTACCGCCTGTGGCTATTGATTGCGCTGCCGGTCGCAGTGATCGTGCTTCTGCTGGTATTTTTGCGCCCCTCCGATTCTCTGCTCTCATCCCCCGAGATCGCCCGGGCGCAGAGGCTCGGGGTGCTCCACGTGGGCGTGCGCACCGACGCGCCCGGTTTTGCCGAGGACGGGGAGGGGCTGGAGGTCGAAATCGCGCGGCGGATCGCCGAGCGCATGTTCCCGGATACCGACCCCGCCATCGCGCTGGAGCTGACGCCCGTCACGTATTATACGGCGCTCCCCAGGCTGGCGGAAGGGGATATCGATCTCGCGCTCGCCGAGATCTGGTCCGCCGATGATACCGGCTACGCCTATTCGGGCGCTTACTACAAGGACTCCGTGCGCCTCGTATGCCGCAACGGCTCCGAGAGCGAGGAGCTGACCGGCCAGAATGTGGGCCTCATCAAGGGAAGCGCCGCCGATCACGCGTGGAACAGCTTCGGGGTGAAGCATCCCAAGGCCACACAGGCCGTCTATTACGCCTCCTACCCGGATCTCGTGATCGCGCTCAAGGCCGGAAAAATCGAGTTTATCGGCGCCGCCGGCGCGGAGGTTCCGGCGCTTCTCAAGGAAGGGCTCAGCCTCCACCGGCAGACGCTGGGGTACGTGCAGTATGTGGCGGCCTCCCAGGCCGACAGCTCGGCCTTCGCCCTGTTCGCGGACCTCACGATACAGGATATGATTAAGGACGGTTCGATGCAGAACCTCATCTCGGAGTACGGGCTCGCGCAGTACCAGTACACCGGCGAGTGACGCGGCGCCAAAGGACGGTTCCCGCATTGGGCGCATACGGAAAGAGGGGGTTGGATGCGTAAACGGTACGGGGCAAGGCGGCGCTATTGGCTGATCGTTCCCGCGGCGCTTGCCGTCGCGGCGGGAATATTCCTCGCTTTCCGGCTCCTGCCCGCGTCCCCAGGCGTTACCGCATCCCCCGCGCCCGAAACGGCCCTTCCCGCGCCTGCCGCCGCGACGCCCTCCGCGCCCGCGTCTTCGTCCGCGCCCTCCGCTTCGGTTTCCCCGGCGCCCGCGGCCACCCCGGTTCCCGCCGCAAAGACCGGCAAACCCGCGCATCTTCCCAAGACGAGCTATTCCGCCGCGCTGGAGCTTGCCCCCTCCTACGACCGGTTCTACGGCAAGATGCAGGTGAACTATGTGAACACCACCGACGATACGCTCTACGAGCTGGTGTTCCACCTCTACCCCAACGCCTACTACCGGCCCGACGGCCCCGGCGCGGCGGAGACGCAGAAGAGCTACGGCCGCCTGTTCAGCAAGGGGCAGACCATTATCTCCTCCGTAAGCCTCGACGGGCAGCTCGCGTACTTCACGGTCTCCGACGACGGGATGCTGCTTAGAGTACCTTTTATAAAAGAGCTGGCGCCGGGGGAGAGCGCGGAGCTGTTCATCGAGTTCGCGGTGGACGTCCCCACGCGCAACGGCCGCTTCGGCAAGACCGAGCTCGGATACCAGCTGGGCAATTTCCTGCCCATACTCGCAGTATACCAGGACGGCGGCTGGGTCACCGCCCCCTATACCCCCATCGGCGACCCGTTCTACAGCGAGACGGCGGATTATAAGATCGCGCTGACGTATCCCGCCGGCTACTCCCTCGCCTGCACCGGCGAGATCACCGCCTCGGAAACGAAGGACGGGCAGATCACGAGCTATATCGCCGCCTCCCGCGTGCGGGATTTTGCCTGCGTGCTGGGCCTTGGCATGCAAAAAACCGAGGACGACGCCGGAGGCGTGCACATCGTATCCTACGCGCTGTCCGACGCGAGCGCCAAGCGCGGCGCGGCGCTCGCAAAATCCGTGCTCGATACGCTTGCCGGCAAGCTGGGCGGCTACCCCTACAAGACGCTGACCGTCGCCCAGACGGATATGGCTTACGCCGGCATGGAATACCCCAACCTCCTGATGCTCCAGCGGGAGCTGTACCTGCCGGGCCGCGAGCTGGAGCTGGAGCTGACCGTCGCCCACGAGGCCATCCACCAGTGGTTTTACGGCGTCGTGGGCAACGACGAGGTCAGCGCCCCCTGGATCGACGAATCCATTACGAGCTACCTGAGCCTCGTATACTTCGACCTTGCCGGTAAATCCGACGCTTACGGCGGGCTGATGCAAAAATACGTCGCGGAGCGCGCCGCCCTGGGCGCCAAGGTGGACGGCGCGCTCACGGAGTATCCCGGCGAGGACGCCTACGTCAACTCCGCCTACTGGCGCGGCGCCGCCATGTACCACGCGCTGCGCGAGAAATTCGGCGACGCCACTTTTTTCGCCGCCCTGCGCGCCTACCTTCGTGAGAACGCCTACGGCGTCGCCGTCAAGGCCGATATCGTCCGCGCGTTCGAGGATACCTCCGGCGTGGCGCTTGCCGATTGGTTCGAAGAGTGGCTCCCGGCGCCCGTCCCCGCTCCCGACGTCACCGACAAGGCGGAATAAAAAACCGGGCGTCCGCCCCCCTTTGTTTGGGGCTTATGATACAAAAAAGAAAGAGGATCCATCACCATGCGCGTGGATAAATACCTGAAGGTTTCCCGCCTCATCAAGCGGCGAACCGTCGCCAACGAGGCCGCTTCCCTGGGCCGCGTCGGGCTCAACGGCAAGGAGGCCAAGCCCTCCTCCGAAGTGAAGGAGGGGGACGTGCTTTCCCTCCGCCTGGGTGGCAAAACGCTCACCGTCCGCATAGACTCCGTGCAGGAGACCGCCCGGAAAGCGGACGCCTCCGACATGTACACCGTGCTGGAGGACGTAAAATGACCAGCATCACAGGCATCCTTCTCTGCGCCGGCGATTCCCAGCGCATGGGCTTCCACAAGCTGCTTTACCGCCTCCCCAACGGCAAGACCCCCATGGACATGAGCCTGGAAGCCCTCGTCAAGGGCGGCGTGAACCGCCTGGTAATCGTCGTCAACGACGCCACGCGCGCCCATGCGGAGTCCCTCGTTCCCCGCGCCGGCGTGCCCGCCGTGGTCTGCAACGGCGGCCCTACCCGGCAGGATTCCGTGTACGAGGGGCTTTTGCACACCGAGCCCGGCATCGCCGTCATCCACGACGCCGCCCGCTGCCTCGCGCGCCCCGGCCTCGTCCACGCCTGCATCGACAACGTCCGCCTCTACGGCAGCGGCGTGGCCGCCATCCCCGTCCGCGATACCGTGCTGCACATCCACCCCGGCGAAGCCGGCGGCGTGGACGCCCTCCCCCGCGAGGAGCTGCTGCATACGCAGACGCCGCAGGCCTTCGAGTACCGCTCCATCCTTTCGGCCTACGAGCGCGCCCGCACGGAAGGGCTCGCCGCCACCGACGACAGCACCCTCTACGCCGCCGCCGGACATGCCGTGCACTTCGTTACCGGCTCCAACGAAAACCGCAAGCTCACCACCCCGGAGGACATCGTCTGGCTGGAGGAACACCTGTGCGCCGCCGCCGCGGGCCTGTCCGTACAGGCCGGCATGCGCGTGGGCTGCGGCGAGGACGTGCACCTGCTCGCCGCGGGCCGCCCCCTGATCCTGGGCGGCGTCGAGGTCCCCTTTGAAAAAGGGCTGCTGGGCCATTCCGACGCCGACGTCCTCACCCACGCCCTGATGGATTCCCTTCTGGGCGCCGCGGGTTTGGGGGACATCGGCGTGCAGTTCCCCGATACCGACCCGCGCTACAAGGGCATTTCCAGCCTGGTCCTTTTGACCCGCGTAGCCGACCGCCTCCACGCCGCCGGTTACGGCGTGCGCAACGTGGACATCACCGTCGTCGCCGAACGCCCCAGGCTCACCCCCTTCTTCCCCGCCATGCGCGAGCTCATCGCGGCGGCCCTGCGCCTGCCGCCCGACTGCATCGGCCTCAAGGCCACCACCACCGAGGGCTCCGGCCCCGAGGGCCGCGGCGAGTGCATCCGCGCCAACGCCGTGGCGCTCTTATACTCTCTCTGAGCGGAAAGGACGGTCCTTTTCTTTCGGCGGGAAAGAAAAGGACCAAAAGAAAGCGGTATGGAGATTATCTCATAAGCATTCTGTGCAAAAAGGCCGTCCGATAAGGGCGGCCTTTTGGAATCGGCAAATCTTATAAATAAATAGAAGCCGCATAGCGGGACGTTCCGTCGTCCCGCTGAAGCCAAAAAACGTAGGAAACACAATAAAATCCGTCCAAGCTGACGACATGTGCGTCAGCTTGGACACCTTGCATGCAGGCCTGCTACGCCAGGCCTGCATGAGAAAAACCGTCGACGAACCCCGGAGGGGTTTGTCGGCGGCTTGGATTAGCCCTTAGGCGTCGTGGTCTTGGCGGCGGGGGATGTCGTAACGCCGCCGGCCGTACTGCCGGGCGACGCGGAAGCCGCGGGCGACGCCGAGGCCGCGGGAGAAGCCGCGGGAGAGGGGCTGGCCGGCAGGACCGACGGGCTGGGCATGACCGTTTCCGCCGGGGGCGCGGTCGCCGCGGGGGAAGGAACGAGCGGCGTCGGCGTCGCGGTGGGCTCGCCGGTGGTGCAGGCTGTCAGGGCAAAGGCCAAAAGCAGAGCAGAGCAAATAGGTATCAGCTTTTTCAAAGTAATCTCCTCCTGTTGTTTTTGTTAATATGCGCCAGTCCGCGGCAGAACTATTCAAAAAAATAACAAGAAAGTTTTTCGCGCCGCAGGCCTTCCATCATCCGGTAACATTTTTTCAAAATTTTCCGTACCGCATCAGCGCTTTGTATGCGGGGCGTCCCGAGAATCATTCTGCATGCGGCCGCTGCGCTTGCGGCATGAAGAAAAAAGTGTTATTCTGTATTCGAACAATTGTTCTGTAAGGAGGAGCTTTGCAATGGCAATGGATGACACCGGCGGCCCGGGGATGGAGGACAATGGCTGGGACGGAAGCCTGAGCCCAGAGGAAGAGGCGTTTTTAAATGACCACGGCGGGGATGACGAGCTCAACTACGCCCGGTGGATGCTGCTTTCCCTCGCCAAACGCAACGGGGTCTCGGTTGACGCCGTGCGGGGCGCGCTGCTGTACGCGCACATTCAAAGGGAGGCGCGGCGCATCGCGGCGGATGCGGAGAGGCTGGCCGGGCTTGCGGCCTATGTGACGCGCGCCGATATCCTGCCGGACGAAACGGATTACGCGGGCATGAGCCCGGAGGAATTCCGCCGGTGCGAGCGGCGGTTGCGGGAAAGCGCCCAAAACCCGCGCGGCTGAAGCCCGATGCGAACAAATCTTAAAGTTTTCATGAATATGCCGCAAATCTATTGAAGGGAAATGAAGAAAATGGCAAAATATACATATCAAAGCCAAAATGCAAACAATACCGCCGAACCCGTTTCCGCCGCCGGGCGGTACGCCGTAACCGGCTACACGCCGCCCCCGGGAGTTGTGGGCAAGGAAGCGGTAAAGGAAATGCAGCGGTGGCTGGGCGGGCTGACGGTGGACGGTATCTGGGGCCGGAGGCGAGCGCCGCCGGTGGCGGATGAAGCGAGCCGGAAGGCCAGTGAATAAAGCCATGCCAGGAGCAGCCTTGGCGCGATGCGGCATGGCTATTATGAACTGTGGACGCAGCAGCAATACGACAAAGCCGTGATCGCCACCCTGAAAAATACACAGGCCCCGCCCGTAACCGCCGGCGCCGGGCAGATTGGCTACGCGGAGGATTTATACAAGCTGAGCCTGGGCATCGGCAAAAGCGACCGGGGCAACTATGTGATGCGGGGGTACGACCCGCCCGCCGATATCCGAAGCGCCGGGGATGTGCGCGCGTTCCAGGCGAACAACGGGCTGGATGCGGATGGAATCTGGGGTCCCCGGACCCAGAGCAGGTACGACTCCCTGCGGGAGCAGGCCGCGGCGCGGCAGGCTTCCTATAATACTTATGACACGGAGGGCCTCGCGCGGCTGCTGACGGAGGAGATCCGCAAGCTCGCGGGCGCACAGGCGCAAACCCTTGACGCGGAGGGAACCCCGTACGCGGCCGGAGCCGGGCGGGCGGGGGCCAAAAGCGCCGCGTCCGGGGCGGCCGCGCAGTTCCCTTACCGGCCCGCCGCGCAGGGCCGCGCAGCGAAGGGCTACGCCATCCCGGAAGGGGTGGAGGATGTGGCGGCCGTGCAGAAAACGCTCGGCGTAACGGCGGACGGCGTATGGGGGAAGAAGACCGACCTG